>ERZ650310.38-NODE-38-length-37832-cov-5.810334_pt1 | contig 37832 bp, 33 predicted proteins | sample MGYA00376246_ERZ650310 | MGnify/ENA primary metagenome ERZ650310 (study PRJEB26733, sample SAMN07839286) | wastewater metagenome | biome: small river; feature: stream; material: water | place: USA: North Carolina | collected 2016-03-01 ...
CCAGAAAATCCGAGGCGAAGAAGTGCCGCTTGGTGCCAAAACTCGAAATCGGTAGCCGATTCAAATGCGCCCACGAAATAGAGCCCCTGTTTGGCATGATCAAAAACAATCGCGCGGTCAGCAAGGATGAAGTTTGGCACAGACTCGTAAGAGAGAACACCGACTAAGCCTGGACGCCAGCTGAACGGCAGCTCCGGTAAGCCGTCGAACTTCAGTCGAGTCAGCTGCTCTGGGATAGACGAGTTTGCAAAGTCTGCAAGCGGCCCAGCGCCAATCACCGAGAAGTTAGAGTCGGGGCTGTTCTCGCCGTCCAACCAAAATGCATTCGTTTCCGTCGAATAGAGCTGAACAAACACATCCGCAGGGTGCACCCAACCCCCAAGAAAGGCACTGTGCAACTGCATAGGGTTCCTCTGTGGATGGCGATTGGGAAGAGTTTGATTCTTCATCTAGATTAGACGCATTAGCCACTTATCCTTGGGGAGCGAGATGACCGACACTAGTCAGTTCTTCCAGTTCCGCGCGGGTGTTTTGACACCAATCCACGAGGCCTCTGCACTTGAAGTGCAGTTAGAAGTCGCCGACAGTTGGCTGGTCGAGGATGGTAAGTGCCGCAGCCTGCGTGCGCACCTCGATAGATTCTCATCCTGGGTGACCGAAATCAGCCCGGCCTGCGAGCCCTCGCTTGAAGAGTTCTTTCGACAGGTCATCGAAAAAATCCCGCCAACCGGCCGCTGGTTTCCGAGAATTGAATTCCACGCCGAAGCCGAATCTCCACACCACCTTTATCTCCGACTGAGAGAAGCGCCAGATCAGCTCGGCGAAGTAGTTCTTTGGACGCTGCCAGAACCCGACCCACGCATCAACCCAACAGTAAAGGGACCAGATCTAAGCCTGGGGATGCAAATGCGTCGCAATGCCAAGATGCATGGAGCTGACGAGGCCGTCATCCTGGATGCAGAAGGTTTCATCCTTGAAGGTGCACTCAGTTCACTGGTTTGGTGGCGCGGTGAAACACTTTGCTCGTCAAGTGAGAATCAGCTTTGGTTACCGAGCGTGACCCGCGAAGAGGTTTTCTCAATCGCAAAGCAGATGGGTTACGCCACCAAGACCGAAAAGGTAAAGCCGTCCGATCTAGTCGGCCTCGAAATATGGGCATTGAGCTCGCTGCAGGGCATCCGTGTAGTTAGCGAGTGGATTGATCTCGGCGCACCAGTTGGTAGATCGGCACACTTCGAAGCCTTCAACAGAAGATTGCGAATGCTGTCAACTTCGATTTACCAATAGTCGAGCGACTTACTGATCTACGGCAAACGTATTTCTTCATCAACCAATGATCGATATTTGCCTTCATGGCTAATCAACAAAACTGCCCTAGTTTGGTCGTTGCGAAGGATGTCGAAAATATCCTCCATCAATCGATCAGCCTGCGTTGCGTCAACATTTGCGGTTGGCTCGTCCAGAATCAGAATTTGGAAGTTTGCGAGGAGTGCGCGGGCTAGCGCCAACCTCTGTGCCTCTCCCCCGGAAATGAGCACTCCGCGATCACCCAGTTGAGTGTCGAGCCCCTCGCGAGATTCAAACATCTTCCACAGCCCGACTCGCGAGAGTATCGCCATGAGCTCGGGATCGCTTGCATCGGGTTTAGCAATAAGCAGGTTTGCCCTCACGTCACCAATGAATACCGTTGGGTTCTGCTCAACCAAACCAATCAATTTATTGACCGATTCGAAGTCGAACTGCTCCACGGGTTTTCCGTTAATCAAATACAGACCCGAATGTGCATTGATTAGTCGACTCAATACCAACGCCACGGTGCTTTTACCCGAGCCACTTTCACCAGTTAGTAGCAGTTTCTTGCCGGGTTCAATGCGCAAATTGACGCCGCTAACCGCATCAACCTCTGCACCTGGATAGCGAACACTGATTGACTTCAAATCGATCGACTCAAAACTTCGTACTGTCAGTGCTCCAGTCGTGATCGTCAGCGAATCAGGTATTTCGCGTTCTAATAATTCGCGCACCCGGTCGGAGCTCGAAGAGTAGCGGCGATAAGCAGATACCGCCGGCTGAGCGTTTTGAATAAGTTCAAAAATCGCCAAGGGCAACAGCACCAAAACAGCTAGCCAGACCCCTTGCAATCGACCAGTTTCAACAGCCAAAGCACCGAACCAGGCACCGGATAGCATCGCCAAAGTAGCCAGCAAAGACAATAACGCCAGGCCGATGCCAGTTGAAGTATTGGTCTTCGAAACTGCAGCGCGCAGGCGAATATCAATCTCTCTTAGCTCGTCCATTTTTTGCGGCATCCAGCCGTAGGCAAGATATACGTCCTGATTCTCGATGAGATTCAGGCTGAGATCCGAAAGCTGCGCCTTCAGCGGCGAAATCAAAGTGTCGCTTTGTCTTGAAGACCTTGCGCTCAGTGGAATAGCAAGCAAGAAACCGAGTAGAACCGCAGCACACAGCAAGAAGCCCGCCGAGGGCAGCAGTAACCAGACACACACGATGCTGGCCAGCGAAATGGAGATGGCTTGCAAGAGCGGGGCAATAACCCGCAATGGCAGATTCTGAAGCTCGTCGACGTCACTTACCACCCGAGAGAGGGTTTCGCCGCGACCTAGCTGAGCGATGCCGCCAGGAAAGAATGGAACGAGCCGCTCGAACAAGATTGGCCTGCGCTTCGCCAACATTCGAAACGCAGAATCATGCAAGAGAATACGCTCGAGATATCTAAAGGTTGCTCGCCCAACCGCAAAGCCACGCACACCTACGATTGCGATACCCAGATAGACGATCGAATTTACTTCGGCGGCTCTAGAAATCAACCAGGCTGATACTCCGAGCAGCGCAACCGCCGATATTCCTTGTAGAACGGAAGCCAAGAGGCCGAGTTTGAATAACCCATCTCTTGGGATACCGAGTCGGATGTTCTGTCGATGAGATCTAAACAACGCCAACCTCAATCACTTGGTCAGCGGCACCGATTATCGCTGCCTGATGCGAGATGGCCACGACAGCTTTGCCTTCTCGTGCAAACAGAGTAAGCGATTCGACTAGGACTCTAGCCCTCTCATCATCGAGTGCCGAAATTGGCTCGTCGAGCAATAGAAATTTGGTCATCTCATTCAACGAGCGGTAGAAAGCCCTAGCCGCGCATATCCTCTGAGCTTGCCCTCCAGACACGGATGATCCGTTTTCACCCACAAGAGCTAAGCCATCGAGATCATCAAGAGCCGCGCGCCTGATAGCCAGGTCTAATTTCGCGGAGTCGAAAGGAACACCGATGCCAACGATGTTTTCTACAAGAGTTCCAGCAAACAATTTATTTTGCTGAGGCATCCAAGCACATTCATCAAATGAAAGCACCGGCGCAGTGTCACCCAGCCCTAATAGGTTGGTAAAAATCGTTGATTTACCTGCCCCCGATGGGCCGGTTATCGCGTAGAAGTGACCCAATTCAAAGTTCGGCAGATGAGGGGTCGCAGTCGCCGCTCGTTTCGCTCGAGCACCATCGATTACATCGAGAATTCCGGTTGATGCCGCAACGCCATCAGCTGAAGCATGAAATTGAGCACCTACCTGCCGGAGCGGAAGAAATGCATCAGGTGCAAGCAGCAAGACAAACAAGCCAACGGCGAGGGTAATGTCACCGCTTAGCAGGCGAAGGCCGATCGAAACCGCTATGAGCGCGACGGCAAGGCTCGAAATCAGTTCCAAAGCGAATCCCGAGAGAAAAGTTAGGCGAAGCACCTTCATTGTGCGAACTCGATGTTCTTCGCTGACGCGAGTGAGAATTTCCACCTGCGATTTCGCCCGGTCGAAGATCTTTAGAGTGGTTAGTCCCCGGAGGACCTCTAGAAAGTGCCTAGAAAGGCTTGTAAGAGCCTCGAGTTGCTTCTGCTGGACGCTGCGCGTAGCCCAGCCAATCAATATCATGAAAATTGGCACGAGTGGCAGGGTTAGCAGCAAAACTAAGCCACTCGAAAAATCACTAAACCAAATAATCAAGACAAAGGCTGGGGTCACCAGAGCGGTGTAAACCACTTGAGGTAGATACTTGGCAAAGTAGGAGTCAAGCGAATCCAAGCCAACTGTGGCAAGCAGATTCAACTCTGCAACACTTCGCTTTGCCACCCAACCTGGTCCAAGGCGGTTGACGGCCTCGAAGAACTTCTTTCGAAGCTCTAGCTTTACCGCAGCCGTCGCCCGAACCGCCATCACTTCTTGAAGCCAAATGGTGAAAGCCTTTGCGGTACCTCCAGCCAAGAGCCAGCCAAGATTATAGGAAACAGATTCCACGGTGGCATGTTCGATGAAAACCTGGCTAATGAAGAACGAAGCGGCCCAGGCAATTGTGATGGTTGCGGCTGACCCAAGCATGGCAAGGGCGACCACGCCGGTGATAAACCAGCGGGCCGCCCCTGCCTCCCGAAGGAGTCTTGAATCAATCGGTTTGATGATTTGCTCGAATCTAGTGCGAACCAGCCGGAATTGACTTGCGGCTCACACGCTTTCTGAAGACCCAGTAGGTCCATCCTTGATACAGCAGCACTAGTGGAATCATGACAACGGCTACCCAGCTCATCACAGTAAGTGTGTACTGGCTAGATGAAGCGTTATCAATGGTCAAGCTGAATGCAGGGTCGGTTGTCGATGGAAACACGTTAGGGAACAACGCAGCAAACATTGAACCTACTGCAGTCATGATCGTGAACACGAGAAGCGAGAATGAAACACCCTCGCGCTTGAAGTGATTAGCAACTAGTGCAGCGATCAGAGAAAGTGCAGCCAACGCGGTCAGGATGAATCCGATCACACTGAAGTGTGCTAGCAGGGTCCAGACCAAGAACACTGCGGCCAGGGCGGTCGCAATGACACCGACCTTCGAGGCCAATGCGCGTGCTCGATCTTTTATCTCTCCATCAGTCTTTAGTGTGATGAACACCAAACCGTGAGTGAAGAACAAGGTGAGAGTCACCAAGCCGCCAAGCAAACCGTATGGGTTCAGCAAGGTGAAGAGATTACCGGTGAATACGTGATCCTTATTTAGCGGCACACCCTGAACGATGTTGGCGAACGCAACACCCCAAAGCAGAGCCGGCAATGCCGAACCGATAACAATCATCCAGTCGAAACGCGACTTCCATTTGGCTTCATTCGCACCAATGGTGTGACCCTTTCCGCGATATTCAAAAGCCACACCGCGTGCAATAAGTGCAGCCAGGATGAGCAGCAATGGCAAATAGAACCCGCTGAATAGCGAGGCATACCATTCTGGGAACGCGGCAAATAGGCTCGCGCCGGCGACCAAGACCCAAGTTTCGTTTAGATCCCAAACTGGGCCAATGGTGTTGATTAGAACGCGGCGGTCGGTGTCATCCTTGCCAAGAAAAGGCAGCGACATACCGACACCGAAGTCAAAGCCATCGAGTACGAAGTATCCAATGAATAGGAAACCGACTACCAGGAACCAAATTTCGTTTAGTTGCATTTTGTTTTCTCCTTCTGGTTTCTAGTAGGCAACGGCCATTTTGTCGGCGTCTTCAGAAACTGTTTGCTCTTCGACACCCTTTTGGGCCGCCGCAAGAAGCAGTCTCAACTCAACTACCGCTAGCACGCCGTAGATAAGCGTGAAGACAATAAGTGAGATCAGGACGTCGACGCCATTGATGCCCGGGGAAACGGCACTTGCTGTTTTCATGAGCTTGAAGACGATCCATGGCTGGCGGCCCATTTCGGTGAACATCCAACCGATTGAGATACCAAGCACTGGGATGGGTGCACCCCAGATGGCAACGTTCCACACCCAGTTAGGTAGGTTGTACTTCCACTTGCGGGTAAGCACCAATCCGGTCACCGCGATTAGCATCGAAAGCAGACCAAGGCCAATCATCCAGCGGAATGCCCAGTAGGTAATCCAAAGCACTGGCATGTAGTTGCCAGGGCCGTACAGGTGCACGTATTGAGCCTGAAGATCGTTTAGACCCTCAACCGTGCCATTGATTGTGTGTGTTGAAAGGTATGAGAGCAGATAAGGGATGCGAACCGAAAAGAGTTCGCTCACGCCGTCTGGGGTTCCCAGGGTAAAGATTGAGAACGAGGCGTCGGCGCCGGTTGAAGTGTTGTAGAGCGCTTCGGCAGCCGCCATCTTCATAGGTTGAGTTTGAACCATCGCTAGGCCCAGACCGTCACCGGTGATGATGGTACCGATTCCACCGAGCAACACAGTCCAGAGACCGAAACGAGTCGCAGTGCGCATCGGTTCGACAAACTGCTTGCGCTTCAGGTGGTATGCGCCAACTGCGACGACTACCGCACCCGCAAACATAAATGAAGCGGTGATGGTGTGGGGAAATTGGTTCAACGCGACGATGTTGGTCAGTACGGCTCCGATGTCAACAAGCTCTGCGCGGTTCTTGGCTTCATTGATTTCAAAGCCAACCGGGTTCTGCATGAAAGCATTCGCCGCAAGGATGAAGTAAGCAGATAGCCATACGCCGAGTGCGGTCATCCAAATGGTTGCCAAGTGAACTTTCTTTGGGAGACGATCCCAACCAAAGATCCAGAGACCGATGAAGGTCGACTCGAAGAAGAAGGCAAGTAGACCCTCCATCGCCAACGGGGCTCCGAATACGTCGCCGACAAACCTCGAGTAGTCTGACCAGTTCATTCCGAATTGAAATTCCTGAACAATTCCGGTGACAACACCCATAGCGAAGTTAATCAGGAATACTTTTCCGAAAAGCTTCGTTAGCTTAAGAAACTTCTCGTTGTTAGTGCGAACCCAGGCGGTCTGGAGAATCGCGACCAAGACAACCATGCCGATAGTGAGCGGCACGAATAAGAAGTGGTAAACGGTGGTTAGGCCGAACTGCCAGCGCGATAAGTCGAGCGCGCTGAGGTCGGTTAGCACGGCTGGGATAGCGGTGTGCATTGCCTTCTCTCTTTCCGAAGACGCTAAAAGTGCTTCTTCAACTTAGGTCTACTCCTGTTTATAACGTTTACGCAACGAAGGTTTGCCTAACCTAAGTTTCTAGAACGCTTTTCTATATCGCCACATTAGTCCACTCAGAGATTCAGCGGGCTTAGATGCATAGGATTGAGCCGTGAACGACATTCTGAACTGGCTTCTCGAGACCGTGCAGAGCGTAGACCCTATGCTGCGCAATCTGCTTGCTGGTTTTGCCATTCTCTGCGAAACCTCGCTCTTCGTCGGCCTGATCATTCCAGGCGACACCGTAGTTCTTGTTGCGGCTACCGGCGTAACCGACATCCTTGATTTCTTCTATCTGCTTGGAGCCGTACTGCTTGGTTCACTAATTGGCGAATCACTCGGCTTTTTTATTGGCCGACTCTTCGGCAAGCGAATTCGCTACAGCAAGTTTGGCCAACGCCTTGGCGAGAAGAATTGGCAACTAGCTGACCGCTTTGTAGAACGACGCGGTGGCGTCGCCGTTGCAATCTCGAGATTCTTGCCGATTCTGCATTCTTTGGTTCCGGTCGTGTCGGGCATGACCAAAATGCGTTACCGAACCTTCATTTCTTGGACCGTAGCGGCATGCGCCATCTGGGCTAGCGCCTACGTTGGCGTCGGTTATCTCGCTCGAAGCACCTACCAGCAAATCGCGGGGCAGCTGAAGTGGGGCGGGCTGGCATTCGTTGCAATCATCCTGATTTTCATGATTATCGTTCACTTCGGCAAACAGAAGCTTGAAATCGCTGCGGAGAAAATGGCCGATAATCCCGCGGCCAGCAAGGATGAGGCTAACTAATGTGCGGTCGTTTTGTGGTTGCTCGAACCGTTGGTGAAATTCAGACCATCTTCGAAGCGGACGAGATCATCGGCGATGTTCCCGGTGTTTCCTTCAACGTCGCGCCAACTCAACCAATCGCCATCATCGTCGACCGCGCTTTCGAAAAGGCCCCGGATGGGTCTCCACTCGGCGAATTGAGTCGCGAAATTCACGCCGCTCGTTGGGGTCTGGTTCCTCGATGGGCAAAGGGTCCTGCCGAGGGTGCTCCCCTAATCAACGGCCGCATCGAGAGTTTGCTTGAAAAGCCTTCATTCAAAGATTCGGTGGTTCGTCGTCGTTGCGTGATTCCGGCTTCGGGTTATTACGAATGGCACGTTGCCGCCGACGGCACCAAGCAGCCTTTTTACATCAATGCCGGCCCGGATGGCATGTTTGCACTCGCCGGCTTGTACGAATGGTGGGCAGACCCAACCAAGGATGCCAAGGATCCATCACGCTGGCTGCTTTCTGCGACGACGCTGACTAAGGCTTCCTGCCCGGAGTTGGCGCACATTCACGACCGTAACCCGGTCTTGCTCTCTCCAGACACCTTTGAAGCGTGGCTAGACCCTCACATCGAGGGTGACCAAGATCTACTCGAGGCGATTGCTATCGATTCTGATTTCGTGGCTGCCGAAGCAGAGTTCTTCAAGGTAGGCACCGAAGTTGGGCAAGTTCGCAACAACACCCCTGAGCTCATTAAACCGCTGCACTAACCAGCTCAGACACGCCCGGGGCTGCATAAAACCCCTTCTCAATTTGAATTGTCTGACCCTTTTCCTACACTCTTAACGTTCGAACATATGTTCGAATAAATGAGAGGATGGATCATGCAGCGAATCGACGAAAAAGTCTTGGTTTCGACCAATCGCAGCGGCGAACCTATTGGGTTCCTGTGGCGCAACTCCAACTATCAGGTTCGAACTAAACCCGTGCGCTGGTTTGCCCGACGTGATTGGTGGCTTGAAGCCACCCGTGTTCAACGTGGGGTCGGTGCCAACGTTCTTGAAGTTGAAGTCTGGCGCATGGTGGCGTCTAAGGGCGAAGAACCAGAGGCTGCCAAGAAAACCCAGTTCGAGATAGTGCACAGCTCAGATGACGCCAATGACCAAAAGGGCATTTGGCGTCTGATGCGGGTTTACGACTAGAAAGTCAAGGAGGTCATCGTGAGCGGTTTCACCCACTTGCACGTGGCTTCGGCATTCTCTGGTCACTACGGGGTCACCAGACCCGAAACAATGGCAGAGGCGGTCGCAGCTTCGGGCTCGAGCGCACTCGCCATAACCGACCGAGACGGGCTATACGGTTCGGTCAAACACATCGGAGCCTGTCTGAAGTTAGGCATCTCCCCCATTGCCGGCGTTGACCTTGCCATTCTCGATGAGAGCGGCTCGGTTTTGGCAAGAAGCGTGATCCTCGCCCACGGTCAAAATGTCGGCAAGGGCTGGTCAAAACTTTGTGCCATCGTTTCGGCAGCACATTCGTCTCGAAGCAAATCAGGCCAAATGCGCAAAGAAGCGCAGATCGGCATCAAGCGAAGTGAACTAGCAAGACTCCTAGCCGAAGATGGCGGTTGCACGGTCTTGATTGGCCCAGATAGCGATGTCGGTCGCGCGGTTCTGAGCGGGCCAAAACAACTAGCCAGTTCACTTCTAAGTTCTTGGCGTGAAATGTTCAGGCATCCGGCAACCCTCGGCGTCGAGATTGTCAGCCATCTAACCGAACCGGGCACCGCCTATTCGACCGAACAAGCTCACCGAATGCTGCAACTAGCAGATTCGATGTCGATTCCGACCGTCTTGACGAATGCCGTTCGCTATCTAGAGCCCGATGACGCCCTGACCGCCGATGTTCTCGATGCAGCCAGGCACTTAGAGCCTTTAGGCCTGTTTACCCCGCAGCCAAACGCACAGGCTTGGCTTAAGCCAGACATTTCGATGCAAGCCCTGGCTCTCGAAATATGCGGTGAGGCCAGTCGCGCATTGCAACTTCTAGATTCAACAGAACGCCTTGCCGATCGCTGTCGACTCGAACCGATAACCGATTGCGGTTGGGGCAAACCGAAAACCCCCGAAAAGAGCGCACTCGGCATCGAGGGCAATCCCTTTGAGGTGCTTTGGCAAAAGGCTCATGCCGGAATCGACCATTATTACCGTGGCGCAAATGCGGCGCTGTTGTCTCAGGTTCATCACCGCCTAGGCCAAGAGTTGATCACAATCAACAAACTTGGTTTCGCGACCTACTTTCTTACGGTTGCCGATGTAGCCCAGATGATTCGCGATATGAAAATCAGAAGCCAGGCTAGAGGTTCGGGTGCCGGCTCGTTGACCAACTATCTACTCGGCATCAGCGGCGTCGACCCAATCGAACATGACCTGCTGTTTGAGCGCTTTCTGAGCACCGAAAGATCGACGTTGCCTGACATCGACATCGACGTAGAGTCGGCCAGACGCCACGACATCTATCGAGCCATCTTCAAACGCTATGGCAGCAGCCGGGTGACTTTGCTCTCAATGCAGTCAACCTATCGAGGGCGCGGTGCAATGCGCGACTCTGGCTTGGCCCTGGGGCTCGAAGATGAAGAGATCGACGACATAGCCAAGAACATGTGGCGCTTTAGCGCTCGAAGCTTCAGAGGCGCTCTGGGCACCAAACCAGAACTGTCGGCTCTAGCTTCGGCGGTAGAAGAAGACCGACGCATGAATCTCTTGGTCGACATCACCGAAAGACTCGACCGGCTACCCAGACACATTTCGATGCACCCGTGTGGCGTCATTCTCGGCGACTCGACCCTATTGCAGCGAACTTCGGTTGAGCCAAGTGGGTTAGGGCTGCCAATGAGCCAGTTCGATAAAGACGACATGGATCCGATGGGCTTGCTGAAACTAGACGTTTTGGGTGTACGAATGCAGAGTGCGATGGCCTATGCGGTTAGAGAGATCGCCCGCGTGCGAGGCGAAAACCTTGACCTAGACAACATTCCGCGCGATGACGCAGACACATTCAAGACCATACGCACCACCAACACCCTCGGCATCTTCCAAATCGAAAGCCCTGGTCAACGCGAGCTAACCGGCAAACACCAACCGACAGAATTCAACGACTTGACCATTCAGATTTCCCTCTTTAGACCCGGGCCGATGAAGGGCAACATGATTGCGCCCTATCTAGATGGGCGACACGGTTTTGCCAAGGCCGATTTCATTCACGAAGACCTTGTGCCGATTTTGAAAGAAACCTGGGGCGTGGTCATCTTTCACGAACACGTTCTGCGAATCTTGAACGTAATGACCGGCTGCACATTAGCCAAAGCCGACGAGATGAGGCGTTCGCTCGAAAACCCACGCGTGGCACCTCAGGTCAAGAAGTTCTTTCACGAGAAGACTCAAGAGCGCGGCTATAGCAAGGCGGTTATCGATCGAGTCTGGGAGATTCTCGAGGGATTCAGTAGCTTTGGCTTCTGCAAGGCACATGGCGCCGCCTTTGCCCTGCCGACCTATCAAAGCGCATGGCTCAAGACTCACTTCCCAACCGAGTTCCTTGCGGGTTTATTCACCCACGATCCAGGCATGTATCCGAAGCGATTACTAATGGCCGAAGCCAGACGACTCGGTGTCAAGGTGTTGCCGCTAGACGTAAATAAATCAACCGATGAATACCTGGTTGAGCCCGATGGAATCAGATTGGCTCTCACCGAAGTGCAGGGCGTGAGCGAAGCCGAAGTGGCTCGCATCATTGAAGAGCAACCCTTCAAAGACATCGCCGATTTCTATTTGCGAGTCAAGCCAACCAGAAGAACTCTTGAGCGCCTGGCTCTCTTGGGTGCCTTTGACAGTTTCGGTGGCAAGCGAAGATCAGACGAGGCCGGCGATGACCCCGAGATAACCAGAGGCGACATCCTGGCTCGAGTTCGGCAGCTAAACGCAATCAAGAATCGACCGGCTAGCGAGGCAAATCAACCAACGCTCGATTTTCAAGTGCTCGAGAGAATACCTACCGGCCACGCCGAGCCAACCCTGAGCGAAAAAGTTCAAAACGAACTTAGCCTGATGAAACTAGACGTGAGCGAACACGTGATCGAAATGTATCGGCCGATGCTAGAAGAAATGGGCGTCGTAAACGCAAACGAACTGGTTGGCCTAAGAAACAAAAGCGATGTGCTGATTGCCGGAGTCAGAGTGGCTACTCAAACCCCTCCGATGCGCAGCGGCAAAAGAGTGGTTTTTATCAGCCTCGATGATGGCACAGGTTGCAGCGACAGCACTTTCTTTGATGACGCTCAGGCCAGATGCAGTCACATCCTGTTCAATAACCGACTATTGCTAATCTCGGGCAAAACCCGAAGAACCGGTGTGCGCGGAGTCTCGGTAATGGCTGAAAACGCTTGGGACCTAAGAGAGATGTGGCAACAGTGGGTTAAAGCTCGGCCGCAATTTCACGAACGTGTTGCGGGCTAATAGTGTGACCACCAGGCTGCATGCGCAACGAAACGGTCGCTCCCAAGGATTCAAACTCTTCGACCATAGCTGCAGTGCGCTCGGCTGGTGAGTAGTGATCCTGAACCCCGTTTGCTATCCAGACACGCTTACCGGTTAGGTCAGGAACCTTCTTGAATGGGGTCTTCACGAAAGACTTGGTTGTTCCGAAGGCGACAATGCCCTGCACCGAATCCGGTTGAAGCAACAAAAGCGCCCCGGCTGCGTTGGCACCATTTGAAAAACCAACGGCGTAAACGTTATTGGCATCGAAACCATACTCACCAGATGCCGCCCAGAGAAACTCGGCCAACTCTGCGGAATTCTTCACGATGTCGTCTTCTACAAAACTGCCATCATCGTTGCGTAGAAAGAAACGACTTGCACCATCGACTCGAACGAGCCCACGCGGCGAAAGCAGGTTGGCAGAAGGGTCGAGTAACTTGCCAAGCGACAGAAGATCGAACTCATCGGCGCCAGAGCCATGCAAAAGCAAGAGAGTGCGAGCCGACCCAGGTTCAGCCGCCGGTCGCCAAACGTGAGGTCGACTGGTGTCGTTTGGGTTTACCGCCATTACTGAGCCTTGGCGATGAACTCTTCGAGAACCTGCTGAGTGGCTGAGCAACCAGAGCGAGTGACCCCGGCATCCATGTAGTCAATCAATTGATCTAGGGTGCGCACGCCACCGGAAGACTTTACCTTTAGTCGATCGCCAACAGTGGCCTTCATTAGCTTGACGTTGTGCAGAGTTGCGCCCTCGCTAGCAAAACCGGTCGAGGTCTTCACATAGTCGGCGCCAGCGCGCTCGGTTAGCTCGCAGGCTTTGACGATCAATTCGTCGTTCAAGAATGCGGTCTCAAAAATCACCTTAACCGAAGCGCCGGCGGCATGAGCAACTTCGACCACACCTCGGATGTCTTGCTCTACGAAGTCAAAATCACCAGACAGTAGCGCCGAAACATTGATCACCATGTCGATCTCGACGGCACCATTCTTGATTGCATCTGCGGTCTCGAAAGCCTTTACCGCAGACGTAGTTGAGCCGTGAGGGAAACCAATCACCGTGCAAACGTTGACCGTGCTACCGGCAAGCGCCTTGGCGGCAGCCGCAACATCCATCGGACGGATGCAGTACGACGCGGTGTTGAACTTGAGGGCTAGCTGAGCGCCTGCTTCGACATCCGCATAGGTAAAGTCTGGCTTCAAGATGGAGTGGTCGATGGTCTTGGCGACCTGTTCGAGTGTGTATCCGCGGTATGTCTTAGTCATAACTTCAGTCTAAGTCGAACTGCTTTCATAAATGATTTCTTTGAACCCAAGCTCCGAGGAATGAATAGAAATTGCCGCGTCAGACCTCAAAACGACCGATCCTTGAGCACAGAAATCAACCAGACCGCGGCTTACGCGAAACGGAAGATCGCGTCTCGAACCGTCTATGAAGATGAGCGTCTGGGATGCCTCATCCTGACCTGGCCAAAGACCAGGAGGAATGTGATTTTTCTTCTCAAAAAACGTTGGTTTCTCCTCATAAGGGCACAACACCACGAGCTTTTTTAGACTCGGAGAAAATAGGTCACCTAATTTCAACCCCTTGTTCGAACTACCCAAATCAAGCGTTGTCTGGAGACCGGAAACCTGATTTGGCGGCAAGTCAGGCACCATCGCGAAGCCTTGAATGACGAGTACCACGAAAATAAGAGAGAGCGAGATCAACAATCGGCTTTTCATTGAATCCTCCTCAGGGCGCCGCACAATGATCAGCCTTGTGCGAATCGCTACGTGCTAAGTTCTGTAGATTTGTAAGAAACCTAGTCAGAAACGAAGTGCACTGTGCGAGTTATCCTCAGGGTCAAACCCGGCTCTAAAAAAGGGCCACTGGTTGAGACCGATGACGACGGCAGCTTGACGGTTTTTCTTCAGCAAAGGGCGGTCGACGGAGCCGCCAACGACGGGCTTATCGAGGTATTAGCAAAGCACTACGGCGTCTCAAAATCGAGAATCACGATTGAAGCCGGATTCACCTCTCGCATCAAGCGCATTGACGTCGACATCTAAACGAATCAGCGAAGCCAGTCCGGGTAAAAAGAAATCCCCGCCGAAGCGAGGATTATCTTTGTGGACCCGAGGGGATTTGAACCCCTGACCCCCTGCATGCCATGCAGGTGCGCTACCAGCTGCGCCACGGGCCCGTTTTATTGCCGAAGCAACCTGACAAGTTTACAACAGATTTAAGCCTGTGTAACTACATCCAGTTTCACAACCGGCTGATCGCTGTATAGACGCTCAAGCGAGTAGTACATGCGGTCCTCTTCGTGCATAACGTGGCAAATGACGTCACCGAAATCTAGAAGGATCCATCGACCGGTGGTCTTGCCTTCGCGGTGAAGCAACTTGTAGCCGTTCTCAAGCATCTTCTCTTCGATGCTGTCGGCAATCGCCGCAACCTGACGCTCGGTGCGGCCAGAGGCAAGCAAGAACACATCGGTCAGCGGCATAACGGCGGTAACGTCGAGTGCTACGAGGTTTTCGGCAAGCTTGTCGGCGGCCGCGTTGGCGGCGATGTTGGTTACCTGAATGGCTTTAGCGGTTGCAGTCACGAGATCCTTATTTTTACTTGAAGATACCAAGCATATACGCTGCACCGCCGGCGACGGCCAAAACTCCGAGAATGATTCCAAGGATGAGCCCAACGCGAGGCTTGCGAGCGTTCAAATCGACCGCCATGCTGTGAAAGATGTCGGTAGGAGCAACCGGAGCTGCTGCAAGCGCTGGCGCAACAGGAGTTGCTGCGATTGGTGGAGTAACAGGTGCTTCTGCAATCGGTGGCGCAGCAATCGCGTTGATGCTCGCGGTTATAGGCTCTTCGGTTTCAGCAAGCACCTCATCATAGGCGCGCGAAGGCGCAGGAGCTTCGTCGGTGTTTTCCGTCGAGGTGGTTTCGGCATTCACAGCTACCGCACCGGTTAGCGGGTCGAGCAGTCCGAGGCGTTCCATTTCACGGATGCGCTTGCGGGTGAGCATTTCGCTCGCACTTGGCAGATCTTGCGCTGCCTCGGCAACCACATCCTGGTTAGGAAGATTGATCTGCCCGGTCGGTAGGTCGAAAACCACCTCAGGCCTAGGAATCAGTCCCTGACGCTCGGCCTCACGAAGTTCGCGTCGACTCTTGAATTCGGTCACTTCACTCCCCCATAAAGAGCATGCTTGGCGATGAACTGGACGATGCCGTCTGGAACCAAGTACCAAATCGGCTTACCCTCTGAAACTCTGTTTCGAATGTCGGTAGACGAAATGGCAAGTGCCGGAATCTCGAGTACTTCAATCGCACCTGCAGGTGCATCGGGCAAATCTAGAACATGTCCCGGACGGGTAACAGCCACGAACTTGGCGAGGTCCCAAAGGTTGGCTGAATCTTTCCAGCCAGCGATTGAGGTAACAGCGTCGGCGCCGGTGATGAAAAATAGGTCAGCATCTGGATACGCTACCTTCAAGTCGCGAAGCGTGTCGACTGTATAAGTTGGACCTTCGCGGTCGATATCGACAGTGTTTACCTTGAAACGCGGATTAGCTGCGGTAGCGATCTCGGTCATGAGATAGCGATCAGAGGTAGGAGTTACTCCGTCTTTTTGCCAAGGCTGACCGGTAGGAACGAAAAGCACTTCGTCGAGGTCAAAGGCAGCTGCGACTTCGCTTGCGGCAACGAGGTGGCCGTTGTGAATGGGGTCGAAGGTGCCACCCATCACACCAAGTCGAAGCCTGCTCATGCTAAACGGCTAAGCGAGGCTTAGTGGTGCGCGCTGTTGTTGCTTGACTTGTGGTCGTGGCGGTTAGCAACGTCGCGGTAAGAGAAGGTCACGAAACCAAGCAAGATGAAAGTCGAGATGGCGATGATGCCAAATACGAAAGAAGGGAAAGGCAACTGTAGGCCGGCTTCTTCTGCTGCGGTGATTACGTGCGAAATCATTTTTTCTCCTAAAAACTTAACTAAAGAATAACCCAGAAAACCCTGAGATTAGGCGCGAACCTGACCTGCGCCGCGAACAAGCCACTTAGTGCTGGTTAGTTCTAGCAACCCCATTGGGCCGCGGGCGTGCAGTTTCTGAGTCGAAATACCAACCTCGGCACCGAATCCGAATTCGCCACCATCGGTGAAGCGAGTCGAAGCATTCACCATTACGGTCGATGAATCTACCTCGTTCAAGAAACGTTCTGCGTTTTCTACGTTTTCAGTGATGATCGACTCGGTGTGCTTTGTCGAGTACTTAGCGATGTGAGCTAGGGCCTCGTCCAAGTCTTTGACTACCTTCACCGAAATGTCTAGATCGTGATATTCAGTGGCCCAAGATTCATCCGTGGCTGGAACAGCTGCAAAGAAGTTGTCTTGGGTGGCCTGGTCACCGTGAATGGTTACACCTGACTCGGCAAGACGGTCTAGAACCGCCGGCAAGACTCGCTCGACAGCGTTTTCGTGAATGAGTAGGGTCTCAACCGCGTTGCAAACGCTTGGACGCTGAACCTTGGCGTTGTGGGCGATTTCGACGGCCCAGTCGAGGCGAGCGGTTTCATCGATGAAGATGTGAACGACACCATCGCCAGTCTGGATGACCGGAACCTTGGCCTCTTGAACTACCTGCTGAATCAGGCCGGCACCGCCACGTGGGATGAGTACGTCGATAAGGCCGACAGCGCGCATCATCTCAACGCCGCCTTCGCGACCGAACTCGTCAACGGTTTGCACCGCGGCCGAATTGATGCCGGCAAGGTCAAGCGCATCTTGAAGTAGCTTGACCAGCACCGCATTGGTCTGCTCAGCAGCGCTGCCACCGCGAAGAACAACTGCGTTGCCGCTCTTGATAGCCAATACTGCGATGTCGATGGTCACGTTTGGTCGTGCCTCGTAGATAACCCCGATAACACCAAGCGGAACTCGAACCTGCGTTAGCTTCAAAGCGTTTGGAAGAGACATACCGCGAACGACGTCACCGATCGGGTCGGCTAGACCGATGATCTTCTTTGCAGCGTCGGCAATGGCCTGAATGCGGCTTTCATCCAAGCGAAGTCGGTCTTGAAGGCTCTCGGTCATGCCGTTAGCAACACCATTAGCCAAGTCAATCTGGTTGGCTGCGATGATCTCGGCGGCGCGTGCCGGCAATAGGTCGGCGATGTTCGCCAACGCGGCGTTCTTTTGGGCAGTTGAAGCCTGCGCAAGGGCGCTAGCGGCACCCTTGGCGAGCGAAATCTTGTCTAGTGCAGTTGCCATGTCTTTAGCCTATTCTGACTCGAACCAGGTGCCTACTGCTTGACCCTCAAGAGCGGCAGAAACATTGTCGGTGCTGGTAAGCAACACGCTGACGCCAGATTCGGTGGCAAGCCTTGCGGCACCAACCTTGGTGACAGCGCCACCAGTGCCAACCGAAGACGAACTACCGCCCACCTCAACGTCAGAAAGGTCGGCGCCGAAAGGAACGGTTTCGATACGCTTCGCGCCTGGTTTGGTAGGTGGCATGTCATAAAGTGCGTCGACGTCACTCAATAGAACAAGTGCGTCGGCCTCGACCAAGACAGCAACTAATGCGGCAAGGCGATCGTTGTCACCGAAGCGAATTTCTGCGGTGGCAACGGTGTCGTTTTCGTTCACGATCGGAAGCACTCGAAGCGAAACCAGCTTGTCCATAGCGCTCTTTGCATTGAGGCGAGTCTCCTCGACCTCCATGTCTCCAGAGGTGAGAAGTACCTGTCCGGCAACGATGTTGTAGCGCTCGAGGCTGTGCTGGTAACGAGAAATCAAACGGCTCTGACCGACCGAAGCCAGCGCCTGTTGCGTAGCGAGATCGTCTGGTTTTTCGGTGAGCTTTAGCAATGGTAGACCGGTAGCGATTGCACCTGATGAAACAAGGATGACCTCTACCCCGCGACCATGTGCGGCGGCGAGTGCGTCAACTAGGTGCTCGATCTTGCCTTCGTTGGCACCGCTAATCGACGATGAGCCAACCTTGACCACAACGCGCTTGGCTGTCGCCAACTCGCTTCTGTCTCGAAGTCCCACTTAGTCTTCCTTTTCGAAGTCCTCAGGGTTAGACCAGATTCCGGCCTCACCCTCCTTTTTCATTTCCTCGCGCAGAGCAGCCTTGGCATCCATGCGCTCGGTGTAGGTAGCACGACGTTCCTTGGTGGTGCGACGCTCACGCATGTCGAATCGAGCATCAGTACCGCGAGGTCCGGCGATGAGCTCACCCGCAGAAGCAATGCTTGGCTCCCAGTCGAAGATGATTCCCTTGCCAGGGCCAATAACCACGGTAGAACCGGCAGAAGCACCAATCTTGAAGAGTTCGGTTTCCATGCCAATCTTGCCGAGGCGGTCGGCAAGGTAGCCAATCGCTTCTTCATTAGCAAAGTTGGTCTGGTGAACCCAACGCTCCGGCTTAGGGCCAAGAACGCGGAAGATCTCTTCGCCACCAACCTCTTCACGAGTAATGGTGAACTTGTTCTCGTCACGCTTAGCCTGCATCAGCTGAACGCGCGGCTTCACAGGAGCCCCTTCGGCATCCTTGCGAGCCTGTTCAACCAGCTGGGCAAGCGCGAAGTTGAGTTCGCGAAGACCCTCGTGGCTGGCCGCAGAAATTTCGAACACACGGTAGCCGCGAGCCTCTAGGTCTGGGCGAACAAACTCGGCAAGTTCCTTGGCATCAGGCACATCGACCTTGTTTAGGGCGATCAACTGCGGGCGTTCGGTAAGCGGGGTCTGACCTTCAGGAACCTCGTAGGCGTCAAGTTCCTTCAGGATCTTGTCAAGGTCAGTAATCGGGTCACGGTTCGGCTCAAGAGTCGCACAGTCGATGACATGCAGCAATGCCGCACAGCGCTCAACGTGACGCAAGAATTCGAGCCCGAGGCCCTTACCCTCACTGGCGCCTTCGATGAGGCCAGGCACGTCAGCAATGGTAAAGCGAGTCTGCCCAGCCTGAACCACACCTAGGTTCGGGTGCAAAGTGGTGAATGGGTAATCGGCAATCTTTGGTCGTGCCGCGCTCAAAGCAGCAATCAAGGATGACTTACCAGCGCTTGGGTAACCAACCAAAGCAACGTCTGCCACAGTCTTTAGCTCAAGGATTACGTCCCCGCGCCATCCAGGCACGCCGAACAGCGCGAAACCAGGAGCTTTACGCTTCGAGCTTGATAGCGCAGCGTTGCCAAGGCCTCCGATGCCGCCTTCGGCAACAACGAGTTCCATGCCTGGCTCAGAGAGGTCGGCGACAACTTCGCCCTTTTCGTTCTTTACAACCGTTCCGACCGGAACAGGAAGAACCAAACTTTCACCATGAGCTCCGTTGCGGAAGTCTCCGGCACCATCGCCACCATCGCCACCGGCACGGTGTGGGTGGAAGTGGTAGTCGAGCAGAGTGGTTACGTTCGGATCAGAAATTAGGCTAATCGAACCGCCCTTGCCGCCGTCAGCGCCATCCGGGCCGGCAAGCGGCTTGAACTTCTCGCGCTTAACAGAGACACAACCGTCTCCTCCATCGCCCGCGCGAAGGTGAAGCGTCACTTGGTCAACAAATGAAACCATGGTGAGCCCCTTTCAAAATGCTTTAGAAACAGGAAAAGCGAGCCAAAAGGCTCGCCTCCCTAGAAAAACTCGAACCGCTTACGCAGCCTCGACGATGTTTACAACGCGACGGCCACCCTTGGTGCCGAACTCAACCTTGCCTGCAACTAGTGCGAACAGGGTGTCATCCTTGCCCTTGCCAGTGTTTGCGCCTGGGTGGAAGTGGGTACCACGCTGACGGACGATGATCTCGCCTGCGTTTACTTCCTGACCTGCATAACGCTTAACGCCTAGGCGCTGTGCGTTTGAGTCGCGACCATTTCGAGTGGAACTTACACCCTTTTTCGATGCCATCTTGGATCAGTCCTTTACTTACTTGATCTCGGTGACCTGGACGCGGGTTAGGTCCGCACGGAAGCCTTGACGCTTCTTGTAACCGGTCTTGTTCTTGTACTTCTGAATGATGATCTTTGGGCCACGAAGGTCGTTTAGGACCTCAGCGGTAACCTTCACCTTGGCAAGAGCCTTGGCGTCGGTAGTGACCTTGTCACCATCAACTAGAAGAAGAGCTGGAAGCTCAATCTTGCCATTAGCGTCGGCCTTAATACGGTCGAGAGTCACAATGGTGCCTACCGACACCTTCTCCTGGCGGCCGCCTGCGCGGACTACTGCGAAAACCACAGATCTACCCTTTGTTCAAAAAGACTTGGATGTTGCTCGTGCGAAAAAACTCAGCAGGCAACGAGGATTTAGTCTACATTGCCTTTGCGCTGGGGTCAAACCTATTTAACCCTTATTTTCCGAACTGGAGGTGTCAGCGACGGGTGCCGCTGCTGCCCCACTTGTTGCTCGACGCGGTTTGCGACGACCCTGGCCCGGAGCTTTAGGCTCTGGCAGGGCATCTAGAACTGCTTCAAGTAGTTTCTCTGTTTCAACCGGCTGAGCCGACTCATCAGAAATCTTTGAGGTTGGCAACACGATTGGCGACTCTTCGCCAGCAGCCTCATGCGCCGCTACGGTCGAAGCCGCAATCTTGCCAATCACGTTGTTAAGTTCAACTGCGCGCTCAGGGGTGACAACCTTGGCCGCTTCAACCTTTGGCTGCTGGTTAGAACCACCATTCGAGTTGTTGCCGTTGCCACGGTTCTTCTTGCCCTGCTTTTGCTGCTGAGGACGCTGCTCTTCGTGAGAGTTGTTCTTTGAACGCATGATCGGTTCGTGGTGCACGATCACTCCACGGCTGGCACAAGCCTCACAAGGCTCACTGAACGCCTCAAGTAGACCGATACCCAACTTCTTGCGAGTCATCTGAACCAGACCCAAGGATGTGACCTCGGCAACCTGGTGCTTGGTGCGGTCGCGGCTTAGGCATTCCATCAAACGACGTGACACTAGATCGCGGTTTGATTCCAAGACCATGTCGATGAAGTCGACAACGATGATGCCACCGATGTCACGAAGACGAAGCTGGCGAACGATTTCTTCAGCAGCTTCGAGGTTGTTCTTGGTTACGGTCTCTTCAAGGTTTCCGCCAGAACCGACAAACTTTCCGGTATTGACATCGACCACAGTCATTGCCTCGGTACGGTCAATGACCAATGAACCACCTGAAGGAAGGTAAACCTTACGCTCCAGCGCCTTGGCAATCTGCTCACCAACACGGTATTCGTCGAAGATATCCTTGGTTCCGTCGTACTTAGAGACGCGCTCTAGTAGGTCTGGAGCAACCGATTTTAGGTATTCTTCGATAACTTCGCGGGCGTCTTCGCCAGAGATAACCATCTTCTGGAAGTCTTCGTTGAAAACATCGCGCACAATCTTGACCAAGAGGTCTGGTTCGCTGTGCAATAGCACTGGAGCCTGGCCCTTTTCGACCTTCTTGCTGATGTCTTCCCACTGCTGCTGGAGGCGCTGGACGTCAAGAGTTAGCTGCTCTTCGGTTGCACCCTCGGCAGCGGTACGAACAATCACACCAGCATCTTCAGGAAGGATCTCCTTGAGAATCTTCTTCAGGCGCGCACGCTCAGAGTCAGGAAGCTTGCGAGAGATTCCATTCATCGAACCGTTTGGCACGTAGACCAAGTAGCGACCTGGTAGCGACACCTGGCTGGTAAGACGTGCACCCTTTTGGCCGACTGGGTCCTTAGTTACCTGAACCAAAACGGTGTCGCCAGACTTTAGTGCAAGTTCGATGCGGCGAGGCTGGTTGCCGGTTTCAGCCAGCTCCCAGTCAACTTCGCCCGAGTAAAGAACTGCGTTGCGGCCGCGGCCGATGTCAACGAATGCTGCTTCCATCGAAGGAAGAACGTTCTGAATCTTGCCCAGGTAAACGTTTCCAATCAGAGAAGCCTCTGAAGCTTTAGCTACGTAGTGTTCGACCAGGATGCCGTCTTCGAGCACACCAATCTGAATCTTGCCGTCCTTTGAACGAACAACCATGGTGCGGTCAACGGCTTCACGACGGGCCAAGAACTCTGACTCGGTGATGACGGTGCGACGACGACCGGCATCGCGGCCATCGCGGCGGCGCTGCTTCTTGGCTTCTAGGCGAGTCGAACCCTTGACTCGAGTTGGCTCGTTGCTTGGCTCTTTTGGCTCGCGTGGGGTGCGAACCTTGACAACCGCGTTTGGTGCAACCGAATCAATGGTGCCCTCTTCGCCGGCGCGACGACGGGTACGGGTGCGACGGTGGCTCTCGCCGTCATCGCTCTTGTCTTCGACCGGGCGACCGCGCTTAGCGTCGATCACTGGTGTTGGCAGATCAGGCGCCATAAACATCAAAGAGGTTGCCGAAATCGGGGCTAGAGGCGCAACGGCTGGAGCAACTACTTCGAGAGTCTCCTCGGCTGCCTTCTTAGCGCCACGTTTAGCTGGGGCCTTCTTAGCTGTGGTCTTCTCGACAACTACTTCTTCGGAGATTGACTCAGCCGGAGCCTTCTTGGCGGCGGTCTTCTTGGCAGGTGCCTTCTTTGCGGCTGGCTGCTTCGCTTCTGCCTCTGGCTTTGCTACGGACTTTGCTGCCGACTTACGGACAGGCTTCTTAGCAACTGCCGACTCGTCGGTTACAGGTGCGTTGGTATCTTCTTTTTTCACCATTTCTGGTGCACTCCAAGCTGCCTTTGAAACCTAGGCCACACTCACCAGGCCCTAAGGCGTAAAACCATGTTGCCTGCGATTGCAAACAACCAAAACTAAATGCGAACCACTTGCTTTCGCGGCACTCGCTGCCCGATGGGTCTTACGCGATTTCAACGCTGAAGTTTTCGCTAAATCTTTGGGTCGAGTCAGGTGTGGTCTGACTTAACTTCTTCAAGTATGACACCTGACCAGGCAAAAGTCACCAACGCCGCGTGTAATACTGAAAAGGTGACTGAACAATCATCAAACGGTGCCGAGGTTCTACCCGCACCTGGCAAGGGCTTTGCCTGGACCCTGATCATCACCGGAATCATCGGGTGGATCGCCGCTTTCACTCTCACGCTAGAGAGACTGCACGTAGCGAGTAACCCAAGCGCGACCCTGAGCTGCGACCTGAACCCATTCATCTCGTGCAAGTCGGTAATGCTTACCGAGCAGGCCAGATTGCTTGGCTTCCCTAATCCCCTAATTGGATTGGCTGCATTCGTCTTTCCAATCGCAGTCGGTGCTGCCATCCTGGCCGGCGCCAAGTTTGCCTTGTGGTTTTGGCGAATGTTCGCCACTGGTATCACCATGGGCTTCTTGTTTGTGGTTTGGCTCTGGACTCAAAGCACCTTCGTAATCAATGTTCTCTGCCCTTACTGCATGATTGCCTGGGCAGGCATGATTCCTTTGTTCTGGACTGTCATTCTCTTTCTGCTCCGCGAGGGCGTTATCGAGACACCCCTTCGTTTCGCGGGGTTCTTTGACCGCGCCTACGAAAAGGCTTGGGCTTGGGCTCTAGGCACAGACCTGATAATCATCGCGATAATCATCGTGCGATTCTGGACCTATTGGCCAGCGCTCTGGAAATAGTCGTCAAATGAAAAAGGGTCCCAAGCGGGACCCTTTTTCTATGTTCGGTTTAGAACCAGAGCAGCAGCTCGCGTTCGGCTGACTCTGGTGAATCCGAACCGTGAACCAGGTTCTGCTGAACCTTCAGACCCCAATCGCGGCCGAGGTCACCACGAATGGTGCCAGGCGCGGCAACAGTTGGGTCGGTTGCGCCAGCTAGAGAACGGAAACCCTCGATTACGCGATTGCCGGTGAGCTTAATGGCAACAACATCACCACTGCTCATGAATTCAACTAGCGGCTCATAGAACGGCTTTCCCTCGTGCTCGGCATAGTGAGCGGCAAGAAGTTCACGTGAAGGGGTGAACTTCTTGAGGTCGGCTACAACATAGCCTTTTGCCTCTAGGCGAGAAATGATTTCACCGATTAGGTTTCGCTTCACTCCATCAGGCTTGATGAGAACTAGGGTTGCGTCAGTCATTTACTGCTCCTTTGCTGAGGTGTCATCCACCAAGTTTTGACCAAGATTGCGCTCGTAGGCTGCGCGGGCCTTGTCGATGGTGCCACCGGCAACCATCGCCCAAATCCAGAGACACAGGAAGATTCCGCCGACCACGTACATCAACGGAACCCAAACTCCGGTGAAGATCACGATGATCTGAAGTGCCCAGCCAAAGATGTAAGAACCAGGCTTGCCTAGCAAGGCCGGCGTAACAATCAATGTGACAGCGAGGGTGAGACCAGCGGCCCAGACTGTTGCAGCATTTTCGGTGGTTGGACCAAGCGCCTTGGTTCCAAATGCCACCAGCGTTGCGAAGAACACAACCAGCGACTCAAAAGCCATCAAAATCGAGCTGAGCGCTCGCTTGGTTGACTTATTGCGTTCACGTGGAGCACGTTGCTTAGACATCTTGTTCAGCCTCGATTTGCTTTAGGGCCAGCACTTCTCCGACGAGAGTGATTGAGCCGGTTACTAGGATTGCAGACTTTTGACCTTCAGGAAGCGCGAGCGCTGCCTCGGCAAGTGCCCACTGTGGGTTTTCTTGCACCTTGACGCGGTCGGCTCCGAGAATTTCTGTAGCCAAATCGGCCAGTTTCGCAGCTGGGATGGCGCGAGGAGAACTGGACTGGGTGACGATTACCTCAACCACGGATGAGTCGAGCGCCTCAAGTAGCCCGCGAGCATCCTTCTCAGCAAGGATCGAAATAATCGCTACGACGTAAGGTGAGCCAAAGTTGGTCTTGAGAGCCTGAACCAACGACTCCGCGCCGCTTGGATTGTGTGCTGCATCCAGGATGGTCAAAGGCTCGCGAGAAACTACCTGTAAACGACCAGGCGATGAGAAGTCGGCGAAGGCGGCACGAACCACGTCATCCATGATGCGTTGCTGACCACCGCCCAAGAAAGCCTCTACGGCAGCAATTGCCAGGGCTGCATTTTCGGCCTGGTAGTAGCCATGTACCGGCAAGTTCAAGTCTGAATACTCGCCAGCGAGGGTTCGAATGCTCACCTTTTGACCGAGCAAATCTGGTGTCGACTCGAGAACTTCAAAATCGCTGCCGTAGGTGGCAAAGAACTCGCCCGTCTCGGCTGCCTTCGCCTTCAGAATAGTCAGCGCCTCTGCCGGCTGTGCCGACGAAACCACGTAAGAACCAGGCTTGATGATTCCCGACTTGGTCTTGGCTATCTCTTCGATTGTCTTACCAAGGCGATCGGTGTGATCGAGTGAAATCGGGGCAAACACCGCAACGTCTCCGTCGGCCACGTTGGTCGAGTCCCACTCGCCACCCATCCCAACTTCGAGGACGAGAACGTCTACCGGGGCATCTGCAAAGACGGCAAAACCAAGTACGGCCAGCACTTCGAAGAAAGTCAACGGACCCTCATCCTGGCCGGCAAGTTCGGCGTCGACGATCTCCACGATTGGCGCGATGTCTTCCCAAGCGGCAACCAGAGCCTCATCCGAGACAGGTTCGCCGTCGATAGAGAGACGTTCGTTTAGCTTCACCAGGTGCGGGCTAGTGAAGCGGCCAGTGCGAAGACCGTGCTCACGAAGCAAACGCTCAATGAAACGAGTGGTGCTGGTCTTTCCGTTGGTGCCGGTTACATGGATGATTCGGTAGATCTTCTGAGGGTCACCCAAGAGCTCAACCAAACGACGGGTTGGGTCAAGGCGTGGGCGAATTTTGTTCTCTGGAACTCGGCTTAGAAGCGCCGCTTCAACCTGCGCGGCGCGCTCTGCCCAGTAAGTCTCTTCGCTCAAAGTTTGGCCACCGAAACCTGAACCTGCTGGCCATCGCCGACGGCAACTGGGTTACTCAATGAATCTGAAACCGAAGTCTCTAGCTCAAGAGTCAGAGTCTCACTCTTTACTAGCTCTGCGTGAGTCTCGACAGCAGCCAAGACATCGGCGGCGGCCTGCAGAGTCAGGCGAATGCGGTCGCTGACGTCGAGATCGGCATCCTTGCGAGCCTGTTGAACCGCGCGAACCACATCGCGAGCCAGACCTTCGGCAGCCAATTCAGCAGTTACATTGCCGTCGAGAATCAAGAAACCGCCGCCAGGCAGGATTCCGATGTGCTCGGTCACCACTGCATCGTCGGCACCTTCAGCGAGGTTAGCCACCAAATCGATGGTGTACTCCCCTTCGATCAGTTCGATTCCGCCGACGGTAATAACGCCGTTGACATCAGACCAGTCGCCTGCCTTTGCTGCCTGAATAACCGCTTGCACGTTCTTACCGATGCGAGGGCCGGCAGCACGAGAGTTGACGGTCAAACGCTTAATGACTCCGAACTCAGTGGTGGAGTCAAGCGACAGCTCGACCAGAGATACCGACTTCACGTTCAGCTCTTCGGCAAGAATCTCGCTGAATGCTTCTAGCGCCGATGCGTTGGCGGTAACTACGGTCAATTTGGCGAGTGGCAAACGTACGCGAAGGCTGTTGGCCTTGCGCAAACTTGAAGCCACCGAGCTGACGGTACGAACCTGGTCCATAGCCGAAACCAAAGCGCTGTCCTGAGGAAGCTCCGATGAGTCTGGCCAGTTCTCGAGGTGCACGCTTCGGCCGCCGGTAAGACCCTTCCAGATCTCTTCACCGACCATTGGCAACAACGGTGCTGCTACGCGACAGAGGATCTCGAGAACGGTGTAGAGAGTGTCGAAAGCCTCGGCCGAGCCCTCCCAGAAACGATCGCGTGAACGGCGCACGTACCAGTTGGTCAAAACGTCGGCGAAGTCACGAAGCGTTGCCGCTGCCGAGTACGAGTCAAATTTATTGAAGTGACCCTCAACCTCGTCGATCAGGTCGCGAGTCTTTGAGAGTAGATAGCGGTCGAGCACATCCTTGCTCTCGAATGAACGCTTGGCCTCGTAACCCGAAGCATTCGCGTAAAGCGAGAAGAAGTACCAGGTATTCCAAAGTGGCAACAAGAACTGACGAACACCCTCACGGATGCCCTGCTCGGTCACAATCAGGTTTCCACCGCGAAGGATTGGGCTCGAGAGCAAGAACCAGCGCATTGCGTCGGCCCCATCGCGATCGAATACCTCGTTTACATCCGGGTAGTTACGAAGCGACTTAGACATCTTCTGGCCGTCGTTTCCAAGGATGATGCCGTGCGAAACCGCCGACTTGAAGGCTGGACGATCGAAAAGTGCGGTCGATAGAACGTGCAGCGTGTAGAACCAACCGCGGGTCTGACCCACGTACTCAACGATGAAGTCACCTGGGTTGTGCGAATCAAACCATTCGCGGTTTTCGAACGGATAGTGTGCCTGTGCGAATGGCATCGAACCAGATTCGAACCAGCAGTCGAGAACCTCAGGAACGCGACGCATGGTCGACTTGCCGGTCGGGTCGTCTGGGTTCGGGCGAGTTAGTTCGTCGATCACCGGGCGGTGGAAGTCACTTGGGCGAACACCGAAGTCGCGCTCAAGTTCTTCCATCGAGCCATAAACGTCTACGCGTGGGTAGGCAGGGTCGTCTGACTTCCATACCGGAATCGGTGCGCCCCAGAAACGGTTGCGGCTGATTGCCCAGTCGCGTACGTTCTCTAGCCACTTGCCGAAAGACCCATCCTTGGTGTGGTCTGGGGTCCAGTCGATCTCCTGGTTGAGTTCGAGCATGCGGTCGCGTAGCTTGGTGGTCTCAACGAACCATGAAGAGACTGCCTTGTAGATCAGCGGATTCTTGCAGCGGTAGCAGTGTGGATACGAGTGCTCGTAGCTAGCCTGGCGTAGCACGCGACCGGCTGCCTTCAGGTGCTGTGAAATCGGCTTGTTTGCCTCGAACACGTGCTGCCCCTCGAAGTCGGTGATGATCGAGTTGAACTCACCGCGGTCGTTGATCGAGATATAGGTAGGAATCCCGGCGGCCAAACAGACTCGCTGGTCATCCTCACCGTAAGCAGGAGCCTGGTGAACAATTCCGGTACCGTCGCCATCGCCAACGTAATCGTCGACCAAAATTTGCCAGGCGTTATCGGTGTTAAATTTCTCGGCATCAACGAAGTAGTCAAATAGGCGCTCGTACTTAATTCCGGCGAGCGCGCTACCCAGTTGAGTCTCAATAATCGCCGCGGTGGCCTCTTCTGCGGATTCGTAACCAAGATCCTTGGCATATCCGCCAATCATTGACTTTGCCAACAGGTACTTGGTGCCGGCAGCACCGCCATCGCCCGCGCCAGCAGTACCAGCAGGCACAACGGCGTATTCAATGTTTGGGCCAACCGCTAGTGCGAAGTTGGTTGGCAGAGTCCAAGGTGTGGTGGTCCAGGCCAGCAGACGCACGCCTTCGAGTTCCTGGCCAGAAGACACTGGGAACGTGACGGTTAGAGTCTGGTCCTGTCGGTTCTTGTAGACCTCGTCATCCATGCGGAGTTCGTGGTTAGAAAGTGGAGTCTCACAGCGCCAGCAATATGCAAGCACCTTGAAGCCTTCATAGACCAGGCCCTTGTTGTGCAGTTCTTTGAAGGCCCACAAGACACTCTCGGTGTAGTTGGTGTCTAGGGTCTTGTAGTCGTTTTCGAAGTCAACCCAGCGAGCCTGGCGGGTGACGTAAGCCTCCCACTCCTTGGTGTACTTCAGCACGGATGAGCGGCAAGCCTCGTTGAACTTGTCGATTCCGACGGCTTCGATTTCGTGACGACCTGAGATACCAAGCTGACGCTCGGCTTCAACTTCTGCTGGCAGACCGTGAGTATCCCAACCAAAGCGACGCTCGACTCGGTAGCCCTGCATGGTCTTGAAACGAGGAACCATGTCCTTGGTATAACCGGTCAGCAGGTGGCCATAGTGAGGCAAACCGTTGGCGAATGGAGGGCCGTCATAGAAGACGAATTCCTCGGCGTTGGCTGCGGTGCGCTGGTCGATAGACGCCTGGAAGGTGTCATCGCCCTTCCAGAAGGCAAGAATGCCCTGCTCAACCGCCGGGAAAGATGGGCTTGGGTTTACACCCTCGCGCGCGGCTTTAGCTGAGTCGTTGTTCTTGGGATACATTCAAGGCTTTCTGGCTTGTCAGTAAAAGGAAATCTCCTATCAATGTTAACCTGTTACAAACCCGTTTTTTGGAGACTTTCACGTGACTAATGCCCATTCAGGCTCAGCCAACAACTTTCTTGCACCTGCAACCGCGCCAGACAAGGTCGGCGTAGAGGGTCTAGAAGAAAAATGGGGGCTCCGCTGGGAGTCCGACGGCACCTACCACTTCAACCGCGGCGTGGCTAAATCTCAGGTCTTTTCGATCGACACCCCACCGCCAACCGTCTCGGGTTCGCTGCACGTCGGTCACGTATTCAGCTACACCCACACCGACGTCGTAGCTCGCTACAAGCGAATGACCGGCAAAGAGGTTTATTACCCGATGGGTTGGGATGACAACGGCCTGCCGACCGAACGTCGTGTTCAGAACTTCTTCGGCGTTCGCTGCGACCCATCCTTGCCTTACGTCGAAAACTTTGTTCCACCATTCGAGGGTGGCGACAACAAGAGCTCCAAAGCAGCCGACCAGGTGGCCATCTCTCGTCGCAACTTCATCGAACTTTGCGAAAAGTTGACCACCGAAGACGAGAAGCAGTTTGAAGCCCTATGGCGCAAGCTTGGACTTTCGGTCGATTGGAAGCAGACTTACCAGACCATTTCTCCGGCGGCAATCGCCGTTTCGCAGAAGGCTTTCTTGGGCAACCTGAAGCGCGGCGAGGCATACCAGTCAATGGCTCCGACCCTTTGGGATGTAACCTTCCGCACCGCGGTAGCCCAGGCCGAACTCGAAGACCGTGAGCAGCCAGGCGCTTATCACCGCGTCGGTTTCAACGTTGACCCAACCCTCTGGGAGGGTGGCAAGATCTTCATCGAAACCACTCGACCTGAACTTCTACCAGCTTGTGTCGCTCTCGTGGCCCACCCTGACGACGCTCGCTACCAGAGCCTGTTTGGCAAGACCGTTCGCACTCCCCTATTCGACGTTGAGGTTCCGGTGGTCGCACACCGTCTCGCTCAAATCGACAAGGGTTCGGGCATCGCCATGATCTGTACCTTTGGTGACGTAACCGACGTCATTTGGTGGCGCGAACTCGACCTTCCAAACCGCGCCATCATCGGCTGGGATGGCCGCATCATCGACGAAATGCCCGAAGTTATCACTTCGGCAAAGGGCAAGGAAGTCTTCGCCGAACTAGTCGGCAAGACCGTGTTCTCGGCCAAGCAGCGCATCGTCGAGTTCCTTCAGGAGTCTGGCGACATGGTTGGCGACCCTCGCCCAATCCAGCACGACGTCAAGTTCTTCGAAAAGGGGGACAAGCCACTTGAAATCGTCTCTACTCGACAGTGGTACATCCGCAACGGTGGTCGCGATGCAGCCATCCGTGAACGTCTCATCGAACTCGGCAAGCAGCTGAACTTCAACCCTGACTTCATGCGCGTTCGCTATGAGAACTGGGTAAACGGCTTGACCGGCGACTGGTTGATTTCGCGCCAGCGTTTCTTCGGTGTTCCAATTCCGGTTTGGTACGAACTAGACGCCAACGGTGAGGCTAACTTCGAGTCACCATTGGTCCCGGATGAGTCACTGCTACCAATCGACCCTTCGACCGACGTTCCTGCTGGCTTTATCGAAGCACAGCGTGGCGTACCTGGCGGCTTCATCGGTGAAATGGACATCATGGACACCTGGGCCACTTCATCACTAACCCCGCAGCTTGCCGGTGGTTGGATCGAAGACCCAGAGAAGTTTGACCTGGTCTTCCCTTACGACCTACGCCCACAGGGCCAAGACATCATCCGCACCTGGCTTTTCTCGACCGTTTTGCGCTCAGAGCAAGAGTTCGGCCAGCTACCTTGGTCAAACGCCGCCATTTCGGGCTGGATTCTCGACCCAGACCGCAAGAAGATGTCGAAATCAAAGGGCAACGTAGTTGTTCCTGCCGAACCGATCGACAACCACGGCGCCGATGCGGTTCGCTACTGGGCCGCCTCTGCACGTCTAGGCACCGATGCCGCATTTGACGAAGGTCAGATGAAGGTTGGACGCCGACTTGCCGTGAAGCTATTGAACGCGGCAAAGTTCTCACTTTCATTCGAGGTTCCGGCTGGCCACACAGACGTAACCGAACCTATCGACCAGGCACTGCTGTTCGGTTTGGCCGAGGTAGTTCGCGGAGCAACCGCAGCCTTCGAGTCTTATGACCACACCAAGGCACTAGAGCTTGCTGAACACTTCTTCTGGAAGTTCACCGATGACTACCTAGAACTGGTCAAGGATCGCGCATACAACGCGAACGGTGAAGTTTCTGCAGCCCAGCAGGCATCGGCAGCAATCACCTTGCGTCGTGCCTTGCACACCATGCTTCGCCTGTTCGCTCCGTTCTTGCCATTCGCCACGGATGAGGTTTGGAGCTGGTGGCAGACCGATGCCGGTTCGATTCACCGCGCTCCTTGGCCTACCGCTGACGAGCTTGTTGACGGCCTCGATGGCGCTAACGCCCCACTTCTTGGTTTGGCGTCCAGCGCACTCGTAGGCGTTCGCAAGGCAAAGTCAGACGCGAAGGTCTCGATGAAGGCAGCAGTTGAATCTGCGATTCTCGAGGCCCCAGCCGCAGTCCTAACCAGCCTTAGACTGCTAGAGACCGACCTAAAGGCTGTCGGCCGCATCGAAACCCTGGGTTATGCCGAGGGTGAAGAAGTTGCCATGGTTGACGTGATTCTTAAGGCAATAGAAGAGGCATAAAAATGAACCCGTTCGCGCATCGCTCAGAACTGCCGTATGAACTACCTCCATTCGAAGCGATACGTGACGAGCATTACCTGCCTGCCTTCTATGAAGCTTGCGAAGAGCAGCTAAACGAAGTCACCGCCATCCTTGAATCGGGTGAGCCAACCTTCGAGAACACGATCGTTGCGCTAGAGAAGTCTGGACGCATGCTATACCGCGTGCTGTCTGTTTTCTATAACAAGTCGAGTGCTGACACCAACGACACCATCGATGCCATCGAAGAAGAGCTGGCTCCAAAACTCTCGGCACACTCTGACGCGATCAACTTGAACGCTGAGCTGTTCGAACGCATCCGCCACATCCATGATGTGCGACACGAGTTGAACCTTGACAGTGAGTCAATTTGGCTGATTGAGCGCTACTATCGCGACTTCGTTCACGCCGGCGCTCAGTTGGGTGTAAACGAACGCGAAGAATTGAAGGCTCTAAACGAGAAGCTTTCAAAGTTGAGCACAAAGTTCAGCCAGAACGTGCTGAATGACACCAACGACCTAGCAATTATCGTCGACGATGTTAGCGACTTGGACGGTCTAGAACCTGGCCAAATTGATGCCGCCGCGGCCGCAGCCGAAGCTCGCGGTCTTTCTGGCAAGTGGTTGATCGCAATGGTTAACTTCACCGGAAACCCGGTACTTTCATCTCTCACCAACCGCGCACTGCGCGAAAAGATCATGAAGGCCTCGCTGTCGAAGGGTGGGCGAGCTAACGACAACGATAACCGCGCTCTCATCCTTGAAATCGTCAAACTGCGTGCAGAGCGTGCCGCTCTACTTGGCTTCAAGAGTCACGCCGAATACGTGCTGTCACAGCAGACCGCCGGCCACCCAGACCGAGTGCACGAAATGCTTCGGAAGATTGCCCCGGCAGCGGTCGCAAACGCTCGTGCCGAAGGCGAAGCAATTCAGCAGATGATCGATGCCGAAAACGGCCACTTTGATCTTGCCAGTTGGGACTGGTCGATCTACACCGAACGCGTTCGCATGGCCAAATACAACGTGGACACCACCAAGTTCAAGCCATACTTCGAACTCGAGAACGTGCTGAACAACGGTGTTTTCTGGGCGGCCAACCAGCTGTTCGGCATCACCTTCACTCCACGGCCTGACCTGAAGGCCTACCACCCAGAGGCGCGCGTCTGGGAAGTCAAGAACGAAGACGGGTCGGCACTAGGCCTCTACATCGGTGACTTCTACACCCGCGATTCAAAGCGCGGCGGTGCTTGGATGTCTAACTTTGTGGATCAGAACCACCTACTCGGTCAGCTTCCAGTGGTGTTCAACAACATGAACGTTCCAAAGCCACCCGCCGGCTCGCCTACCCTGCTGACCTTCGATGAAAACGCAACCCTGTTCCACGAGTTCGGGCACGCACTTCACGGATTGCTGTCGAACGTTACCTATCCTCGCTTCAGTGGCACCAGCGTCGAGCGTGATTTTGTCGAATTCCCCTCACAGGTGAATGAAATGTGGATGCTGTGGCCTGAGGTGCTGGCTAACTACGCCAAGCACTACGAAACCGGCGAATCACTGCCTCTCGAATGGGTTGAGAACCTAAACCGTGCCGAGACCTTCAACCAAGGTTTTGAGACCACCAGCTACCTTGCTGCAGCCATTCTCGACCTTGCCTGGCATTCGCTGTCCGTTGATGACAAGGTTGACGACGTCGAGTCATTCGAAGCCGGTGCAATAGCCGGATACGGTCTCGATTACTCGCCGGTGCCGACCAGATACCGAAGCACTTACTTCTCGCACATTTTCGAGGGTGGTTACTCGGCTGGTTACTACGGCTACATCTGGTCAGAAGTGCTAGACGCAGATACCGTCGATTGGTTCAAGAACAATGGTGGTTTGACCCGTGAGAACGGTCAGCGTTTCCGTGATGCCTTGCTTTCTCGTGGTGGCTCTACCGATTCAATGGGCATGTTCCGCGCGTTCACCGGACATGACGCTGCAATCGAACCGCTGTTGAAGCGCAGAGGGCTTATTTAGCCTTAGCCTTCAGGCTTAGCCAACCCCAGACGATCAAGCCGGCTAGCAAGGCCCAGAAGGCCGAACCGATTCCGTATGCCGAGACACCCGAGGCGGCCACTAAAAATGCCACCATGGCCGGCAGGCGAAGTTCTACAACCTCCACCGCCGAACTTAGCGCCGAGATGATCGTGCCTAGCAATGCAAGCCCTGCAGCCGCCAGAACCAGTTCGCGTGGCGCTTGCAAAACAAACGCGACAGTTGGCACAGCTAGAAGAGCGATGACTAGGTAAACGTAACCGCCATACACCGAGGCCAACCAGCGACGGGTCGGATCCTTATGAGCGTGATCGTTGGCATTCAAAGCTGCCGTGATGGCCGCTAGGTTCATTGAGAAACCGCCAAAGAAACCAGCAACGATTGCCGACAGACCGGTAGCCGCCATCACTGGCTTGAATGGAACCTCGTACCCGAAGCTCTTCATGATTGCTACACCCGGAATGTTTTGGCTAGCCATGGTCACCAGATAGAGAGGGATTGCTATCGAGACGATTGCGGTCACGTCGAAAGTTGGCCAAACCAATTCGACCTGCGGCCAGAACTGACCAGAGCCAAAACTGATTCCCTTGTCGAGAGCAGTCAACGTAAAGATGATTAGCATCGCAGCCGGAGTCGCCCAGATGGTTGCGTACTTGTAGAGCACTAGCCAGACCAGGATGGCCGGGAGCACGATCCAAGGGAAGTCGGCAGCTGACTTGAATGGAGCGATGCAGAAGTTGAAGATGACGCCGGCAAGCATTGCCGAAGCAATAGGCTTTGGAATCGAAGATACTAGTCGCCCCAACGCAGGCCATAGCCCAGTGAGCAGCAGTAAAAGTCCCGTGACAATGAAAGCGCCGGCGGCACTCGAGAACGGCAGATTTAGAGTGCCAGAAGAAATCAGGAGGGCCGCGCCTGGAGTGCTCCAAACAATCGAGATCGGCATCTTGTAGCGCCAGCTAAGTGCGATGGATAGCAGGCCGTACATCGCGATGAGAACGAAGATCGCTGAGGCCGTTTGTGACTTGGTTGCATTCAGTGCAGTAAGAGCGGTGAGTACCAGCCCGGCGCTAGCCGCGGTTCCGGTGATTGAGGCTACTGTGCCAGCAAGTAAGGGTGCCTTGTGGTCAGAGAAGCGACCCATTTACTAGGCCGACTTTTCTTGGCGAAGACTCTTGAAAGGAATGATCGATGGTTCGACGCCAGATTCGACAACCTGTTTCGAAATCTTAACGATGCCCTGCACTTCTGAGCCAGGAATCTCGAACATGATTGGACCGAGGATTTCTTCCATGATCGCGCGAAGACCACGCGCACCGGTCTCGCGAGCGACCGCCTGGTCGGCAATTGCCTGGAGTGCGTCTAGGTCAAACTCAAGTTCAAAGCCGTCGAGCTCAAACATGCGCTGGTACTGCTTGACCAGTGCATTCTTTGGCTTGGTGAGAATCTCCATCAGCGCCTCGCGGTCTAGCGGGGTCACGGTTGCGATAACCGGAAGACGACCGATGAATTCAGGGATGAGACCGAACTTGCGCAGGTCTTCTGGCTGAACCTCGGTGAAGATTTCGACGTTGTCGTTCTTGCCAGCAATTGGTGCACCGAAACCGATGCCCTTCTTACCTGCGCGAGCCGAAATGATTTCTTCAAGACCCGCAAAGGCTCCGGCAACGATGAACAAGACGTTGGTGGTGTCGAGCTGGATGAACTCTTGCTGAGGGTGCTTACGCCCACCCTGAGGCGGCACCGAAGCGACCGTACCTTCAAGAATCTTGAGCAGTGCTTGCTGAACGCCTTCGCCAGAAACGTCACGGGTGATTGAAGGGTTCTCGGCTTTGCGGGAAATCTTGTCGATTTCATCGATGTAGATGATGCCCGACTCGGCTCGCTTCACATCAAAATCGGCGGCTTGAAGGAGCTTGAGCAGGATGTTTTCTACGTCTTCACCGACGTATCCCGCTTCGGTCAACGCGGTTGCATCGGCAACTGCAAATGGCACGTTCAATCGCTTAGCGAGGGTCTGCGCCAGATAGGTCTTACCGCAACCGGTAGGGCCAATCATGAGGATGTTTGACTTTGCGATCTCGATTGAGTCGTGGTCTTTACCGGCGGCGGTAAGGGTTCCGCGTGAACGAAGGCGCTTGTAGTGGTTGTAAACCGCAACCGCCAAGGCCTTCTTTGCTTGGTCTTGCCCGATTACATACTCGTCAAGGAATCCCTTGATTTCGCGTGGCTTTGGAAGATCGATGTCTTCGACGCTCTCGGCGGCTGCACCACCCAGTTCTTCTTCGATGATCTCGTTGCAGAGCTCGATGCACTCATCGCAGATGTAGACCATCGGGCCGGCAATTAGCTTGCGAACCTGCTTTTGGCTCTTTCCGCAGAAAGAACACTTGAGCAGGTCGCTAGATTCGCCGAGCTTAGTCATACCAAAACTTTATAGCCCAGCAATGACAAAGCGGATGAGCCTCGCCCATCCGCTTTGCATACGTTTTTCTTACGCGTTTTTTCTCGAGGTAAGAACCTGGTCGATTAGACCGAATTCCAAAGCCTCTGGAGCGGTCAAAATCTTGTCGCGATCGATGTCCTTATTGACCTCGGCTACGGTGCGCTTGCTGTGCTTAGAAAGCGTTGATTCGAGCCACTCGCGAAGGCGCAACATCTCATTTGCCTGAATCTCGATGTCAGAAGCCTGGCCACGACCAGAGTCACCAGACGATGGCTGGTGAATCAAGACTCGCGCGTTTGGCAAAGCTAGGCGCTTGCCCGGAGCACCGGCCGCAAGTAGAACAGCTGCTGCAGAAGCCGCCTGACCTAGGCAAACGGTCTGAATCTGCGGGCGGATGTACTGCATGGTGTCATAGATTGCAGTCATCGCGGTGAATGAACCACCAGGTGAGTTGATGTACATGGTGATGTCGCGGTCTGGGTCCTGTGACTCCAGAACCAACAACTGAGCCATGATGTCATCGGCAGACGCGTCGTCAACCTGAACGCCCAAGAAGACGATGCGATCTTCGAAAAGCTTGTTGTATGGGTCCTGGCGCTTGAAACCGTATGAAGTGCGCTCCTCGAAGGTTGGCAGGATGTAGCGAGCCTCAGGGCTGGTGAAGACGTTTGGGTTAGTCATAGTTTTTCTCCCTGACCTTAGTTGGTGCCTACGCCGGTGGCGCTAGCTGCATACTTCTGAATGTGGTCGATGAAGCCGTATTCCAAGGCCTCTTCGGCGCTGAACCAGCGGTCGCGGTCACCATCAAGCATTACCTGCTCGACAGTCTTGCCGGTCTGCTCTGCGGTGATTGCAGCAAGCTGGCGCTTCATAGAAACGATGAGCTGTGCCTGAGTCTGGATGTCCGATGCGGTACCGCCGAAGCCACCGTGTGGCTGGTGAAGCAAGACTCGAGTGTTTGGGGTCGCATAACGCTTGCCCTTGGTGCCAGAAGAAAGCAAGAACTGCCCCATTGAGGCACACATTCCGATGCCAACGGTGACGATGTCGTTTGGCACGTACTGCATGGTGTCATAGATGGCCATGCCGGCGGTGATCGAACCACCAGGTGAGTTGATGTAAAGGAAGATGTCCTTGGTTGAGTCTTCGGCTGCGAGCAAAAGAATCTTTGCGCAGATCTCGTTCGCCATGTCATCGCGAACTTCGGTGCCCAGCCAAATGATGCGGTCCTTGAGCAGACGATCGAAGGTGCTGCTTGGTGCCTTTGCCTGATCAGCCATTGAAGTACTCCTAAATCTTGAGGTTGCTTGTCAAAGATAAC
>ERZ650310.39-NODE-39-length-36296-cov-6.962087_pt1 | contig 36296 bp, 45 predicted proteins | sample MGYA00376246_ERZ650310 | MGnify/ENA primary metagenome ERZ650310 (study PRJEB26733, sample SAMN07839286) | wastewater metagenome | biome: small river; feature: stream; material: water | place: USA: North Carolina | collected 2016-03-01 ...
CAGCGTAGATTAAAACCGAATGGTTGATCCAGATGAGTTTCCAGATTTGCGGAGTGTTAGGTGCCGGGACACGGAGATTAAACTCAGATGGAATGATACGAACATATTCGGTAGAAATCTCGTATAGCCCAGTACCGTTAATATTGGCCCGCTTACCTGATGCATTCGTCAGACCCACATATCCCATCCAGTCCTGAGTTTCAATATCAGTAGGATCTACGAGAGATGAAAGATTCAGTTGCGGAATATGGTAAGAAGACCCGTAAGGAACATTACCACCTGTGAGAGTCAACAGGTTCGGTGCAGTGAATGCACTAGAAATGTTCTCGATGATCTTGGTATCTAGCTTATTGATGAAAGATTTGAGACCTGTGCGCGTCAGCAGTTCTGTATGACCAACGAAATCTGCCTTGTCAGGAATCTCATGGATATCACAACGAGTGTCATGATAAGTATTGTACGGGTCCCAACGATTGATACGATTACCTTGCCAAATGATTTCTTTGGGGCGGCCCTCTTGGCCAGATTTGTAGCTCAAGTCAGTTTCAAGAGCAGCGGTAACAATCTTGTCCCAGCAAACTTCCACACACCCGTAATACTTATAGGCATCGAAAAAGAACAGATTTAGTTGGGCAACCCAACCTGTACGAATAGAATTCTCTTCGATTAGTGCCTGAAGTTGGAGAGCTTGGTCAATGTATTCGGGGCCCGAAACAACACCAAAGATTGGATAGTCTGTTAGGAACACGCCAATTTGGTAGTCAACAGCAGCGTTAACTTGTGGCTTTACGACTGGAATTGTGATGTTCTGAATCTTATTAGAGTCCCCAGCCATATTTGCAATCTTGGCTTTCCACTGATCGACTGTCAGATCCTCTTCTCGCAGGTAAGCAAGATCGATCCGGCGCATCTGTTCTTTAAGATTCCATTGTCGTTCGGACGATCGAGATGCATATTTATGGTACTCTAGGAATGCATCCTGAGAAATTTTAGGAGGGATAAACGCTTGATTAGCTGCCATTGGGGTACCTATTGGGTGCGGGATTGCCGGAAGCGCAGAGCGCTCAGAATGGGGAAGTCTCTAGTTCTGACCTGACGGGAATGCCATCAGTTTCTTGCATTTCTAGAACCAACGAAGAGCGAATAAACTCTCCATACAGTTCCAGAACTTTCGGAGCATATGTATGCAGATCAAGAACTCCATCCACATTGTTAGTTTTCAATGGATTGAAACTTGTGATCTGCGCAAAAGTCGGTGCGCGGGCTGGATCATCCAAAAGTATCTCACCTTTAAGGAGCGATTTGAACATATCCAGGATACGAGAATTTTTAGATCGCTGACCTGAGTAGATTTCCAAACAATGGAAACCTGCATTGCCCAAACCATACTGTTGGATGACTACACCAAACCAGTAAAGCAATGAGTACTGATATGCATTGGATTCTGGGCAAATTACTCTGCAATTACGACGCATTGCCAGTCTAAGGGATTCTCTAATTGTATCACCTGGGGATAGACGTCCTTCTATGATTTCTTTGCATACAGGTGTGGAATCGAATACCTCATAATAACCAATGGAGACTGCATCGGAGTTTGCTTTATCGTTGGATGGATCGATGATGATAAAGTTACCCTGGTGCTGTGTATCTAGTGCATACTTGTTGGGAGGTATACGATTGATATCGCAAATATTGGAGACTGCTGCGTTTTCGTCATTTAGAACCTCTGCGTAAAACACTTCTGCACGACCAGATGCGGAATCGTTTTCGAATTCTTTTAGCAACTGTTGTAGCGGCTGCAAATCCTCCCACAATGAATGCGGTTGGCCATCAGGGCCGTGAATGATCCCGCCAGCAATGAATTTAACCCAGGTGGGATTATGTTTCAAACGGCGTAGGATCGACCACTTGGTGGGATACATATTGCCGATGAAAATAAACAGACAGCCATGTGGCGATTTAGCTTTCATGGCAGTTCCGATCATGTCAGTTTCGATTTGCTCTGAAATGATTTGGGACTCTGCATCCTGCCGTGACTGAATGTCATCAAACAGCATCACATCTGGTCGAAGATGCTTTACATTTATACCTCGGATAGATTCCACGGTTCCGGCGGCAATGATGATGTTGCGGCCACGAAATCCAAATTTCTTTAGTACCTGCTGGTCAGTTTCCAGCCCTAAACGCCAGTCACCAAACAGCCGTTTAATATTCGTTTCGTCTAGGAAATCACAGACGTCTGAGACAATTGCAACTGCTTTAGGAACACTGTTGGCGCAGACCATAATGAATGTGCGCTTAGTGAATAGGATCACGTAAAGTAGGAAAATCTTGGTGAATGTGGTTTTAGCGAAACCTCGTGGAAGTCCAATAGCTAACTGGGAGAAATCACGTTCTTTATGGATGTACGAAACCATTAGTCTCCAGATTTGCTGGAAGACATCAGGAAAAAAGTAGCGGAAAATGGTTGGGAGAGCGATTGCCGCTAGGAAATCTAGAGACGTGCGAGCTAACTCCTGTGCTTCCTGGGTAGAAACACTAGCTTCTTGAATTAGTTCTGTGATGTGATCAGGCTGAGGCGCATCGAAACCTAACCTGTGCTCTAGATCCTGAGGGTCGCTCACTTTTGGGGCCTTTGGGCCAGCATAGTTTGGATGATGCGAAGCTGAACTGCAGCCGCTTCCTTGTTACGCTGAATCAGCGCAGCTTGATTAGAGGCCACAGCATCAGCCCGCTGCAGAGCGGCTTGCATTTGAGGGGAGACGTTCGACATTTGGAGGTTCCTGTTTACGAGCATGGTCTAAAAGGGAGCTCATTTGACCTGACTGTACCGTGATTAGCTGCTGCTGTCCAGCCTGAATTACCTGATTCATTGTATTTACGGTGAATTTCTGGAAAATTTGCGTAGGCATAACAAGATTTACGACAGTTTGCTGATTTGTGATAGATTCAGGTGCAGAAGATCCACGACGCTTTGCTGCATTGATGATCTGAAGGACGCGAGCAACTTCCATGGGACGTACCATGAAAGGCATTAGATCCCGCATGCGGGTAATTAGCTCATCCTCTAGAAGATCATAGGCATTGTCGCGCTCATTATGTTTAGATAGATTCTTAAATCGCAGTTCTGCGACCTGTGCTGCGAAATTGGTTTCGGAAAGTAACTGAGAAATACGGGAGATTGAAACGCCTATGGCAGATGCGACCGTTTCCGGACCAAGACCCTGACCCAATAGAGCAAGTGCACGATCTTCTGTAGATGTTGGGACTGCAACTGACATGTGTTACTCTCCTTTCAACCTAGGAGTTCCAGGAGGTACGCCGCCACGAGTTTCCATAACTTGCGATGGACCGCCAAAGATTGATTGCAGGATGCTACCAAGAGTACCTTCTGCAGGGGCGCGAAGGGATTTGATTTCTGGCGTGCGCTGAGATTCAATGAACTTCGCCATTGCAGGAACTTCTTGCATAATTTTTTCTACTGTCTGCAACTGCGCTTCGTTTTTCGTACCTTCTGGGATCATATTTTTAGCTTTCATGTCCAGAAGTGAAACTGCATTTGCCATGAATTCTTCGATGTCCAAATATCCTTTTTTCATGGAATATAGAGACCCTAGATCAAAAGCATCTTTTGGGCGAGCAATCTCATTCGTCTTCTTTAGATCAGCTTCTGTAACTCCTGAAGAGTTCATAGCTACCGAACGATCACCGCGCCAACCTCCTTGAGATCTAGCGTGATATGCCTCATGTAGAAATACATTAACTGCTTCTAGTAACTCAGGAGTTGTGAAGTCTACTTGAGATGACTCTTTTACACCTTGTTTCTTACCTTTTTCGGTAGGTGTGTACGTAACTGCTGTGGAACCGTAACGGCCACGAAAAGGCTCAAATCTAATCTCTTCTTTCCCTGCAAATGGCTGGAGTGTGTACTCCCCACGATTATTATTATATAACGCATCTCCCTTAACTTTCGCGTTGCTGGCGGCAATGTAGTCTGGAAACTGCACTTTTATAACTTCCAGCATTGTCTTTTGCAATGCAGATGGGTCAGCTACAAAAGTTGATTTGGCATTGTAAGTTTCTCCAGAATACGGAGGTTTAAAAGATTTAATGTACTCTGTCAGATCTAAAGGCATGGATTGCTCCTATTTGGGAAGATAATCTCATGGGATGATAATCTAAACAGCTGGGGATAGGACGGCGTAGCCGAATAGGTCCAAAGGTCTGGATGGGCGACAGCTGTCTGGGATTTTTTGGAAAAAATTTAGGAAAATGAAGATGGTTAGATAGGAACCAGCCGCAGCTCCGATTCAAAAAAGGTGCATCCCGGGGGTGTATTGGTATATTGGCATATGCTTATATACGCATGTACTAGATGGTAGTGATGGCACGAATGAGAATGATTCGTGTTTGCAGGCAGGGAAGTGGGAATGCTGTTACATTTGGTTACACAAATGCAGGGAACTAGTGGAACTGGCATGGCTCTAACAATTCTGAGCACCTGGATTGAATCAGACAACCTAAAGGAGAATGGATCATGAGTGGTAAGGGCAACATTAGATTTAGTGAGCTGTTCGCAGATACGGTAAAGGAGCATGGCGTTGCATGGGCTGCCACCTACTATCGCAAGCACGGCATGCAATGCTGGGAGTTTTTGTTCTGGCTGAAGACAATGTAAAGCATTGTAAAGCACGGGAACTAACCGAACCGGCAAGCATCTAACAGTCACCAGATCAGCAAATCATCAATAGATTAGGAGTAGATCATGAATCATCAATTCGCAGTCATGCAATATTGGCAAAACAGGTGCAAAGTAGCAAATGCTACACTAGATTGTATTTTTGAGGGCAGACTATGGACTAGATACGAGTGCTAGATTGTGGCGGATATGGCATCTAACCCGTGCCATATACGATGCAATCACCGTGCTACGCATCGGCACACATCAGGAGTAGATACTATGTCCACCATTGGCACTCGTCACACGCTTACGCCTTTCGTTGCAGGAACAAGCAAGCCCAATGCTGACCAACGACTGGCCAAGATTGGTTATAAGCAAACCGAAGCAATGACCAAGAAAGGAGAAGTTGCACCACCATCAGTTTGCGCTAGCGTTCCGTTCATCAGTTCCGAATCCATCGCACAATCCATTGATCGACTCATCCCGCATATCCGCACCATGTTGGAATCGGCACAAGATGGCATTGTGCGATCATTGTACGAATCGTCCGGGCATGCGCTGATTTCCGTGGATGATGCGGATATTTCTGTGAGCGCATGCATTAGTTATCTACAAGCGGAAGCGGCAGGAGATCGGCTGAAGAAAGATCAGATTCTGGCATGGTTTGACGCAGAGATCGCAGAGAACCTGACAGTGTTCGTGGCTGAACTGCTGAAATTCGACGATCTCACGCCAGATGCGCTGCGCACAGTGCAAAAGCATGTTGGTATTTACCGTGATCTGATCGGCATGCTTGCAGGTGGCAAAACCATTCTGGAACAGAAGCAGATTAACGGATGCAAAAAGGCTATCGGATTGTGCGGTAGCGCAGATGACCGGATCGCAGCGCGATTGGTGGCACGACTGGAGCAGATGGAAAAGCCCAGCGTGCGGATGGAATTGCTTGATCTCGGTGATTAACATCGGCTTCGCCCCCTAACACGGGGCATTTTCCATTCGGTTCACCGTTCGCTATCAAAATCGGTGAATCTAATGGAAAATGACGTAAGTAGACTGTAGGACTGCTGGACCGTAGACCCTCGGAGGGGGCAGTTACGGGTGCCTATGGCAGATCTACCATCACCTATCATTACCATACCTATACACTCATATCTACCATCCCCCTTCAAAAGTTTTGATAATAAACACCTATTCATTAAAAATTTGAACCCCCTAAAAAATAATCTAAGAGGTATCCACTAGTTATATATACACCCAGTAGTTCTAGGAGTATAGCTAACTAATCCTATGCCCCGGTACTTGACAAGGGGGCGCCTCAAGGGTAGGGTGTACGGGTGGGCACAGTCCAACAGTCCTACAGTCTAGTTTGGTGTTTTCTTGTTAGTTTCAAACATTGGAGAATCTAATCATGATCCGCATTAAGAACATTCAAACCCGTGACTGCTACTACCCAATCTATCAAGAGTTGGAAACTAGTAGCTATTACAATCCTGATGAGTTTCAGGCTGGATTCTATTTCTATGATGAAGAAATGGAAAACAGTCGTTTAGGTGCTCCCAGTGCATATTTCGGACCATATAAAACACTCGAGGATGTTTGCAAAGCACAGCATCGTCATTATGTTTCCATCATGCGCCTTTAATAGGAGAATCTAGTCATGTCCAATCATTCCACATGGTCTAATGCAAAAGTAATGGCAAATCAAGGATCTGCACCAAAGGTAAAGCAGATGTATGACACTATTATCAATGACCCATTCTCCTGCGCGTTCTTTTTATCCTCATTATATGATGCAAAGGAGAAACAGTTAATGGCAGAACATCCAGAATACTTTATCAATCACACTCATGAATCTGCCAGATTGAGGGTAGAATTGATACTAGTTGAGATGTATATTCATATCAAAACAATTCAAAGGCGAGGATTGCAATCGATGATGGCGGATTAACTTATTGATTGTCCTATATAATCATCCACATCGGTGGTTATATGGATGCAATCATATCGGTCGCATCATCCTAGGAGATTCTATATCATGACCAATCAAACCACTACCCAACAATTGGCCGCAGCAAAATGCCCGCTATTTGCTCGAATCAGAGCCATTGCCGCAATTCACTGTTGCAATTTGCAATGTCTATTGTCCTGATCCAGATGCGCAGATTGGTTTGCGTAAATGGATCGCAGAGTTTACGGATGGTAATGGCCGAGTAACATCCTACGATGGGCAACATTGGAATAATCAGCCATCATGATCCCTCAACCATCCAGCCAGTTAACACCTGCAGGATGGTTTTGGTGTTGTTACATCATTACCATCCTTGCAATCCTATCAACGGTAATCCCATGGTAATCGGAGCATGTTATGTCTATTGCATCTAATCAAAAATTTACTTTTTATCCTGAAGAGAAATCAGGGTATACAATGATTACTGCCATGCACCCTAATCACGGAGTTGAAACCTATTATCTATCATTGGAAGAGTTCCAAGCTAATATCAAGGGACTATTAGTTCCATTCTGGATAAATGGTTATACGGTCACAATGATTCCAATGGATTAATCATATCATGCCAGCAGCTAAACCACCGCTCGATCATATCCCATCAATCTCCAATCCATTCACCAATCATGAATGGACAGCAGTACAATGGTACAATTCACTAACCATCGCACAATGCGATTTTCTGCGAGGATACTATAACTACCCATTATCAGCATCAATCCCAATGATCGTTACTGCATATGACAATCGAGATGAGACTCATAATCATCGAGATTGGCCAGCAGTTCCGATGCGTAATATTTAATCAGCTATCAGTTATTAATCTAGAAGAATCTAATCATGTCTACCGTAACCTACACTCTCACCAATGGTGAAACCATTATATTCAAATGGGACGATCTAAGCCCCACAGAGTTTTTCAATAAAGTAATAGATACAGGAGAGGAAATAGATATTGGTCGCATTCCAAATATTGAAGTAAAATCGATTCATATCTCCTATCAATTTCCAAAATCTAAAATGGTCATCAAGGAATAATCTCATGGCCATCCCAGATCAACCATCATCCAAATTTCGGCCGTATTTCACTGCACCTGAACTATCCGAAATCATCCGATGCGTAAAAGCATCATCCACCAATACCACACTCCTACGATACTTGGAGACATTTGCAATGAAAATTGATCGTGGCATCTTAGAACCTCAGCTAAATCTAGCACCGTCATTGGAGCAAAAGTTAGGCATGTCCGGTGCTGGCACTCCTGATTACAATCCAGCAGAACTATATAACATCTGGACCAAAAATCCAGAATATCTAACTCCCCCGCAGCTTGCTGCTGTTCATCAGTACAGATGGGAGAATGATCTAATGAGCGCAGATGAAGAAATTGCATATTCCATTCAAGTTATCCAATCCAGAACCTAAAGGTAACTATCATGTTCATTAATTCAAAATCAATCACCGAAATCCATAAACAACGCACAGTTAATAAACTCCGTAAAATCCTATGGGACCTAATCTGTGAAGCAGAGAAAGATAGATTTATACTTTTTACTAGTCCCACCTACCAGTCATTTACTAATCTAGGGTATGTGCTATCAGATTTTATCCCTAAAGATAGATTCATTTCATTTATGCCTATCGAAGAAAAGATACTATTCGTTATGTTCATCTATGAAGCACTTCCTGATCTAATCTAATCGCCATCCCCCAAACCAGAGACTATCATGAAGATTCTATGTTCCCTTTCCTCCTTAGAATTCGATTGTTCCTATTTCCCAGGAACCTTCTATTCTCGTGAGCTTCACCATCCCATTTTCCTTCTTCCCCAACGTAAACTTCTCCCCTACGCAGGTAAATGGGCATCTGGAGAGCTAACACCTACCGATTCATATCTCCTGTTTCTGGCACTTCTGCGCTCATCTGAGCTGATCGAATGGCGCGTCCCAGTTTCCCAATGTGAGCAAACATCTTCCATCGTTGCAAACAATATGGAATCTCTGCTGCGTACTGTTATCAAACTCAATACCATTCCATCGTCAGATGAAATCTTCCCTCACTATGCAATCTCCCAAGATACTCGGTTCCTAACCAATGTCAAATATTGGATCGAGAACTGGGAACATTGCTACCAAGAATTTAAATCAGGGTACAAATCTGCCCATGAATCAGCAATCCTAATTCGCCGTGAAAATGCACTGGCCCGATTGATTAAAAACCCTCATCGTCCAATCTCCTCTTATTCTGGTGAGCTTTCCCATTGGGCCGAACAAGCAGGATCATTCCCAACTTTTATGATCACATCCCCGTTTGGTAACTCCTACGGGCAGCAAATCACCTGTGCAGAATTCTGGAAAGAGATCATTGTCAGATGTACCAAGAATGATTACATCTTTTCCATCCCTGATAATGACCTGGCTGAGCTAATCTCCCATTGTGAGGATAACATTCCAATCGGATCAATCTTCTCTCATGCACTGTTCAAAATCCTACGTGATGCGCAATCCAGAAAGAAGAATTTCCTAGACCTTGGCGATCCTGATCTGAAATCTTCCTACACAATCATATCTGCATCTGCAAATGTAGAGGACGCAAACATGAAAGCATTGATTGATTCTGCACCATTGGAAGAACCAGTACGGGAGCATTACCCATCACAGTTTCAATATCAACGTGCTAAACTTCGCTGGGATATGGCACGTAAGTTTGGCAATAGCACTGGGATCTAATCATGTCTTCAATCGCACAACACCAGGATATCTATTCCCAAATCATGCTTGATTGGCATATCCCAAAAGCCCATCATCATAAACTTTCCCATTATTACATCCTACACTGGAATCCTACCTACCTATTCGGTACTTGGGGCGAATACAAACCAATCATTCGTGAAGGTGTAACCTACCTGTGTATCTATCACAATTGCCATCCAATGGAACTAAAGGCCGCAAAAGTTGCACTGTTGTCTTTCCGTAAGCTACCTGATATGAAACTTGGGTACGTACTAATCACACCATGTCGCACACTTGCGCATGTTCCGACTGATTTTAAAACTCAGTTGCCGAAAGATCGATCATGACACTAGATACTAACCGATTGAATGATTTATTGGCCCAACTACGAGCTAAGAAAGCTGCCGCAGTTGCAGTTGCTGCCGCAATCATTCCACCTCCCATTCCTACTCCAATCACCGTAGCAGTATCAGAAACTATCAATACTGATCCTGCTGCACATCCTACCCTTAATCAACAAATCCTGGATCGATATGGCAATCTCATCACACTCAACGATAAGCAATCTGAATTTGTCACTCTCGCAGGTTCTGGAAAATCAGCAGTTCTCATTGGTGCTGCTGGAACTGGTAAAACAACATGTCAAAAAGCAGTTGTCCAAGCACTCGAATTATCTGGTCGTGCAGGAATTCTTTCTGCAGGTGGACACAAACACTTGGTCTCAGGAACTCCGGGAATTGTTATCTGTGCTTACACACGTAGAGCAGTTGCAAACATTCGTAAGAACGTTCCCGAAAACTTACAAGGTAACTGTATCACTATCCACAAACTCCTTGAGTATCAACCTGTCTATTACGAAGTAGATGATCCAGAAACTGGTAAAACCCGCACAACCATGCGATTCGAAGCAACTCGCAATGCTATCAATCCTCTGCCATCTTCCATTACTACCATCATCTTTGAAGAATCATCCATGCTTGGAACTGATCTTCATCAGGAGGTTCTAAATGCTTGTCCGCATAACCCGCAGATTATTTATTTGGGGGACATACAACAATTACCCCCCGTATTTGGTCCTGCCATTTTGGGATTTAAACTTCTGGAGCTTCCAGTGGTTGAACTCACGGAGGTCTATCGTCAAGCGTTGGAAAGTCCGATTATTAGTTTGGCGCATAGAATTCTGTCTGGAAATCCGATACGTGCGACCGAATTCCCAGAATGGAAAAGGCCCGATCAGCTAACCATCCGTCCCTGGAAAAAGAAAATTGATGCACTAAATGCATTGTTAACTCTTTCCAATGTATTCACTACATTTCTAGATGCAGGTGCATATGATCCAGAAGAGGATATGATTCTAATCCCATTCAATAAAGCATGCGGAACAGATGAACTAAATAAGAAAATCGCACACCATTTGGCTAAAAAATCAGGTTCAATGGTCTATCAGATCATTGCAGGTTTCAATCGCCTATATTTCCGGGAGGGTGAAAAGGTTCTAGTAGATAAAGAAGATGCTACAATCATTCGTATCGAACCAAATCCAAGTTACTACGGCGTACAACCTGCACCTGCATCAGTTACCTTAGATTACTGGGGATATGATTCTGCAGAAACTACCGCAGCAGGAGAGATTAACAAACTGACAGATGACCAAACAGATTTCTTGTTAGCTCAGGTAGCTCTTGGTTCAGATGATAAGGCTGATAGGGTAAAATCAGCATCGCATCTAATCACCGTCCGTATGAATGATTCCGATCAAGAAATCACAATCTCTGCGGCAGGGGAGTTGAATGCAATGATGTACGGTTATGCATTGACAGTTCATAAGGCGCAGGGTTCGGAATGGCGCCGCGTGTTTTTCTGTTTGCATCAGTCACACAATGTAATGGTATCTAGAGAACTCCTGTATACTGCCATTACTCGTGCACGGGAAGAATTGTATATCATCTGTGAATCAGATTCATTGGAGAAAGGAATATTGTCGCAACGAGTTAAAGGTAACACGTTGGAAGAGAAAGCTGAGTTTTTCAAAGGTAAGATTGATCGGAGATAAATATGAAAATTGACTGGATTCAAGATTCCATTTCATTTGAAGCATCCATAGAAGAGCTGGAAGCACTTAAAAATCTATGTGAATTCTGTGCATTTAACAACGTCGCAATGGATAGGCTGTATGAGATGGTCTCATCTTTGCTGCGACCTAAGATAGTAATTACCAGAACAAATATGCCGGATGAAACTAACGGGTAGGGGATAGTAGTCCTATGCCGCACCCACTTGACACAGCCCCCGAGGGGGTGTACTATGCACTCACTGGTTAAGGAACTGCACCAGTCCAATCTAAAGCAGTTCCGCAATCCTCCTGTATTTCGCACAACCATCGTGCAAACTCTAGAAAGTAACATCATCATGTCCGATACCGACAACACCGCCGCCGACATCAACACCAATGAGCCGACCGTTCTGCAAAAGTTTGCTTTCCGCTTTAAGAAAGACAAGCTCGGGAACAAACGTGCGCCCGTGGAACTCAACTTGCCGGTGCCTACCATTGCTGGCATTGTTGCAATTCTCCGTGCCGGTGGCAAAGAACTGGAACTGTTGAATGATGCCATTTACGGCGTCATCAAGTCAGTTGCCGGTGAAATCGTCGCCGAAAAGCAAGATGTTAGTCAAGATAATTTCCCGACTGCACAAGTTCTGTGGTCGGCCATTGCTAACATGCCTAAGGCAGAGCGCGCCACGATTCCGCAAGAACAGTGGGACGGTTTTGCTGCTGATTATCTGGCAGTTATGCCTGGACTGACTGGCAAGACTGCAGATCAGGTTGGTCTGGCTGTGTCGATCTTCATGAAGAAGTTCAGCATGGTTAAGACTAACAAGCCGATTCTGGGCAAGCTGAAGGAACAACTGGCGCTGTATATGGATACTCCGAACGCTGAGAATTTCCAGGATGTTCTGGATCTTCTGGTGCGTCGTGTGGATGCATATCTGTCCGCTGAAGAAGCTGTGATTCTGGCGGAAAATCTGTAATTAGTTTTGGTTGTCTTGGCGGATGACCTGAGTAGACCTGGGCAAGTCTTAAAACTGCCCAACCTTTCGAGGTTAGATAGATCAGTTAATTCCATGACAGTAGAGATGAACGTGAGCATTGTCCGAGCAGTCTCATCTTACTAACTGATCTATGTGACCTGGACGCAATCCTTCCATTCCTATCTTCAGTTTGCTTATCAGAGTGTACTGGGGAAGTTCATTAGGAATCAACCGATGAATGCAATCTGCTCGACTAGATTGTGTTTATACGGAAACACCTGAGTTGCACAGGGTAGGTCACTTCAAACAGGAGGGTTCGATTCCTTCTCGCTTACCGAGATCTGGTGAAGGTTTACTGGTTCGAATCCAGTCTGTAATTTAGGTAAAACTAGATTATAAAGCTTGGGCTTGGCGTGGTATCAAGCTGGTAGGTCCTGGACATGACCTTAAACTGTCCACTAAACATTCCAACATGAGTCGTTTATATCTACCAATATGGGAAGAATTAAAACAAAATGGCACAGCGACCCTGACTGCCAACAGACTCTTGCACCCTAGAATTCTTAAAGCTGTGAATAAAGAGAAGTGGTTAGATTTAGGATATAAGATGCAAATCTATCCTTACCGATCAATCATATATCACAGCAGATCGAATAGCGTACTAACATTCAGACTTGTGAAATATCTCAATGAGAAAGCAATCACAATATCTGATCTTTAACCCGCACATGCGGGATTTTTCATTTCAGAAGGAGCAAACATGAAGATTGGTAGAATTCCTGCATGGACGATTTTTGCAGCAGTCACTTTAGTTTGGATAGCGATGGCAGCAGTAGATGCTATCGCCGGACGACATCATATGGCACTTCTAGAATCTATAGCTGTTATCGTAAACGGATATGCTGCTTATCTTATTAAGCAATCTGATTAAATTAAGGGTATTAAATCATGGACATAGATGACATTCCTCCCTGGGCAGATGAACAACCTGCACAGACTACATTTGAGCGCACAGTAAATCCAATCCAACGAGCCGGTGATAACTACCGCACGTTGCAAGGATATGCAATGCGTGAAACTGACAAGGCCATTCTGTTTGAAGTGTATCAGCTAGATGGACAAGATATCGATCTAACTAAACGTGAGATGTGGTTTCCATTCTCTCAGGTTAAATCCATTACCCGTCCCCCTCGTGGGGTGGATGGATCTGCAATAGAATACGATAACCTGACAGTCAAGGAATGGATTCTTAAACAGAAGGAGATTCTCTGATGACCCCGCATGAGCAACTATCAGAAAAGATTGCTTCCCTTCAATCTACCATTCTTTCCCGGCACCCTACAATGCCGACGTTGTTACAAGAAATCTGGCGCACCCTTAAAGCGCAGCCAGAGAATGTAACTCTGATGACCGAGGAAGAAATCGGCATCATCGCACAAGGATTGCAGCAGCAAACTAACACATCGTTGGCAGTTGCAATATCGAAATCTAGCAAATCAGCCACAGCTAACAAGAGTGTGTTAGGTAAGATCAATCAGCTTGGTCTGGATGCAATATGAAATGTGCCCGTCCAACCCAATCAATCTCAATCAAGCCTTATCAATCTCTTTTTTCATACATCATCTCTCCACTCCTAAATATCTACTCCTTCGTAATTGGTTGCACGCTGATTGCCTATCTGATGAACGTCATCTAGGAATCCCATCAACACTAATCAATGAGATCCTATCATGTCTCCCACAGAATTCTCACTCGACGATTTTCTATCAGATTCACCAGTGGAGTTCAGTAGTAGCAGCGGATATGAGCCAGCAGGAGATGAACGATCTGGCAACGATTCTTGGCACGAACCAGGATATGAAGGACAGATTGACTACCGCATTCGCCAACTATCCTACTCTAGTCTCCTTACCCTACACTCCTGCCCTCGAAAGTTTCAGCTCCAAAAGCTCAGAACTACCCACAGACTTGAAGAGTCACTTAAGTCCACAATTACATTCAGCTTTGGACATGTTGTTGGAGAAGGAATTGCGAATTGCCTAGCAGGGTGGTCAGAAGATCGTGTCATATTCCAGATGTTCTTAGGATGGCATACGAATTCTATTTTCGATCACGATGAAAAGTTAGACAAATCACTATGGACTGCCATCCTTGCTATCAAACGGTTTTTGATTATCCGTGATAGCATCCTCAAAGATTACGAACTGGTGTATTACAATGGAAAACCTGCAACTGAACTCTCATTCTCCATTAGTTTCCCTGACGGCTTTAGACTACGTGGTTTTGTGGATGCTGTGCTTCGTCACCGCATTAGTGGTGAAGTCTTAGTATTGGAATGCAAGACAACTGGTGCATACGAGGTTAATCCAGTTACGTATAAAAACTCAGCACAGGCCATTGGATATTCCGTAGTCCTAGATCATTTGTACCCTGACCTATCATCATACAAGGTTCTCTATCTAGTCTACTCCACCAAAGCAGGAGAATACTTTCCAATCCCATTCACGAAAACATATCTGCAACGAGCCCTTTGGATTCGAGAATTGCTGCTAGATATCGAAACCATTAAGATGTATTCCGATGCAGAAATCTTCCCGATGCGTGGAGAGTCCTGTTTTAGTTTCGGTAGAGAGTGTGAGTATATAAACACATGCACATTGTCCACTCAGTATCTGACGAAACCATGCACAGCAGAGCAGGAAGATAAGACGGAATATCAAGTAATCATTGGATTGCAGGATTTGTTGGAATCTCAGTTGTCAAAGATTGTTGTAGATGTGGAAACGGTAACAGTTACGGAAATCGAATATAAGGAGCAAATGCTATGAAACTATCACAACATACACCATCAGCTACCAAACGAGTCCTCATTCTAGGCATTTCAGGTTCAGGTAAATCTACTCTCGCAGCAGAAATGGCAGAGCATGGATATAATCTAATCTGGATCAATCTAGAAAATGCTGCTGATACACTGATGAAGCTTTCTCCTGCAGCTCAAGAACGTATCAATTTGATTAACATCCCTGACTCAGCAGCATATCCAATCGCAGCTCAGACCTTGATGACATTGTTCAAACAAGGGGCCGCGAAGATCTGTGACGTACATGGAAAACATAACTGCCCCATCTGTGCGAAAGATCCGAATGCAGTTGTCACTGAAGTAGATTTTTCTAAGCTGACACCAAAAGATATTGTTGTTCTCGATACTGGCACTCAGCTTTCTTTCTCCATCATGTCATACACGATGAAAGATAAGACAGTTGAAACGAAACCCGAACGAGATGACTGGGGCGCATTGCGAAAGTACACTGAGTTTTTCAAATCCCAGTTCCAAGCTGCTAGATATAATCTCATCGTAGTTTGCCAAGCTCAGGAAGCTGATCTAGAAGATGGAGTTACCAAACTTGTCCCATCATTTGGATCAGGCGGAATGTCAGCTTCGTTCCCATCAGCATTCGATCATGTGATCTACACTGAAGTTAAAAATGCCAAGCACAGGGCATACAGTAAATCAACAGCTTCAAATAAATTCACATCTCGTTCACGATCTGATTTTGCTATTGAAGATCAGATCAAGCTATCATTGCTACCTATTTTTGAAGGAAAGGTTGAATCACCAGCAACAATCAATACTCCAGCAACCAAATCAGTTAGCGATCTTTCAGCATTGCTGGCAACTATGAAGAAATGAGGCACTTGACATGAGTACACAACCTGATATACAATCAACACTTTCAACTCGTGGATCAACTCATGGAGACTTTGAACTAAACACAGTATTCATGCAAGAACTAAAATCTCTTTGTAGAAGCAAGAAAGGATGGTACGAACTAGATCCTTATCAACGAGAAGCTATCGAAATGATTTGTCACAAACTAGGAAGGATTATATACGGAAACTCTAATTTTCCAGACCATTGGCATGACATTGCAGGATACGCAACACTTGTGGAAAACATCTTGACCACTGGTAATAGTCATCCTACTATCCCCAAATGACTGTATGTAGATGATCTGCCATATTATATACTCCACTCACTATAGGAGCTTTTTATGGTAGGTTATTCAGTTCGTATGAGAGTTCAGCTTGGGGAGTTGAAGGTAGACGAAGATGATCTAGTAATACATGGAGATAAGGTATGCTTCATACTCAAATCTCACATGCATTATAAGTATTACGGAATTCTAGTTAGCGGTAAGCGACAATATCTTCACAGAGTTATCATGAAATGCCCAACTGGATTTGTAGTAGATCATATCAATGGAGATACTACGGATAATCGCAGAGAGAATCTTAGAATCTGTCTAAATTCTTCCAATAGTATCAATTCTCGTAAACAGTCTAATGGAATTACATCTAAATATAAAGGAGTTTCATTTTATCAAAGAGATCAAACATGGGAAGTAGCTGTAGGTAAGAGATACATTGGTAGGTATAAAACAGAAAGAGAGGCCGCACAGATATATAATTTATGGGCTAAAGCAACCTTTGGACAATTTGCAAATCTTAATGTAATTGAGGATTAATTAATCATGACTGAACAAATGAACTACGATATTGACACCCTGCTGGATGCGTCGTTGGATGATCTGGCTGATATGCCGGAATTCAAGCCGTTTCCTGTTGGGGCCCACAAGGTTACGATTGTCTCGTGGACGCAAAAGTCCTTTGATGACAAGAAAGATGCATCGAAGAAGAATGTTGCAATGGAACTGAAACTCAAGGCCATTGAAACTGTTGAAACAGCAAATGGTTCCGATGAAGTCTGTTCACCTGGACAGGAAGAGAATCTCTCCTTCTTCCTTGTTCACCACTCGTCGCCGCAAGCAATGGAAATGGGGCAAGGACAGTTTAAGGAAGTGATGAAGTCGCTTGCAGCGCATTTCGGTGCAAAGTCGAATCGTGAACTGATCGCTGATTCTACCGGTGCTGAGGTTCTGGTGACTACCAGCCTGCGGAAAGATAAGAGCACGCCCCCGAAGTTCTATACGAAGCTTGACAAGTTGATGGTTATCTAATCCAGGTTAGTGGGGTGCCTGTATTCATCCCACATTTTTTGGAGTTAGAACCCAAATGAATACATTGAAACTGGTAATTGAAGCTCTGGCAAAAAATGCTGAGTTAGCTGCAAAACCACAAGATGCAATGCAATTTTCTCAAGCTGCATTGAATCTTGCACATGTGATTGCACTATTAGATAGCCTGAAAAATAGGTAACTAATACCTAGCACCTATGGTCACAAGCTGTAGGTGCTATCATTAGTTTTCTTCACAACCGGAGATAGATGATGACGAGGATGAGGCTTATTCCTGTATCTAATGTTCCAATATTTTTTTATATGAAATCTACATGCACTCGTCTAAAAGATATAAATGGATTTAAAGTATACAGAGTAGGTATACCAAATATGGGAATTATATTCTATCAATGTGGTAAGCATCTCTGGAGAGTAGCATGACGATTAAGTTCAGTCATACTGCATATCCGTATAAGCAATCTGACCTGCAAAAGAAACAATGGGCACAATTCGCAGCAATTGGATATTCCATTGCAATTCGTGGGTATCTGTTGTGCTGGCAAGATTTGCTTAAACGTGCAGGTTTTGATGATAGTTACATTGTATGGATTGATGAAGCTATTGCAATGAGCAGAGTAGCTGAGAAACATGCACGCTGGAATATTAAACATCTGAGGATGATGAAATGAAAACATTTACCTACCGTAACGAACTTTACATCCGCTGCATCCCTGGTAAGAATCTGTTCAAATCTACCATGGTCCATGAGGTTGTCAACCGTGGAGATATCTTCGCAGTGCGTGTATCGGATCAGATGTTGACTATTATACCCGGCAATGCAGAAGTAGTACATTCAGATGGTGATATTTATACTGGCCCTATCGGAGAGTTGACAGTCTGTGGTAATCTTGCTCCTGGACTTTACAATGTGAAAACAAGCCCATCACAATTTCCATGACCAACGCACTATTCTTAGGTACTACAGATGACCAACCTTACCTTCCTCGTTTGAAAGGAATGTTCAATGGAGTCTCCACTTATGTCATCACTGAGCCAGTCCCTTATCTCACATTACTTGAAGCATATTGTGCCAAGAGACAAATTACTTCTGTTGTCTCCACTAACACTACAATACTTGCGAAACTACTCGAACTACAGAGTAATTATAAATCATCACCTTCTCTGGCCGACTATCAGGGTAGTTTATTCACCCACAAGGGTCTGGAGATCGTATTCATTAATCCACTCAAGCAGTTGTTTACAGTGGACTATGGTAAATTCATCGCTGCTAGATTCATATCCAAAGTAACTGCACCATCATCTTGGCGCGAAGCAACCCAATTCTCCTGGCATGTCCTAACTGCCAGCAACATTGAAAGTTTCTACGATCATGCTAGTAATTCTATTGCTATTGCAGTTGATATCGAAACTTTTAAAGATCCTCTTAGCATTCGGTGCATTAGCTATACTTGTGTACTTGCTGATCCTAATGGCCGACTGTATACAATTTCAGGGGTGCTTCCCTTAGATTCCCTTTGGGCACTTGCATGGATGCGGAAACTGAATGCAACTTCCCCAGCTAAGATATTTCAGAATGGCAAATATGACAACGCCTACTTACTTAGGTACAACGCACCTTGTACGAACTGGCTTTGGGATACTGCACATCAATTTCACGCATACTATTCCGAGCTACCAAAGGATCTTGCTTTCCTTAATGCCTTCTTTCTACGTAAGGTGGTATACTGGAAGGATCTTGCAGAAACAAATGACCTTTTTGAATACTATAAGTACAATGCACTTGATGGATGGGCAACAGCAAATGTATGGATCGGATGGATGCTTGATTCCCCTGAGTGGGCCAAACGAAACTATACACTAGCGTTCCCTCTGGTATTTCCATGTCTATTGGCAGAAATGACAGGAGTGAAACGTGACCCACAAGCGCACATTATTGCACGAGCAGCGGTTGATAAAGAAGAAGCGCAACTCACAACTTCGCTTGGTAAAATGGTGGATTCTCCAGGATTCAATCCTGGTTCGCCGAAACAAGTTGTTAATCTACTTAAGGTTCTCGGCTGTTCGGATATCGAAAGTTCGGGTGAAAAAGAACTGGCAAAGGCGTCCTATCGTCATCCGCTAGTCGGTAGAATCCTGACCAATATCCTTGACATTCGTGGTCTTCGTAAACTTCGTGGCACTTACCTAAGGACTGATGATGATGCAAAGCAATCAGGAATCCATGCAGGAGAAGGAGGAGCTAAGGAGTTTCGAGGACAGTGGTTATACGCTCTCAATCCTCATGGAACAGAAACCGGACGTTTGGCTAGCAAAGGCCACGCTTTCTGGTGCGGGGAGTCGATCCACACAATGCCTAGAGGTCCAGAGATTAAGCAGACAATTCGTGCCGAACATGGATTTTTCCTGGGTGAATGCGATCTTGAACAAGCTGAATCTAGAGACACAGCACACATTGCAGGAGATACTAAACTTATCGCCGCCGTATCAGGAGATGCCGATTTCCACTCTGTTAATGCTTCGGCTTTTTTCGGCGTCCCTTACGATGATATTTATGACGACGAACGTAAGAAAACTAAGAATAAAAAGCTACGAGATGTCGCAAAGCGAGTCAACCATGGAGCTAACTATAACATGGGGCCCGCAGTCCTGGTAGATACGATGGGGCTGAAAGAAATCTGGGCCGCGAAAGATTTACTGCGGCTACCTTTCAATGACCCTCTGGAAATTGCAGAGTATCTTCTCACTGTATTCCATCGTACCTATCCATCTTTGCGTGGACATATCTACACCAGGTCTCCAGCAGTTCTGATGAAGCTTGGTATGAAACAGTCGGCCCATAAGATGTTTGCACCAGGGACTTACTATGCATCAGTTGCGGAGCAGATTACAGTCACTAGACTTCTGGTTTCAAGAGCTTATCATCATACAGCGTATAATCTTGAGCACTACGAGCCTAAAAAATATATCGCTGAAGGTGACTGGACCAGATATTGCTTTGGTGATCCGGTTAAAAATAAGCTGGATCTTAATTCGTATGTCGCGCATGCTCCTCAGTCTCTCAATGCGCGTACTCTTAACGAAGCGTTTATGAGGGTGTTTTATGAAATCGCATTACCGAACCCAGATACCTTCAGACTTCATGCTCAAATCCATGACTCGATTCTCTTTTCCTACAGAGATGGCCATGAAAATCTTGCGGATCAAGTCCGTAACTGTATGGAGATTCCTGTCACAGTCTGCGATATATCTGGAACTTATCGAACCTTCACAGTCCCCGCAGCACTTAAGCTCGGGAAGTTGCAGCCAGACGGTACGTTGAAGCGCGCTGTCTTTTGGAATGAAACGGAGTAATCAAATGATCCACGTTCGTACACAGTCTCCAGACCATAACGATCAACCAGTCCTACATCTTTCTCTTGTAGGCATCGCAACAATCGAGGAGTTCAATACTCTCCTATCTCGTGCACTCAACTGTGCAGATCCGCAGAAGCATAAAGATTGGGTGGAAGTATCTGATAAGTTGCAGGTATTTATTGCAGCAGCAACGCCTATCTAATCATTCAACAAGGAACTATCATGTCACATGTTTTTGGTACAACACTCTCTACTCAGATTGTTTGGGGAGATGATCAACAAGAATATATTAAAAAAATGGTGAATGAGAACAAGTATTTCATTGCAGAAACCTCCATTAAGCGCACTAAAATGGGAAGTGAAAAAGTAACAGTATTGTGTAGATTAACTACTATGGCAGAACAACTACTGCCTCAGACTGCCTGTATTATTCCTACTAAACAATAACCATCCAATCACCTACCAACCTAACCGGACTTTCCAATGGAAGGAGATTTCATCACACACTATCTACAATATGCCCGCACAACTCCTGAGGTTCCTACTAACTATTCTCGTTGGTCAGCACTGGTAGGTCTTGGCGCATATCTAGGTAGGCAATACTACTTTCAGCATGGAAACTTTCATATTGTTCCTAACATCTATTGTCAGTTAATAGGAGTAGCAGGTGCACGTAAAGGTACAGCAATTAAGCTTGCAAAGAAAATATTATTGGCAGCCGGTTACAATTCATTCAGCGCAGAAAAGACAAGTAAAGAGAAGTTCCTCCTCGATCTTTCAGGGGAGGGAGAAGACCCATCCAACAGTTCGGTTGAAGATATCCTGGAAAAGAATCTTTTTGGTGCGGATGCCTCAAGTGACTGCCGAGAAGTCTTTATTGCGATTGACGAATTCAACGATTTTATCGGTACCGGGAATATTGAATTCATTTCAATGCTCGGAAATATGTGGAACTATCATGGAGCCTACACGAACAGGATTAAATCTGGAAAGAGTATTTCTATCCTCAATCCAACTATATCCATCTTGGGCGGCAATACTCCGACAAACTTCGCCCTTGCCTTTCCGCCAGCGATTGTTGGCCAGGGTTTCCTATCCCGCATGATTATCATACATGGAGAACCTAATGGACGAAGAGTTACATTCCCTCCTTCACCGACTACAGAGCAGACTGCAGCAATTGTCGATAGACTTCGAGCAATTAAAAACTCTGTCATCGGACCTGCAGAACTTACCTCAGGAGCAGAAGCAACGCTTGACGGCATCTATCAAACTTGCGCTGGAATCAATGATGTCCGCTTCGAATCCTATTCCCAACGTCGGCTCGATCATCTTATCAAACTATGTCTTATCGTATCAGCCAGTAGTTGCCGCTCCACGATAACTGAGCATGACGTAATCTATGCTAATACCATCTTATCTCATGCTGAGCTATACATGCCCAAAGCATTGGGAGAGTTTGGTAAAGGCAAAAATTCAGACGTATCACATAAGATTCTATCAATCATCCAAGCTAACCCAAGGGTGACAACCTTAAAGGACATATGGAAACAGATACACCAGGATTTAAATGACATGAGAGAATTGGGGAACATATTGAATAATCTGCAGGAAGCAGGTAAGATTCAACGAGTTCCATCAGTAGGAGGTTTTCTACCTCAGCATCAGTTATTGGATGAAGGTAGAGGATCAAAGTTTATTGATATGTCGTTACTGACAGATGAAGAACGAGGAATGAAGATATGAGCCGCGCTAACAGTTTCGTACTTATCTATCCTAAAGATTGGTCCCCCGATAATCCGGACCTTGCAGCAGATGTAGTTCGCTACGATCAGTTCGTACTGCAGCTATTCAAGGCAGATTCTCAACGTGAGATGCTATACCATGCAGTTCTAGGAGTTGCAGGTGAAGCAGGTGAGTTGGCAGATGCAATTAAAAAGCACCTTGCATATGGTAAATCACTTGATTTGGAGAACGTAATTGAGGAAATTGGCGACCTTCGTTTCTATCTCCAAGCAATCCAAAATCTACTGGGGATCACGGAGGACTCAATCCTTCAAGCAAACGCGAATAAACTGGCAAAACGTTACCAGGGATTGCGATATTCAGATGCTGCAGCGATTAGCAGAGCAGATAAATCCGAGGGATAATAAATATCCTATCCCATATGGAACAAAACACTAGCCCACCAGCTACACGTAATCCTAATCTTCGTGCCAAAGGTGCTACTAAAACTACCGTAAACATCACTGCATTTAAAACCATATGTGCAGCAATGGCGCAGAAACCCAGAAGTAAGAAGCAACTTCACGAGATTGCAGGGATCACGAATACTACAGTGTCTCGTTGGATTGCCATCCTTGCACAGGGTAAGAATCGCATTGTCTACATTGCAGCCTGGGAAAGATTTGCAGAGCGAGGATGTTATACTGCAATGTGGGCACTAGGATATGGGATGCCAGATGCAGTAAAGCCGAAAGCATTGACAAATGCGCAGTATGGAAAACGTTGGCGCGCCAAGCAGGAAAAGTTAGCTACCGTTAAAACTACCGTAACCTCTACAGGAGTTCTACATGTCTCAGGAGTTTCCCCAGAATCAAATGGAAGATTCAAGCCTGGCCACCCTGGCTATCCCAACAAAGGCAGTGGTAATCTACCATGACCATTGTGTAGATGGATTTGGGGCCGCATGGAGTTTCAATAGGCTGGCCGCAAAAGATTATTCGGATGGTGTAGAATATATTCCGATGCAGTATGGTCAGGTTCCTGGCATCCATAATGATTCCCATAACATTGATCTATACATCCTAGATTTTAGCTTCGATCGCACCACCACACTGTTGCTATCTGATTTCTATGGATCAGTTACTGTGTTGGACCATCATAAAACCGCTGCAGATGTGCTGATGGGATGGGATCATGGCAGAAAGAATCTAGAAATCGTATTTGACATGGGGCGCAGTGGAGCAGGAATTACTTGGGATTATTTATCTGATGGACGATGCGCTAGAAATGAATTAATTGATTACATTGAAGATCGAGATATCTGGATATGGACTTTGGAATATTCAAAAGAGATTAATGCACTGATTGGATTCACTAAGAAAGAATTCGCAGCGTATGATAAAATGTCTGAGATGCTGATGTTCCATAAAGATAGCGTAATCGACATGGGGGCCCTGCTTCTCGAATCTAACGAACGCCACTGTGCATCCATCATTGCTGCTACCAAACGAGACATTCGTATCAACGGAAAGCAAGGGCTAGTTTGCAATTGCAATGGGCAGTTTGCATCTGACGTAGGTAACATGCTTGCGAAAGAATCAGGAACATTCGGGGCCACTTATTATACTGATACGAATGGGGATACGAAATTCTCTCTACGTTCGATTGGGGATTACGATGTGGCTGAGATTGCTAAACTGTTTGGAGGTGGAGGACATAGGAATGCAGCAGGATTTGCATTGAAAGATCCAGAGATTGATGGAACTGGTGTAACTATCTGGAACATTACCACTCCTAGGTACATAGATGATTTGCCTGATGATTATGAGGTAAACTAAATGATTTTGGAATACTTCCCGGAGGATCTAAATACGCTACGTCAAGAAATTGATAATCATCCAGATCTTCTTGTCATCTTATCAGTTCAGCAAGATAAAGACGTATATATCCAGCTAGCTGAGATTGCTGCATATTGTGGCATTGTACTAGATGGTACCTATACACGAGCTGATCTTATCAAACTATGTGGCATTATGGTAAATCATCTGCAGGCGAAACGGATTAAGATCATCATGCCGATGCACTAGGTGCTAACGATAGACGAACAAAAACCCCAGGGCCGGAGAAATCCAGCTTCTGGGGTTTTTTAGTTTCTAAGATATTAATCTATGCGAATTTCAACACCGTAGATGTCCAGACTACTCGTCACCGATGCAGCATCCCACTGCTGATATAAATACATTTGCATGCCCGCAGCGCCAGATGGTACAGTCACTTGATAGGGAGCAACTAGAATAGGTCGGCGTGATTTTGTAAAAGTCCACCGTTGGCAAAGTTCGCCTGTAGCTCCACTAATAACATTTGCACGGATACCTGAATAAGCAGGCGATCCAGTAAAATTCAGTAACAAAACAGGTTGTGCACCTGTATCTCCACCGCTAATACTAGTCATATCAAAATCTACTCTAACACTTAATTTTGATGTGCCAGGGATGATATTCTTATAACGTGTCCAAACTACTCCATTATCTGTTGATGCAGGTTGTTGTCCAATCACTGATGCGGCTGCCATTTCTGGCGGCTGAGTTGCACCAGTAGTACCGGCAGTTGTGCATACCCAATGATCTCCATATGTGCCTTTCACACGTCTACCCAGCGCAACCGCCGTCGATGCCGGCCATGCCGCCGTGAAACTGAGAGACGCGGTGCTCATGCCCAGTCGTGAACCTGCAGCATCACTAGTTCCGGTAATTCGGACAAACGAACCAATACCATCTGTGCGCGCTACTTTGGTTGCAGATGTTCCGGTAGGTGTACCACTACTATATGCAGCAAACCCATTAGGGAAACCGCCAGTATCTCCAGCCATTGCCGTATTGTAAAGACCTTGTGTTGCCATATTAGCAACATTGATCGGGCGTGGCGAAAAACGAGCGAATGAAGGCAGTGAACGAGCCGCAGCGTAAAGGTGCGCGGCAGGGTTCGGGTGGACGTAAGTACCTGAATCGCTACAGAGAAATGTGGTACTACCAACTAATGTAGCCGGATCATTAATCACGCTCATCAAATCTATGCATGGAACTCCATTAACTTGTGCATATGCACTAATCCAGTCACTAATTTGCTGGGCATACCCTCTCTGGACTGCAGTCCAACTATTCTTATTACCTCCATTAACTAACAACAAAATCTTTCCTGCTGCTGCAATCTGCGTATAGATATAAGAAAGATTTGAAATAGAATACTGTGGGACTGTCATTCCCACAGCAGTGGCAGCAGTGGCAAATGCAGTACTGTCGTAATCGTTGGTAGGAAGTCCGACGAATACAAATCTCGCAGATGATGCCAACACTGCAGCCAGTTGGCTGCTATTACTAATCCATTGTGCTGAGGTTTGTCCTGATAGAGAACCATCGGTAATAACATCCCACGGCCCTCCAAGCAAAGTATTCATAGCTATGGCAGGACTCATAGCATTTTCGGACCATCGCACACCGCCAGTGACTGTGGCGGTATTGGCAAAATAACTATCCCCTAAGACTGCCATACCATTAGGATTCCCATACGTCAATGATAAAGCTTGGACGGCACTCATTTCTGCATTAGACAATCCACTAGTTTCATTGGGATCATCAATGGCAGTGCCATCTTCCTGATATTTAGCAGTACGAAAGTTAGTCATAGCATTAATCCTTAGTTCCCATTACCCCAACCGTCCAGCCCTGCCGAGCCCGATTGAGATGCGTTGATAATCAGAAGCACCTGATCCACCTGCTGGCAGATAGATTACTCCACCAGTTCCATTAAATGTAATTGTCCCTCCTGCAGCAATAATTTTTTCATGTATCTGATCAGGTGTCCCACTAAACACAATCTCCCCAGATGGTGTAATCTGATACGTGTTAGTATCAATCACAGGTGCAGTACCTGAAAAGATTACCGAACCAGACGGAGAAATCTGATGCTCATGTACTTGTGATGGCGCACCTGAAAATGCAATTGAGCCTGAAGGAGTAATCGTAAAAGTGGTCGGCCCACCAGCAGGTACTATAGGAATTGAAGGTGCAACAGTTTCTTGGGATTCGTCTACCGTAGGAGCCAGCTGTTCCTTAGCAGACCCTAGCTTACTTTTAATCGAGCTAAACCAATTATGCATTGCCATCTCCTTACCAGAGCGCCACAATATTCGTGGACGTGGTTCCAGTAGAATTCACTCGCGTGCATTGGATTGGCAGAATCCCAATAGGGACTGCAACAAACAGAATGGCCACACCATTCACGATCGCAGTGATATTCCCACCTGCGGAACCAACGTACAGTGCGCGCGTAGTGGCTGCTAGATTCGTGGAATCGTGCGGGGTAACGGCTGCTGCAAATTTACCAGGATCAGATACATTGCTCATTGTTCATCGGGATCAGACCCGCCCATAAGAAGTTGAATTTTCTGAGAGAAAGGAGATTTCAAATTCATCTCCAATTGCTCTGCCTGAGAGACGTTTGCATTCTTATACAAACCAAGCATCCAGGAATTAAAGTGGGTTTGTTTCCCACCTAGCTTTGCATAGCGCTCTGCAAAACTATTAAGTTGTTCAGGATCAGGATTATTACCTTGGATCAGGGAAGATTTAACTGCCTCTGACAATCCCTTCATCTTTTCTTTACGAGATGCTTCGTAAGATTTGACTCGGAACATGGCATCATTAACTACTGCCTCATCCAAAGGTCTGCCACCTGCCATTCTAACAATGGTAGCCCAGGATGCCAGATCGTTGGAGTAGAGGATACCTCCCTGGTTTGAAGTAGAATAAGGACGACCATTAGGTCCAAGGAATTGCAATGTCTGAGCGAATCCTGCAAGGGGGCGGCTAATACCGTTATGTTCCATGCCTTGTAGAATGGTTTCCCATCCATTAGCTCCCTGGCCAATCTTACCTACCATCTCCTTCATATTTACCAAGAATTTGCCCCACCCCTGGACAATTGGAATCTCCTGCAGGGACGTGGGCAGAACCGTAATTTGACGAGGATTGATGTCACCGCGAGAATAGATGTTCGCTTGCAGGATATTTGATGGGATGCCGTACAGAATGAAGTTACCTGCTGTACGCCCTACCGCACCATACACTGCATCGTAGGTATCACGATGTTCTTGGTTACCTGACAGTTGCCCAATAATATGAACATTGATAAACTGGAACGCAGGTAGCGATTGGATACCATAGATGGTAGATTGCAATCCAGCCAGCATTGCAATATCTTTCTTACCACCTTCACCCACATACCGGAACAACTGTTGCAGCAGATTGAACTGATATGATTGAAACAAACCGATGGCCTGACCAATAGGGCCTTGGAAAATCAATGGGCGCTGAGCTGCAATAATGTTACCTTCAACTCGATTGACAAACGTGTTGATGTAAGTCAGCGCAGTCTTCTCATCCATCAAGCCGTGTTTGATCGCAAGACCTGTAATCTGATCCATCACATTGGCAGATATAAATCGATTCAATTCCTCAGCCAATTTGTTACCAGTGGCTTTTTCCCCAAACTCTGCAAGACTCTTTGCCCTAGCAAATCCAGCGGACATTTTGGCATCGAGGCCCGCAACAGTTTCTGTACCTTTCAGGGTGAAATCATCTACCAGAAGTTTCAGTTGCTCAGCACGGTCTTTAATCAGTCCCATGGATTTATACCTCTCCATGAGTGACTTAGGACCACGAACATCTGACCAGAAATTATCAATTGCCTTGGCAACCATTTTCGTCGGGGCCAAAATCTGATCACCAGTTCCAGGTAGCGCAATCTTACCGAGCTCTGCCAGTTCCCCGGCCAATTGATGGTTACCTTGTTTGATGGATCTAGTGATCGAATTAAGTTCCGTCATCCTCAGAATGTTAGACCCAACAGCATTGTTAACAGCGTTGAGCGGATCAAGTCCGAGGGTGAATAGAGAGAGTAGAGAATTAGCTTTACGGACGAAGCTAGTAAGGACTCCACGTGGTGCAGTATGATTTGCATGGGCTTGTAGTGCAGCATCGTAGTAAGCTGGCTTCATGCCATATTCATCAAGCACCGCATTGATGCGGCCGAGTTCTTCAGGAGATTTGATTTCTCCAAAAGTACGGGTGACTGCAGCATACATCTTGGAAACTGATTCATCCAGGAGTTTATTAAACCCATAGACAAGATGATTCTCAGAGACCTTGGAGATATTTAGAGCAGTCTTGATGTAGTTGAAATAAGGATTGTCAGAAGTCTTTTCAATAGCTTCCCGACGAGATGCAAATTTAGAAGTTGAGTATTTAGAATATTGTTGACCGAAATCTTCCAGCATCGCAAACTGCGGTTCATATCGCAATCTAATAGCTTCCTGCGCCAACACATCTGATTCACGCAGATGCTGTTGCAACACATCATCAATGATCTTTTGTGGATCAGATTTAGGGAAGAAGTTAGAAAACACACCTCGATTGGCTAGATCAGAATCGATATAGTTCTCATTTAGCGTGCGAGCATATTCATACTCTCCACGAGCTTTGAAGAAGTTCTCACTATCAGCTTTCGTAACCACCTTGTAATTCGACGGCACCTTATCAATTAGTGCTACCAAATCTTTTTCGCTGGCCGCGTGGATCATGGTAGTATGACCGGAGCCAGTAACTGACGGATCTTTAACGAATGCAAAGTGCGGATAGGATCGCAGGTCAGGACGGATGGGGCGAAAGACTTCTGAATCTTTCATGTCCATCTTACCTTGCTGGGCACGAATCTCATGATAGGCGCTGGTACGTTTCCCACTGGCACCAATGTGCGCACCAACTGCATCTAGCGTTTCAGGGTGCTTGATAGGAATCCAGTTAGTAGCATCTAGCAGTTCGTAATCTACGATATCATCTACTTCTGCCAGAAGGTTCTTACCATCCTTACCTCGTACCAATGATCGCTCAACCAATCCTTTCTCACCAAGCGTATTCTCACGCACGAGCCATTGCTTACCAGAACGAGAAACTTTCTGGTTGATTGATTCAAACTCAAAGGCAGCTTCCATCTTGCCTCCAAGTTTAACCAACGGAGCAGCAAGTTCATCAGATACTTGTTTGGCCCAGGCCTGTTTGATACCTGCCGTAGTCTTACCAATCTGCGACATGAACGAACCTAGCGAACCATAGGCAGAATTCTCACCTGAGAAAAGTCCTGCACCTGAGCCGCCGCGATTTGCAGACAGCATAGCTTTGTCAGTCAGGTCAGGTAACATTTCCGCATAAGGTCCCAACACCTTTGCAACTACCCGTTTATTCCCATCCTCGTAAATCTTCTGGGCGCCCTTGTAAAATGTAATGGCATCGAGGATAGATTCATGAGATGCTGAAAGATCCTCACCGATTTCATACACAACCTTCGCGTATTTAGGCAAGAATACTGGATCAATCAGTTCAGAACCTTCAGTTGTTGGCAGACCTCGATCTTTAATTGACTTAATATATCTGGCGTTGTCTGACTGAAGTGCCAGCAGATCGTCATATTCTGATCCAGAGGTAGTTCCTTCAAGATAGGATCTACGCACGTTGGCAATCTTAGCAGCCGTGTCGGCACTAAATTCCGTGTCGCCCACCTGACCTTTGTATCCAGTCTTGAGGTGCAGGTCATTGGCAAGATCAACTTTCGCAGTTTTGATATATTGCCACAGTTCATCCCTAGATGCAGGAGAGATAGATTGCAGCGTAGGACCTTCACCTGAAATGATCTTAATTTTCAACTGGCTATCTTTCCATGCACGTTCCAAGAGAGGAATGTCAGTTGCATGGATGGTAGTATTATCCGGAATCTCTTTCAGGATATGCTGGGCCCAGATGTAACGCTTCTCAGCTTGCAGATGTGAACGAACACCAGTCAAGGTGCCCATATCAAACATTTGCTTGATGTCAAACTTTTCAGCTCGAACGGTACGAAGAACTTCTGTCTGACCTTTATATAGGTCACCTAACGACAATACATGGGGCGCCTCATCCAGAATGTGCCCAGCGTCTTCGCCAGTTATCTTGACGAAGCGAATACCCACAGGCGTGGTGGCCGAACCTGTTTTCGCTAGTTCCTTAGCTGCCTTAAATTCAGGGGCCGTAATCTCACCAACACGTGCCAGTTTGATTGCACCTGAAAAGTTCTGGAAGTATTGATCAGCAAACCCAGGCGTCAGCATCCCATCTGCCTGTTTCAAAGGAGATGAGAAGTTAGCAACCATGTTCCCAAGAGTTACATCTGATCCGGAAAGTTCATGGACAGCAGAGCGGATATCATTGAAATTCTTGGTAATCTTAGATGCGTACAGTGATTGATTGACTGCGAAGTTGTTGACAATATCCTTACCATCAATAGATTTAACAGCAAACGGAACTGCTGCCATCTCTGAATCATATGCTAGTTGAGCAATCCGTTCGGACGGTGTGGTAGATGCAGTAAACCCAGGCCGCTCAATAAATGGGAATCGTGCGATGTCCTCAGCATTACGAGCTACTTTCAGTTTCCCGAAAATAGATGCCGCACTGAATGCCCCACCAATCGCACCTCCAAGGAGCCCACCAACTCCGATGTTAGTTACGATATCCCCTACGGTTGCATTATCCAGCGTAGGTGATTTAAACATTGTAGCTACAATCAACGTCTCAGCAGCCATCGATTCCAGGACATTGTGATAAACACCTGAAATTAGAGCTTTCGTAGTATTGGCGTTCAGCAGAGATGTAGCAGCTAGAGATGAGTTAATCTCTTTTGCAGCAGCAGCTACATACATCTCAGTTTTGGGAATCAATAGGCCTGTAGCACGTGCCAATCCACCGCCAACATGGCCAGTTACTTGAGCACCTTTAAGTGCATCCAGACCGATGTTAAACAATTTGGTGCCGCCAAGACCAGGAATAATTGCACCTGCCACAAATCCAGTAAGGTCTACGATTTCCTTATTGGCCCGATAGTAGATACCAAGATCGGTATCCATTGCCGAAATCCAATTGTTAGTATCATTCTGTTTGGTATCCAGACCAAGCCAATCTCCCACCTGTGCGGCGGAGTTATAGAAACTGTTGGCCCCAGACATTGCAGAAGTAGCAATGAACTTGCCTACATTCCCAAGTTTAGTTTCCCACGTAGATGGCTCAGTCCAAGACGCACCAACATTCATCACATTGTGATTGTCAGCAGCTAGGAGATATGCAGAGGTACCGGCCATTATGGAGTTCTCGGTTGTGTGGAAAACAGCTTACGAAATGGAGCAGTAAACTCTTCTTTCATCTGCTGCTGACCTTTATTTATTTTATCATCTACAATTGCTTTTGACATGTTACGCGCCAGCCATCTCGCTAGTTCCGTGTTATCTGTCAGATTCACGGTGCCATCAACAAACCCACCCATCTTAACATTATACTGTCGGCCAGCCATTGGAGGAACAATTCCAACACGATCCAATCCGATAGCCTTTTGATGGATCAGAGATGCCTGTTGGTAGATTACGCCAAGTTGGGAGAATTCGGTAGATGTGATAGTTCCTGCAGCAACAGCAGCCGCACCAGCTTTCAGAACTACCCGAGGATCAGAAGTAGCAGCACCTGCAGTTACCATTGGCTGCAGTAGTTTCTGAGTTACGCCTAGAGCAGCAATAGTCGGATTCTGAATATAAGTATCCAATGCACCTACATCGAATGGGTTACCTGATCCAGGAACGACAGATACAAAGTCGTTAGCTACAACTGCATTAACGGTTTTGTTATATTCAATGGCCCACTGATCAGGATTTTTCTTCTTATCTACCCGTGCCAGTGCAGGATCAGCCAGTGCACGAGTAAGTACATCCAATGTAGGTTTCATCTGCGCCGGCACATTCAGATCGAACTTGCCAATCACATCAACTGCCTCATCTGGAGATGCCCCAATGTACGCAGTAGTCCCGCCAGTTGCAGAAATCCGTTGCCCATTACGAGCATGGTACATAAATGACTGGTCGCCAGATTTAAACATGGCCACCACTTGCTTCATTCCCATACCTTCTGGAACTGCCAGCCCCAGTGATTTCATGCTGACTGCAATATTAGATGCTAGGTATGCATCGAAATCAGTGCCTTCTTTCTTCGCAGCCTTCTCCATTGCAAACTTCTCTTCTTGCATTTTCAACTGTCGAAGATTAATCGCAAGATTTTGATTCTGAATCCGCATGGTCTGTTCAGCTTGGATTGCATTAGCTGACTTACCCAGCAGTTCCAACGTCTGCACATCTGCTGCCTGGATTGCCTGAACACCTAGCAGATTATATTTCAGCCCTTCCATCTGCGAACGCTTGGCCAGAATTTGGGCCTCAGCAGCAGCAATCTGCGCAGCCGCATCAGCAGTTGCAGCAGTGGAAACTACCTTAAGGGCTTCCTGAGTTTGGAAAGTCTCTTGCAGTGCATTGTTTGTATTGATAATCTCATTGCCGATTACCTGAGCAGTCTGAACTTCTCCACGAAGTTGAGTTTCAGACGAATCAAGAGTCAGCATATCTTTGACAGTTCCGATAGGATCGGAGACAATATCAAAGATACTGCGATTACGTTTGCGGTTTACTTCTTCAAGAGTAGTGAGGACCTTATCACCTGCCTCACGTTGCTTACCAATCAAATCTATTAGGCGCCCCGAGGCCGCGTCAGGTGACAGACCTGCGGCAGTTGCAGCTTGTACTCTAGCATTCTGAACTGCAATGTTAGCTTCTTGAGCTTGCCTAGCAACAATCGCAGCAGATTCACCAACCTTAGAATAGATATCGGTGATCTGCCCTTGGACAATTTCTTGTCCACGAAAGGTTTCTTTAGCTACCTGCTGTACATCTGCGGTAGACTGCTGTGCTTTTTGAGATTGCTGGAGAATGAGCTCAAGCACTGTAGCCATATCGGGCTCCAATGTTAGCAAAGGCACCCAAGATAAAACAGATTGGTTGTCCAATGTAAATTGTGGCCGCTCCAAGCAGATTGAATTTCCCAGTCGTAATCATCTCGTATCGTGCACGTGCAGTAGGCAACAATAGTTTGCACAAGCGAGGAGATTTCTTCATACGGTCTACGACGCCTAGCGCCCACAAATGATAACCAGAAACCGTCAGATGATGAAGTTTTTGGAAGTGCTCAGTAGCTTTCGGATCACAGTAAAGGTAATCAGAAAGATAACCTTGCCGATTCAGCTCAGTACAGATAACTGTTTTAATCCCCAGTCCGCCAGATTTTTTACTTTCTTTTGATTGCGATTGTTGATCTGTAGTGAATACTTCCGTAGCAGTTACATTGGCAAGTTCTCCAATCAACTTAACCATAAAATCTTGAGCTAATAGTGCTTTGGTAGAGCTGGCATATCCTCCACTAAGATTCTCACCTGTAGCTAATGCAGCTACCCCTGCATCTCCTGACATTGCATCATAAATAAGTTTATCAATTCCTTCTTTGGTCAGTTCTTTTTTCTTGGTTTGCGTTCCTTGCTGAGAACTAGATCCAGAAGTACTGCCAAAATTAAATCCAAAATTAGTGCTATCGCCCATGAAATATTCTCCTATTAACGAATCAAGAATCCGAGAAGTGCCTTGGCATTACCAAGCAGCGCACCTACGAATCCTCCGAGACCTACGAGAATCCACATAGATCCTCTACCTTGATTTGCAAGAGCCACTAGCTCTTCTAGAATCTTATCCTGTTTATCTGTCTTAATGGACAACTCAGTGACTCTAGTAGTCAACACTCCGACAGCAACGTGTAAATTGATTAGCTCCTGTCGGGAGACTATTACGTGATCTGAATCACTCATTGAATTGGGTCCTTGAGAGTTTACAGATGATCCCATAAATTGGTTCCTAAGGGAGGAAGGGATAGCAGATGTTGCTATACCCCTATTGCCCACCAATACATATCTTGCGCTGCGCCTGTATGTTCTGAGGTGAAGGTAGATAAAGAGGTTGCTGTAACTGCATAGGTACACCTACCGATACTAGGCGTCATAAACACTCCTAGAACTTGTTGAGAGAATACAGTCACAAATGGATTTGCAGTTGATGCGGCAGGTTGGGCGGCCAGCAATCCACCTTGGATCAACAATCCATTAAATACGAGAAACCAATCTGTACTGGCCGTCCCTGAGAATTGTGGAATGCCAAATGATTTGTGCAGCTGATCTAATGTGGCATCTGTATATGGAACGGCTGACCCATAATCATTTGGCATTATCTAGAACCTCCTGGATGGAAGGTTAGTCCTAGAAAGTCAACAGAGAACTGTCCTTTAATTACAATCGACTGATTCTTTGCCTCTGTACGACACGTGTACGATCGCAAGGTATCGGTAGATATCACAATTGTTGGCACCACTGCTGCATCGAATGTCTTGCCATTGAGAGAAGGCAGGATACGTACAGTTACATCATGGAATTTACCTTCAATTTGAATCTCGTCGAGCGCCACATTGCGACTACGCACATATTGAAATTTGCCAAGTACCAAGACTCCAGAGTGTGGAGAAGTGGTTACATCAGTTTCGAAATCCACAATATGACACGCACCTGAGACTCTGTTAATTACTCCGATCTTATTTCTATTTAATACAGCACTGTCACTATCGTATAGAACTAATTCAGTATGATTTATTTTTAATTTCCCATATCTTTTCAAATTTATATCATAAAAAATAATCGGAGTATATACAGATGAATTAGATTCACATGAAACTAAAATATACCTATCAAACATAAGATATACTTTAGGGATATTAGCAGTTATATTAGACTGTGTACTGAAAGTATTAGTAGTGTAATTAAAAACATCAGCAGTAATACATTGTCGTAAATATATGGACAGTTCTGGGGCAATTAGTTCTGCTACATTTCCTTGTACCTGTCTAATACTTCCAGTACCATCAATAAGAATTACACTTGATGCATTTGCATCTCCAGAGGTAAAAGATATAATTTGTGTTGTATTAACTACTGGAACTATTTTCCATGGATACCTAGAATTTCCAGTATAGCTTGCGGCAACTAATCCTGACGGAGAAAATAAATAAAAGCCAAATGGGGTTGTTTCTATGTATTCTAATTTATTAAATATATTATTTGGAGATAGCTCTCCGGCACCTGTTACAAGAGAAGGGGTAAAATCTAATGGAGTTGTAGTAGAAGACCATACCAATTTACCAAGAACTTTTATTGCAATAAGATAATTATAAGAACCACAAATTTCAAGAATGTCTGCTGCTGCAATTCCAGTAAGAGACGCTGTTACATTTGTTAATTCAAGTCCCGCACCAAAACTAATTGCAGTGTATATTTCAGTAGCAAATTGTCCTCTTATAAGTACGTAACAAATACCTCTAACAACTGCAGATGTAATTCTTGAAAAATATGGGTATACTGCAGCACCTACAAAAGTGACATTGTTCCAGGGGCCTATCCCAGTAGCATCTGAGCATTTAAAATCACTTATGGAATTCCATACAACTGTAACAACAACAACTTGATCTGATCTTAGCGCATATATTTGGTCTGTTCGATCATAATTAACACCAGGAATGGAGTTTTTAGCAGTATATCCTACACTCTGGTATCCGTTGGCCGTTGGAATTACATTTTCCAAATAAATTGCTTGTGGGATACCCGCATTCTTCTGCTCACCTTCAGGATCTACACGACGGTCATATGTATTATCAGGCCCAGGAATAATCACACTACGACC
>ERZ650310.40-NODE-40-length-36249-cov-9.982511_pt1 | contig 36249 bp, 49 predicted proteins | sample MGYA00376246_ERZ650310 | MGnify/ENA primary metagenome ERZ650310 (study PRJEB26733, sample SAMN07839286) | wastewater metagenome | biome: small river; feature: stream; material: water | place: USA: North Carolina | collected 2016-03-01 ...
GTGTGCTCTTCCGATCTGGGGTGAATACAACAACGCAGTCTTTATTCCGAAAGATCAGGCACCTGGCTTCTTGTCCGCGTGGTGTGCCTTCCGTGGCGAACTGGATGCCCCAATACTTCAGGACTTAACCAAATGAAACAACTAACTGATGAAGTGTTTGCTCAGGTGCGGCAGGCTTTGACCCTGGCAAAACCAGTAGTTCAATCACAGTTCAACCCAAAAGCAAACACAGCGCTTTGTGCGGTATCTGAAGCCCTCGCCGCCCTCGAAACCGCGCAGGCTGTGCAAGAGCCTGCGTTAGCAATGCGGTCAATTCGGACATTTGAAAAGGAGATAGTAGCATGACATACATCGAAGAGTTGATTACACAATTGCGTAGAGACGATCTATCTTGGGTTGCACCGATAACAACTAAAAACAAAGCAGCCGACGCCCTCGAATCCCTCACCCAGCAGCTAGCCGAGCGTGATGCGGAGGCGGCTCATATCAAAGAGGTTGAGTTCCCGAGAAAAGTAGAAGCGGTCGCGGCTGGCTGGAAATTGAAATGCGATGCATTGCAAGCCCAACTCGCAGCAGCGCAGGGGCAGTTGCAGCGGGCGTTCAACTGGTTTGAAACCATAGACAAGACTGCCTGTGAGAGCGAAGACAGCATAAACAAAAGTCGCAAGTTGTTTGCGGTTGCTAGAGACGCGAGGATTGCCATGGCGGCCCTTAAAGCCGCCCCCATCCCGCAGCCAGAGCCAGTCACGTACACGCCACCAAAGATCATCGACCCTGATGCGCCACACCCTTGCTTTAATTGAAAGATCGCCATGAAAAACACTTTAGAAAATGAAATGCTCGATGCGGCAGTAAGTTGGTGCTGCTCCAATGGCATCAACGTGCTGGAGCCTGAGCAGTTGGCTAGTTTGGTGAACAGCTTGTACGTCACCGTGTGTGATGCCACCCTCGACACAGCCCAGCAAGCGCAGCCAGAGCGTGCGCCGAGCGTGCCGGTGTTGACTGACGATGAACTAGCCGCGTTCCTGCGCTTTGACGAAACAACTGCTGACGACCAAAGCTACGACATTGAGAAGTCAATGATGCGCAGGCTTTCAGAAATTGGGTTGGTGTGTCGCAAGTTCGGGGCCTACTACCAAACTACTGAATACGGCATGGCAGTATTGTCTGCCGCCCACGGTATCACCGCATCACCGGAGACAACATGAAAAACGCATGGGAAGAATTAGAAAACACAAGCGAAGCCGCTGAATGGATTGATGATGTTGACGAGAAACTAGGTTTTAGTTTTGGCCTTCTCAAAAATCCGGCCAATGAGCGAGTAAACGATGCCAGAGATGCGCGAACTAAATTGAGAAAAGTTGCGGCATTCCTCAGAAGTCTTCCGCAATTGGAGAAAAACATTCGCGCAATCGAAGCCGCACACGGCATCAAGCAAGGCGGTGCAGCATGATTGAGTTGCCTGAGCCGAATATTAAAGCCTGCCACTGTCATTCCACCGAACAGCTAAAGCAGTACGGGCGGGATTTGTTGGAGGAAGCCGCGAAGGTGGCTCAAGAAACGGTTTGCGACACGCATATCCCGACAGGCATCCGTATTTATGGTACTCGTGCGGCAACCGCTATCCGCGCACTAATCAAGGAGATTCCAGAATGAAATTCATAGACCTACCTCAACTCGGCCAGCCACTAGAGGGCGGCACCTTCGCTGGCGTCATCACCCAGCAAGACGGTACCCACTGCGCAGTCGTGCTACTGCCCAACCAGCCCGCCACCAAGCTCAACTGGCAAGCCGCCATGGACTGGGCCGCATCACAAGACGCCGTGCTGCCCACCCGCCCCGTAGCCGCCCTGCTATTCGCCAACCTCAAACCCCTGCTAGCCCCCCGATGGCACTGGGCCAGCGAGGCCCACGAAGACGACGCCTCCTTTGCCTGGTATTGCTACTTCACCAGCGGCTACCAGGACTACTACCACAAGAGCTGCGAAGGCTCCGCTGTTGCCGTCCGCTTTGTGAAGCTGGAAGAGTGATATGACCGCCAAAGACCAAGCCATTGCGCCCGATTGGGACGAAGCCGCCTTAATTGCAAAAGGCTGGCGATTGCAAGACTGCAAAGTCTGCGGTGAATCAGCAAGCGCTTATGTCAGTCCGCCAACACCCGACTGCCGGACTTGCACTAACTACGTCCATGATGAAGACCACCCGCAGTGCAAGCTGTGGAATGGCTGCACCAACGGCGACCAACATCAACCCGCACCTGCCGTGGTGCTATGGCGCTTTGGGTGATGGCCCGAGACGGAACCGTGCCCGTAGCGCGGCTGCTGACGCCCACAATCCAAAGCGCTCCATGACCCTCACAGTGTCAATGGCCTCAGCTCGGGTCATGGTTTATACGTGCAGCAATCCTCGTGAGCTTCGCATGCGTGCACCCAATCATAATCATCGTCACCAGTTTGGATTTCATCAACCACAGACACATCACCCCAGCATGGCTCCGCTGGATTTAGACCGAATGCATAGCAATCAGCCCCACCACAGGCGTCAGGGTTGTATGGTTTCACAGTGACACCTCAATATCCAAGTCAGCGATAAGGCGCCGAGGGCTATTACCGGCCAGCGTGTTTATGTCTACGTGGTGCAGATTGATGCGGCGAATGTGCATCTTTGTGATCGACTCAAAGTCGCCGATCAGCTTCAGCATATCGGCCTCAAGCTGGCGGCGCAACTCAAGGGCCCGCTCAGTGGTGGTGCCACCATCGCTCGTGTGCCAGCCCTTGTCGTCAATCATGACTCCTGACCACGGTTTTGCGTTGCAAAGGTCGGCTGCATCTTGTTGGTTGCTCATCAAATCTCTCCAAGTTGGTTAATGTGCAACAAGTGTATAACAGAATTTAGTATTGCGCAATAGCCATGCTCTGAGCAAGGGTATAGGCTCGGGCAATCTCCGCTGACCCCTGCAGGTACTCAAGGTTGTTGCCGGGCTTGATGAATAGCTGTGGCTTACGGCCATCAGGCTGCACGGGGTTGTTGGTGCGGCCATCCGTAAGCCCAGGGTGCAAGATGTACCCCATGTCCAACAGCATTTGCTTGCGCTTGTGGTGCGTGATCTTGCCCGAGAGCCTCAGTGTGTCCAGCAACTGTTCCAGCTTGACACTGCTGATCCAGCCACCCATAAAGCCCGGCAGACCCTGGGCAACCGCCTCCATGACATGTTGCTCTACGCCACCCAGGCTCTCGCTAATAGCCATCTCCGTGGTGCTCGTGTTGGGCGCGCGGTGAAGCGTGTGCAGCGGGTCATATTGGCGTGGGATGGGCCGCGTGTGCAGCAGCTCGGACACCACAGCGAAGCCGCCGCCTTCACGCAACCAGCCGTACAGCTTGGGGAAATAGTCACCCCCCATCCCGCAGCGCTCAATGTCGGCTTTGGTCTGCTGTGCGCTGAAGAACAGGCCGAAGCGGCGAGCGTTGTCCACAGTCTTGCGAATAGCATTCTTGTGGTTCGTTGTGGCCATCAAGTTGCAGCAAATTTGCATCGAGACTTGATCCACACCCTTGGCTTGAATCTGTACGCCAGCACCACCCGCAATGATGGTGTAAAGCGACTTGATGATTTCCTCTTGGTGCTCAGCCGCGCGCAGCTCTTCCACCGCGATGAGCAGCTTGTTCGACAGAAAGGCATTGAAGTCGCTAGATAGAGCTTTGGCATCTAGCCAGTGCACATAGTGCTGGCCCAGCGCCTCGGCAACGCACCAAGAGAACAGCGTCTTACCATTGCCCTCCACGCCTTGCAGCACTGGGCACCATGCGAACTTTTTGCCGGGATACTGCACGCAGGCGCACATGTAGGCCAAGAACATCTCACGGTCACGCTCATCCGGCAATGTCAGCTCAAGGTGGCGCAGAAAGGGTGTCGCATCCCCAGGCGTACGAGCCACCTCGGCGGGCCACCATGTGTTTGCATAGGTCTTACCTGCGATATTGACAATGCTGGCGGGCGGTAGGTCGGGCCTGAAGCATATGGAGTGCGCATGGGGCGCGCGCAGCATCTGGGACTCCGTGAAGGCCTCAAAGGCATTGCGTGTGGTCTTGGTGTTGGCCGCATCCATGGAGAACACATAGCCCCCATATACCGCCTTGAATTGGTCGGGCTTGAGCAGCTCGCCGCCCGGCATGAGCACACGGTGACGGTTGATCACATAGACGCAGCCGTTGAATGTGTTGCGCTGGCCATTCACATCCAAGAATGTGTTACCGGTGATCATCGTTTGCATCGGCGCACCAGCCAGGGCGGGCACTGTGGCCGGTGGCTCGGCCTCTTTGTCCGTCAGCACCGCACCGCCGCGGGCCAACACCTCGCAAATGCTGCGGGGCAAATAGTCCTCACGGTCCCATTTCTCCCGGCGCAGCGCACTTTGACGCATCAAGCGCTCAATCCTCTCACCGTGGCGGCCAGTCCAAAAGGCCAGATGGGAGATGAGAGCAGCGTCGGCAGCGCTGGCATCGTAGAGCCGCGCCGGGTCGGGGTAGGTCACCCGCAGGCGCTCAGTGTCGGCATTCCACAGATCAGCAAAGCTGGCCCCCGCACCAAAGGCGCTCGCAGCACTGCGGCTATTCAGCGCCCGGCGCAGCAACTCGTCATCCTCAACCGGCCCCCGCCACGCTGGCTCTGGCACTGTGGTCAGCTCAAAGGCTCCAGAGTGCTTACCAGCGCCTGGGGGCATGTAGTCGGCCACAAACCGCGCCAAAGCTACTGTGTGATCAGTCGCGGCGTCACCCATGGCGCTCGTGCCGGTCAAGGCTACGAATCGCCCCTCCGTGTAAAATTCCAGACCAAGCGCGTCGTTACGGCACCCATGCTCAGGGGCTATGCCACGCCCAAACAAATGCAGACCCTTACCGCTGGCTGACAATTCCATGGCAGCGCCGGGGAAGTAGCTCACGATGGCTGTGGCCAATGGTGACCACGATGCGCCGTCAAAGTGATTGTCGAGGTCGATGAACCAAAAGCCAGCCTCTTTAGTGAAGACAAACGCCACGCCAAACTGTGGACCCAACACACTGGCAGCGTTGCAGGCCTCTTGAGCCGACACCCAATAGCGCGAGTCGTGTGCTGAAACTATCTCGCCGTTGATGCTCATCGGCAGCTTGTTCATCTTGCCGCCCTCTTTGGGGGTCAGCATGTAGAGCATGAATTGGCGATAGTGACCCATCGCCGCGAAGGCTTGCGGTAGCTGTTGCATACCCACCCCCTATGCCGCTGCGTGCAATGATTCGATAGCGGCAGTCTGCATCTCTGCAGGGGCCTTGAGTGCGTGGCGGTCTTTGATGGCGATGCCTTGCGCCAAGACTGCAAGATTCTCGGTGCGGATAGCCTCACGAATCACACAGCGGCGCATGGCCTCCATGGTACCCAGGTGATAGCTGACGAGGCTTGGCGTCACATCCGCCTTGGTGGCAATCTGATCGCGGGTGATGTTGCGATAGCCTTGGCGCTCACTCAGCGCGAGGCAGGCTTTGAGGATATGGGTGCGGGTTGTTTGTTTCATGGTGTTGGGAGTATAGACGAGTTGGTCAAAGTGTACCGACGCTGCTTACAAATTTAGCGTCACCGCCCATGCTGGTGACAATGTTGATCCACTTGAGCTGCGCCACCTCACGCTCAGTGCCGCTGTACATCCAGCCGGGCTCTTTGCATTCCAGCGACACAAATAGCCCCAGAGTGTGGCCAACATGCCGCGATTCAATAAGCACCTTGCGTATGCCTATCAAGTCGCCGCTCTTGACCTCAGTGTTGAGCCCCTTGGAGTCGTTGGCCAAGCCATAGCGCACCCAGCGCCCAGATGAGTCCTGCAGCGCCCCTACGTTGTTGCGCCACACACGCATACCCTTTTGGCTGGCCTCCAGGCGCACGGCACTCTGTAGCCACGCCTCACTTTTAGCCTCGGTGACCACAGGTGCCTGGCCGGCGGTGCCCATACCCATGCGCTGCTGCAAGTCAATCAAGGCGACCATTGGTACTTGCCATTGCTGTGCCCAGGTGTAGAGGGTGTTCATTTAGGGCCCTCCACCTTCACGCCGCGCATGATGACCGCCGTAGTGCGCTCCACATTGGGCGCTGTGCGTGTCAAGACGCACCAGATAGCCACGATGCGAATGTAGGCTTTGACCCACCATGAGACCTTTACATTTAACCGCATCTCTACGCTGCTCATGTCAACGCCTCCCCAATGATCAGGCCCACCAGCAGCCCGACGCTGACCCACTTGGCGGTGCTCTTGTCCATGTGCGGGGTCATGAGAATAGCCACTGTCAGAATTAAGAGTTTGATATCGGTCATTTTGCGATCCTCCCGTAGCAGTGGAAAAGGCTTGGGAATGCACCTAAGCCGCGAATTGGATAAATGGAGCGATACTGTAAGTCTATGGTGGCAACAGTCTCACCATCAGCGGCCGTCTCAAGTGGATCGGTGCAGGTTGTCACACAGTTCCGATCAGTGTCAATCGACATTACACGCATTATTTTTTGCTGCGTGTCAACGTCATAGATGGCGGCGTCTCGCGCTGTGTTTGTGAAGTCGAAAATTGTCATTTTGCAATCTCCCATTGGGTCTCCTGACGCAATTCAAGCTCAAGAGATGCCATTAGATTCCATATCATCTGCGCTTTATGCATCGCTCCGGTATCGGGATCAATCACCTCACCGCGACCTAGCGCAAGCATGTGCCTACCAAAAGCATCCATGTATCGCTCAGAGCCATTAGGCACACTAACCCATCCATTCGGGGTGTATTTAACAGCACCCTTTGAGGTCACATCAGCTACAGCGGTTATGGCGCGCGAGAACCCGCCAACACAAAGCCAAACTCTCATTTTCCCGTTATCCAGTTTTGCACCGGCCGTGTGTGCCTCGATGCCGCTTGGGTCAGTCTCTATCATTTTGCAATTACTCCATGTTTGTCTAACTCAGTTTGAATGCGGGCGGCGAGTGCTTCTGCATCGGGCCTGCCCAGGGTTTTCGCCGTCATCACATCGACGCCGTAGCGAAAATAGAATAGCTTGTAGCTCTCGCTGTCATCGTGACCCATGAAGGCTTTCCAACCCGCCCATGTGGCCATCGTATCGCGTAGCAGCTTTTGGGCCACCTGACGCTCATAGTGTGTGTTCTGCAGGCCTCGCACAGCTATGGCAGGCATGCCGCCCGGCGCATAGCAAGGGCCGTCGATGCGCTCCACCTCTTTGGCAGTCTGCGCGATCCAGGGGGTTCCCAGCATCTCGATCAAATCACCATCTACCTGCTCGGGTGCGCTGCGCCCAGGCGGCACGTGCTGGTGGCCACAGTAGGGGCAGACTTTGAGAAACGCCTCATAGCAGCCGGTACACTCGGTGCAGGTGCGCAGTGGAATTGCATCGTCAACCTTTTTGCTTGTCTTGCGCTCCCGGCGATCCAGCGACCACTCGCGCGGCGCATCCGGCAAACCATGGCGAATGGCATTCCCCACGTGGTCGAAATAGAGCATGTGGGTCTTGCCCGGAAGCACGCGGAGTCCACGACCAAAGCGCTGCGCAAACCGCCCGTAACTCTCAGTGGCCGCACCATCGCTGACAACCTCTACGGCTGGGCAGTCAAAGCCCTCATCGATCAGAGCAACCGAGACTATCTGCATCACCTCGCGCGCCGCAAACTTTTTGAGGATACTTGCACGTAGCCAGCCCTCAGTTTTGCCGGTCAGCACCTCAGCATTGATACCCGCAGCCCTGAAGCGCAAGGCAATGTCGGTGGCGTTGTCGATGCTATCGGCAAAGGTGAGGCCCAGCTTGCCGCTGGCGTGCTTGACGTAGTGCTGCACAATGTCTCCCAGCACCGTGGAGCGTTTGGTCACGTCGTGCAGCACCTTGGCGCTGAAGTCGCCACCTGCTGTGATGGGTATCTCTGCGCGGTTCAAATTGCTCGGCGGCGCAAAGACGCGGTACTTACTCAGAAAGCCAGCCTCTATCAGCTCGCGCATGGCTGGCCCCTCCACCATCGCATCAGCAAAGCCATCGGAGCGCCGCCCCAGCCCTTTGCCGTCTGCACGCACTGGCGTAGCTGTGACCAACAAGCCGCGCGCATTGGGAAACTTGAGCAGCGCCCGGCCAAACTGGTTGTCGCGCAGGTAATGGTGCCCCTCGTCACCTACAGTGAGCCCCACTTGATTGAACCACCCAGCGTGATCCTTGTAACTCTCAATACTCTGCACACTAGCCACACCCACACGCGCATTGGGGTCATAGAAGGTGGTGCGTAACGCATCCATATGAGCCGCCACACAGAGCTTTGCGAGCGCTGGTGGGCCGATGACACGGTGACGCACATGCTCACGAGCCAATGCAAGAGATAGCTGCGATACCAGCTCTGCACGGTGCGCCATGACACACGCCGCGCCTTGATGGTCATTAACCACACTGGCGCTGATAGCTGACTTGCCCCCACCTGTGGGCAGCACTGCGAGCACTGTCTGTGCCCCACGCTGCCACTCGCTATATATGTCGGCTTTAAGTTGCTGTTGATAGGGTCTTAGTTGCATAAAATTATTTTTGACGAATGCGTCGATTGTAGTGTAACATTAAACCCTCATCAACCAACGGAGCATATTTAAATGCAAATTAATGTAGACCTCAAAGGCGTAGCGCCGTTAGAAGCGCGCCGCATCATCAAAGCCATCGCAGCATTCACGGGTATTGCGGTGGATTTTCCAATCTCAATGCAAGAGCGCGTGCATGAAATTGTGCATGGAGCTGTCGCAGAACAGACACCCGTGGGCAAGGCACCAGAACCCATCGCCCATGTGGTCAGTGCCACGATGATGGCTGACGGTAATGGCATTAGCGTAGCGCTTAAGCCCACCGATACGCCCGATGCAGCTGCCATCTTTGGTGCCGCAGCCCCTTTTGTCCCCGCCACTGTGGATGCCGCAGCGTTACCGACTGCCCCCGTGGTGCAACCGGCTTCTTCGCTCCCGATGCTACCCGCACCCCAAGCGCCTGTTGTGATGCCCGTCGCTACAACCTCTGCTGCAACCCCTACACCCCCTGCCGTAACCGTTGACAAGGATGGTCTACCTTGGGATGCGCGCATTCACTCCAGCAGCAAGGCGCTCAATGCTGACGGCCGGTGGCGTGCAAAGAAAGGCTTGAATGATGATGCTATGGTGGCCACAGTGCAAGCCGAGCTGCGAGCGCTCATGGCCATCCCTGCCGCGCCTGTGGCACCCGTGGTTGCTGCTCCAACTCTTGACGCTGTAGCACAGACGCCAACCGTAGACCCCACCACACTGCCAGAGTTTATGACGCGCGTCACGCCGCTGATGATGGCGGGCAAGCTCACCATGCCACAAGTTGATGCGGTGCTGCAAGCCTTTGGTGTGACTGGTGGCGTCACATCGTTGATGCAGCGCCCCGACCTGATCCCCCACGTGTGGGCCAACCTCAAAGCGAGCTACGGGCTGTGAGCGAAGAGCACGCGATTCTTGCCCCGAGTAGCGCCGGGGTGTGGGTGCACTGCCCCGGCAGCGTCACCATGCAGCAAAAGCACCCCGAGCAAGGTGACAAGACCAGCGCCGCCGATGGCACTGCTGCGCACTTTGCGATGATGGAGCTGGTGAATAACCGCATGGTGGTCGAGGGTCAGATTGCACCCAACGGTGTGATCTTGACGCAAGCCATGATTGAAGGCGCTGAGATGGTACAGCGCGAGGTGCTGCGTGTCATGGCTATTCGCCCAAAGGCCTATGTGTTCTGTGAGCAGCGTGTGGCTATACCGCGCGTCCACCCGCAGAATTGGGGCACACCCGATGTGGTTATCTGGGATGAAGAGTCAAAGCATCTCAGCATCATCGACTTCAAGTTCGGCTTTGGCATTGTCGAGGTCTTTGAGAATTTGCAGTTGATCGACTATGCCGCAGGGTGGTTCAGTCAAATCAACGCCATGCAAAGTGCCGCAAGTCTGCCCGCCATCAGCGAGACCGAGTTGACTGTGGTTTTCACCATCGTGCAACCTCGCGCCTATCACATGGAGGGGCCAGTGCGTAGCTGGGTCTCCACAGGGGCGAAGTTGCGCGACAAGGTGTTTGCGCTGAATATGGCGGCTGACGAGGCAATGGGTGCTGACCCGCAGTGCAAGCCGAAGCCCGAGGCCTGCGAGCATTGCAGCGCGCGTCATGCGTGCGTGGCGCTGCAGCGGTCAGTCTATCGCGGCATGTCGATGGCCACACAGGCTTTGTCAACCAACATGAGCAGTGAGGCCCTGGGTCTTGAGTTGCGCTTGGTGGTTGAGGCGTTGCAATTGCTTGAGGCTCGCAAGAGTGGATTGCAAGAGCAAATCGAGTCAATGATGCGTCACGGTGCGCGCGTGCCTCATTGGACATTCGCACCCGGTCAAGCGCGTGAAAAGTGGCTCAAAGAAGACGGTGAGATTATCACGATGGGCAAGATGCTCGGCGTCGATCTTTCCAAACCCGTGGAGGCCATCACACCGGCGCAAGCCAAAGCGCAAGGCATTGACCCGAGCATTGTGGCGGCCTACGCATTCCGGCCACCAGCAGCATTGAAATTAACTCTTGATGACGGCCCTGCTGCACGTCGAATCTTTGAATAACGTGTTATACTGAATTTCCATTAACCAAAAGGACTCATATGTCAAACCAGTTTCTCTCCCCCGTAGGTCGCCTGCTGCAAGGTAGCGCATTTGAAGCTCAGACCAAAAATCAGCAGGGCGTGCAGCTCACAATTCAGAGCGGCCCCAATGCTGGCCAGCCGACTCAAAAGTATTTCATCGCTGTGGGTTTCAAGAAAGGCGACCCCCAGGCCGAAGCGTTCATTGCGCAACTTCGCGGCATTGCCCGTGCTGCGTGGCCACAGTGGCACGATGCGGCAGGTAATTGCACACATCCTCGTTTCTCCCTCAAGGTGACTGATGGTGACGGCATCGATGACAACGGCAAATCCAACGCATCCAAAGAAGGCTTTGCGGGTCACTGGGTTGTGAAGTTTTCCAGCAGCTACCCGCCGAAGGTCTACCATACAGGCAACTATCAGCCGCACCAGCAATTGACTGACAAAAACCTAGTGCAGCGCGGTTACTTTGTTCGTGTGGCCGGTACTGCTGAAGGCAACGCCAACACCGCCAAGCCAGGCCTCTATGTCAATCTGGGGATGGTGGAGCTGTGCGCGCAAGGCCCGATCATTCAGAGCGGCCCTGATGCCGGTGCGATCTTCGGTGCCAGCGCCCCCATGCTGCCACCAGGCGCTACCGCAATGCCTGCCGCTGGCTTGGCTCCTGCGCCGGTGCCAACAAGTGCGCCGATGGTTGCGGCTATTTTGCCTACACCGATGCCGGTGGCTGTGCAGCCCAATCACGGCTTTGTGCAAGGCTCAACACCAACACCAACACCAACACCGATGCCAGCACCTGCCCCGGTGCGTCAGATGACAGCGGCGGCAGGCGGCTACACCTATGAGCAACTCACTGCTGGTGGTTGGACTGACGCCACATTGCGCGAAAAAGGCTTGATGATCTAAAAACCGCGGGGGCTGCGGCCCCTGCCGATTGGAGAACCCCATGGCAAATAAAAAAAGAGGCCCGAAGCCGAGCCTAGACTCACGTTACAAGATTGTGGCATTCCGCGCCAACGACGAGGAAAAACAAGCCTTTGACCACATCGGCACTGCACGAGCGCGCGAGTTGATCATGCGCGAATACAAGCGTCAAACAGTGAAGGTATTGGTGTCATGATGTTCAATCACAATCGCCGTGCGGCTGGTGCTCTGACAGCCTACAAACATGCAAGGGCGTGGGATATTGGATGGTTTCAGGCCGCTTACCGCTCTGTGCGCTACTACCTGACAGGCAGCACAGGTAAATACAAAGTCAAGTCGCTATGACCCTCCCACGCCCCCCGATGCCGCTCCCGCCGCCTGCAGAGTCAATGGTGGACACCGAATGCTTTTGGGACTATTGGCTCTGCATGTTTGACACCGGGGAGGTGTTTGAGATGTGGCCCGGCAAGCCGCTAGACATTCAAGGTCTGGCGGCCACCTTGCGCCGGTATACCGTGGTCAGCTTCAACGGCAACAACTACGATATGCCGCTCATTTGCTTGGCGCTACAGGGTGCCTCCACGCATGACTTGAAGACCATGAGTGACCGCATAATCAATGAGCGCCTGCAAGGCTGGCAGGTGTGTCGCACTTTTGACTGGATTGACCACATCGACCTGATGAACGTGCTGCCCGGTGAGGGCGGGCTCAAGGCCTACATGGGTAAGATGCACTCGAAGCGGCTGCAGGACTCGCCTATCGACTTCAATGCCAGCGTGACGCCCGAGCAGCGCCCGAGCATCCGCTATTACTGCGGCAATGACATTAGCGGCAACCGTGACGCCTTTAACGCCATGAAGTCACAGATTGCCCTGCGCGTCGAAATGTCCAAAGAATACGGCATTGACTTGCGCTCCAAGAGTGACGCGCAGATTGCCGAGGCCGTCATGAAAAGCCTGCTGCCAAACAAGGTTGCGGTGCCCCATGTGCCATCAGGAACCACCTTTCAATACCGCCCGCCCGCTTGGATGCGTTTTCAAACGCTCGACCTACTGCAGCGCTTGGCGAATCTCGATTTCACCGTGAACATCACAGGTGGTGTGTCGCCGCCATACCATGCCGACTTCATTGATTGGGGTGATAAGCAGGAGCGTTTGAGCCCGCATGGTGCTTTTGTGAAGCGCCCCAAAGACTGGCAGGTGCGTCCGGTGCAGATAGGCCAGGCACGCTATGCCATGGGCACGGGCGGCCTTCACTCCATGGAGTCTAAGGTTTGCCATGTGGCCAGTGCCGACTATGAGCTGAGTGATCACGATGTGGCCAGCTATTATCCATCGCTGATCCTGCAGACTGGGGTCTACCCGCAGCAGATTGGCGCTGACTTTGCGCGCATCTACAACGGCTGGTATGACCGGCGACTTGCGGCCAAAGCGGCCGGAAACAAGAAAGACGCCAACAGCCTCAAGACGCTGCTCAATGGCACGTTCGGCAAGCTCGGCTCGCGGTACTCCATTTTCTATGTGCCATCCGAGATGATCCAAGTCACCGTTGGTGGTCAGTTGTCACTCTTGATGCTCATTGAGATGCTGGAACTGTGCGGAATCCAAGTCATCAGCGCCAACACAGATGGCATCGTGCTCAAGACCCACAAGAGCCTTGCGCCGCTGCGGGCCCAGGTCATCGCATGGTGGGAGTCTGTCACCGGCTTTGTCACTGAGCGCACCGATTACCGCTTGCTAGCCAGCCGAGATGTAAACAGCTATGTGGCGATCACTACTGACAATAAGGTGAAGCTCAAGGGTGCATTGGCACCACCGGAGCCCGGCCCCAGCGGCTGGCCAAACCCCACCGGCCAAGTGTCAGTCGATGCCGTGGTGGCGTACCTGCAGCACGGCACGCCGCTTGAGCAGACTGTGCGCGCCTGCACCGACATTCGGCAATTTATCCATGTGCGCAACGTCAAGGGCGGCGGGTACTTCTGCCCCAATGGCCACATGCGGCCCAGCACCAAGATGACGCAGATAGCCATGCGGGGCATCGTTGGAGATATCAAAGACAAAGCGCAACTCTGCGCGGCCTATGACACGCTCGTAGCTCGCAACGAGGCCGAGCGGCAATACCTGGGCGAAACCGTGCGCTGGTATTACGCCGCTGGAAGTCGTGCCGCCATTGTGACTACCGCTGGCAGCATGGTGCCGCGCACCGAGGGCTGCGAGCCCTGCATGGAGCTGCCTGACGCCTTGCCGGGTGACATTGACTACGGCTGGTATGTGGAAGAGGCTCGGAGCCTGCTGCATGACCTTGGGATAATAAGTTGACATCATCGTCAAATCTTGTGTTACACTAAAAACTCAACTACCAAAAGGAACTGAAATGCTTGCTTATCACAATGATCCCGAAGTTAAAGCTAAATATGTGGGCCGTCTTCAAGCTCACAGAAAAGCTGAGAATTTGATTCAAGGCCAAGGCTGGGATTCTGGGAAGGGCTGTGCTGTAGGTTGCACACTCGAACAATATGACCACTCGCGCTATCCAATCGAGCTTGGGTTACCAGAATGGCTCGCCCGCCTTGAGGATCGAATCTTTGAGGGTTTGCCGAAAGTCAAGGCTGAACAATTTGCAGAAGACTTTTTGGCTGCGATTCCAGTCGGAGCCGATGTGAGCAAAGTGCGTGGGCTGCTTGCAATAATGCGCCATACCCGCGACTTGGATCGTCTTGCTGGAAACACCGAACCTTACGTTGCTGAGGTTCGCAATGCGATTCAAATGGTAATCGATTGGATAAAGGATGGTGAAAAAGACGAGTCGGCGGCGTGGTCGGCGGAGTCGGCGGCGAGGTCGGCGGAGTCGGCGGCGTGGTCGGCGGCGTCGGCGGAGTCGGCGGCGTGGTCGGCGGCGTGGTCGGCGAGGTCGGCGGCGTGGTCGGCGAGACAATCTCACTTCGAGTGGGAGGCTGCAAATCTGTTAGAGCTTCTAAAAGCCGCTCCTGTTGGTAATGCCACGCGCTAAGCCACTCAACCCCCTACTGCCGCGCGCCATCAAGCTGACCGAGAAGCACTGGGCGGCTTTCGATGCGCGCGGTGGGGTTGCGTGGCTGCGCACATTGCTCCGCACCCCACACTCTACGCTGGCTGATAGGAATGCAAAAATGGCTGCAGAATTAGCCGCGGGTGTCGCTGCAAAGGTGCTCGCCAAGCGATACCATATCGCACCTCAAACCGTCTACAACATTGCGCAATGCCTAAAACAAACTTCGCCGCTTGGAGTCAAGCCAATCTCGCCAACTTTGCAGCCGACGCCGAGCGCAAACTTGCAGAGCAAATGGATCGAATAAACCAGCTCAAGGAAGAGCGGGATGTGGCCATCAAGGCTTACCGGGCGCTTTTGGCCAAGCCTCTACAAGCCGCAGATGCCGACTTTGACACTCGGCGTAGGCTTTAGCGGTAGCCACATCCCAGCGCAGCACAGCACCGGCAGAGGCATCAGCGAGGTGCTGAAGCGGAGGGCAGGGGGTAGCTAGGTTCGCTGGTATTACCAGTAAGCTTGATTGCGTCAGCATGGGTGCGCAGCCCATCAGCATCAAAGCAGTCAGCACGATAAGTAGGCTTTTCAATTATTTTCTCCACAGTTTCAGTGACGGTCACAAACTTGGTCTGTAGCCGCACCTTGTCAACCTCATGTCCGGTGGCAGCGGTATTGGCCTGGGCACCCTGGGCGTCACGCGCCTCAGTCTCAGCAGCGATGCGCTCGGCCTCTTGCGCGCCGTATCGCCAGTCCTGCACAGTCCAGGCGGTGCCAAAGGACAACGTTGCGGCGATGGCCGCTGCTATGAGTGTGAGGTTCATTCTTTGGGTGCTAAAATGTCGTTGCGTTTCTGCACGGTGTTGCCGGTGATGTAGGCCGCCACAGTGCCAATAATCACCGCAGCATAAGTGGTGCCTGCCGGGTCTAGCTTGCCGTTCCATTGGAGCACAGTTGTGGCCACCCCAGCACCGAGAGCCAGCACAAAGCGCCTACCCCCGGTGAACTCAATGGCAGTGCGCGGGCTCATTTTTGGCGCTTCTGTACGTGAGGTTTATCAATGAACTTCCAGCGCCCACCCCACTCCATGCCGAGCCCTTCAGCTATAGCGCCGCACTTTTCCCATAATGGGCTCTTGTCATCCCAAACGGGCTCGCCGTTGGCCGTTGGCACAAAGTCCCAAGCCTCACCCTTTTCGTGCACTGAGGTGCCGCCCCGAGCCTTGGTGACGATCTTGCCTGGGGTTGTGCGCCCCTGCGCATAGAGCATGTCTTGATACTCAGCATCGCGCAGCGTTTGGGTGATGATCACAGGGGTGCCAGCCGCGGCGCATTGCTCTTTGAATTGCTGGCACACGTGAGCCACATCGGGCTTTAAGTCGGCCAAGGCACGCGAGTTAATCATGGTGTTGTCCGATCTTGGTCAGCGTCAATGAGGGCTATCAACTCACCTTGCATGTACGCAGGCACTGTGATCCCATGCTCTTGCACCAAGCCTGAGAACTGCCGCAAAAGCATCTCCATACGGGTGATAGTGCGCTGCTGCACGTGGATTTTGCGATCCATGAGGTGAAAGGCCGCACGCAGCTCTATCATCTCTTCGCGCTGAGACTTGATGGCGGCCTGCAAGTTAGCAAACTGCGCGGTGTTGGCGTCTTCCTGGGCTACCACGGTGTTGGTCTTGGATCGATCAACGGTGAATTTGTGGTAACCGAATATGGCAGCAGCCGCAGCGGCCCCAAACCCTGCGATGGTCTTATATAAGTCTTCCATGCCGTGAGGCCCCCGGTGTGCGTGAGTAGTCACAATTGACCTACTTTCTGTGTGGTGACTTTACTATATTTTTCGTTTTCGAGACGCTTTTGTTGCTCCCTAACCTTCTGATCACGCAAAAGCCTGCGGCCCCGCTCCAGCTCTCTTTGCAGCGTAGATTTGCGGGGCTTCATGGCTCAAGGTAGCAGATAGGTTACTTCGACTGCATTACGGTCAGGAAAGCGCAACACGCCGCCCTGTTGCACTGCCAGTCCGGTTGGCCCTTGGATAGCAGCGGCAGCGCCTGCAGTCAGGTCGTAATTCTTGCGCTGCGTCCAAGTGATACAGTCGGGGCTGGTCAAGATGACACCTGTGGCGCTCGAAGCCACCAGCACAAACAATCCGCTGGGCGCGTCAAAACCAATATCAGACCATGTATCCGTCACAGGCAATATTGCCGCAGTGAAATTAACCCCATTTTTGCTGTAATAGACCGTATTTGACGAAGAAGTGGTCGCACCTAAATAAATTCCATTGCCGAAAGAAAAATTAGTGACAGTCCCAACTCCAGTCAGGCCATCCCAGTTGATACCGTCTGTGGAGTAGCGGAAACTTCCCGCAATAAAACGATCATTCAAGAAAACAATTTTGCTTACGGTAGCGCCAATACTTCCCAAATTCCAAGTAGTTCCGTTGTTGGTTGAGTATTGTGTAGATGTTGATGTACCATTCGTCACCATCACAAACGTGCCGGCACCGTAGGCAATTTGCCCCCAGTCAGCCGGAGATGTAGTGGCAGCTCCGGCTGTCCACGTTGTGCCATTGGTAGAAATGGCCGTTTGCGTCGTATTGGTTCCGCCGACCGCAATGAATGTGCCTGCGCCGTTATGGGCAATGCCACGCCAGATTTGCGAATAAGGCAGCGTGCGCAATGTCCACACTTTACCGTCAGGGCTGCTGTACACATCTGTACCGCTGGCCACGGGTAGCGCTTGCCACAGTGATCCGCTCCACAGTCGTACTGGCGTGGCGATGGCAAACGCCGGGTCGTACTTAAAAGCCGCCTGCTGTGTGACTGGCAGGCCCTCTTTGTCTGTGTTGCGCCAAATGGATTGCAGCGATGCAACCAGCGCTTTAGGTTGAAAAGCGTTTGTTTTCATGCCTCAAACTCCCCACCCGACAATGTTACTGCCAGGGCGTTGGTGCTTGCCGTGGTGGCCACAGTAACCGATACTAAAATCTTATGAGTCTTTGGCAGCGTGAAGTCTGTGAAAGACAGCTTTTGGCTGAACGACTCCGCGCTCACGCTTGGAATTTGAGCATTGACTAGAATCTCATCGCGCAAGAATGCTGTCGTGCCATCCCACACCCAAATTTGCACCAGCATGTTGGAAGTGGAAGCGCCGATGGCAGAGCTGGCGGCCGTGACCTCGATCCAGTCAATCTGACGCTGTTCAACCCCCGTGCCCAAAAGCTCGATGATGTTGGCAGCAGCAAGGCTGGCGGTAGGCGTCGGGGCGCGTGTGGTGCAAGCGCTCTGCGTGGTCAGCGCCAAGGATTTAAGGATGGCAGTTTTAGGGAAAACTGGTGTGGTATTGAGGCTCATGATCCGAATGCTCCAAAGTTATTTGCCATGTAAAGAATAGACCCTACTGCCGCAGGGATGACAGGCCCCCAATGCGCAGGGTCAAGCGAGGGGTCGGGGTTGCTGACGTTACCGGCAATCGCCAAGATACACCGATAGCTCTTCAAGTCAAGCGGGCTGTAAACGGTGGTTGGCGGTGAGTAGGAGGTGAGAGCAGACCAAGGGGCCGCACCAGCAGCCGCAGCAGCATCGATGGCACTTTGATTGGCAGCAGTCTCACTCACCAAGGCGGCAGCGGCACTCGTCTCAGCGTCAGTAGCCTCAGACTCGGCAAACAGGGCGTTGTTGTAGACGTTGCTGGCCACAGCGGCAAGCTCTGTCTCGAATGTTGGCAGTTGACCCAAAAAGCCATCAGCCTCAGCATCGAAATTGGCCGGGTCGCTGGTGCTCGGTACTGGCCCGAGCGGGGTCATGGTTGGTGGCGTTACTGCGGGCATTTATAGCTCCTGTACTGACAAACTGGTTTCAAAGCGATTCATATTCGGCAGGCCAATCGTAAACTCTGTGTAGACCCCTTGGATCAGCAGCGCCTCAAAATAAGGGTTGCTGTCGTGGTCATCAAGCCCAGAGAAAATGATCGGCACAGCGTTGCCCAATGACCGCAAGCTGCGCACCGATTCTATCGAACTTGCGTCGGCCACAAGGGTTTGTGTTGTGGCAGGCTTGGTGGGGCGTGGGGTGACCACAGCCTGACCGTCTAAATCGCGCTCAATGGTGCTGAAGTTCAAAGCCTCGCTGCGAGCCTGGGAGAGCATCTTCCCAATATAAACCTCATTGCCCACCGCCAGCACGCCGCACGACACATCGCCAGCAGTGCGGGATATGGTCATAGTCAGCTTGGCACCCGAGTATGGCGGCAGGTTGAAAAATATCTTGCTGCCGGTAAATGAGAAAGGCCCAAAAAAGTATTCATACCATCGCGCTGTCTTGCGCAGCCGCAGGTCGATATTGCCACTATCCCACACCGTTGTGGCACCCACGGTCATGACGAGGCGCAGAATCTCACCAACAGCCCCCATGACGGCCGCGGCGTTGAATCGCTTACCAGGGGTCACCTCCACGCTCATGCTCAGGCTCTTGGTGGTGGGTGTGTTGCGGTAGCTGTCAAATAGCGCGTACTTGTTGGTCTTGCCAATGTACTTCCAGCGCGCTGGGTCAAGCTCTGGGCTCGTCGCTGACGCACCGGCAAGAATGCACTCATATTTGTTGTGCAGCGTGCCGATGACAATCACCTCAGCCCCAAGCGCATAGCTTGCAGCCACCCACACGGTTTCTCCCGGCGACGGCTCGGCGACATCGCTTGTGACCATCGCAGGAGTTACGGCAAATTGTGGAATAGCCTTCATTATGAAGTCCTTGTCAGTAGTCCAGGTGCCTCAGCAGCAACTTGCATTGACGCACCGTTGCGTGTCACCAATTGCAACACCCGGCGAGTTGTGGCAATGTCCTCTGCCGTTACGGTGGTCTTGGTGCTCAGTGCCTCAAGCAACGCGGTGATCTTAGCCAGTTCGGCAAGTGTAGCCGCGCTGTCGGCCGGTGCGGCGGCTTGCCCGGTGATTGAGTTGTAAAAGACCGGCTGCACCACAGTCTGCTGTGTCGGCACAGTCGGCTGTTGCTGCGCTGTAGGCACCGAGGTGGTCACAGTCGCTGTGCTGGTGGTCTGAAAACCATATTTCGCAGCCAGGAGTGCGGCGACCTCATCCAAGGTGCCTGCAGTGCTTGCACGCACGCTGCGCAATTGAGCCTCGGAGGTGGCGCTTGTCTGGGCGATCTGCACCAATGCGCTGGCCAACTGTGGCAGAGACTTAGCGGCGGCCTCATCCCCAGCCTTGGCCTGGGCTGCGGTAACGGTAAATTGAGCCTGCGCGGCGGCAAACCCACCCGCACCTTGCTTCACTATGTCACCGCGAATCTGCGCGGCGGCGTCGGTCAGCGAGTCTGCTATGGATTTCATAGCATCCCGCACACGATTGGCGGCGTCTACAGCCTCTTGTGCTGCACGGCTCTGTGTGTCAGCGGCGGCAGATTGAGCCTGCGATGCATCCTCGGCCGCTTTCTTGCTGGCATTGAGCGCTACGATCTGATCACGCAAGCCTTGGTTGTAGTCATAGGCTGCAGTGATGCGGTCAATCTCAGCTTGGCTGGTGATGCCCTCAGTCAGCGCCGCCAAGTCTTTGGTGCGCGTGCGTGTGGCCACCTCGCCGGTAGCGCCTTGCAGCGTCAGAATTTGATTCTCAAGGTCAAAGCGCGTATTGCTCAAGCTATCCACAGAGGCCTTTACGCGCTCAGCCATGCCCTCAGCGGCTGCGCTCAATTCCTCCTGAGCCTTGGCGGCGGCGGCGGCGGCCTGCACTTGGTCAAACAAGGCGCGGTTGCTCTCATCCAGGGCGGCACGTTGCTGGGCCAGCGCCTGGGTGCTGGTGAGCGTCAGGTCATCAAGCTGCTGCTGTAGGTCTGCGCGCTCGGCTGCAACCTCTTTGGCGGCCTCTGCTGCGGTGACCTGATCAAACAAGGCGCGGTTGCTTGCGTCGAGAGCTTCGCGCTGTTTTGCCAGTATTTGAACGTTGGATAGCGTTGCCGCGTCAAGTTGCTGCTGCAGGGTTGCGCGCTCGGCTGCAATATCAGCCACGGAGCGCACGCTATCGCCAGCCTTGCCAGAAGCCGCGGCAAGTTGGTCGAGGCTGACCCCCAGGGCTTGGAATTGCGCCAGCTTGTCGGGTGTGATGCCGCTGTCTATGGCGGCCACAAAGTCGGTCTTGAATGTGGCAGCGCTTGTGTCCAATGCTGCAAACGCTGTGTCTACGGTGTCCTGCAAGACTTGCAGCGGGGTGCGTGTCTCAGTCAAGGCATCGCGGATTTGCTTCAAACCACCAGCAAAGGATATGGCGGTGTCGATCTGCTCGATCTGCTCTTGGCTAGTACCAGTTGCGGTGACGCCATCAAACACTTTGGCCAAGTAGCCGGGCAGGTCGCTGGCCTTGAGTGCCGCAAACACCGCGCGGCTCGCCGCCAGCTTCACAGCCTCATCACCGGACTTCAGCTCGCCGCTGTTGAAGACCGATCCCACGCCACCAACACCAGCACCAAGCGTGAACTTGCCACCGTCAGAGTTGTTGCCGCCAAAGAAAAAGTCTGTGAATTTGGCAGTGCCACCCAGCGACTTGATGTTTGCCAGATAGGCCGCATTCAGCCCGGCCACCAGCTTATCAGCATCGGCACTTAGAGTCGCTGTGTACCGGCCGCCGCCAATTTCAGCCGCAGTACTGGTGCGCGTGCGGTTGCCCATGGGGTCGAAGGCCACACTAGCATCACCCGTTGACTTCGCATACTCACCCTTGAAGCCGCCAGTTAGAGCGTACAGCCCAACAGCTCCTAATGCGAATGGACCAAGCGCTCCGGCGATCTGGCCTAAACCTGAGGCAATGCCCGATCCTGTTGCCGTGGCGATGCTGGCAAGCCCGCCTTCAATCGCAACACCTGTGGCGGCACCAAAGCTGCTAACCGTGGCGCCAAATCCTGCAGATAGTGAACTTCCAAATGCAGTTCCAAGCGCTGCGAACCCGCCGCTCAAAGCCCCAACTCCTGAAGCTGCACCGGCAGCATTCGCAACACCAGGGAAGCCAAGAGCAGATGTGACCACACCTTTGACTGTCGGCTGCAACACCATGGTCTTGAAAGCGTTTTGAGCAGTGTCTACCAAGTTCTGAATAAACCCTTTACCGCTCTCAAAGCCACGAAACAGCGCGTCGGTGATGCTGTCGCCAATGCGATCGCTTGCCTTTTCCCAGGCGGTGGCAGCGTCTTTGGCTGCCTTCTCAGTCTCCGTGCGAGCATCCTTGCTGCGAATCTCTTTGGCCAGCTCCCGGCGCAGGCGTATCTCTTCGGCAATTGCAGCCTCACCGGTTGGGTTGTTGGCGATTTTCTCTTTGACTAGCTGCTCTTCAAGGCGCGCAATAGCCAGGTCGTTTACAGCGGCCTCAAGCGATATGTACTGATCTTTTGACAGTGCGAGCGCCGCATTTTCCAACTGGTACTTTTCAAGCGATTTCTCGACACTGTTGGCGCTATTGGCTAACTCTTTGTTGTAATCAGCCTGCGCCTTGGCCGCAGCTTTGCGCGCCGCGGAGTTCTTTTCCTCGGCGTCGAATTGCTCGGCCAAAAATAGAGCGTAGGCTTGCACCTGCGCGTTTGCGTCAGCGGTGTTCGCCTTGGCGACAACACGTTGAGCCTTTTGAACTTCGGTCAGCTCTTGCTCTTTGCCTATGCGCTTTTCCAGCGACTCGATGTACTGCGCAAGCTCGCGCTGATTCTCATCGATCTTCACAGTCTGCTTGGGTGTCTTATCTGCAGCTTTAGCCCGGACAGAAGCAATAGCCTCTTCTAGCTTGAGTGCAATCGCCGCGTCTTTTGCAGCCTCTTTGCCGTACTTGTCGCGCAATGTGGCAATCTGGATTTCGGCGGTGGCCTTTTTATCCAGATTCTTGGTGATCACAGCATCAAGCTCGACGCTCGCATTGAGCAGCTTGTTTTGCGTGCGCTGAGCCTCAGCCGCTTCTAGACGCGAGTCTTTGCTCTTTTGCAGCAGGCGCTGCACTTCGGTGAGCTGGGCGATTTCCTTACGGTACTGCTCGGCCAGATCGCCAGTCACTGCGGGCGTATCGGCAGTGCCGGTGAGCCCCGACTGCAATGTGCTCAGGCGGTTGTTTATGCGCTGCTCTTGGTCTACGAATGCATCTTTGCGCCCAAATTCGAGCAGTGTGTCGAGAGCGCTCTTGCTGGCATCCTTGACGTTGCGCCAGCCACGCTCAATGGTGCCGAGATTCTTTTCCAGCTTGTCGGCTACGCTAGTCGATGCGTCAGCATAAGCCGACTGAGCCAGCGCCGCAGCTTCTGTGACACGCCCCTGCTCTTCGAGCGCCTTGATTTGCTCGTACAGTAAGCGGGTCAGATAGTTGGTGCCTTCGTTGAGCTTTAGCGAGGCTTCGAGCGGCTTCTGACCCAGCTTTTCAAACGCAGCGATCGTGTCGGCTACGCTGGTGCCGACTTCACGTTGTGCCCGGATGGCTACGGTCGAGAAACGCTCGATCTGATCCGTGTTGAATGCACCGCTCTTGGCAAACGCCGTTACCGCCTCAGCAGCAGCACCCTTGGTCACGTTGGTGATGTTGGCCACACCAGCCGCAATATCAGCCAGCTTGTCGCTTGTGGTGCCCGCGGCGTTGTTGGATGTGATCAGCGCCGCATTGAAGCGCTGCACCTCTGTAGCGCCTTGGTTGTAGCCGTACGCCAGCGCAGCCACAGCCGCAGCAGCCAGTGTCACCGGGTTGATTAGGCCGAGCACATATTTGCCCAGCGCCGCGGCTGCTGCACCAGCACCCCCAAATACATCCTTGAGCTGACCGCCCTGCTGTAAGAATACTGTAAGCGGCGCTTGACCACCTTGCAAGCTGACCACAATGTCGGTGAATTGGGCGGGCACTTGGCGCAGAGCTGCGCTGGTGGCTTTGGCCGTCATCCCCATTTGTTCAAGCTGCCGCGTGCCGCCGCTGATGTCAGGTAGCCCAGTAAAGCCACCACCACCGGTCTTGGATGCCAGTATGCGCTCATTGGCTGCGCTAGACGCACGCAAGGCATCCGCTTGGACCTTGATAGCCGCTGCGGCATCTTGGGCGGCTTTCTTTTCAGCCTCAGCCCGTTGCTTGGATGCCGCTGCTGCGGCCACCTGCTGGGCCTCAAGCTCTTTGTACTTGGCAATCAGGGGCGCGATGGCCTGCTGATCCACCTTGCTGCTGTTGGTGTAAATAAGCTCGTAGTAGCGCGCGGTGGCGCGGCCACCAGCCTCACGGGCGGCAATCTCGGTTTGAAGGGTACGCACAGCGGCGTCGGTACTGCGCTTGGATTGCTTGGCGGCTTGCTCTTGGGCTTGACTCTGCTTTGCAAGAGCCTTTTCAACCTTGTCTGCAGCATCCTCAAAAGAGACACCAAGCTCTTTTGACAGCGTAGTTATGGCCTTGATCTTTTGCAGACTATCGCCGTAGTCAACGCCAAACTCCAATATCACATTTTGAGGGGTGTCTGTGGCCATGATCTATCCTATGAATGGGGTAGATTATGACCGACTGCGGATGGCTTGTAACGCGGCAATTTCCATTGCCCTGAAGCCCTGATAGACAAACTCGTAGTCATCATCCGAGAGCTTCATTCTGTCAAGCCGTGCCAAGACCACAGTGTGGTTTAGGCCGCAAGCACCCTTTGGCCCAATGAGCCATTGCGTACTCACCTCGCAGAAAAGGATGTAGATGGGCCAATTCTCAGGCCACACGCCAACGGCATCGCTCTCAAAGTCCTCTGGCGTAAGGCCCAGCAACTCAAGCTCTGCGGGATTTTGGTCATCCTCATAGAGCTTGGTTGCGACCCTTTCTAGTTTCCCGTGCGTGCCTGCTGAATCTCGGCGATATATTTGTCCAAAATAGCACCGGCAGCAGCCAAGTATTTGTTGTCAAACTTGGCGATGTTGTCCTCATTGAAGGCGAAGGGCAAGTCCCACCCGGTGGCCACTTCCATGATCGCTTCTACGTTGCTCTTGTTAGGCAGCTCATCGATCCACTGCTTAAATTCAGTGCGCGTGCGACCCTTGAATGTAAATCCTGTTGGCAGAGGTCGGCTCCCAGGTGCTGGGATTTCAACAGTTGACGAAAAGGTCGGTTCGTCATCTAGGGTGATCTTGATTTTTGCCATTTTGGTCAATTCGTAGAGGTTAAAAAACCCGCTGGTTTAGGGCGGGTTTTTATATTAGCACAAGTTTCTTATGCTGCGTAGCGCACTGGCTTGCCTTGCAGCGAGAATGTCGCTTGGCAGGCCATAACTTGACCCTTGGTCATGGTCGGAGTCTCGTTAAACGACACATAGCCGTTGTACAAGATCAGCGAGCCGCTTGGCAAGGTTGCTTTCAGGGCCACCAGTGAGCGAGACTCAGCGGCATTCTTCAAGGCAATAAAGCCTGGGAGAGTCGCATCGTCAGCAATGCTCATTGTCAGAGACATGGGACTTGCTTGCGTTGGTAACTGGCTCTCAAAGTCCTGCTCCAAGAAGGCGTAGTTGGTGAATTGCATTTCACCGCCCGAGCTTGTCAATTCCAGAATCTGGCTGATCTGCGTGAAGGTGGTAATTTCACGGACAGAGCCACCACCAGAACCGCTTGGGTAGAGCGAAGTGCTGGATGCGTCGATACCCTCGTAGGCCAGACTTGAGCCGGATGCCGATGCGGCGCGAACCACACGGTTATTCAGCTTAGACCAACCTGAGGTCACTTCGACAAACGCACCGGATGTGATGCCGTGCGGGGCTGCTGTGGTAGCCACAGCGGGGGATGCGTTGGTCACAGCGCTAACTGTGTCCGCTGCTGCGTAGGCCGTGGCGAGGGCCAAAGTAACGCCATTAGGGAGAGAAACAGACATGATGAATTGCCTTTGATAGAGCTAAGTTAAAAATCAACGGTCGGCCCATATTGTGAAGTCTTGGGAGGCCCCACGCAAGTCTGACTCGTCATCTAACGTGCCCCGCATCGCCCCCACCGGTTTGGCTTGGAGAGTTGTGGCCAACGTCAGCACCGATTCTACCGCTAACATGATCTGAATTGACTCAGCTTTTGTTTTGCAGTAAACGTCGATTTGGATAAGCGCATTTCGCTTGCTCGGAACTTCGGCGCCAATGAACGTAGGCGACTCGCCGCCGATCTGGTGATAGACAACATACGGCGGCGGGGTGCCGTTGTCTGCCGCGTCAGGCCAGAAGCCGCCAGATACCAGCGGGGCTACGAGTGTCACAAGTTCAGATTCGAGGCTCATGGCTTAGGCGGCAAAGTGCCGTAAAAAACAAATTGCGTTACAACTTCTCGCGCAGCGCTGAAGGCTTGCGGAAAGACACTTTGCGCCTCACGTAGAAATGACTTTGGTGGCACCCTGATAGGCCCACCTTCACGCAGCACGTAATACTGCTGCGCGGCTTTGCTATCACCGCGCCTGGGTCTTTCTGTGCCGATCTTATCGGGGCGCACGCGGGGCCTGATCTTACCGGCAGCATCCTTGTAATACTCGTAGCGGATGAGGTGGCCGAACTCAACATTAACGCCGTGAGGCGCTTTCTTGTTATTCCAACCAACATGATAGATAGCACGCTTGGTGTCGGACTTGTCCGAGTAGACTTGATAGATTGAGCGATCAAGGTTGCCACTGAACTTGCCAAGCCGACCCACATTGAGCTTTACGCGGTCGTAAATGACTTGTGCACCAGCTTGGGCGGCTGGGCGAATCACATCCTCCATGCGCTCGGAGCAACGCTCAAGGTATTTCACCAAGAGGTCTGTGTTAGCCTTGACGTAGCGACCCATCACTGCACCTCACAGAGTAGGTCAACCCTCTCACGCTTGAGCATGTCGGGCAGCACCGCGTTAATGTTGTATTTCACCCCAGCGTGCCACACTTCCATACCCTCGGTGATGTCGGTGCGCCAACGGATACGAATGCTGCATGACTTGGTGGATGTCTGAGCGCCAGCCTTGATGGCCTCAAAACCACGCAGGTAGCGAATGTCAGCCCATACGGTGGCCACATCCTGCAATGTCTGCACCGATTGGCCGAGCGCATCCTTGGTGCCGATCTTCTCTTTGATCTTCACCCGATAGCGCAGCTTGCCAATCTCAATGCTCACAATTACATCCCCAAGCGATAGGCCACGTTGATACGCCAGATAACGCCGGTATATGCCGGACACACGACCGTAGTGGCAGTGTTAATGGTGGTCGTAGCCAAACCCGCGCCACCAAAGTCAAGTACAAGCTCTTTGTCCAATCCGATACCAGCAGCATCAGAGCCGAATGTCAAGGCTGGTGAGCCCGGCATATTGGTGGTTGTTGCGAGCACGGGGGTAGCTGCGGCTGTGAGCGCGGCTGTCGCACTGCGAACTACGCTGATACGGTCGATGTAGTGACGCAAACCGGCCACGGCTGGCAGTGTCGCGGTAACTGCGGCACTTACAGCACCAGTAGCCGTGATCATGAGTGTTGCAGCCTTTTGGTCGCGCACGTATGGGTTTAGCGACGCACAAGCATCCGAATTGATAGTCACCGCGCAAGTGCCGCCCGTATAGGCCGACAGCCGTACGCGCACTTTTTGGAGCTGACCCACTGCGGTACAAATCATGCGCTGCACAGTGGCTACGTTAACCGCCTCAGTGATCAGCGGCTGACCGGCGAGAGGGATAGTGCCACCGAGGCACATTTGCGGCACAGGGAATGCAAGCAATGGGAAAAAGTTGGTGCCATCGGGCGACCCCTCGATGGCGTAGGTCGCATTAAATGTGCCAGTGCCGTTGAGGAAAATGCTGACCGATTCGTCACCGCTAACGTCAAGCACCACTTCAGCGTTTGCGGCCGCAATGGTGCCGGTGACGCGGCGAGCCTCAAGGTGAGGCATGAAGTTACCAAGTAGGTTGCGCAGAATGCTCATTGTTAACCTCGGAAATATAGGATATTGAAGGTGCCCACAATCGGGCCATCCCGCATTATTGTGAACATGATTGTGCCATCTACGAGAACATCAGCCTGCACATTTATACCGGCCAGATCATCGGAGTCCCAATCTAAATTTGGCACAAGTCTCGCCATAACATGGGTGGCGGTGGTCACAGCAGCGTCTGCGAAAGTCGCATCGGCTTGAAAGTATTGGGCAGGCGTGATGCTGACCGTGGCGAGCGATGGCGTGCCCATAGGGCCGGTAGCACCCGTTGGGCCCGTAGCACCCGTAGCACCTTGTGGGCCTGTCAAACCTGTTGGGCCCTGGGGGCCGGTCAATCCTGTTGGCCCTTGGGGGCCTGTGGCACCCGTGGGGCCTGTGGCGCCAGTATTCCCTATTGGGCCCTGGGGGCCGGTCAATCCTGTTGGCCCTTGGGGGCCTGTGGCACCAATAGCACCTTGAGGGCCCTGCGATCCCGTTGGGCCTTGTGGGCCAATAGGGCCTGCGACACCTTGAGGGCCCGTTGCGCCTGTGGGGCCTTGGGGGCCGGGTTCAGCTTGCGCCACCTCAGCAAATACTTGCGTAACGCTTTGACTCAAGCTGACGCTGATAGATTCGGTCATGAGCGCACCACAGGTAACACACCGACCGCAACGGTGGTCACTTCGCCGGATGCCGAGGTGACCTTGATGTCAAAAAGCACGTCCCTGTCACCGGAGACAATGCAGGAATTTGCGGTGAACTTACCGGCAGCAGCATCAGTGATCACAATACTTGCGTCGGCAGTAGTCCACAGGTAAGTACCCATGCGCATCACGATGGTGGCACCGGTCAGATTCATGGGCGTACCGTTGACAGCAACAGTGACCCACAGGCCGCGCCAAGTGTCGCCGCTGATGTGTGATGCGAGGGTTATCTTATCCACAATTACATTCCGATGTTGATTCGATGGGGCTGCAGCAATGATGCCACACCCAAGGGCAGCTCTTGCTTTTGTACGGTGTCCACACTGGTGCGGTTCTCGTAGAGGTGACCCAAGGTTAGCAGCACCGCGGCCTGCACCGCAGGCTCATCAGGCAACACCAGCCCATCAGCATCAGCCCCCATGCTCGCATCGTCAAGATAAAAATTGCGATTGCAGAAGTCGGCTGCAGCTTTCTCTGCTGCAGCAATCCACAGCTCGATAAGCGTGTCTTCCACGGTGACGCCATCCTCCACCCGGAGGTGAAGTTTTGCGGTTTCTAGGGTGGTGATTGCAGTCATAGTGTTACCAGCCTGCAGCTACAAGAGCATCGCGCCATGCTTCAGATGCAAGGCTGTAGGCGGCATCGTTCATATGTAGGTTATCAGCTTGCAATCCCGGGCCTGAGCCTGGACTTGTAGTCAGTGGACCAAGTGCTGTGCGCAGATTTGCTCCAGCCTTTACATTTGCGTTTCCAGAGTAGAAAGCCAGCGCAGTCGCATAGCCGGGTAGCAGTTCAGCCTGATACCAAGCCTCAAGGCCGGCCGTATTACCTGCGCAAGTGAATCCAATAGCCACCTTGACTGATCTGGCAAGCATGTAATCGGTCAAGTTTTTCAATGCCTGCGCATAGTCGGCAGAGACAACATTCATTGATTTGTCTGTCTGTCCAATGCTGATAAACGCCCACTTCTCATCAAAGCCAACTGCACCGGACAAACCAGCGTAAGCAGCAGCGACGTATCCATTGGGATCAAACTTCGGATGCGTTGGGCCGCAAATGCCTACCGTATCAGTGGCTGCGCTTGTACCCAAATCTGACCATGTGACACCGTCTGCTTGAAGCCCAGCGGCAGGCGTAACAGTGCTCGCGTTGATCGTCGTAGAAGCTGCCGTGCAGAGCCATGTTTTGCCACCTGACAAGGCATAGCTACCCTTGATTACAAGCATGCTTGATGCCCACGCACGGATGTAGCCGCACCATGAATGCGCTGCGCTTGTAGAGCCTACGCCAGTATTATGAACTGCCAGCCAAACATTGCGTCTTCCCATTAACTCCGACAGGTAGGGCCACATGCTGCGCAAGCTGCCGCCGTTTGGTTTAACAGGGTCGCGCTGTGGGAATCCCCATGCAGGTGTGAAGTCTGAAACCACGCCTGTGCCAAGCTCGTTAGATTGACCGATTATGGCCGCTATGTATCGCATTGCCATCAAAACACCATATCCGAATCAGTAATGAATGCGTGCGGATTTGACGCCAATTTTTGTGCCACTAGGGAGACGTTTATTGGCAATCCACCATTCATCACTAGCAAGTGAGCGCCAGAGAATTGGCCTGCAAAAGTAGTTCCCGAGCTTCCAATTGACAGACCGAATGCAAATGGGTTGGCTACTGTCGTGCCACCTGTAAACGCGCTGGTGTAGGTGTTCGACAATGCGCCATCGCACCACAAGAAAACGCTTTTAGTCACACCATCAATTGCCAGAGTCAAAACGTGGTCAGTTGCCGCCGCCTCGCCAAACGTCGCCAAAGAGTCAGCCAAGCCTGAAACAACACCACCAGAAGTGTTCAAAATCGGTCGGACCTTAGATACGCTACCAGATGCGGCCCGCATTGATATGTAGAAGCCCTGTGCCGTGATGGTATCGGCACAACCAAATATAGACTCAGCGCCAACCGGCCCGGCCTTCTTGATGCGAATAGAAAAAATAATTGACTGAATGGCAAGATCGAACTGCACCTTAGCCGATGGGATCGACAAACCGAGATTTGCACCTGCCCCAGTTGTAAAGTAACCAGGATTTGCCCAGCAAGCCGCATCAGTCAAAGACGCCATGCGCACAGCATCAGCATTATTTGGGCTTATATCCTTTGCGTCACCAGAGCCAGGAAACTGGCGACCAGGGATGCAGAATCGATATTTACTAGACGGCTGGAAAATCCCATTATTTGAACCACCGGCCGTATCACCTAGACCCTGAGATACACCACTCGATGCGCTCAATACCATCAAAGCATGATTCTCCACAATCGTAGATACCTCGACACCAGCAGCAACCGCCAACACGGGGCGCTTGACACGATAAGTGCCCGCTGCGGAGATGGTCACACCTGGGTCCGACTGACTCAGCGTTGCAAAGAGTGTCTCGACGCCGAGCACCACATTGAACACGGTCATGCGGCCCGTTGTAGAGGTTGCAGTCATGGCCACACGCACCGGCTGGCCTGCGGCAACGGTAAAGTCCGAAGATGTTGCGGCTGTTGTGCCAGCGGCGAGCAAAGTTGCTGTGGTCATGATGGATTATTTCTTTTTGGGTGGTTTGGCGGCCTGCTCAGGTGCTGGCTCTTGGTCTGATTTTGTCTCGACCAAAGCCGCTAGACCTTGCTCGATGAGGAATTTGCCGAGAGGGTCTGTGACCTCTACGGGAATGCCAGTCGGCAGCACACCACACTCTGCGGTACGGACTGGTTTTTTGCTTGTCACTACAATATTCATAGCAGACTTTCCAATATGGGAGAGGCCCCGAAGGGTCTCTCGTTGCCTTTAGGCGGTGAAGTCACCGTACCAGATACCGGCAGGGCGCTCGCAGCCCAGGCCCATACGCTCTTCAGCACGGATCGTGATCAAGTTCTTTGTGAAGTCATCGTTCACAAAGCCCATCTCGATGGTCGCGCCTTGGCGAGCGTACAGCATAGTCGATGAGCGCAGGGATGCGATCACAAACTTGCCAACAGGCATGTTGTTGGAGAGCACAATGCGCACGCCAAATGGGTTCATGCCTGCGGCCATGCCGGGTGCGCCATACAGGTACTGGCCAGTGCCAGCGCCTTCACGCTTACGCTCCATGGTGCCCCAGTCTGCTGGGTTGATGATTGCAGTATCAGGGATATTGCCAGTCGCCCACATCGCGTATTTAGCGCGATTGATGGCATCAACCAAGAGGTCAGCGGCAGTCGGTGTGTACGCTGTGAAGTTGCCAGCGTCGGTCAAACCGGACAGGTTGGGTGTGGTGCCGTTACCGATCAGGAGCTGCTTGTCCACACGCTGGGCCAGACCGTCACGCAGGCGCGTGTCGATGTAGGCCATCACTGCGGGCGCATCGGCCATCAATTGATTCGAGATTTTGATGAAATGCGCAATCGTGGTGATTGGCACATCGTAGGGCTCGAATGTCAGGGTGGACTCAGGCTTAGCAGCCGCCTGGTTGGTTTCAGCAGCGTTGTTGGTCCACAGCAACTCACGCAGGCTATTCACCAAGTTGGAGTTGACCGGCACCACTGGCAGCACATCACGGATCGTCAGAGGCAGGAAGTTGCCAGGGATGATGCCGTCACGACGAGCGCTGAACACGGTTGTCGCATCGCTGACCACGGTGTTTTTGACTTCAAAGCGAGCCTTTTCAGTCTTGCCGGTGATCAAGTCTTTGTACTGCTGCGAGCCAACAAACTCAGCGGCAGCGCTGACCTTTTCAGGGACCAATTGACCGATAGTAGATTGCTTTTGAGCCAAGTCTTGCAGAGACGCGGCGATAGCCTTGTACTGCTCAGACAGCTCGCGCACTTCACCGCGAGTCTCGGTATCAACCGATTTCTTTTCGTTCAATTGGCCCTCAAACTTGTCAATGGCCGCTTGCAACTTTTCACCTTGAGCCTTGAGGCCCGCTTCTACAATGTCTTTCAGTTCCATGGGATTCTCCAAGAGGATTATTTAATGTTCAACTGGAAGAGCGCAGCAATCTCTTGCCGTGCCTTAGCTTCTGTTGCAAGCTCCCCTTGCACCAAGGATTTAATGCGCGTCACCAGCATGAGCGCATCTCCCCGACTAAAACCGCCCGAATCCCTCAGAGCAGCCTCAATTTCACGGATTGTAGACGCAGTTTCGATTGCCGACTTGACGCTTTCCACTTTTGCAGTGAGGTCTGCGGGCTCTTCGACTGGGCTAATCTCAAACAGCTTGATCTTGTGGAGTTCGCGCGAGTTGCCGCCGTCAGTGTTGACGTATTCCTCAGCCATGTAGCCGATGCTCATGCCATCAATCGCGCCGTGCTTCATGCTGGCATAGACGTTGGCTGCGGTGCTGTGGCCTGGGGTCAACTCACCCTCGACATAGAGGCCCTTTTTGTCCTCCACGATGGAGAGCCACTTGCCGATGATGGGGCCGTAGTGGTTCCAACGCATACGTACCGGGCGCTCTCGGTTTTTGAGAGTGTCCGCGTAGGCGCCGGGCATGATTGTGTCGCCGTAGGCGTCCACACCGTTGAAGGTGCTGGCATACCCGGCAAACTGCATCTTGTCGTCTTTGAATTTCAGTTCAAGCGCTTGCAGCGCCAATGCCTTAAGTTCCATTTGCATCTCCAACATTTGCAGGGATTGTGCCAGATTGGCCCGCCATTTCAATTGGAACCATGGCGCCTTGAATAAACAGCTTGTCGCCGCCTTCCAGCGGATCAAGGTTTTCCTCAGCCCGAGCCTCGTTTGGCGTCATGATTGAGCTGGTGATGCCGATGCGGTACTTTTCAAACCGCGCCTTGTCGCTGGATCGCAGCAGGGCTGATAGGTCAAACTCAAATTGGTAGCGGTCACGCTCACCAGGGGCCAGGAGGTTGATTTTGGCCGACAGCTCAATTTTCTCCAGCATCGGGCGCAATGTGAGGCGATAAAAGGCCTCCATGATCTGCTCAATGCCCGAACCCCACACGCTGGTGCCATTAGCGTCGTTGACGAGCACCGAGGGGACGCCATACCACCGGCAAATCTCGCTGATCTGGTACTTGCGGCTATCCAGCAACTCGATATCTTGCGGCGAGAGACTGACCTGTGCAAACTTCATGCCACCCTCAAGCACCATCAGGCGGTCATCTTCTGAGGCTGTGAGTGTGGCGAAATTGGCTCGAATCTCGGTTCGCTGCTTGGGTGTCAGCATCCGATCCATGGAGAGTACGCCCGACGGCTTGGCACCGTTGCGGTAAATCTTGGTCACAGCACCCTCGGCCGCTATGGCGATGCCTACGGTATTGCGCTGGTAGTCGATGGGGCTCAGGCCAATCACACCATTACCCATCAGCTTGATATGCCACATGTTCGCCGGTGTGATCACTTGCACCCCGCCGTCGTGGGTGTAGGTGTACACAAGGGTGCCATCTGAGAGCATTGTCAGCTCCACCTGGGTGCTCATCAGCGGCAGCAGGCTTGTGAGCATGTCACCAGTGTAGATTTTGAGCACGTAGGCGTTGCCAGAGGTCACCAGATTGAGCATCACCGTTTCCAAAAACTCGATCAGGTTCTGGTATCGGTTGACCTTGCCTGAGAAAAGGATGCTGAGGGGGTGATTCACCGCCACCTTGCGCCCCTTGTCGTTGAGCTTGTAGAGCCTGAATGGCAGTGTGGCGGTGGTTTCAGCCAGGAGCTTGACGCAAGCCCAGACCGCCGATATTCCCATTGCAGAGTCAAATGTGACCGAGGCGGCCGGTGCGCTGGTGGGGGTGGTTGGGCCAGCGACCTGAATGCCTTGATTGCGCCGTAGGCCGGTCACCCAGATGTTAAAACTGCTGAATAGGCTCATACGGTGCTCACAGGGTTGGATATGAAATCGTCAAAACTGCCTCGGCTTTCCGGGTTGAGGCTCATAAGCTGGGCAGCATTAAGCAATGCCATTAGCGGGTCGATTTTAGCGAATCCGCTGGCCTGTTTAGTGATGCTAACTGCGTTGCCTACCGGCACAATCTTTGCATTACCCACACACCACGCCATCATAGCGCTACCGGAGTGCCCAAAACCGCCCTCGGCCAGCTTGCGCTCCAAAGTCTTGATAGCGCCCACCAGTTTCCAGCCCTGGGAGATACCGACGAGTTGTGTCTCCTCGTCAATCCCAGCCTCTACCAGCGATGTGAGTATGGAGCCGATGCCGTGTTGATCGACGCCGATCTTGTCCAGCAGCCCGGAGTCGTTTATTTGCACCACGATAGCCACAAGTTGATCAACATCGTCGCCCACACGGGTGACTAGGCTCAGGTCGCCGGTATCGGCAAACCCCTTGAGGCGGGTGGCAATATCTTTGCGGCGCTCCATGACGGAGGGGTGAGCCCAGGCCCGGAAAAAGCCCAGCCAGCGGTCAGAATCACGCTCCCGACCCACCGCGGCGAAGCCTAGCAAGTCATCCAGGCCACCACCGTCAATCCCAACGTCGATAACCTCACACCGCCCTATCATCTCTTCGATGGTGCTCAGGTTCTCTACCCCTGCAGCCTCCCAATGGTCCGCACCGGCCCACCTATCACTGCGCAGATTCATTCCCAACTGCACATTGCCGTGCTTGGCCAGGAAGCCCCGCAGCGATTCGGGGCCTTCATGCTCAGCCTTGGTAAATTCACGCTCAAGAAAGGCGTTATCCACGGAATACCCAATATTTGGGTTAACCATGGCCAAATTTTCCAGTCTTAGGCAGCTTTTGTCGGCCACCATGTCCCGCGGATGCTCAAAAATGATAGGCACAAAGCGCGGATCGGTGATCTTGCCGTCTCGCACATCGCGCGCATAGTCAAGTTTTTGCTTGAAAATACCAGCGGGCGGTTCGTCAGATTGAGTGGTGAGATAAACCACAAAGCCCTCGGGGCGGCTGGCCAAGCCACCCAAGGCCTCACGAAACATGCCTTCTGCGTGGAGTTGCTTGCCAAATAGGTGCAGCTCGTCCACTAGGGTGCCCACACCTTTGGTGCCACCGACAGTGTTTGAGTCGGCTGCCAGCACCTTGAGTGTGGCATTCGTGTTGCGGTGGGTGATGGTCTTGATGTGGGTTTGCACCTGCATCAAGGCGTCGAGTTCGTCATCCTTGCGCACCATGTCGCGCGCCGGGCTGAACGAGTTACCCGCCACCTCCACTGTGGGTGCCAGGATGTTGAATTGCCCGGACTCGCGCCAATTGCGCACCAGGGCGGTCATCATGATCCCGGCCGCAATTGTGGATTTTGAGTTTTTCTTGGGCAGGCAGACAAACCATTCAGTGATCAGGCGGCGGCCGGAAACCCGGTCGTAGGAGCCAAAGATGCTGGCCACAAGGTCAAAGACCCACTGCGCGCAGCTTTCCCCAAAGGTCGGACTACCCGGGGCGTCCACAATCTTGAGCTCACGGAAGATGGCGAGAGCCTCTTCCGCCTCTTCGGGGAATATGGGCGGCGGGATGATAGACCGGCCTTCCCGGATACGATCCTCCCAATCGAGGCAGGCTGTGGACCACTCAGCCATTAGCGGCTACCAGCTTCGGCGGTGCCGCTGCGCCAAATCGACCCTTGCCGACGGCTTTGGCCAAGTCATCTTTGGCATCTTTCTTGCCACCCTCGCCTTTCTTCACGTGCACATAGGGCATCAAAGCCTTGGCGGCGTCTTTGCGGGCGTCGTGGTCCAGCTTGGTGCAGTTCATGACCGCGCGCAGGAAGTCGGCCGGATCGGTGAAGTGCTCGGCCAGGATGGGCTCGGGCAAATCAGCGGGGTTTGCTATCAATTTCGTAGCTGTTGAGGCAGGAATTGTAAGGGCTCCAGCCGCTTTTTGCTGTTCAAACGCTTTGACCACAAAGGTGCCGATATCCATGGCTTTCGCCACTTTCGTGCTTCCCTTGGGTCGCCCTGCGCCGGGCCGCCGTCCACCACCTGCCATCTGAATCACCTCTGAATTTGATTATTTGGCTGATTATGCGCGATCTACCTCCGACTATCAAAAAAATCAGCCTATGGGGGTTATTTTCCGCGAATGGGAGATCGGAAGAGCGTCGTGTAGGGAAAGAGTGTCTT
>ERZ650310.41-NODE-41-length-35929-cov-6.365083_pt1 | contig 35929 bp, 42 predicted proteins | sample MGYA00376246_ERZ650310 | MGnify/ENA primary metagenome ERZ650310 (study PRJEB26733, sample SAMN07839286) | wastewater metagenome | biome: small river; feature: stream; material: water | place: USA: North Carolina | collected 2016-03-01 ...
TAAGAAAGGAAAGTGGAATGCCAACTCTTGAATTTAACAGCAAAAACGAGAGAGATAATTTTGTAGACTACTGTAAGACTTATTTCGCAAGATTTTGTTTGGCGCTTCTTAAGAACAAAAGCGATAACGATCGAGGCGAAATGGCACTTATTCCTTGGCTGGATTTCACACAACCCTGGGATGACAAGAAGCTGTTCAAGCACTTTGGTATTGACAAGGAAACTCAAGATTACATCAAGAAGTTTTTGCCGGAGTATTATGTCTAAATCAAGCAAGAAGAGTATTGCTATTGAGCCGGCTTTCAATACTCTTAAGCCAATTTACGAAAGAGCATTTCAAGAATTCTTGGCGATGAGAGCCAGGCAAAAACCTGGACTCTAAGTTTACCGTGAAAGCACTTTAAAACCAAAAAGCCCTGCCGAGGAGAGTCGGAGGGCTTAAAGGGACTTCTGGTTCGTTATCACGGCGAATCAGCGCCTAGCAGGGCGGAGAAAAGGGGCCGCCTATGTCATATGATACAGCATCAAAATAAAAATGTAAAAGATTATGTCGCTATTCACTTCTTTATCATTCCATTTCTTAGTTCCTTTAAGCGTCGATCCGAACACACGGGCTTTCTTTTATGAACAATTCTGGATAATATCTCTTGAATATAATCCTCGGTAACACCATATTTTTCTGCTATGGTCTTAACGGTATAAGCTTTACTAGAATGCCTTAACCCACGAACCTCTTCTGCCTCTTCAAATGTTAACTTAATCATTTCTTTTCCTCTTTCTTTTTCTTATCGCTCAATATCTTTCTCGTTAGTTCTTCATAGAGAACAGGCTCTACGTAGTCTAGTGGTTTACAGTGATGTAAGACAGCGGCATAGCACTTCATACAGAGTATGGTATCTTTGAAGGCATGTTGTTTCTTTACCTTCTTGCGAGACTTTGGGTCTTCGATGATGCCACCTTTAAGGAAATAGATGGCTGAGCCTATTGGCTGTTCTGCTACGCAGTTCGAACATCTACATAAAACTTTGCTTGTGATAACGGTCATAACTTTTCTCCTTTTGCCTTCTGTTCTAATGCCCCTGCGATAATATCTAAAACATCTGCTAGCCGTGGGTGATTACACAATCGCAGCTCGTGTCCCAAATTTTCTGCCTTGGTCATCAAGGACAGGTCGCACTCTTGTTGTGTGGGAATATAGGTCATGTCTTTACAATTTCCTTCTTATAATTTGGACCATACATTTCAAGGTTCTTCCAGCCTTTTGAATAGATGATAGCGAGAACGCTTTCGAACTCTTCGCTGGTTTCATCCAGAAGTCTGTTCTGTCTTTTCAAGATCGTGATTACCTCTTGTGTGGTAAGATGCGGCCGTGAGTGCCGAAGATACCATAACTGTCCTTTGATAATTTGTAGATCAAATTTCATATCACACCACAGGCACAGTTTTAATTGCCATATAAGTATAAGGAAAAACAGACGGTGTTTCTGTTCCATGATTAATAGTAGGGCAGTTTTGAATAGTGTTCCACTTAACCCTGTACTTCGCACCAATCCAGCGGCCAGTATTTAGTCTTGCTGAAACTTTAATTTCATATAGGGGATGTGTGTTCTCCAAGGGTTTTAAATAAACCTTAACAATGTTTTTATTGTGGCAATAATGAGCTACATAATTGAGATCAACCATGTCTGTTGATGCCAGATCATAGCTCACATAACAACTCTGTATTTCCTCGCCGAGTCCAAAGCAATGTTTAAAACTAAATTTATAATCGATAATGTCGTTGTCAAAATATTCATCCGGATCAACCACTTCTGCTTCTTTAATTTCTTTTTTACCAAATAATGCTTTAAAAATATTCATTCGTCGCCTTCTTCTTTCTCTTCAAATTGAAGTTCCTTCAACATCTCGCAATACTCTTCAAGTCCTTCGTATCTGTCATATCCGTTAACGCCCTGGAATAAAGTTGAAGCCGAGGTATTTGGATATCGTTTAAGTTCCGCCTTCAAATCATCTTTAAGTCCGGCACTTAACTTTAACATCTTCTTAACGCCTAGCTGTTTCTTAGTAATAAGTCCAGCCTCTCTTCGTGCTTGTTCCATGATATTATCAAGGCTCATAGGAGCCTCTATAACAGGCTCTACTGCCCGGATAGCCGCCGGCATAGGCTCTACTGCTTGCGTGGCTTCTAGGGGCCTCTGTGTGTCAAGAAGGCGGTCTCGTGATGACCAGTGCTTGCTGACTATACCACACTCAACATTTCCATATTTAAAATCCGGAATCAAGTTGACATCTGACTTCTCTGAATATTCATCTATAAGTGTAATAACAAGATCCGTCAAGCTGGCTGGAACATCAAACCCGTCATGAGCATCCAGGAACGGAATTCCGGCATTCATCAAAAGAGGATAAATCCCGCCCTTAATAAGTTCCCACTCCATCTTTGTCCAAACACGATAAAGATCTTTGCCATGAACTATTTTCAATTCTCTTATTGCTTTATAGTATTCTGGATAATTTAATTTAAACCAGGCTCCGACAGCATTGTCATATGACAAGGAGCAATCGTTTAACCAGGAAGACCAAAGATATTTTATATCATCTCTCGTTTCTTGTTTGCCAAGCGTTATAATGCTATAAATGTCAACGTCGCGATATAGGTCAATTAAGTCTTGACTGTTTGTCGCTACAAATGAAAAAAACGGATGACAGGATTCGACATCAAACTGAATAAGAGGCTCGCCATCAATTTTAATATGCGCCTTCATTTCTCTTGGGCAGTTTGTATAGGTATGATAAATTCTGTCCTCGACATGAATAAGCATAAGTCTTGGAGAATTAGTTTGCGAAACCCACACCGACCAGTCGGCATCAGGCATATCTAGGTTCTGGCCGGCAATTGCTTTCATGGCATATTTCTGCTCGGCAGGCGTCTTCCACCAACAATATTCTGATATTTGAGGAACGTGATCACCAAGGTGTGTGGCCGGTATTTGGGAAGGCAATAGTTTAACACCAGAAATAATTGGCTTCATATAAGAAAGCAACTCGTCTCTCCCGATTTTCATTGACATGTTTGAATTCTCCCTTTTGCTTGCTGCTCCTTGTCGAGCACTAACTCCTTTATTGTTTAAAATCATACACGGGGAAATTGGATGGTTGCTCAGGTCGACCTCATAGGTTCGACACTTTACATCAACGGCATAGTCTGATACAAGACTTATAATTCCGGCATCTAAAAGGATGTTGATTAAATCAACATATTCTTTTCCAAAGATCTCTTTTGCGAGGGCGGTCGATATGTTTACATTCCAAACACGCCCAAGCCTTTTAATATTTTTAAGTTGACGAGTTTGAATTTCGACCAACCAGTAAAAGGCCAGGCATGCTTTTGTATTCAAATCCGAAACCTGCTCAGATGATAAACCAGAAAACTTAGTTAAGACATAATTGTTTATTTTGTTAATCACGCTTAGATAATTTGTTCTAAGAGGTCTGGTTCCAGCGGACCCTGGTCGAGTTCCTTTTGGTTTGTTTTGCTTTTGAATATATTGAACCATCACTTCATTTTCTCTCTTCCTTTATAAGTATGCGTTAGCAATCTAACTTGTCTAATAAATCGTAGCATGTGTGAAAATAGTTATATACTTGAAGCTGTATGTTTATAATGTTTGATTATTACTTTGTTATGTTTTATAGGCCGGAGGTAGCTGTTAAGTTTTTTAGAACACGTGAAGTCTTAGAAATATATGGCCAGACGCAGGAAACGAGGGTCTATTTCCCAACATATACTAGCCTAGTATCTATTAGTATTAAGAGAGCTCTCCGTCCCTGCTTCGTGCCTGCCTATTTAATCATATAGGTGAATCATGTTCAAGGCTATCAGGCGACTAGTTCCAGGGATACTAGCTGTAGGCTTGTTTATGATCCTACATGCATGTGCAGCAACATACCCCGATGTTAACATGCCAGCAAGAACATTATACCCAGAACAAATGCTGGTATCAGAGAATGGCCTACCATCAACATGGAACAGCTTTCCGATTACAGTTGAAATACAAGGGCAAACCGCATATCAAGAGCAAATCCTTGAAGCTATATATTTCTGGAATGCTATTATAGGTCAAGAGGTTTTAAAACCGGCAAACAACAACGGCTCAATAACCATAGCCGAGACAGATATAGATGATCAATATCTAAACATAAGACTGCTAGGTCAAGCGACTGTTCATACTAATCATACCACAGGTAGTATTACCTCATGTGATATGCTACTAGATAAAGCTATACCTCTAACCTTTCAGCTTAATGTAATTATCCATGAACTCGGTCATGCCCTAGGGTTGGCTCATGATATCAATCAAAGGGAGAGCTTAATGTATCCCTACATGTGGGATAGCGATATTCAGAAACTAACCTCAGAAGATATTGAAGCGGTAAGAAGCGAGATGCTATTATGACACTGCCAGATTACATAATAGCGGCTATAATTAAACAAGAGAGACTCGAAGCCGAATGGAAACCAATCGAACTATACATTGAACTAGACATGCCGCAGTGCGTCATAGAAGATGACAAAGAAGATAGAGGAATAGAAATAATAACGTTATGACCAAGAAGAAACCTAATGCCCGTAAAAAGCCCATACTTGAAGCCATGGCAAACCTAATAGCTGACAGTCATTTAAGCAGCGTACCCGAAGCCGCTATCAAACATGGTGTGTCAAAACGCACCGTAACTAGATACCGAGACCAGGCCGCCTCGGATCCAATGCTGGCAACAAAGGTCAAAGAGCGTATAGCCGAGTTGAATGAGAAAACCTCTGAGGCTTTGGCACAATTATTCCTTAAAGCAACAGCAAGACTTGATGAGCTTATGAATGATCCAGCCTGTCCGCCCTCATTAGTAAAAGATACATGTCAGATGCTTCTGGACCGTAAAGCGGCGGATGAGATCATGCATGCAATGTTAGATGGTGCTATTAGTAAGGGAGAAAAGAAAGATGACGGACTATAAAAAGAAATATCACGGCGCAGTCTTAGCAGCTGAAATGGCCGGAGTACTATTGGCTGGCAATGACTACAGGAAATTCCTAAGTGATATTGAAGACAGTCTTAGGATCGGTAACATAGATGATATCCCTAAGAGCCAATGGGATGCCATGGCTAAGACTCTTAAAGATGACGCTAAGGCTTTTCGGGCGGCTATCAAATACATGGATCAACTATGGGCAACAGACACCGATCAGTTTGACGATGAAGAGATCCCTGAGCTAAACACTGTCGATCGCTTCCCTGGAGATATGAACTGAAATGAGACTGTTACTCGAAATAAGCATATGTTTACTGTTATTGCTTCCAGCACTGTGTCTAGTGTCAGCGGCTTTCGTATTCAATGACTGGATATACGATAAGTTTAAAGATAAACACTAAGTGCCTGATATCTTAAATCTTGTCTTATGGTATACCTTCCTGACTGGTTTAGGAAAGGTATTCTTGATAATCCTTTTGATAGTCTTGGCCTACTTACTTACAGAGAAGATGAGAGGGTAACATGACCAGAGCTATAAACAAGACGCTTAAAGTTATAAGTGACTTTAAACGACTTGAACGATTACAGAAGGAACGTAAAACTAATAAGGTAGTTGATAATCACTTTAAGTCTTTATCGTTGATGGACTTAGTGCCCGCTCTTAATGCTGGCTTCACAAGGCCAGAACATCTTAAACCAATGATCGAGGCTCTTGAACAGATATGGGTTAAGCCTTCTCGCTTTACTATTGCTTGTTCTGTTCAGGTAGGTAAGACTACAACTCTTTCAGCTTTTATTATAGCAACGTTGCTTCGAGATCCTAGGAAACGCATAGTCTATGTGACATATTCCCACACCCAAGCTTCTCTTGTCGGTAGAGAAATAAGAGAGCTGGCATATAGAGCTGGACTTAACATGTCAACAGATGTGGACTCTAAGAATGAGTTTAAGCTTCTTGAGGGAGGCGGAGTCTTCTGTACCTCTATTGAAGGGTCACTTACAGGTCGAGCGCTTGATATCATTATTGTAGACGACCCGGTAAAGAACAGAGGTCAGGCCCGTAGTCAAGCCTGGGGCCAAACGGTAGATGACTTCTATCGTGACGTTCTTTCAACAAGAGCTAGGTCAACAGTGTCCGTTATTATCCAGATGGCCCGTTGGCAACGAAATGATTTAATCGGGAAGATCATGGATGGCACCCTGGGTGGCCAGGAAGCCGCCTCATATCAATATGAACACATACATCTTCCTGCTATTAAAGACGACGGTACGCCCTTGTGGCCAGAGCAATGGACCTTAGAGAAGCTTCAGGGTTTAATGACCGATGTTATAACCTGGAATAGTCTATTTCAATGCCGTCCTCTTCAAGACGGCGCCGAGATCTTTTCTAACAACATATCCTACTACAAGCCAGAAGAACAGCCACTATATGATATCGTTAAGGCTATTGGTGTAGACTTGGCCTATACAGCAACTAAGACGGCTGACAGCTCGGTAGCTATATGTGTAGCTCGCCAAGGATATGGAGAAGCGGCTAAATACTATATTCTTGATATGATAGCCATGCAACAAAGCGCCCCGATATTCGCTGATAAGCTTAGAACATTTCAGAATAAACATATGGCCTCTATGACGAGGATAGATGCAGGCGGGACTGAGAAAGGCGCTATTAGCTTTATGACTAATTCCCCGCCTCACGGCCTAGGCATTAATTTAAATGTAGTCAATGCCACACAAGACAAAGTATCCAGAAGCCTAAGGCTTTCTAAGTTGTGGAATGAGAATAGGGTGTTCGTGCCATATGGTGCATCATGGGCTAATCAACTTACAGAACAATTGATAGGCTTTACAGGCGGAGGTATAGATCATGACGATATCGTAGATGCTTTGTCGTCGGCAATCAATGCTCTTCTTGACAGTGATTTTCAAGGGTCCGGTATTATAAGCAGTGCTACTAGTACTAGATCTAATAGTGGTAGAGGCTTTGTATCTAGGCCTAAGACTGGACGCTGGCAGATAGGCGGAGTTTAAACATACTTATAAATGATTATCTTATGCCTGGCTTCAATCAATAGAGCGACCCAGCCTTAACTTAATTAACCACCGAAAGTAAAACTTAATGTCAAACGAAACCAAGCCACTCAAGCGTTCTATTATAGCCCTCGATGCTATCACGCCTGTAAATCCAGAACCCTCTTCTCCTAAGCGCCCATCTAAGGACAAACTCTTAGAGCGTCGAAGTCTATATTCAATCCCTGGTAAACAGCAAATTAGTGCCGACAGAATATCAGCCGCAGTCACTCAACTAAATACCGGGCGCTATGAACTGTGGGCTGACGTGTGTCAAGGAGCAATGACAGATCCTATGGTTATGGCAGCTTACAATATTCGTAGAGCGGCGGTATGTGGTCGACCTTATACGGTATCGGCTCCAAAAGATGTTCTTGCTGAATATAAAGATGACGCAGAACGGTTAGCTAATTTAGTTAAACTTTGGCTTATGAACATGGATAGCGTTGAGTCTTTCCTAATGCGGGTAGCTGATGCTATTGGAATGGGAGTTAGCTGTCATGAGTTAGTATGGCAACTTAAAGATGAAATGTGGTTACCCACACCTGTTCCTGTCATGACACGAGAACTACAATATGAACGTGACTGGACCCTTAGCGCACGTAATGCTGATTATCAATATATTAATACAGCCGAGAAGCCCGGTTATTTCTTAATACACAATCCTTATACCGAAGCTTCTAGACCGGTAGACTCCGGTGCTTTTCGAGCGATGATATGGTATTACCTATTCAAGAATGGTGTAGTATCGTTCTGGGTTAACGGAGCAGAACGCTTTGGCAATCCTCTTATTTTAGCGCATATGCAAAATGGAACAGATGCTAATCAACGTGGTTCGATCATCGAAGACTTACAAAACCTAGCCTCTAATACAGTAGGCGCTCTAGCCGGTCAATCGACTATTGAGATCATCGAATCAAAATTTCAGGGTTCTGGCGCTGTATGGAAAGACTTATCAACATACATCGATCAACAGATCCTTATCGCCCTAGGTGTATCGCCTGACTTAATCCTTCAAGGCCAGAATGGTAGTCGTTCTGCTAATGAAACACGTGACGGTATTCGACTGGAAAGCTCTAAGATGGACGCCAAATTAATGTGGTCGGCTATAACACGGGACTGTGTCCGCTGGATAGCTCATTTCAATGGCTTTGATCCAGCTGTTCCTATGCCCATAATCGAGAGCGTCTTCGAAGATGCTATTGAAATCAGTGATAGTGTTATTAACGCAGGCTGCGCTACTAACAATGAAGTACGTAAAGCTGCCGGGCTTCCCGCCTGGTCAATCGAACAGGGCGGCGAGAACATAGCTTCCCTATATAAAACGTCCCCTGCCCCACTAGTTAATAGTGTAGGGGTCGATGCCCCCGGAAAGCAGTTAACTGAAAATGAAATTTAATTATGAAGGACGATCGTGTATGGCTGGAGTGTACAGGTTTACTAATATATTAAATGGCAGAACATATTATGGAAGTGCCAAGGAGTTTAAAGTGCGATGGAAAGGTCACGAGAAGTCATTACTAGCAAAAAAACATTCGAATAAATTTCTTCAATCAGACTTTAACAAATGTGGGTCTGAGGCTTTTGTTTTCGAAGTGCTTGAAGTTGTTGACGGAACAAAAGAAGACCGTCTAGCTCGGGAACAAATATATTTGGATATGTATCATGACAACACTAGACAGTGCTATAATATTAGGAAATTAGCAACATCAACCCATGGCGTCATTCACCATGCAAAAAAGGTATACACTGACGCAATGCGTTTTAACATGTCCGAGGCTCAAAAGGGAAAGAAGGCTTCTGAAGAGACAAAGGATAAAATGTCAGCCGCTCACACCGGTCGTGTGGTAAGCGAAGAGACCAGGGCTAAACTATCGGCAGCGGGCAAAGGAAAGATAATATCAGCGAGTCAGAGACAATTATTGTCCGATTTAAATAAAGGTAAAAAACATACCGAGGCAACTAAACAGCTTTGTAGGCTGGCGAGCTTTAAACGTAAGATACATAATGGCGGACGACCCAAGGCCCCTACAGCCCTTCCGGAAGTCAAGACCGACCTAGCGCCCGTCTTAGATCCTACTACGTCTACGGAGCCTCCTAGGGACAGTATAGCCGGTACTCAATGATGTACATTGGGGATCTAATTCAAATAGTATTTGAGTTGGACCCTAAGTACGAGTCGGATACGTATTTGATAATCGATATCGATCATGATTATAAGTTTGAAGAAGACATATGTAATTTAAGCGCACAAGAGGTTTTAGACTATCCTCCGGTCACATGTTATAAATTAATAGGACAGAATGGGTTGATGTATTTCTGTATGGCAGACCCTGTTACTAAGTTTAAACTAGTGTCTCCTGCACTAGCTAGAAGCCAGCAGAATATTTAATGAAGAGTAAACTACTATTTAATCATATGGCAACCCTACAAGCATATCAACTTAACGGTCGTGACATTGTTTCGCTAAGCGCAAAGGTATCTAACCTTCCAGCAGGTGCTAAAACATCTGATGTCGAGATGGCGTATACGAGCAAATGGGACGGCCATAGCGCTGGATCTTTTGAGTTTACAGAACAAACTCTTAAAGACATTGTGGCTAATTTCAATGCTGCACCAGAAGCCCTACCTGTTTACTTTGGACATCCTAATCATGAACTTGGTCTCCCAATGCCAGCGGCAGGTTGGGTTAAGGCGCTTACTGTTAAGCCCTCTGACAAAGGCCTAAGCCTTTGGGGAACAGTAGAGTGGACCGAAGACACTGCGGCATCCATTAAGAAGGGCGAATATCGCTACTGTTCAGTAGTAGTTGATTTTGCCCCTGTAGATAGAAAGACTGGCAATCCTGCCGGTGAAGCTAAAATGTATGAACTGGGTCTAGTAGGATCCCCGTTCCTACCAGGCATGCAGGCTATTTCGTTAAGCCAGACAATAGTTAATAAAAGGAAATTAGAAATGAAGAAAACCGATAAAGCTCCTGTCGAGCTAACACCAGAAGAACTAGCAGCACAAGAGGCTCTTGCAAAAGAAGCCGCAGATAAAGCTAAACTAGCAGACCCAGCAATTGAAGAAGCCAAACTACCAGCCGATGAAGAGGCAACAGAGCCAGAAGCTGAAGTAAAGAACGAACAACTAGATCCTGCCCTTGAAAGCAAAGAGCTTGGTGATATGCTCGTTGTAGCTACTGGACTAGCAATGCCAGAACTATTGAAGGCTGTCAATGATAACCTAGAAGCGGTCGTTACTGCGATTAACTCTTCTAAATTAGTAATGCCAGAAGTAGTACCTGTCGATCCCGCCATGATGGCATGTGATCCACGTAAAGCCTTGTCCGACACTATCCACGCAGACACTGCTGCTGTACTCGCTGATGAAGTTGCTGTTCTTAAAGCTCAGGTAGTTGAATTGTCAGCCTATAAAGCAGCTGTTGACGCCAAAGAAACAGAAGGGCGTATTGAACAATCATTTAGTCGTCTTCTTAAAGAGGGCAAAGTAAGTCTTTCTCAAAAGCCAATGTTCGTTAAGGCGTCTAAGGTTAATGAAGTCGACACTCTTGAAATCTATGAAAGCTTCAAGGCTGTTGCTCCAGTGGCCGGTCGTCAGTTGGTGACCGGACTTAGTGCTTCTCCTGTTAAGGCACCTGGCGTTAAAGCCGGCGCTGAACTAGAAGAAACAGAAGAGGTATCAATGTTAAGACTTAGCGCTCGTGGCCAAGGACTTAAAGGAATTCATATCGATGAATTCGTAAGACGTGCATTAGCCAATAAGGCGTCTCGCTGTAGCGAATAAGCAATTCGGCTTGATCGCTACTAATTAATTAAAACAGTCTACGGTGACTTAACAGGGCCCGGCCCAGAATTCAAAATAGGAATAAAACATTATGACAGCAATTACAGTTGGAACAGCACGTCGCAAGCGCAACACAAATGCAATGACCACGGCAAAATACACAGCAACAGAAGCAATCGTTGAAGGCGCACTAGTTGTTGTCTCTGGCGTTAACGGATTAGCATACAACGGTACGGACCGTGCAGGCTGCAAATTCGTTGGTATCGCAGCATCTAATACAGCCTCAGGCTCTATCGTTACAACCGAATACGGACATGAAGAGCTTATTGCCTGCGCAACCTCTTTCGTAGTCTCTGGTGTTGGAACTCTTGCAACCCTTGCAGATAACAACACTGTTACCTCTAACGGTTCAACATATGATATTCCCGTCGGCGAAGTCATGGAAGCTCCTTCTGCGACAACCTGTTGGGTCGGCGTTCGTAAATTAGGCGCTGCGACTACTTGATAATTAATTAGAAATTAAAGGAAATATAAACAATGACATTAGCATCCTCAGGCGTGATTAACAGAGCGGCATTAGACGCATCACTTACAACGTTCCGAACAGTATTCGAAGAGCTCTTTACAGCGGCAGCACAAGACGACATCGTCAATGCTTTCGTTCAAGAGATCTCTAATGAAGGTGGGCAGACTGCTCAGCTTCAATTTCAGGACACAACCTCAACTTGGCGTCAATTCATTAGCGCCCGTGAAGCGCCTCCTACCCGTGTCTCTACCGTTGATATCAGTGTTCTTACCTACGAGCAAACCTTGCAGGTCTCCCGCAGAGATTTCCGTATGGACAAGATCGGAACTGTTGCTCAGCGTATTCGTCAATTCCTTGCAGGCGCAGCAACCCTTAAAAGCCAGCTTCTCCACGAGATGCTAGCGCTTAACTCGGGCGCAGGACCAGCATGTTATGACGGTCAATATCTTCTATCAACGGCGCACCCAAATGCACCTGCGGCTGCAACACAAAGCAACCTCGGAACAACTGCTTTAAGCAACATTTCTTTCGAGACAGCTTATACCGCAATGACCTCTTTCGTTCGTGAGAACGGTGAGCCCTTCGGTGTTGAGCCAAAGTATCTTGTTGTCGGACCAAAGCTTCGTAGAATGGCGCTAGACATCACCAAGAGCGACCTTCGCCCTGTTGGTTTCTCAGCGGCTTCTCTTGAAGCTGGAACAACCGTGGCTCAGTCTTCAATCACAAACACCAACAACGGTGTTGTTGAAGCGCTTGTTGACTCTCGCCTAGTCGGCACAATGGACGATTATTGGTATCTAGTTGGAACGGACCGCTCGGGTCAAGCCAAGCCAATCGTGTTCGTTAACGCTATGCCACCACAAGAGCAGCTCGATGTCGATCCAAACAGCCCCGTTGTTATGGCGACTGACAAGCTTACATACGGACTTATCGCAGACTGCGCTTTCGGCCCCGGCGCCTGGCAGTGCATCTACGGTGGTATCCTCTGATATAGCTACTAGCACTTAATGTAGTATAGAATGAGCCACTCGAAAGAGTGGCTTTTTCTTTTGGTGCTTAGCATACTAATTATTACTAGTCGTGATAAGAGAGCGACAGAAAGAATATAAGATATTATGAGCAATGATTTAAATACAGAACTACCACATGGCGGCCAGACTAAATTTTCCCACAAAACCTATTCAGGTAAACGTTTAGTTGTTGAAGTCGAAGTCCGAGCAAATGTATACGGACCCGGAGTCATGTTACTAGACGGCCGTGCTTATCCAGCTGGAAAACATAACGTTCAAATCCTAGCAGAAGACTTGGCGGCAATGGAAGCTCTAGTAGAGACAGAAGAGTACATTATGGAACAAGCCAGTGAACGTCATGAGCTTAAACTGGCCGAGTATATTAATAAGACAAGAGGACGTGATGGTAAAGAAGGTCGCAATACCCGTCAAACATATGATGGCTCTGTTGAAATCGAGTTTTTAGATATTGCTCGTAGGCCCTATAAACCACTGTTAAGCTGTAAGGTGGTATCAAAACTGGATACTCTTGGAAATGAAGAACGTGTCGAACAAACCAAAATGTTAAACTCAATTAAGTCTTCTGGCCCAGACGGTCAACTTGAACTTATGGCTGAAATGTTAAAGACTATTAAGTCGCTCAATGCCAAGGTCGAGAAACTCGAAAAGAAATAATATGTCTATCTTTAATGATAATGAATATGACGAAGGCCTCGATGACTTTGATATGGAAGCCATGATGACAGCATCATGGAAAGACATATATGCCAATAGCTTTATTCATATTGAGTTTATCATGGACACACCCGTACCCGAAAAATATAAAATGAAAGGTTTTAAACAATGGCGCTACTAACGGACAATTTCATCATTAATATGCTCGGAGGTTCCGTTAAGGGAGTCAAAAAGTATAATGAGGTAGCGCCAGACGCAGCTGCCAAGGCGCAATATATTTCTATTGCCGACTCGGCCGTCATTGGTTCTGCTAAGAAGGGCGGATATCTAACCGTCTCTTCAACTAATCCAAGCTCTGGAGATGCCTTAACGCTATTACAAAGCATGTCCTTTAAGATATGGTTAGGTATGGCATATGGCTTCTCCGCAGAAGTCACTGTTGAGCCTAGTCTTTCAGCCCTATTGCCCGACCATACAGCCTTGTATCAATCGGACAACATGGGCCGTATTGATATCCCAGGCTTTGACAGAGATCCAATGGCCGGCGATGGTGCAGCAGATCTTGTTAGTGGCCTTACTACCGACACAGAGGTAGCAGCTAAATTTAGTCTTGATAAACTAACAGGCTTCTGATCATGGGAATGACCTTTAAGCCAGGCTCTAGCCCTATCGACGTGGCTTTGAAATATAAGGCTGCAACAGATAGAGCAAAGAACTTAGGGCCTGTTTTAAAGGCTGTAGCCACAGCTATCAAAAAACTTATGGACGAGGCTTTCTCATCCAAGGTAAGTCCTGACGGAAAACCGTGGGCTCCTAATAAACCCTCTACCCTCCAGCATAAGCGTGGCTCTTTGGGTATTGAGACAGGCAAATTAGTTAATAGTCTATATGCCACCGTTGAAGGGAATATCATAAGATATGGCGCTTCAACAAACTATGCTTCGGCTTTCAACTATGGGTCTTCAAGACTAGGTAGTCTAGCTAATGATGCCTATATGGGAGGCGTAAAGAGGCCAAGAGGCAGCGCCTTTACTACGATAGTGCCGGGACGTGCGTTCCAACCGACATTTACAGGCGGCGCTTCGAAGGCTCTTAGACTACTTATAAATAAGTGGATCGCTGATTATATAGCGACCGGAAAGCTGCCATAACATTATGTCGGAAATAGTCTTACGTGAGTGCCTTACAGAAGTCTTAGAAGGTGTTATAGCAGGCGTCAGGTCCATAGCTCCAGATACATTAGTCGCTTCCTCGAATACGGGAACAGATGACTATAACACGGTTTTATCTTCATTGCCTATTCCATCTTTTGATATTGAAATCAATTATGAAGCTCATGAGGATCAAGTCATGCAACCTTCAACACAATGGATAGAGAAGGTTAACGTTAAAATCACAACTGTTTATAGGTTAGAGAGCCCTGTTGTTAGTAATGAAGACTACTATGCGGCCAAAGCCGAGTCGGCCGATGTTGGTAAACAGATCAGAACAGCTTTTCATTGGCCGGGAAAATTAACCTATAATGATGCGGGGGATGCCACAGGTATTTCTGGCGGAATACTTATTTGGGAGAGCAGCGTGATTACAAAAGATCAAGCTTCTCTATCAGGCAAAGGGCCTGGTATGTTAATCACAGAACATGTGTTTAACGGGATATCGATTGAGACCATAGATGTTGTCTAATCAACGACTAATTAAATTAAGAAAGAATAAAACTTTATGACAACTGAGATTAACCTGGTAGGCCGACTTAGATTAGCAAATGAAACTGTGTTTAACACATCTGGCTCTTGCCTTCCCGCAACCGGACTTGATATTCCAGTCGTAGAAAAGACCGTAGTCTTTGCTGGAACACAAGAACACCTTGAACCTGAAGTCATGCAGCAATACGTTCATGGTTATGATAACTCTAAGATGGTTCTTGGTAAACGAGGCTGTACCCTTAACTTCACGACCTATCTAGCAGGCGCTGGTAATACCCGCACAGGTCAGACAGCGGCAGCGGGTGGTACCTATTGCGCATGGAATGAACCGTCAGGCTCTACGGCAGACGACTCTATCGGCATGATCCTTAGCACTCTTATGGGTTCTAGCTCACACGGCACGACTCTCCAGACGGCGGCAACCTGGGTTAACGGAACTTCTACAACGACAGCCATCTCTATGTCCACAGGTCATCCAGCTGCTCTAGCCTCAAAAGGTGGAGCATATGCGGTCGTAATGCCTAACGGAACAATTGAGGCAAGAGAAATTCTTGCTGTTAATGGTACTACCGTTATGCCCACAATCGCTCACAGCACCGCACCCACCTCTGGCTCTGCTGTTTATTGGGGAACCACATATCATTTAATTGAAGGAACCGGGACAAGCAATCTTGGTACGCTTCAAGCTTATACCGAGGGCGTTGAAAGCCCAGACGGTTATGTTGCTTCTGGTCTTCAAGGAAACTTTACACTAGCCGTTGAGCCTGGAGCAATTGCTAAAATCGCCTGTACCCTTCAAGGTGGCGCATGGGTTAGAGCAACATCAGGACTTACAGCTCCTCTTGCTATCACAAACTTCACACCACTAGCAAATACACAAAGCGAACTGCTTGTTGGTCCGGTATTTGAAGTCGACTGCATATGGTCTCGTACTACTACGACAGCAACAGTAACCTCTACCGCACACGGACTAGGCGTTGGTGATTTAATTTGGGTTACCAAGTCTAGCGATACATCAGCGATCACTGGCGCTCCTGCCCTTCGTGTTGCCAAAACAATTATCTCGGTAGCTACAAACAGCTTTACCTTTACCTGTCTTAACGCAGGCACTACCGCAGGCACTCTAACCTATACCTCTGTTCAACGCAGAAACAAGCTTCAACCAGGTCTAGCTACATGGGCCCCTGGCTTCGCAGTCACGCCAATTCCTTCTACCGACGGCGTTGGACTAAGCGCTCTTGGTGGTTATAAGAGAACACGTACGCGTGGTGTTAACGGAACCTTTACTGTCTTTGATGACACCGGCATTAACTTCCAGACATACGATGCTAACAAAACCGACATCTCTATCAATCAACAAATTGGTATGACGACTGCTGGTTGTGTTCTTATCGTGGCGCCTACCGCCCAAATCAGTCTTGTTCCTACAAGGGCAGACGTCAATGGTCTTCAAGGGCAACTCGTGACATGGGCTGGAAGAAACTCCGACTCTGGTGTTCTTCCTGCTAGCGACAAAGAACGTAGCGCCCTTCGCATTCATCGCTTCTAAATCAGAACAAAGAAAGATTATAAACTATGTCAGGAATATCAGAACAATTTGCAGACTACGTAGCTCCCAGGAGCGGATCGATTAATATTGTTGCTTTAGCCGCCCTTACAGGATCGGCTGCACAATACACTGGAATTACCGGTACCCCAGGAGCTACTACGGGCATTCAATATATAGACATTGGATGTGACCAAACTTTCTATCTACAGTTCGCAGCTTCCGGTACTAGCTTTCAGCCCACAATCGCTTCTGGCTCAACAACCCCAGCAGCTGCGATGGGCCCATATCTAGCCGGAGTTCAACGCTTTCGTATTTATCCAGAGAGCGCAGAGTTTCGTGCAGTAACAGCAACAGCCGGTACACTTCGTTGGTATAAGTCTTCTGGCGATCAACGCTTCTAGTATAAAGGGTCGTGAACTATGACCACTGATACAGTAATCATTGACGGCCTTCACCTAAGCGCCTTCGGGCTCCTAAGGACAGGCGATCCTTTTCTTATTGCCGATATCATAAACAAATATGGTATTAATACGAACTATTTTGGAGTGACAGCTTCAAACGCTCCTCTTCCTTCTTTCGTATCAAGTCAATCAGCGGTCTTGGTAAGCGCAGGAACAACCGGTTCTGCCGGCTTCTCGATGATGAGAACACACGAATACTTTACTTATCAGTCTGGTAAAGGTACTAGGTTTAAGATGTCTGGCATGTCTTCAAATCTAGGTAGCACCGGAAGTCTTAGACAATGGGGACAATTCGGAGATAATGATGGCATCTATTTTCAGCATAACCGAAGCGAAGCCGGCAACTATTATGATTTATGTATCTCGTCTTCTTCTGGACAAGGGGCTTTAAGCGTTCAACAGAAGAACTGGAACAGAAGCAACTATCCAGAACTAGATCCTACAAAAGGTAATATCTTCGAAGTTGCTTATCAGTGGTTAGGTGTTGGCCTTGTTCAATTTTTAATCAATGGTAAATTGGTTCACGTTGAAGAGCATGCAAATCTTCTTGCTGGACCATATATGCGAACAGCTCAACTACCCTTAACTGTTCGTGTGACAGATCTTGGAGGATCTTCTGCTAGTGGATGGACACTTGTCTGCTCATCTATTACTGTAGAAGGAGGATCGGAGCCGGCTCTATGGGGCTTTGCCGCTGTTAAACCCGGAGCACCTTTTGCTTTATCAACTACAGAGACACCGCTATTGACCCTTAGGGTGACCGGCTCCATTAATGGTGTTGATAACAGAACACAAATATTACCACATCACGTCACTGTTGCTGCCGGAGCATTCTCTGGCGGAGCCGATAGTGCTACATTTAAAATCTATTTGAACTCAACAATTGTTAGCTCTTCATTTCAATCAGCGGCTACCGGTTCAAATGCCGAGGTAGATTATGCTGCTGGTTCTGCGGGCTTTGTTCCTGGCACATTGTTGGATATTGCAATAATCTCTCCAGCCGCTACCATAGACAAAAACCTTTCAGACCTGTTCGATCTTCATTCCAGAAAACTTCTTAGAAGAGATCATGGTTCAGCGACCAAGACCGTCTTTTATGATTCAATTACAATAACCGGTAAACTGAATGCCGGAACAGGTACAGGCGCAGTTGACCTCGCTTGGGAAGAAAGCCAGTAAAGCTTGTTGCTGCCCCGCAGAGGGCCCTAGAAGGCGTTTAAACCCCGGGCCTATATCCTAGGTCATCCCAAGGCTAGCGTTGATTATAAGGCAACGTCGTGTCTAGTGGCTAGAAATTTCTATATTGTCTTAGGCAGATCTGGCTAACATAGTATAGAGAGTAAGATTCTCTTAGAGATCTATTTATAATAAGCAGCCAGTTGACTGCGTTAACCTTAATGGTCTAGCAAGACATTATAGAGGGATAATTATCTATGGAACAAGATCCTACAAAGAATTTGGTATGTTATGTCAGCTTTGACATGGCATTGGATAGAGAAGCAATGGGTACTGATTATTACTCACACTTCGGACTTTGGTATGAAGGCCGCTTTATCAAATATGGAAATAGAGATAAACGACTTATCAAGCTATTGCCCGGTAAACAAGCAAGTGAATTTCATCTTAAACCTCTAACCCTTGCCGAAAGAGTTGCTTGCGACAGTCTATCGACAGCAGAACAGAAGTGGATCCGTGCTTTGTCTTATGCATTGGTTAAGGTCGAGTTAGGCGAGAGTCTTGCGGGAAAGAACATAACGGTATTTGCTAAGCATACAGACAGCGGCTTTGATGACGAACAGTTAAATTATTTATCTGGTCTAGTCGGCGCCGAAGCTCTATATGAGGTAGGTGCGGTGGCTTATTCAAGAAGTAGATTAGACCCTTTCGGGCAAGGCTTTGCGCCTCTGCCGGCTACCTCTCCGCTCGTGCTAGAAAGAGTTCTCCAGTATCATGCGGCTATCCAGTACCAGAACGAATTAAACACAAAGATCAAAGAAGAGGCGTCGACCTCGGACACATCAACGGAGACCAATCCGCCTGCGCCATAAGAGAGGCATGGGGATGTCCTTGTGCCGGTGAGAAACAAGCGCCTGTTCGTTTGGTGTCTAAGAAAGAATATGGTGCTCAGGTCGTTTCTAAGTTAATAACGCACATGACCGAAATCACAGGTGTTCAGCCTGCCTCTTGTCCATGGTCGGCTTATGAAGATCCAGTTGTTCAAGCCGCCTGTATTCTTAGAAATAGAATTGATAAACAATGTGTCTTGATTGACACGCAGTTAAGTGTAGCTGTTGAGGCTTATGAATTGATGCAGGGAATAACAAATCATATAGAAATTATAGATCTTAAAGAAGAACAATCGCAGCGAGAACTGGAACGTCTTGCCGCAGAACAAAACCGCTAAACTATTTATAATAAAGACGCTAACCAGGCATCCGGGCCAACCACGGATGCTAATGTTAGTGCAGAACCGGGTAAACACTTATGGCTGATAGTAAAATTGAGACAGAGGTCGTAGTAACGGGCGCCGATAAGGCTTCTGCTGAACTTAATAAGGTAGGCGAGGCCGGTAAAAAACTCGGCGCCGGGCTCGATCAAGGTGCTAAGGCTGTTAAGGGAACAGAAGACAATCTTAAAAAGGCTTCTGTTAATGTGGGTCAATTTGGTTCTTCTGTTGGCTTGGCAGGGCAGGCGGTTGGCAAACTTAGTCCAGCCTTAGGACAATTAACTACAATGGCCGGATCTAGTCTTGGCGCTATTCAAAGTTTAACTACGGCCGGCTTAGGGCCCATGGGTCTGGCTGTTGCTGGAATCTCGTTGGCAATTTCGGCCGGCACGGCGTTGTATGCTGCCTATAATGAAAAACAGGCTCAGCTTGCCGAGGCCGCCAAGAAGGCCCAGGATGCCCTAATAGAACAAGCCCGGGCGATTGACACCGTATCACAAAGCATTAAAGACGAATTGGCAATTGTTGATGCCATTATTTCAAGAGAATCAGAGCGCTCAGCGCTGCGCACCAGACAGGCTACATTAAATGCTGGAGGTTTTAGTATTGAAATTCAGCAGGCGTACGCCTTAGAAAAACAAGCCGCAGAACAAGCTGCTCAGGTAGCGCTTAGAGATGCTAATAGAGAACTCGCCGCAAGTTCTCGCGAGGAAGATGATTCAGAATATATTGAGCTGCAACGAAAAATTTGGGGTCTTACACAAGACTTAACCGACGCCGAGAGACAATATGATATTGCCATTCAGGCAAGAGGAGTCTCGCAGGCCCGGGCAGCTCAGCAAGCGATCGACGATGAAAAAGCAAGGCTTAAAAATAAATTTGGAAGACAAGACAGGCCATCATCTGCCGCAGGCCCGAGCGCCGAGACCATACGCTTTCAAGAACAGCTTGAAGCTAATCGTGCCTATAACGAGGCCGTCCTGCAAGAGGATATTAGAAGTAATAACGCAAGAAAAGACACCGAACTAGCTGCCCGGGCCGCACGACGAGAAATGGAAGCAGCAGACAGCAATGCTAGAAAAGATACCGAACTGGCAGCACAAGCGAATCGTGATGCTTTGGCAGCGCGGCAAAATGCCGCGGCAATTGCTGAATTAGATAAACAAAATATTGCTAAGCAGGAGCGCGATAAAAAGCGTGCCAAAACAGAATCCGATATTCTTTCTGTTTCGGCCGGAGCACACAAACTCTTGGGCGACGTCATTGAAGCTTCGGCGGGCTCTTCTGCCAAATCACAAAAAGCAGCAATGCAAGCAGCGGCGGCCGTTAGTGCTATTGACTCTGGCATTAATGCCGCAGTTGAAGTCGCTCGTGCTGCCGCAAGTTATCCAGACGTAGCCGGTATGGCCTCTCACGGCTTCGCTGCTGCGGCCTTTACGGTTGCTGCGGCTAAGGCTGCCGCTCAAGCCGGAGGCGCTGGTGGGGACACAGGAGGCGCTAGCGCGGCAGCTCCCGCTACATCGAGCCCGGGAGGTGGTCCTTCTGGTGGTTCTTCTGGTGGCGGAGAACGTGGTGGAGATACTGTTATAATTAATTGGGGCAGTGCTGGACTTGTGTATGCGGCAGATAAGGCTCAATTGGGTCGTGATATAGATAATATGATTCAGGCTTCTCGATCAAGACTAGGAAGACGGTAATTAAATTATGGCTAATGGATCAATATATTCGGCATGCTGGGACTTTGCCAGATTAGGTTTAACTGGAACAGGAGCGGTGTTTACAGGTGGTTCTGTTGGAACTACGGTCTTTACTACAGGGCTTTATTGTCACGCCGACCCTATTCCTACGGACATAAACGGCGATCCCCTTGGTACCATTGACGGTCAAACACTTAATAGTTTTTGCATTGACTTTGTAGGCGGCGGAGACAATGCCGCTATCACAAACCTAAGTCTTTCTTATAATGAGACTACCATGGCTTACACAATGGCTAGCTCCGGTGGTGTCTTTGCTGTTGCTTTTACAGGAGATATAGGAACCGAGCTTAGAAAGATTCTAGGCTTTGCCAGTGACCTGGCCAGCGCTGCAAGCTATACCTCAACTCTTAGACCAAAATATATTATTGTGCCACGTGTTCGTGGTCAATCGGCTGTTCATGCTCCGTATGAGCCCTCTGGACGTGTAAATTATGCAGAGAGCGATGACGGAACTTCTTATTCTACCTATCCAGATACAATACCAATGTATTCTGAATGGACACAACCTTTTGAAACCAATATAGGGCCTACCGATACAGACTGGACGACCTATGGTTCAACAGTTGCTGGAGCACCAATGAGAATCAGTGATGTTGGTGGAATGAATAAAGTGTCATGGTCCTGGGAAGATTTTTATAAGCATATTAGAAGTCATATACCTTTTAGATTACACAATTCAGGTGACACCTCTGGATATTTTTACAAGATGCTTCCTGCGGCTGCTAACTTTGATCCTGCAAGAGTGACCAAAGACTTTGATGGCTATTGGAGTCCGCAGTTTAAAGTTATCTTGAAGACAGCGTGGTATTATATATGAGTTGGTCCAATGTAGTAGCTACTGGAACCGGAAAAATTGCTTTTAGACTAGTCATTGCCGGGCATCCTATTGAATTTGTGACGACACCTAGGCTTGAAGGAGCGGGGTCTGACGGACGTACCCGCAAGGCCGGACTTAATGTTCGTGATATTCAGTGGGGCGAGAGCCTCGACCTAGCACAGGTTAAATTAACGCAACAAGGGTTTACGGCAAACGTTGTCTGTGATTATGAAAATACTATTAGCGACTCTTTTTTTAAATATCCGTCTAGAACATTAACAAATTACATTAAATCAACAATAAGCAGCACAGACACTGTCATTAGCGTTTTACGTAATTCTACTTTAGCCGGAGCCTATATTTATGTCGGCCAAGAGTGTATGTATGTAGACTCGGTTAACTACGCAACGCCCGGAGCATACACAGTAACTGTTACACGTGGGGTTAGGCAGACTGTCCCAATGGCCTATTACGTGACAGACGATATTATGACTCCGGAAATTACATCGGCACGCTACAGCGTTGAAGGCATTACGTGTTATCTATATGCTTATGGTGATACCGAGACAGGAAACGGTACTCTTACGTGGACGGGTTTAGTAAGCATGCAGCCGGGCCTTAGAAACCTAAGTACAATAGACATACCGATCGATGGTGTCTCTAAATTATTTGATCAAACCCTTTCTAGTGACTTAAACAAACCTTTCAGTCTTCGTGGAATAACTTATGAAGATTGGAATATCCCAGTTATAACAATTACAAGGCACTCTACCGCCGCTTATTCAGCGGCAGTAACTACAGATAGCATAGTTATAGGACCGCATACCTCTGGCTTGGTTGGATTTTTTGAAACACAACAAGATTGGTGCAATGCATTAAATGCTGCTATAGTGTTGCAAACGGCCGGGTGGGGAGCTAACAAGCTAAATGATCACACAACAGGAACCGGACCTTTTGTGGCGGCCGTCGTTGGAGAAAGTGATGACGACTCATGGCGATTAATTTATAAGACGGCTGCGGGGACTGCCTATTGGCACACTATTACGGTCGAGCCAGCATATGGCTTCGCTAGCGGAGCAGCAACTTCAATCGATTTATGTCATGGCTCTACTAAGTGGTTCATTGATAGTATTACAAATATTGCCAAACAGACACTAGCAGTCTCTACTTTATATCGGGTAACAAATCAAAATGATAGACCTTCCGTTTATGGCGGACTAGACGGAGGAATAAGCCAATGGACGACGTCGATGCCTTCGGCAGGCTCTGTTCCTCGTGGATGGATCGGCGGCCCAATAGCTCGTGGCACAATATTAGCAAACAAACTGTATCCGAATATTACTAGTCTATTAACAACCGTGGATCAGGTGCAAATTGACTGGCCAGATTTTAACGGGCAGCCAGCTAACTCGATCCCATATAATATAATGAGCTCTTCAATAAGCCCAACATATAATGTTCTAGAATTTTTATCTACAACGGGCCCTAATTTATTTAGAAAATATACCTCGACAGGACTCCCAGAAATCACAGTTTCTAGACAATACGCCTCGGGAAGTAATTTCGGAGTATTCCTTGATAACTTAATATCCGGTAGCGCAGAAGGTGCAAATGCCGGCCGTCAGCCGATGTTAACAACGCAACACATAGACATAGTCCCTCTTATGGCCGCCATTAGCACAGTGGCCGAACCTTTTGAGTGGCTTAATAATAGAGATTATTATGGTAACAGTGACGTGTCACTGTCCAAACTAGTGGTTGAAGAACTTAAGCTATTAGGAATGATTCCCACTATAACAGCACAAGGAAAGTATTCTCTAATAGACCTTCAACTTCCTACCTCTACAGAAACAACAAGTTTATCAATTGATGCCAGCTCTCACTTAAGTTTAAACAGTCTTCCGGGGTTTGAATCTAATCCCTGGGGACTTGTTAATAAAATAGAGATGAAAACAGGTTGGAACCCTACTACTGGGCAACACACCGGAGATATCTTTAAATTTAATGACATTAATGCCATACTAAGACACGCCGTTCCGTCGGTAATGAAAATAGAGCCTCGATCATCGGCAGCTCGTGGCGACAACTCAATTCCCATTGAAGACGTCATAATTCTTGGTAAAAAGTGGACGTCTGTTGTTGGAAATGCTTATTCAGTGATTGCAATTAAAACTCCTCTCACGGCTATTAATACTGTCATTGGGTCGATTGTTAATCTATCAATATCAAACATACCAGATCAATCAGACGGTGGTCGTGGTGTTACTAATATGGCAGGACTAATCATCGGGCGTACGGTCAAACCATCAGAAGCATGCGTTGAGCTTAAGCTATTAATAAGCTCAAATAAAACAACAGGCTATGCACCTAGCTCCGATATCGATACTATTACCTCGGCTGGTGCGGGAAACTATAATGTTTATTTACTATCTCCGCAAATATCTGGATATGCTTCTATTACAGACTGGGTCGTTGGTGATAAAGTTAGAATCATCAGCTGGAACAGTGACACAGTATATGAAGAAAGTGCCACCATTCAGTCAATAACGGCCGGCTCTTATTTGGCTGTTGTTTCTTGTGGAACAGACCTAACCACATTGCCCGGTTTATTAACCATGGAATATGATGTAGCAAGTTTGGCTTCAACCTCCCAAACGGACTATTGCTATATAGCAGACCAATCTAATTTAATAAATTTTACGTCGTCAGAAGTTGCTAGGAAATTTTCATAAAAGAGAAGAGAAAACAATGAGTACATCGGAATTTTTTGGTATAATAAAAGGTTTATCATCTACAGCGAGTGACGCAGGAGATCATCCAGCGAGTACTTCACAATTAAGAGCGCTTGCAAATAATATTAATCATATAGCCGACCAACGTGGTCAGGTGTTGGCGGCGTGGTTCTCAGACGGCTCTACCAGTCTTGGTGTTTCTTCTTCGATGACAGGAAGCACAGGCCCCGCTTCAGAGCCAGCTGGCAGCGCTCAGCTTTTGAAATTTAAATACACGCCAACTTTACACACAAACGGATATTGCTACGGTTTAAGAATAAGGATGGGCGGATATGTTAAAGCCGGCACCGGAAAATTTATTATAGCTGTTTCAACAGCGTGGCCTATTTCATGGTATGGTGAAACCACCACTACAACATCAGCGACATATGACTGGCTTCCCATGTCCCGTTCATACATACCATTTGACACGGCAGTGTCGGCTTCAAATCAATTTTTTATTGATAGTGACCATATTCCTTCTCCATCATATTATATTGCCGGGTTCAATGATGCCTTGTCGGGATCATATGCCAACAATACCGTCTTACAACCGACATTAACCGTGCAGGTTTTTGCCAGTGGAAGTTTAACACCAAACGACACTGTATTAACACAGCTTTATATAGCAGAATATTGTGGAGTCTAATCATGTCAGCAAGAAATTTAGGAAAAAGATCAACAATTGTTGCAACCGCCATAGAACTTTCAAAGCCCGTAAAGGCAACAACCTGGGCTAAAGCGGTAGATACTATAAACTGGTGTCTTGCTAAGGGCGATCATTATGTGCCCTGGCACTTTACCAAACTAAACTCGTCTTATTTGGCCGCCACTAGATATAAATTTACGCCAAACGGAAGAGCAGTTTATCGTAAAGGTGGCAGTTTTTCTGCCGGCAATTCATTTAGATGGGAAGAGCCTTTGGCAGCTAAAGAAACAACAGCTCAAGATATTACAGTCCCGACCCAGCTAAGTGTTAATCTTTATTATGTAGCTGGAAACCCTGTTTATGCAATAAACGCCGAAGATCAGGATCGTGTTGTTCTCAATCAAAACACAGAAGATTATGGTGTTGAGCGTAATAGTGTGTCACAGATTCAACCAATTAATTCAATTGATTATCAATCACTCGGAGGACTGTTTACCGCAGTGGCCCAGCCTTTTAGACGATATTATTTAGCACAATCTCAACCTGCTACAAAAGCCTTAACTTTTGCTAACGCAACAACGACATATGCCTATTTGATTAAAAACGGAGTTATTCTTTGTCGTAAGGTAGGAACAGCAGATACTACCGGGCCCGTTATGTGGCGCTTTTATTGCTCAGCGTCTTCCGCCTTATATGGTGGCACAATTAAAATCACAAATACTAAAAACAGCTATTTTACCTATATTGTTGTCCCGGCCTCTGCCGGCTTAGCGGCTGGCTTCTTGTGGTTTGAAACTTCATTTGATGCCACATGGACAAGACTGGGTGCTTTGTGTACCGTAACTAAAACAGCCCACGGCTTCACAACGGGAGATACTGTTTATGTCAAAACATCTAGCGATAGTGCCGCTGTTCCAGCTGGAGCTAAGACGATTACAGTCACCGGTGCCAATACCTTTACCTTTGTGTGCCCCAATGCTGGCGGTGCTGCTGGTACTCTTACACACGATCTTCAATTTGACTGCGAAGATCTTACAAAAACGACCGGTATGCCTTCTGAAACCTGGAATGAATTTAATATTGAATTCAAGTCAGCTAATGCTCTTGGAACGTTCTACAACGCATCAATCTGTGCAGAAGAAATATTATAACGCTACAAGGGGTCTAGAAGCCCTCCAAATAGAAAGTCCGACCTAGTACCCATCCAGAATTCAGTCGCCTTTAAAAGGCACCCAGAGCCTCCCAAGAGGCATACTTAATATCATAAGAGAAATTGAAGGTAATATTATGTCAGTAATAGTAGAAAAACTAGATCCCATGCCGCTTTTAAAAATCTATGACCTCGTAGATAATGCCGTTGCTAACCTACTTGGAACCCTGCCTGTCCTTGAAGACGGCACTATCGACCTAACAGGTGTTCGCATAACCTATTCGGAAGACTCGTTCTTGGTTGAAAAGTATGTACCTGAGCCTGTTGAGGAAGTTATTGTCTAATGGCTGCCTTCACAATTACATCTGATACCATGTGGGATGCCGCCGCTCTTGGCGGAAGAACCGGCAATGATACCTATGCTATCCAGAACTGTCGCCTAACCATAGATACAGATACTCGTTGGTGCGCAAACTCTACCCAGACCAAAGGTAATATTGCTGGTATAACCTATGTGACTCCGTGGGGTCAAAACGCCGAGGTCTACGTTGATGGTTCTAAGGTTCGTATTATTCCTTTTAATAACTCGTCAGGAAACGTACCTGCCCTTGGCGCTACAATATCGCAAGGCGCAATATCGGCAACCATGCTTGGTGTATGGACGGCTTTCAATGTCATTCCTACAGCAGCAGGAGTGGCAATGCCTGCTTCTGGATATATCAAAGTTAAGAACGTAACTGGAGGAAACTTTGCTGCTGGTGCTTTAACCGGTATTGGAGCAAGTGCCACCGGAGCTGATACCGTTGGATGGATGGAAGTCGTTGGAGTTGAAGCTTCCGCTTATAACATTTACTTCAAGGGTAAGTTTACCGTTCGTGGAGAATGGTTTGAACACTCGACTTTGGTTACTACCGGAACGGCGTCTTCAACTTATCAACTTCCCGCTTCACAAGCCAATACACATTACGCTGGATGTTGGGTAGAGACAGCGCCTAACTCCGGAGAATATGATCTGTGGATTAGCATTGGCACTCATACCGCCGCTGCCTCTGTGGCCTCTGATGATATTCGAGGCAAGGTATGCTGGATTGATTCACAGGGGCTACTGCGACTGGGATCAGATGGCACTAATCTGAATGGAAAGCTTCCGGTTGCTGGATGTAAAATCAGGGTTCCAAACATCAACTTTACTAGCGTATTGTCTTCTGCTTTAACGGTGAATACGGCCCCTCACACCACACTAATAAACAGACCAGAATTCACAACAACCTCTTGTGGTATTCTTGATTTTGATAAAGCAAATATCTCTTGGTACATGAACATTGCACAGGCACACAGTCTAACGATAACTAACTGTACAACACACGACTCTTTCACAATTATTGATTTAGGAACACCGTACTCGATCTCTAACTTTGGTGTTGGCATAACAGGAGTACAGGTACAGGTTGCCTACACCACGAGCATGATTGGCCGTGGTGGCACCATGACAGATTGTGTATTTGTCAGACAACAGTTGGCTGCCAATGCTAACGTGATGACTCACTCGGTACATTATGACAGCACCTATATACGCTGCAAATTCTTCTCGATTGGTAGAGCTGCCACATCCGGAAATGCGATTTCAATATCCAGCACCAGAAACATCACATTCACTGATTGTGTATTCGGCACTGGACTAATTCTATGTTCTGTATGGCAAGACCTAACCTTTAACAATTCTATTTGGTTTGATAATCTGGGTGGTTCTACCCTATTCACAAATCAACTTACAACAGCAGCCCAATTCTCCAATGGTGATCGGCTTGTTGTTGACGGATTTTCATTTGGTGGATTGTGGTTGTCGGCTCCTTATGGATCTGTGTTTACTATTGGAGCCGATGCTCACAACGTTACAATTAAAAATGTAGGAACACAAACAGCTCCTCTGGACTGTGGCGGTCCTCAAATAGATACAGCTACATGGACCAGAAGCACAACGACAGCCACCGTGACCTCGGCGAACCATGGTCTATCCACTAATATGAGTGTGTACGTTAGATACTGTAATGACATTACGGCAATTGTCATAGGAATTAAGACAGCCATCATTGTAACAGATCCGAACACGTTTACATTTGTTTGCTTAAACGCCGGCATTACCTCTGGCGGAACATTATCTTATTATCCAATGCTAGCCAACAACTACATGATAATGAACTCCGGAATTGGAGTTGAGGATATCACCATGCAAAGGTGTTATTTCTCGCACTGCCGTACGGGAACATTTCTCTCTGATAACGCCTGCCTTAGAGTTAAATGGGATAACGTTTGGGGAGAGGTTTGGCATCCTGCTCTGCAATTCTGGTCTGAGGCTAGACCTCGTGGCTGTAAGGGCGGTCCATCTCTCGCTGTTCAGGTTGCTGCCTATGGCACCCTGTGGGGAGACTACTGGACCGCCGAGCTTCCTACCACCACATCTTGTTCATGGACTAGGTCAGGGACTGTCTGTACGGTGACCTGTCCAAATCACAAGCTGACAACCGGCACCAATATCCACCTTCTTGGTTTCAGCGACTTGACCACGCTGCCAAATACTGGGGTTCAGTGGCAGCGTGTAATCACGGCAATCAATCCAAACACGTTCACGATTGTGGTTGTGAATGCTGGCGCCACATCTGGGACAATTGACTTTGAAGTGCCTTCTGGATTTGTGTGGGTGACCTGTAACCCACCAACAGACGCCACGCTAGCCAGTGGTGAGATCAATATTGACAATATTGGCACAGCCATCTTTGATGCCAACGGCGCTCTCTTTTCGAATGATCCTGGAAATCAGGTCATATGGGAAATGCCAGACTATATTCTTGGTCATGTTAGTATCCCTATTCAAACTCCGGGTGTAGGGTCTATTGGTGGTTCTGTGAACGAATGGTTTTTTCATGATGTCACTTATCAAATCGACAAGAACGATGGAACAGGGTTTAGTACATGGAAGAACTTTAAAATCCCACGAACTTTTACGGGAACCATAGGGCAGTTTACTGTTACGTGCGCTGACACAACAGGAATGCTAGTTGGGGATTATATCGTAAACCAATCTGGTCTTGGCGGAGAAACTCGTATAGCCTCTGTTGACTCACCCACGCAGTTGACTCTTACAGTTGCTAACACAGCCACGCTTGGCGGTGGTCTCTCGTGGCTATCCAGTCTTCCAGGAGAAACAAATCTTGATGCTCAAAAGGGCTGGAAGCTTAAAATCAAATTACTTACTATTGCTCCCGGAACTATTAAAGTGCCGCAGTGCTCTTTTTCTACTGTCTCAACAGATGCTTCAAGAGCATATACCTATCCTCTTACGGGCCCTGTATTTCAATATCCAATAATCACTACTGGTTCTATTAATCCAGAACGCACTTTTATTGTCCCCGAAGACACAAGAACATTCGTTGTTCCAGAACAATCAAGAACATTTAACGCTCCTTCGGGCGGGAGGCATAATTAAACCATATGAGTTTTAAAATCGTAACACAAGACAGTCATGACAAGCTTGACTACACAATCAACTGGACTACCTGGCTTAACGGAGACTCCATCTCTTCAGTATCATATACCATAACCCCCACTGGCAGCCTTGTAACGGGCTCTGTGGGCGCTCAGGCTGCGACCTTTACAGGAACGACCACAACATGCTTCTTGCTTTCAGGAACGCTAGAAACGTCTTATGACGTAACCACGCAGGTCATTACAGCTGCGTCCAGAACAAAAGAATATACTTATACCGTTGTTATTAAACAACAGTAGGTTTTAGAAAGATAACAATATGTCCTTTTTAGCAGCAATTATCACAGCCATCCTTTCATCGTCAGCCATTACAGCACTAGCCGGAGGTCTTTGGGCTTATCTTCTTAAAAGAAAGAAGGGTGCTCAAACCTGGGAACAATTGAATATGAATATGCTTTCTAAACAGGCCGACATGGAACGCAAAGAGAATGACAAATTGGTTAATCGCATTGAACAACTTATTTCAGAGAACGCTGGCTGTAAGGTTCAACTGGAACACATGAATGAAAAGCTAAATAACTTGGTTATGATGTTAGAAGAACACTGTAAAGACTGTCCGCTTCCTCTTAAACATAAAATTGATACCGGCACTTTCAAGGTAGAAGGAAAGTTTCCAAAAGCCGGTTCCAAATAAATATCATTTTCCTTAACGGTGTAAGATAAGACGTTCTCCTTCTCCTCCTTCCGTCCTATCACGACCGGTAATCAAGCCTCGGGACTTAGTTCCGGGGCTTTGTTATATTTAAAGGTATGAGCAAGAAGAGAAATAAAAAGAAGAAACGCAAGGATAGAAAGCCTCGCAAGGCTCTTCTGGAACATCTTGCTTTAAATAAGAAAACCGAGCCTCATAAAGAAGCCCGGCCCTCAAAACAGGAACGTGATGACTATAAAGAAGAACTGTCAGGTCGTTAGTCTACGGTGCCGGCCTTTTCTAGCTCTTGCTCTTCTGCGACACGTCTAGCGTTCTCTTCTTCTAGAGCTTTAATTTCAGCTACAGCTAACTCTTTATCCTTTTTCATAGAGAAGACCGCCATCTCACAGGTTAAACGAATAAAGTCGGTCATCTTAAGAACGTCTCGCATACCAATCTTATTAGCTAGGTAATCGGAACACTCCTTAAACTCTTCATATTGGTCCTCAGGAATACGCACCAATACCTTTTTCATCGTCATATTCTCTTTCTTAAACTTATTAACTGTCTTTTTCATAATCAAATCCCCCCTCTTGTGTCAACAAGACACTGCGGAACAACACCATCAAAAGCAATCGGACAATAAACCTCGCCGGCCGAGTTACACCTGACATTACCAATAGAGCCAGCCCCGGCACAGAAAGCTGTAAGCATAGGATCCTCACATGTAGGTACTAGATCCACACAAAAAGGTGTAGGCCCAATAGGTCCAGCATCAGGTAACACTACAACCAATCCTTCATCAACAGTCCCAGCATCGCCGCTAGGGCCTCCTGCGTCCTCTACAACCGGTCCTGCGTCATCGAACGTAGTAGGAGGCAGGTTAGGCTCACGAGGGCTAGAACAGCCTCCTAGGCCCACCCCTGCGATACCCGCAAGAATAAACAGAACACCCCAGCCGATACACTCAACTCCCTCTTCAATAGTCATAATCACTTTTCTCCGTTTACTTTGGCATTGTAGTCAGCCAATATTTTCCTATATTCGTTCATTTGTTCTTCGGTTGGATCCGGAGTTGGTTTAGTTTCTACAAACCAATGTTCGGATATATCATGAAAGCCCAGGGACGTTTTTATTCCTGTTTCTGGATCTTCATTAAACAACTCGTGAATTCCAGTTATAGCCGGATCAACTACACATTCCATATTAGCATCTTCGGCTAATTTGACGGCTATATGTCTAAGAGCCGGGCCTACCCTTAGTCTTAAATTATTTAAATTTAATGTTTGTGGATTAATAAAATCATTGATTGCCTTTTCACAGGCCAGTACTGTATCTTTTCTTAAAATAGTCATAATCACTTTTCTCCTTTTTCAACTGCGTCATTACATACCAACCGGATCCAATTAGCAAGACTAACTGGATATCCCAATTCAGCTCCCATATCAGCAGCAGCCTTACGCATTGCGTCATATAGTTTCTTATTAAATCTAACCGGATAATTCATAAACTCTTCAACATTATCTTTCTTTTTGTTTGTCATAATCTGTTCCCCTTTACTTTCTTAATAGTTGTCATCGACAATCTACTATAAACTTTATACTCTTCATTAACCAAAACAGTATATAGAGCATTTTTAGGATAGCCGTGCGGACTCAATACCGAACCACCAATCGGTCTTCCTCCAGCATATTTGAACTTTCTGGAAGCTTTTGACCATCGAAATTCATTCTCAACTACACGACCTATAACTAACCCCAACAGCTTATCACCGCTGAAGTTTCTTACCTCTACCAAGGTTCCCGCTTTAAGTGGCTTGCTCATCTTCTTATATCTCCTCTACATATATAAGTATACACTACTTTGGGATTTATTTAAAGTATTTAACAAAAAATAAAATAAAAAACCGACCTGTCTAGGGCCGGTTTTCTAAGGGTTTATATGGTGTCCTAATAAATTATTTGTTCTTCTCTATTAATTTGGTTAATTCGGCCTCTCTCCAAATTTTCTTTTCCTTTAATTTCTTATTCAAGCCTGCAATAAAGTCTTCAACTACTTGTTTCTGGATAGCCTTTGTGTGCCAAAGGGCAACCTCTTTATCATTAATCATATATCGCTCTCCTTTTCTAATTTCCATCCTTTGTGTTTAGATCTTGTTTTATTTAATATGCGTCTTAAGCAATCCGGATCTAGATGACAAATAAAAGCTATTTCTTTTAGTGTGCCAGATAGAACAAAAAGTACACCTTCTTTATTAACAAGTTTAACGTTGTTATAATATCTAGAATTCTTTAACCTTAAGGCTTCTATTGTTTTTGCAGACACATTATGACCCATAAGAGATTTAGATCGCTTATCTATTGTTTCTTGTGATTGTTTTTTGCCTAAATTGGCTAGTCGTAGTTTTTCTTTTTGTTCGTCAGACATTATTCTTCCTTTGTTATTTTTATGAAGAGTTCTGTCTAAGATCACTTTTCTTTCTTCTGCTGTTCTTGATTTCCACATTGTTAATGCTGCTACAGATCTGTTTTTTCTGGCGGCCTTAACGTCTTTTGGATAATATCCTTCTGCAACAGAAACCTGAGTTGTCATGTTATAACAATTTTTACACTTATCAAAATAATTCTCAACCAGTTTCTTTTCTGCTTCTAATCTATCTTCTTTATTGTCTATCAATTCCAGGATTTCAAAAATAAAAGCTTTGGTTCCACATTTATTATAATCACGTTGAAGAAATGTGTTATCATGTACCCCTCTCATAAGAGAGCTTTTATGGTTTAACCACCTAACTTTAAAATGATTTGTTGAACCAACATAAATTCTTCCGTTTGTTATATTGGTAAGTTTATATGTTCCGGCGCCCATTTCATTGTTGTTATATTTTAGTTCCATATTATTTACCCTGTTCCTTAGAGTCTATCATATCTTCAAGATAAGCTAAACCAGCAACCTCTCTTGAAATTTCTCCATATGTTTCGTGATATACGATTCGCCTAAGATCTCTTCCTGCTGAATATCCTTTTCCAGAATGCCAGCTGTCACGAGCCGCAAGCGTTCTAAATGTTTCTACCGTGCAGCCTCTCAATTCTTTAACCTGAGAATGATGAACGTGTCCCATTAAGAATGTTCTATGTGTTGTTTCTCCCCATGCCTTTGGCTGCTCGGCTGCCATAATTTCTCCTAGGCTCTCTAATTTGGTTTTATCACCATGAACAGAGCCAATTAACACCTTATTAAATTGATGATAATGTCTAGATGCATGATGGACTGGAATGGTTATTCGTGGTTCATTTCGGTAATAGGATTGTAAGGCTATTGCTATTAACATCTCGCTGTGTTCTGAATGATTTCCTCCAATGATATCGACCTCAACCTCATCATGATGTTCTAAAAGAGAGTCAATCATTTGTGTTAAAATGCTCATGGCGGTGACCGCTATCTTGCTCATACGCCCGTCGACGTCAAGAGAATGATTTCCATGCGTTGTATGCTGATCAATATTGTCAGCATGTAGCATGTCCCCTAGGCTTACCAACAGGGCTTTTTTTGCCTTGGGCCCTCTCAATACCAGATCTCGAATAGCTGTCGTCATAAGCTTCTCGGCTATTTTTAAATCAAAATTAGCCCCGCACTCCGGCGCCCAGGCAGTCAGTCCAAGATGCGGATCTCCTAGGACATAACAGGCTAAAAGCTTGCTATCACATATCTTCTTAGATTTTTTGATAGATCCCTTACGAGCAATTACTTTTTTTGGCATCTCGGCCATAATTTCTTCTAGAAGTTTTTGTGGATCTGGCGTCCCAATCTTTGTCTTTACCCATTGCGCTGTGGTTGTTCCATCTCCAGAGACCAACGTGCTCATACCTATGATACGATGACCTTCTGGTACAGCCTCTCTAATGTCTCCAAGCGCATGTTCTTCCTTACTACCAAGCCATTGACTTTTTGTTGTTCCGTCCGCTTCCATCTGGGTTGAAACTCTCTTAACAATAAAACCTTCTGGCACTGCTGCCAGTACGGTTCCATCAATCATTCCTAAAACCTGATTCTTATAAGATTTGTTCGCCCTGATATCTTGAATGGTTCTTTGTGATACTCCATATTTATTTGCTAAATCAATTGTCTTTTTTTCTACTTCTGCTCTAATTTGATCTGCGATCTCTTGTGATAATTTGATAACCATTTTCTTCTCTTCTTTTCTTTAAGGGGGGGTTTAATATCTTCCCTCTTTATATAAGTATGTTATCAATCAAGTATTTACCATTTAAATCGACATACTAAATGAAAATAATTTCAACTAGTTAAACCAGAGGAGAATTAAATGCTAACTAAAAAAGAGAGAATAAAGAAATTTGGAGAAGTCTTTTCACCGCCTAGTCTCGTAGACGATATGCTCGACAAGCTCCCTAAGGAAGTCTGGTCTGACCCAAAGCTTAAGTGGCTGGATAACTCATGCGGCGCAGGGGTCTTCCTTTGGCATGGTCTTATTCCTCGACTTATGGATGGTCTTTCTAAGAAGATCCCTAACGAAGAAAAGCGCAAGGCGCATATTGCCGGAATGATTTATGGCGTTGATATCCAGCTGATTAACGTCGGGATCACTCGTTCTTATCTTGTTAAGATGCTCGGCTCGGAAAACCTTAAGACGATCAAGAAGCAAGTTGTTTGTCACGACAGTTTGACTTTTAATTATTGGAATGATACCAAGTTTGATATTCTTGTGGGCAACCCGCCTTATAATGGTGGTGTTGATCTTAAGTTTCTAACTTTGGCCATCGAGAAGCTTGACGTTAAGCATTTGCTTTATGTTCATCCTTCAACATATCTTATTGATCGTAAGGATGGCGCTCGTTATAACAAAATCAAGAACCTGCTCGATGGCAAGCTGAAGTCGGCAACGCTGTTTAATGGAAACCCCGTGTTCAACATTGGGCTGTTTGTGCCTTGCGTGATCATTGATTATGATCGAGATTATTCTGGGAAGTGCTCTATCGAATATTTCGAGGATAAGTTCAAGGCCGACGTGAACAATATCACGAAGTTCGGGAAAGAGTGGGCAACGCTCATTAATCCTTTCATGACTTTGATGGAAGCGGCATGCGCTGACGAAAGCAATATCCGTGATAAGCGACTACCTCGTAGGAATATGTCTTCTTTGATCAAGAAAAATAAAGAATATGCGCAGCTGGCCTCCACACGAGGACATGTTTACGTTTCCTCGTGTGCGGATAAAAACGCCAATATTGTTAAAGATGATTTTTACACCCTTGTAATGAAAAATTCCGACGACAACAAGGGAATAAGAAAGGAAAGTGGAATGCCAACTCTTGAATTTAACAGCAAAAACGAGAGAGA
>ERZ650310.42-NODE-42-length-35504-cov-10.504330_pt1 | contig 35504 bp, 42 predicted proteins | sample MGYA00376246_ERZ650310 | MGnify/ENA primary metagenome ERZ650310 (study PRJEB26733, sample SAMN07839286) | wastewater metagenome | biome: small river; feature: stream; material: water | place: USA: North Carolina | collected 2016-03-01 ...
GGGCACAAACACCATTTACCAACCTAGGCATATCCTCACCACAAAGTCTGCATACACCTGGTGCACCAACAGGCATTGATTTAACCTGCTGGTGAATGCGCTCCAATTCGCGTTTACCCAGCTCTAATGCATAAATTTGTGCAACATCTACTTCATCAGTCATCACTAATCCCCTGCAATTGTAACAATTTAGACTCTAGTAATTCAATTTCTTCACGCAGTTCTTTTATATACTCATCGCGCGATGCTAATTGTAACTTTAAGCCGTGAATTCGAACATCCTTTGGGCATTCAGATTGCCACGCAATCAATTGCCCATCTTTCCAACATGTGGGGTGGTCTACTGCTAAAACTTCGCCGACACGGTCGGCTGCTTCAATCATCAGTTTGTTCATTTTTAATCTCCTTAAAATTTGCAAGGTCCACCATTGGACTTGCGGAAGTGGCACCACTTACATTTGTCATTGGGGCGTGGTGCAAAAGTTGTATCACTCATCATTGGCTTGGTTCGCTTCTCCCATAACTTTTTGAGCTTGGGAACGTCAGCCTGGGTGAACACAATTGGGTTGTCCGCGGTTGGGAAGCTAACGCCAACATCTAGATAAACCAGACGCGGACGAACTTCCTTGAGATGAGGGTGTAACATCAAAGCAGCCAAGGCATAAAGTTCCAACTGCTCAATATACTCATCATTCTGCTCGGGGCGGAATTTGCCCGTCTTCCAATCGGTCACCACCATGACGTCAGCCTCAGCGTGGTGCGCGCAATCAAGTTTTATGCGAACCCAACAATTAACCCAGTTGTTCCACTCGGTTTCTTCCCAGTCCTTGGTGAAGGACCAGTTGTCTTCGACCACCATTCCGTTGATCGACTTCTTAAACTGCTTGCGCAGCGCCTTGAGTTCGACCTCAAAGAGCTTCAGCTCAGGCGGCACCGTTCGGCCTTTGCCCTTGATGTACTCCTCAGCCAGCGTGTGGATCGCAGCACCGCGTGCCATGGCTTCGTTAGGTGGCTCATTAAGCTTGTCCACATGCTTTAGCTTGAACTTCAATGGACAATTTTTATAGTCCGCATAGCGACTGAACGACCAGCTCGTGATTTTGGTTGACTTCATTTTACCACCCCCATGGTACACAGCTGCCCACCGAGGTTCGATGTTAGCAGCCTTTTTAAACGCTGGGCTTGACCAAACTCAACTAAAATAATCCCGGTGCCTAACGCTAACTTTGGCCTGGAAAAAATATCATCGAATTTAAAAGTGCCGGGCCAAAAATACACCGACGCCGCATGTGGCACCACGAATTCTAAAAACCAACGTTGCTGCGTATTGGCTGGGAGTAACATAATACCGCCCCCGTGCTGTTGCATTTTTTGGATAAATTTGTCCATGCCGTGGCGAATAGCAAAAGGTGGGTTACACCACACAAAGTCTGACTCTTTAAGCTTTGCTGCAAGACCACAGTTCTCAGAACCAGTTGGACCACAGTAGTTCTCCCGCCGACCGATTACGTTGTACGAACCCGCTGCTGCGGCTATATCAACGTCGAATGGACCTAATAAATCAGTGAGCCACTTTGGCGTGATATACGTGCAATCATTATTGGCTCGCTGACTGTTTAAAGATTTGATTAAGCTCATAGTATCTTGCCCTTCTTGTCGTAGTCCTGGAGTTCATCCCAGTTGGTTGAGGACATTGCTCCCTCACTTAGTATAGAGACGTCAAACTCTACACTTTCCATTGTGCGACGTAGAACTTCCATTGCTTGTTTCACATCTTTCTTTGGGACTGAGACAGTGATTTGGTCGTGCACATTGAGAATGATTTTCCAATCTGGTTTGCGCTCACCATCGAAGCGAATGATCGCCTCCTTGGTGCAGTCAGCAGCTGAACCCTGAATGAGCACGTTGACCAGCTTGTAGTCGAACTCACGGATGTGACCATCAATGAGCTTAGGCTCCTCGCAGTAGTACTCACGGCCACCCCAGGTGCGGATGGGTTCCTTGTTCTTGGCCCGCAGCTTCATGTCGCTGTACATCTGCTTCAGCCCAGGATAGAGCATCAGAATGGCCTTCTTCAACTCACTGGACTCTTCAACGGTCATATCATTGCGCTCAGCCAGCTTGCCAACGCCCATGCCGTAGATCAGGCCCAGGTTCGTGTTCTTCACTGGCTTGCGGTCGTAAAACTTGCCCATCTTCTCGAGTTCTGCCTTGGCGTAGTCATGGAAGTCGATCCAAGGGTTCTCGACGTACTTGTCCATCAGGGCGCCACCGTCGAAGTGGGCCAAGATGCGAGGTTCTTGCTGCGAGTAATCTCGGTCAATCATTACATCACCTTCAAATGGGGTGATGTAACTACGAACCTTGGGTAATGCTGGTAGGTCTTTAAACGGGCACTTGGGTAGGTTGTGCCCAGGTGCTTCATGATCAAAAATTGGTTGGAACTGCTTAGGTATGTTCTGAAAGTTTGGCGTGGAGCTCAACCGGCCTGTACGTGTACCAACTGATGAATCACCACTTGGTGACTTGATTTGGTTCCATGTTGTATAGATGAAGCCATTAGACGCCTCAGCTGTACGTAACCACGGTTGCATAAAAGTGTTTAGGCACGTGTTGATTTGTGTTCGATACTTCAGCACCGCCAACAACACTTTATCGGTCACACCTTGGAGCAAAGCCTCTTTACTGGTTTGGAACTTGCCTGTGGGTGTCCTTGGAAGTAGATCAGTATCAGCCTTGCCAGCTGCGACCATGGCATCAACTAACTGTGCACCAGAATCAAGATTGATGTCCGCAGGCGCCTTGATGGTTTTGATAATCCAAGCATTGAGCTTATCACGCCAATCGTTGTACATGGCCACGTCGCCACGCAACCGCTTCAAGTCAACAGGTAAACCTTGGCGCTCCATCTCAAGTAGAATGGGCATCAACTTACGTTCGCGGTCGTAGGCGACCAACATACGACGGTCCGCTGTTTTCTGCCAAAGCAGGTTGAATATGGACTCAGTGCGTTCGACGTCACCGTTAGCATAGTCACCAACTAACTTGCCTGGTGCGTAGGCGATGTAGCGCCCAAAGTAGTGGTCTGATTGGCGTGACTTACTAATCTTAACGCCTGGAATTGGTTGATGCTCCAACAGCCACTCACCGACGGCGTCTTGTTCATCAGCCGGGAGACCAAGCAATCGCTCAGCCGATGGCTTTAGACCGAGCTCCATCTGATGCGGGTCGTCAAGGAACAGCAAGAACATCGTGTCATGCACTTTGTCCCACGCAGGGATAGGCAGACCGAAGTGCACTTCCGCGACGTCAACGTCGAATTTGGCATTTTGAAATAGGATGCCATCCTTATGTTGATAAGCTTTTGCCAAAGCTTCAGCTGCATCTGAATAACAACAGTTATTGTCAGTTGGGTGACCCCAAGCGTAGTAGTGCGCTTTTTGGCTGGGGTATTTTATTGATACACCGACAGGAATTGGCGGGTAAAATGGTCTACCTTCAATGCCCATGGTTTCAAAGTCAATGGTTACCGGTTTTGGTTGCTTCATATTAAGCTCCGAGTTCTAGGCGCTCACGGTCTGCGCGGGCTTTGTTCAAGCGACTATGGATGCGCTTCATAAAACTGAGACGGCTGCGGCCTTTCTTTTCTTCATCCAGAAGTCGCCAACAAAGTGCTTCATCCGCAGTGCTTAGTGCTTCATTCAGCGCAACCCACGTCAACAGTACTGGGTTGGTTATTGGCTTCTTGTTCATCATTATTGCTCCTTGGTGAAGTTGGGAGCGTAGTGCTCCCAACCAGCTTAGTACTTACGAGCCGCGCGTTTCGGTTGTGCAGCTGCTCGGCTACCACGTTTTGGAGGTGGTGCCGCAGCCGCTTCTTCATCGAACGGAGCGTATGGGAAGTCGATTGTGGCCTTAGCTTCTGCGTGGCGTTGCATGATTGCAGCCATGAGGTCATTTGGGGCGTTCATAATCGGTTCAAACACAACTTTAAATTGTGATTTAGGATCTGGCACAACTTTGACCTTAGTCACAATGCCGTGAGGCGGACGTTTTAGTGCACCGGCAATCTGCTTGACAAATGCCGCATAACCTTTTACTGAGGTCACAGGCAACTTCATAAAGCCGATAGCTGTTGTAGCGTAGTGGTCTTCGTCCTCGATAAGCTGGAGCTTACCATTCTGGTCGAAGGTACCTGCGGGAATCAATGCCAAGCGGCGAGTTTCACGTGCGGCCTTACCGCGTCCGGTATCAGCAGAACCCCATTCACAAACTTCGCTCTCAGCGCAAAGCTTACCGGCAAATTCTGGTGAAGAGTTTTCATGCCAGACCATCGTGGCTTGGTCACGACCGAAGGCAAAAGCAACTGGGCCTTGAGGTGTGTCTGGGTCGTACGCACCTTCGTAGTAAACAGTTTCGAAGATGCTATCAAGGATGATAACAGCCATCTGGTTACCTGGAAGTGGTGCATCTTGCCATGACAGTTGGCCAGAGCGCAGACTGAAGAATTGGCCAGTCGCTGTACTTTGCTCCATACCGGCGGAGATTGCTGCCTGTTTGGCGAGTTCTTCGTCCCACGTTGTAAGTGCAGTAGTTGGGTTTTTAGTGGTTGGTTTAGTAGTCATTAGAGGACTCCTTACTAGTTACGAGTTACCAGGTGTTATGAACTACGCCCACCCGCCTGGTCAAGTGGGCGTAGTATTAAACTTTATTTATTGAAACAGATACCGCATTGAAAGCTTTTACACCAGGAACTTCCTTACCAGCTTCCCAACGTTCCTTAATTGCTGCGTCAGACAGACGTTTCTGCAATAAGTCAAAGCTACCTGTCTTTTTCACAAACGCATAAAACTTGTCGTAGTCCTCCACCTGGGGGACTTGCTTGGTTACCACTGTTACGCGCGCCAACTTACCGGCTACACCGCTCGCCTCAGACTTGGGTAATGTGTTGATAATGTGCTCTTTCAAAGCAGATTCTTCGGATGCAACAGCGTCGACTTCTTTTTGCATGGCAAGTCGCTTGTTGCGCAACTCATAGAGACGGTCGGCGCACGCGCCCATCGCTTTGGGGAATTTATAGTTTAATTCTGGCATGTTTATTTCCTCGCAAGTTAATTAGTTGATATTAATCATTATAGCATACAAATATTAATTTGTAAATAGTTAATTTTAATCCACTGTTAAATCTTGGGTGCGTGTGCGTGGTCTATCCCACACTTTGGGCAAGTGGTTTGTGCGACTGAGAAGCCATGATTGGTGGTCACCTTACCAGTTCCCCGGCATTCACCACAGACTTTAGGCTCATTCGCAATCAATAAAGCGGCTTTGTAGGCTTTATTGAATTTTTGGAACTCATCTGCGTCGCCACCCTTATCTGGGTGGTGTACACCCGCAAGCTCGCGCCACCTTACTTTGACTTGAGTTGTTGTTGCCATCTCACCAAGATTTAGAATTACAAAGGGGTTCATTCACCAGGCTCCTGTAGGTTACCCAAGAGCATTACTTTATTTACTGCCATTTTATTTACCATTTATTTATTTATTGTTAATAGTTATTTAATGCAAATGTAACGCCTTCGGAAGACTCTGAACATTTATCATGTGCTAAAAGGTCATCTAACATATTCTTGAGAAACTCCCGTGAAAAATCTGTTACGTATTGGTCATCTAAGGCATCTGCAAGCGTTTTCTTTAATTGTTCCACATATTGCAAATCATTATTTGTATACGCTTTTAGAAACATTTCATGCTTTAATTCAGATTCGTCTAAATCAGCTAAGTCATGTTCTGCATGTGATGTCATTTTTTATCCTTTATTTTAATTAATGTTTATTTTTTAAAATGGGCTTAGGTGTCAGTGGCAGGGCTTGATACCTGCTCATACTCTCATAATCGTCATTACTACAATTTGACACTGCGCGTTGCCGAGGTCTGCATTACCTTTATGCTACTAGTCAGGTACCGATCCTGATTCCCCTCTACCCAAAACAATCCGCTGGTTACACGTCCGTCCGTGATGCACTGACACCTAAGCCCACTTTTTTCATTTAAATTCCGCTCATATTTTTTATGTATTTATTCATTTTTGTTTCCTTTATTCTTGTTCTGGTGGATGCGGAATTGGCATCCAGTGGGTTGGGTTAATCTCCTCACAATCGCCATACTCACCACGATGAAACCATGCATTCCTGTTCACATCATACCAGGCATCCGCGCATCTATAGCCGCTGCCCCATTTCCTGTCGTGTATCCACACGTCAACTTCTGTACCATCTTTTAGAGCTGTCTCGATTTTTTGCCAACCAATATTATTTTTTGGTGTCATTTTTATTTCCTTTCAATGAATTCTAGGCCAGTGGTGACAATACCATCACACTGGCAGGGAAGGTATTTCCTTATTGTTTTATCATTTTAATATGGCGGTATTTTGTTGCTATTTTGTTGCTATATTTGAAACTAAAATACCAATGGGTCGTTAGCCATTTCCACTGGCTTACACCATATTTAATAGTCCAAATCATGGTGTAAATTTTAGATTTTTTATTTACTGTCATGTTTATTTCCCCAGCAAGTTAATTAGTTGATATTAATATTATAGCACGCAAATTAATATTTGTAAACAGTTAATTTTAACCTTTAATAACCTTACTGTGTTTATGGTTTAACAGCCGGAGCGTGAACTAGGTAACAACACATGTTGTAACTCTTTATTTACGCTCCGGTTAAAATAAAAGACCCTTAGCGCTTTGACCTCGGGTCCTCAGTCTTACGCAGCTTTGATGCCAGCAGTCACGGACTTCAAAACGTCGGCAGTGATTTTCTTTACCACCTTGTCTTCTTGCTCTTTGTTTTCATCAGCCACTGCCTTCACAATTTCCAAAACACGTTTGGTCTCGGCTTTTACTGCCGCATTGATTTGTTTATCGATCGCGGCTTGTACCGCTTCATCAGCCAAAACTGTTTGCACTTCTTTTGAATTCATGATAATTCTCCAAGCTAGTTTGATAACACTGCGGGACCAATTCCCGCAGTTAAATTAATTATATAACAATTAAACAACGTTGTACATATATTTAATTTGCGGTATAATACACAGGCGCTTTAGGTAGATCTGAAAGACTCGATTTTGAGCTCAGGATTTTTATGAAAAACACCCCGAACAAATATCTAATACTTAGCTTTCTTCGGAGCAGATTGCTTCTTATTGCACCCGTCTAAGTGCTCAATTGCAGCTTGCGGTTGAGCACTTAACCACTTGTCCACATTCCGCACAGCATAATAGCGACCTTGGCTACCATCGGCCACGCGAATCGGCTTACCACCGTGAATCTGACGAACACCCGCTCTCGCCAACTCGCGGCCGAGACCATTCGCTGTTGTACCAGTTTTGCCGCTTGGGTCATAGAACTGCAACAACTCCTTGCTAGTGAACAAGTCCTTATCTACAACAATCTCGCCTACCTTCAAGACGTAGTCAGGCGTAGCAATCAATTGCCGAACCCAACCGGCCAAGTCACTTTGCACATTAGCAATCATACGTTCTTTCGCCATGGTTCTGAAAGCCGGTGCTGCTGGGTTGAAGTCGTCAAGGTCGTAGTTAAGCAAGAAATCGAACACAGCAGATGAGCCACCTGAGTCAACCCAAAGGTCGTACTCCACATAAAACTCTTCGGGCAAGGGTCCTACTTGAACCTCGTGGATAAAAAACCGGCGATCGTCGTCCTCAAGGAAGAACGAGTCGGGGTGGTTGGCAGTAAAGAAGTAGTTTATACAATCGGGCACTACGTACGTTGGTACATACTTGCCGTTGACGCGCAACTCGCGCTGGGTAATCAATTTTTTCAAAAAATCAGCATCTTGGCGCTTATTCGACCCCGTTACATCATCGCCCATAACAAACTGCTTGCCCTCGGCCCACTCATTGAATGAGTTGTGTAAATCCATTTGGCTAATCTCGGTAAAGTTCTCACCGTAAATGCGACCAAGTGTGTAACCAATAAGCGACTTACCGGTACCGTGCTTGATACCATGGATCACAGCTGAGCTGAACATCTTTTGGCCGGGGTACTGAAGCGGGTAAGCACACCAAGCTAAGAACCACTTTTTGGCTTGCTCTTCCACGCCGGTAAAAATATGGTCAATTAGTTGCAGGAACAAATCAACGTCCCCAGCTCTTGGTTGTACGCCCCAGCCTGGCCAGATGTTGAACAGCGGTCGTGGCTCTTGAATGAACCGGTTCTTGCCCGGTTGATAGGTCAGCTTTGTGACCTCGGTACGCAATGGCCACTTAAGCCAAGCAGCTGCGGCTGATACTGCTTTGAAGCTGATACTGCCATCTTGTTTGATTTGACGCTCCTGGTAATTAAGAGGCGATTGCAAATGCTCCTTGAACGCGGATGGTGATGCTTTGAACCTAGTCTCTTGGTCAACTATCAGCCCAGGGTTTTGCACGTAGACATAGCGGTTGTTGAGGTCCCATAATGGCGCCGTCAACCCAAGCGGTTCGGCGGTGGCTAAAAGTTGGCGGAACATAGCAACTGAGGTGGGACCGGCATGAACTAAGAAGTCATCGAGCCCGACCTTATCCATGCCATGCAACTGAGGTAAATTAACCAGGTGGCAGAACGCACCACGACGATGCAGCTCCTCGGCCAGTTCACGCAGGGCGTGACAGACCATGGGGTTGGTCTTGTAATCAGAATCGAAGCAGATATAAACATTGCGTTTGAGCCACTGAATCGGCTCCAAGCTGGGAAGCCAGGTTAAACCTAGCTTATTGCTGCGCCAGTTGTACACGCCACCCAGGCCGATGGTGGGGAAGCCTTCTTTGCACGCCTTGGCGGCCTTGAGTTCACCTTCAGTGATAATAAGTGGTTGGTTGGTGTCTGAAATAATCTCAGCCCAGTCCTGATTGGTTGGGTAATAAGCGACTGGCGCGGTGTTTGGTTCTTGAACATAGCGAGGCGGCTTCTTCTCGGCGAGGGCTGCGAAGTCTGTTGCTTGTTCAAGGTAACGAATTCGGTAGAAAGGTTTGGCTGTTGGCCAATCGCTAAGCGGTTTGCCATCTGGGCCGTAGTACTCAAGCTTCAATGAACAAAGCTGTTTAAAGGCAGCGTGTTGAGCATGCGTTTGCTGCGCGGATAAACAATTGATGTGGAGAATCTTTGCGTCGTCTAAGGTTAGACCTGACGTCTTTAGTTTTGCCTCGCCTAAAGCACTAGCTTTGTGATCGGCAAGCGGTTTTGTTTTCTTAGTTGCCATAGTATTTCCCAAATATTTTTTCGCAGTGGTCGGTGAACCAGTATGCGCGAGCTGTTTAACGTCAACCCCAGCACTTCACCGTTTGACGCCTCTCTTTCCATCAGCAATAAAGAAAGGTGTTAACCCGGGCTTCAGTCTTGCTGAGGGACTTAGGCTCGTAAACATGGGAAAGTCAAGAATGACTACATGGGACTTTGCACTGCAGACCGTGTTAACAAATATATTATAACTTGTTACGTATTGTTTGTAAACAGTGGATTTAGATTTAATTTACCACTAATTTTGCCGCTACAGAATATGCGCAGCTACACGATTCTCTATTCTCTATCCTCTCTATTATATATATTTCTTTTTTATTCCTCTTAATAAAAAAGAAAGAATAATCTGTATAATCTGTAGCAAAGGTATGTAAAAGGTATATAAATCAAACACTTCGGCCACTACACATTTTTGCTACAGATTATTATTCGGCCCCATAATGTGTAGCAAATAAGGTATATAAATCGGATAATTTGCACAAAGTTGTTTATTTATGTGTACAAACGTATTAAAACGTGCTATAATGGAAATAGTGAAAAGCATTCAAACATTTCCCCCACGGATTTTAAACTATGACAACACAAGGTGGAGCACGGCGCGGAGCAGGACGACCAAAGGGTCGGCTCGCGACTGTGACCGAGAAAGCTCGTGAGGCTGCTATGGAAACCGGCATGTTACCGCATCAGTGGTTATTGATGGTTGCGCGCGGTGAACCTGTACCTCACAAACGATGGAAAATAATTTATGACGCTCAAGGCAATGAGCAGGCTCGCGAACTGGTGAATGAGGAGTTTTATGCGGATTTTGCTACCCGCATTGATGCGGCAAAAGCTGCAGCCCCATTTTATGCTCCAAAGCTTGCAGTGCAAACTGTGTCAATTGGCACTGGTTCCGCCGACGCTGTGACACAAATGCTCAAAGAAATTGCTGAAAGGTTGCCATCATGAATGCTTATGACAGAGATTTAGCAAGATGGTACCCACTTGTGGAGCATGACGTTCAACAAGCATTAGTTAATGATAACGTACGTTTTAAAATTGTTCCCGCAGGTAGACGTTCGGGGAAAACAGAACGGGCTAAGCGCTATGTTGTTAAGCAGGCAATGAAAGACCCTGGGCCTTATTTTGTTGCAGCGCCGACTCGTGACCAAGTAAAGCGAATTTATTGGCAAGATTTAAAAAGATTATGCTTTGCATCAATTTTAGAAAAAAATGCAGTTTCTGAATCAGAATTAATTATTAAATTGCCAAATGGCAGCACTATTAGCCTTGTGGGTTTAGATCAGCCGCAACGCATGGAGGGCGTACTTTGGGCGGGTGGTGTAATTGACGAGATTGCAGACGTTAAGGCTGGGGCTTGGGAAGAGAATATTAGCCCAGCACTTGATACATTTAATCCTGAACGCCCCGATTATAGAGCGTGGTGCTGGCTTATTGGTGTTCCTGATGGCTTAAATCATTATTATGATATGGCTGAGTATGCACGTACCAGCGGCGACCCCGACTGGAAGCTTTACACGTGGAAGTCAAGCGAAATTTTGCCCGCTGACACAATTGCAGCAGCTAAACGCAGAATGTCACTTCGTCAGTTCCGCCAGGAGTATGAGGCATCGTTTGAGACAGCGACAGGACGCATCTATGAAGACTACAGCAAAGCCAACTGGACAACCGAAACGATTCAGCCCAACGAACAACTCATGTGGTTCCACGACTTCAACTTCACGCCGCTTAGTTCTGGTATTGGTGTTCGTCGTGGCAACGCGCTTTATTGTTTGGATGAAATCATTCTCACGTCGGCCATTGCTCGTCAGTCTGCCCTTGAGTTCTGTGACAAATATAAAACCCATTTGAATAAAAATGTGATTGTTTATGGTGATCCTGCTGGTAGAGCTGGTGAGAAACACGGGCATGCGTCTGATTACACTGAAATTGAAAAAGTGTTGCGTGACCATGGCTGGACGGTTCAACGTAAAGTTAAAAATGCAGCTCCGGCTATTCGTGATCGTCAAAATGCGGTACGTTCTAAAATATTAAATGCTAACGGTGAAGTGACTTTATTTGTTAACCCAAATAATTGTAAATATTTACACAAAGGCTTAAGCACAGTTACAACAAAAAAAGGCTCTACTTTTTTAGAAGAAGAAACGGAGTTTCAGCACATTACAACAGCCGTGGGTTATTGTATTGATTATGAGTGGCCAGTTCGATTAGACAAGCCACAAGTCAACTTTACACCAACGCCAACGATTAATTATTGGGGGCGTTGATGGCTAGAATAAGCAAAGAAGAAATGTTGGCGAATGTTCATGCGGAAGCAATGCGTGAATTTGATGAAATACAATCAGCAATGCGTGATGAACGCAGGCAATGTTTAGAAGACCGCCGTTTTTATTCAATTGCAGGTGCTCAATGGGAAGGTTCGTTAGGCGATCAATTTGAGAATAAGCCAAAATTTGAAGTAAATAAAGTGCATTTAGCAGTTATTCGCATTTTTAACGAATATAGAAACAATCGCATTACTGTTAATTTTGTGAGCAAAAGCGGTAAAAATAACGATAAATTAGCTGAAACATGCGCTTCACTTTATAGAGCAGACGAACAAGATTCGGTGGCTGAAGAAGCTTATGATAACGCTTTCGAGGAAGCAGTGGGCGGCGGCTTTGGTGCTTGGCGTTTACGTGCTTGCTATGAAGACGATGAAGACGATGAAGACGAGCGACAACGAATAAAGATTGAGCCAATTTTTGACGCTGATTCATCTGTATTTTTTGATTTAAACGCCAAGCGTTTTGATAAGTCAGACGCCAAATCATGCTTTGTAGTTACCGCTTATAGCAAAGATGCTTATACCGCCGAATTTGGCGATGAGGATTTTACGAGCTGGGACAAAGAGGTTAATCGTCAGTTCGATTGGTTAACGCCTGATTTGGTGTATGTTGCAGAATATTACAAGGTTGAAGAGCAAAAAGAAACAGTCTATATTTACGAAGGCTTGGATGGGCAAGAGCGCAAAGTTCGAGAGTCGGAATTAGAAGCCGATGAAGACTTAGAAGACGTGTTGCACGCAACAGGCTTTAAAGAAGTACGTCAAAAGAAGGTTAAGCGCAGAAGAGTTCATAAATATATTTTATCAGGTAACAAAGTTTTAGAAGACTGTGGCTATATTGCAGGCAAGTATATTCCGATCGTGCCCATGTATGGCAAACGGTGGTTTATTGATAATATTGAGCGTTGTATGGGTCATGTACGTTTAAGTAAAGATGCGCAACGCTTAAAAAACATGCAATTAAGCAAAATTGCTGAAATTGCAGCCCTAGGTTCGGTTGAGAAACCAATTTTTACGCATGAGCAAATGGCGGGCAATCAATTGATGTGGGCTGAGGATAACATTAAAAACAACCCATATCTTTTGATTAACCCGATGATAGACGGAAACGGCAACCCAGTAGCAGTTGGACCAGTCGCTTATACCAAAGCCCCTGAAATTCCAGCGGCGACGGCTGGATTGATGCAAGTAACAGAGCAGGACATGCAGGACTTATTGGGTAACCAGCAAGCGGGTGAACAATTGCAACCCAATATGAGTGGCGCCGCAATTCAACTCATCCAAAACAAGCTAGATATGCAAACGTTTATTTATATGTCAAACATGGCTAAAGCGATTAAGCGAAGCGGTGAAATTTGGCTATCTATCGCTAAAGATATTTTAGTTGAAGAAGGGCGAGTCATGAAAGGCGTTGGCGGGCAAAATGAAATTAATTCTATTCAATTATTGCGCCCAATCATCAATCAAGAAACGGGCGGCGTTGAACGTGAAAACGACTTAAGCGGTGCGGATTTTGATGTGGCGGTTGACGTGGGACCCAGTTCAGCAAGCAAACGCCAAACAACAGTGCGCAACTTAACGGGCATGATGCAAATGACTCAAGACCCTGAAACCATCCAAGTTCTAGGAGCTATGGCGATGATGAATATGGAAGGTGAGGGCATTAGTGACGTGCGTGAGTTCTTCCGTAAAAAACTAGTGCGATTGGGTGTTGTGAAGCCAACAGATGAGGAAATGCAACAACTGCAAGCAGAGGTACAAAATCAACAGCCCGATGCGCAAACACAGTTTTTGCAAGCTTCAGCAGAACAGGCACAAGCGCAAGCCGCAAAATCAAGAGCGGACACGGTTTTAACAATTGCAAAATCGGAAGAAACAAAAGCAAAAACAGCACAAACATTATCTAACATGGACTTATCACACAGAAAACAGATGTTAGATTCAATTAAAACATTAAATGAAATGAATTCGCAGGTTGGTCAATCGCAGGTGGGTGAGACGCCCGCTTATGATTTAAGCCAATTTGCAAATACCACGGGACCCGTCAATCCGTAATTGACGAGCAAGGAAAATCCGTTAGTCCATAAATTAACGAGAAAAAAGAAAAAAAAGGGAATTAGTTAATGAGTGATAAGTTTTTAAATGAGGCAGAAGCCGAAGAAGAACAACAAACCGAAGAATTGGATAATGAAGCAGAAGCGACGGATGAAGCAGAAGCGACGGATGAAGCAGAAGACGATGATGACGAGGTTATTGTTTCAATTGGTGAGGAATCGCCGCCCTCAAATGAGCAAGAGAATAAAGAGTCAAATGGGTTGCGCAATTTTCGAAAAGTGTACAGAGAAACTGTGCGCAAAAACAAAGAGCTTGAAGACAGGTTAGCAGCCATTTCAGCAGCGCAAGAAAAGCCTGTTGAGCAATTGGGAGCAAAACCAAGGCTTGAAGACTTTGATTATGACGCCGAAAGTTTTGAAACAGCACTTGATGCGTGGCATGAACGCAAAAAAGCAGCGGATGAACGAATTGCAAAAGCTAACGTTGAAAGAGAAAGTCAGCAACGGGCTTGGCAAGTAAAGATTGATGAGTATAGCAAAGCAAAATCAGCGCTAAAAGTCAAAGACTTTGAAGACGCTGAATTTGTTGCGCAAAATACGCTATCAATCACACAGCAGGGCGTGATTCTGCAAGGCGCAGAAAACCCAGCTTTGTTAGTGTATGCTCTTGGTAAAAACCCAGTAAAAGCAAAAGAATTGGCGGCAATTAATGACCCAGTTAAATTTGCTTTTGCAATTGCAAAAATGGAAACTCAATTGAAAGTAACTAATAAAAAAACAGCTCCGACTCCTGAAAAAACTGTAAGAGGTACAGGTGGGGTATCGGGGACAGTAAGCAATAAATTAAATGAGTTAAAAGCAAAAGCGCAAGCGAGTGGTGATTACACTGATTACTTTGCTTTTAAAAGATCGATGAAAAAATAAAGGAAAAATAAAATGCCAAATGCATTAGCAAAAGACCTTGAACTTATGTTCGAGACGTTTGTAGATGGTTTCGACGCTGCTTGCGTCATCAGTCAAGAGGCTGAAACATCATACCCAGACCCAAAAAGTTTGCAACGAACAGGTGACGTTTTTTATAAAAAACAAAATTATCAAGCCAGCATTGTAACCGGCTTAGATGTAAGTGCAGCAACAAGAACTGATGTTATTGAAAGGTTTGTTCCTACCACGTATAGATCTCCCGATAACGTTATTTTTGAGCTAGACGCTCGGGAATTGCGAGATCCAAACCACTTAAAACGTATGGGGGATGCTGCAGGCTTAAGATTGGCGGCTGAAATCGATAAAAATTTATATGCAGCCGTAGCTGCTCAGGCTGGCATTGTCATTAAAAAAGTCGGTTCTTTTTCTTGGGACGATGCAGCAACTGCTGAAGCGGTGATGTTATCACGTGGCATTTCTGCAGCCAATAAAAAAATCTTTTTAAACCCGATGGATTATCGAGATGTCGCAAAGGATTTGGGCAATCGAGCTTATTTGGGCGATCGTTCAAAAGATGCTTACGAACGATCAAAAGTTCCAGATTTGGCTACATTTGCAGCCTTTAGGACTGACAATATGATTAACTTGGCGGGCGTTGGCACGGTAACAGGCACAACTGTTACAGCGAATACTGCGCATACAGTTACAGCTATGACTGGTGACTTGCCAACAGATAACCGCAGCGGTACGCTTGGCGTCAGTGGTGCAAATATCGCAAATATTAAAAATGGTGATGCGTTTACCATTGCAGGCGTTAATGCGGTTCATAATATAGATAAATCAGACTCTGGCAATTTAATGACGTTTCGGGTTATATCGGGCGGTGGCACTGGTACATTAACCGTTTCGCCAAAAATTGTTACAACTGGTCCATATCAAAACGTTACAGCGCAAGCCTCAGCGGGTGCAGCAATTACGTTTTTAAACACATCAACAAAGCCAGTTAACGCTTTTTGGTCGCAAGGTGCAGTAGCCCTTGATTATGGCAAGTTGGCGTTTCCGGCAGGAACTGGTATGGAAGTGATGACCTCTAACACTAAAAACGGCGTTCCGCTTGTGATGGTTGCGCAGTCAAATGCGCAAACTGGCAAGTTATTTGTGCGATATACAACGCTATATGCCGCTTCAGTTTTAGACCCTGAAAAATGCGGCATTATCATTGCAAATCAAATTTAACAATTAACGCCCCTTGCTTTTTTCGCTTGGGGCTAAAAGGATTATATGGATTTAGAATTTCCGAGAATGATTTATAAAGCTGGGGAAATGATTGAGCTTGATGTCGGTTTTTTTGATTACAAGGTGGTTGAAAGTGCTGAAGAGTTTGAAAAGTTAAAACTTGAAGGTTGGCGTTTAGATCCTGGTACGGCAAAAAATTTAATTGACACGGCGGCTGAAATTGCATTTCCACAAGCAGAAAGTGGAGACCATAGAACTGTTGCGGATGTTGATGCTCAAATTAAAGCTGAGAATGCATTGATTCGTGAACAGCTAAGAGTCGAGGAATCTGAAGCAGAAGGCAACGAACTTAGCGTTACGTCCACCGCAAAAACAAAAAAACAAAAAAGGCTGAGCTAGAATGAGTATTAAAACATTTCAACCAGCTTACGGCACAGGCGTTACATTAACTGTTGGCAGTAGCTCTGCGTCAACAGAAATTGGCGTTGGTGGCAGGCAGCTATGCATTACATCGCTAAATGCGGTGCAGTGCTACCTTCGATGCGGACAATCAGGGGCTGTGGCAACAACAGCAGATTATCCAATACCGCCTAACGGGCAAGTGACAATTACAAAGCGTGCAGACGATGATTTCATTGCTGCAATTGCGCCAGCTGGTGGCGGCTCACTACATATAATTGAGGGCGATGGAATTTAATGTTTAATCGATACAGGTCACGTTTACGTACTAAAACAACATCAATTGCAGCCAGCAATCCATTTGTTTTAGACCAAATTTCAACGCCAAGCGCAGCCGCTTATTCGTTGAGAAAGCTTAGAGGTGCGTACACTGGTAACGCTGTGCGTGTCAGACGCACAAGCGATAACACAGAATTAGACGTAGGTTTTGCATCAATTAGCCAAAACTTAGCAGTTAACGGTGATTTTAGCAATGGCGGTACTGGCTGGACTTTATCCAACGCAAGCGTTGCAAGCGGTGTATTAAATGTTAGCGGAGGGGCTGATTTTATTAAGCGCAATATTGGGTTAGTCCAGGGGAAAAAATACTGGTTTTCATTTGATTATACTTGTTCCGTGGGAGCAAATTTGCGTGTGAACAACGGCAATGCAAATGGCTCATCGCCAGTTTACATGCGAAACGCAATAAACGGCACAAGCGGCAAAATCCAAGGATCATTTATTGCAACGACAACCAGTGGATTTTTTGCAATCGAAGCCGATGCAAATACATTTACTGGGACAATTGATAATATTATTGTTTGCGAGGTTGGTTTAGCGGGGAATGATTTAGATTTATACGCCATAACCCAATTTTGCGCTCCAAGTGGAGGCTCACAATCCAGTGTATCAAGTGGTCTTGTATCGACGTGGTATGACCAAAGCGGTTTTGCACGCCATGCGACCCAAGTCACTGCGGGTAATCAGCCGCGCATCGTCAACGCGGGCGTGCTGGTTGCCTACAACAGCAGGCCGATGATGGAGTTTTACCTTAATCCGTCAGACGTGTTTTTTGGCGTGCAAGGAACTCTCGATGTTGGCAGCGTTTCAATCGTGATTGACAATAAGTCTTCAACAACATTTCCAAATTGGTCGTCAATATTTTTCAATACCTCGCCACGTAGACCGATGCTCTATGGCGTGCCCGCTACGCCACAGCTGGGCTCCGACTTTCCATTGTCAATATGGGTCAATGGCTCGCAAGGAGTATCCAATCCCACTTTTCTCACTCCGCCACCCGCCGACACACCAAGGGTTGTACACGCCTCCTTAGCCAGCACGCTGACATCAAATAGCGCGTTGCGCATCGGCAAAACCGACAATAATTTTGAGGGGAGATTTGGGGAATTTATTATTTTGCCGCTCCAGCTCGTTACTTCTGAGCGGCAAAATTTGGACCGCGACCAGGGCAATTACTACGGAATAGCAATAGCATAAGGGGATCTGAATGGGATGGACTAAACGAGAATACATATTGCAGGCCTACGAAGAAATAGGGTTGGCAGCTTATGTATACGATTTAACACCTGAGCAGCAAAATTCAGCACTTAGACGGCTGGATGCAATGATGGCCACGTGGGACGCAAACGGCATTAATGTCGGCTGGATGATGCCGTCAACGCCTGACTCAAGCGACATTGACTTTACAACAAATGTGCCAGACGTTGCTAATGAAGCTATATATACTAATTTAGCAGTGCGACTAAGTGCGGCATTTGGCAAGGTTCCAAGTGCTGAATTAAAAATGTTGGCTGGCAGCAGTTATAAAACCCTGTTGTTATTTGTAACAAAAGATATACCACAACGCCAGATGCCCGACACTATGCCTTACGGTGCTGGCAATAAACCCCATGCTGGATTTAGTAATCAGTTTTTTTCAGCACTGGATACCCCGCTAGCAGTTGGCAACGATAACATTATTACATTGGAATAATTAAATGACAACAATAAATCAACTTTCAGCCGTAGATGCTGTTATATCTAGCGACCAAATACCCATTTATTCAAGCACAAACGGTGACGCACGTAAAACATCGGTTGCAACACTTGCGAATTATCTGTCAAATCAAGTTACATTTCTTGATGGCATGATTACACAGTATTTTGCACCCTCGGCAACTGGCTTCACGGTTACAATTAATGATGCGCCCAACAGTATTTGGCTTGTTTTAACGCCGACAGCAGGCTTTGCAGCGGGCACAATTAAATTGCCGACAGTTACTAATTGTGTCGACAAACAAGAAATTTTAATTAATACAACCCAATCGGTAACCGCTTTAACAATTAACGGCAATGGCGCAACTGTAACAGGCGCACCAACTTCATTGGCAGCAAATGCTTATTTTAAATTGAGATTCGAGGGCGTTACCGATACTTGGTATCGCATAGGATAAAGGATTGTATAATGCAAATACCGATTTTAAACGGCATATATACAGATAGAAATGCAAATTTTCGTTCATCATACCCGCGCAATATGGTGCCTGTACCAAAACAGACTGGCATATCACAAGGCTATTTACGCCAAGCCGATGGAATTGAGTTATTAGCAGTCGGTTCTGGCGTTGACCGTGGTGGTATTAACTGGAATGGAACTTGCTACCGTGTGATGGGCGATAAATTTGTAAGAATAACAAGCTCAGGGTTGATTGAAGAAATTGACACAATTGCAAATGATGGATTACCCGTTAGTTTCGATTACTCGTTTGATAGGTTGGCAATTGTATCAGCTAGACAGTTATTTTATTCAACAGGCGGAACTTTGCAACGCGTGCTTGATGTTGACCTAGGTTTTCCATCATCCGTGATATACGTTGATGGTTATTTTATGATGACTGATGGCGCAAATTTAGTCGTGACTGATTTAAACGACCCAACATCAATCAATACTTTAAAATACGGTTCAGCTGAGGTTGACCCTGATCCAATTATGAAGGTTTTGAAAGTTAGAAATGAGCCTGTGGCGGTGGGCAGATATACATTAGAGTTTTTTACAAATGTGGGGGGCAGTCTGTTTCCATTTCAGCGAATCCCCGGTGCTTTGGTATTGCGTGGCAGCATTAGCCGCTATTCAGCATGCGTTTTTCAAGATGCGGTGGCATTCGTGGGCGGTGGGAGGAACGAGCCACCTGCGGTATGGCTTGGCGTTAATGGTCAAAGTCAAAAAATATCAACACGTGAAATTGACCAAATTTTACAAAGTTATACAACAGAACAATTGAATACAATTGTTGTTGAAAGTCGCATTGATTCAAGCCACACAATGCTTTTAGTGCACCTACCTAATAAAACTTTAGTGTATGATGCAAACGGTTCACAAGCGACACAAGAACCTGTTTGGTTTACATTGGATTCGGGCTTAATGACTGAATCAACATACCGCTTGCGTAACCTTGTTTGGTGTAATGATAAATGGATTGGCGGCGACCCTACAAGTAACAATTTGGGCTATTTAACCAATGCCAAATCTAGCCATTTTGGCGAATTGGTGGGCTGGGAGTTTTCAACGGCAATCATTTATGGAGAGGGGCGAGGCGCTTTATTTCATGAATTGGAGTTAGTGGCGTTAACTGGCAGGGTTGAATTTAATACTGAGCCAGTAATTTGGACAAGTTATAGCGTAGATGGTGAGTTATGGAGCCAAGAAAAAGCCAAAGCAATTGGCAAAAGTGGAAATCGCAACACACGGATTAACTGGCTGCAACAAGGACAAATGAGGCACTGGCGAATTCAAAAGTTTAGGGGTAATTCTGATGCATTTATATCTTTTTCACGGCTTGAGGCAAGATTGGAGCCGCTAAATGTCTAATACGGTACCCGTTTTAAATCGCTCACAGCTTTCTGAATTTCTAAAAGACCCGAGGGCAATTAGAGCTTTTGAAAATTTGTTTATTTCAGTTACGGCAACAATCCCTGATTCAGTTGATTCAGCACAATATTCGGGTGATAGCTTTCAAGGGCAAATATCAGAAGTTGTAAGCAATTTGGCTGAGCTTGCAGCCATTATTTTAAGCCAGCCATCAAACACCCCGCAAAACATAGAACAAACATTTGAGCAAACATTTGAGCAAACACAATCACAGCAAGATATTTATACCCCACCAGTCGTTATTGATAACGATAATCGTAACCCGAAAGCACTAGTTACCTCAGGTGTTACTTTAAATAATTTTGCAGGTGCAGCAACGGCAACACTAACAAATGCACCAACGGCAGGCAATCCAACTAAATGGGTTGCAATTAATGATAATGGCGTAACGCGCTATATACCAACGTGGTAAAGGATAAAAATGGCAATTACAGTTAAAAACATCATCCCGCGAAAGCATGCAGAAAATGCACAAACGACGCAATACACGGCAGCAAATGCTAAGGCGGTTATTGATAAATTTACAGCAACAAACACAACAGGCGCAGCGGTCACTATTAGCGTTAACCTAGTCCCCTCGGGCGGGGCGGCGGCAACATCAAACCTAGTTGTGCAAAATAAAGCAATTGCAGCTGGTGAAACTTACACATTTCCAGAGCTTGTGGGGCAGATATTAGAAAACGGCGGATTTATTTCAACGCTAGCTGGTGCCGCAACGGCTTTGGTAATTAGTGCGAGCGGAAGGGAAATTACATGATAATAGCAAGAATTGCAGATAAATATGATGTGCCGTTCATCATCAAAGAAATTAATGACGATAATGTTGCACGCCACGTAAACGACGATAAAACATTTGAATATTTCATTGTAGACGATCAAATACAGCCACAATGTTTTATCATCGTTGAAGAAAACGGCGAGCCAAAAGGTTTTTTTTACTTTCAAAATTTAAACTCAATCACAATTGACATCCACACCTGCATTCGCGGCATTAAGGATAAAATTGGCGCAGGGCTTGCTGCAATTGAATTTTTTAAAAGCATGATGGGGGTTGAGGTGATTATTTCATTTATCCCCGCTTATAACTCGGCCGCGCAAAAATATGCAGGCAGGCTTGGCTTTCAAGTATCGGGTCGTATCAAGAAATCTTATTTGTTTAATGGTGAACCCATTGATCAAATCATTGTATCACAAAATATTAAAGGGGGTGAGCTATGCCAGTAGCAGCAGCGTTAACGGGGGGCAGCATTCTTGGCAGTGTGTTGTCAGCCAGGTCTCAGAAAAAAGCAGCGCAAGGCGCAGCAGATGCGCAAACACAAGCAGCACAAATGGGAGTCGAAGAACAAAGACGGCAGTTTGATGCAATTCAAGAACTGTTAAGCCCATACGTTAGTGCTGGAGCACAGGGGTTATCTGGGCAGCAAAATTTGCTTGGCTTAAATGGCAACCAACAACAAATTGACGCAATTAATAATATTAAAAATAGCGGGCAGTTTCAAGAGTTTAACCGCCAAGGGCAGGACGCCATTCTGCAAAACGCGGCGGCAACAGGCGGCTTGCGTGGCGGCAATGTTCAGGGGGCACTGGCGCAGTTTAGCCCACAGCTGCTGCAAAACATGATTCAGCAGCAATACGCCAACTTTGGCGGGCTTTCAACCCTAGGGCAAAATTCAGCAGCAATGACAGGCACGGCGGGGCAAAATTCAGCAAATCAAATCGGTGCTTTGCTGAACCAGCAGGGGGCAGCGCAAGCTGGCGGAATATTGGCTCGGGGGCAAGCGGACCAACAAATGATCAATGGCCTCGGTCAAGCGATGGGCGGGGCTGCTCGCATATTTGGCGGTGGCTTTGGTGGCATGGGAGGGTTTTAATGGGACCGATTAATTATGTAGCAGACGTGCAAGACCCTTTTGAATCAGTTTTGCAGGGCTTTAAAAACGGTGCAGTTATTCAAGACGTTATGCAGCAGCAGCAAGCAAAAGCAATGGCTATGCACCAAGCGCAACAAATGAATAATGATTTAAACAGTTTTTTTAATATGTCAAGACCGACGGCAAAAGACTACGCTGCAATCACAGCAAAACACCCGATTCTTGCTGAAAGACTAAAAGCGGGTTGGGAAGGAATGGAAGCAGAAAAGAAGCAAAATTTACTATCACAAGCAAACCAAGTGCACATGGCGATAGAGCAAGGGCAGCCACAAATTGCAAGACGGCTTTTAACAGAATATGCCGACGCTTACAAAAACAGTGGCGACGAAAATAACTATAAACAAACAAATACATTGATTGATTTGCTTGATACTAACCCAGATGGCTTTCGCAAATCAACTGGCTTGCAGCTTGCTGGGTTGATGGGACCTGAAAAATATGCCGAGGTTTATGGAAAAATTGGCGCAGAGCAAAGAGCGTCTGATTTAGCACCAAGCGAACTTCAACAAAAAGCAGCAGATGCAATTAAAGCAAAGCAGCAAGCTGTTGGCGAGGTTTTTGTAACAAAGAAAGCGCAAGCGGATGCAACAATGGCAGGCTACCAAGCACAAATTAAAGGGTACGAGGCTGGTAACACGCCGCAAAAACTAAGCTTAGACAATCAGAACACAAGAGCACAAATCAAAAATATTGAAAGCCAAATTAGCGACCGAGCAAAGCGTTTAAATTTAGATCAGGAAAAATTGCAAACGGACGTTGGTTTTAAAATTGCAGAAATGAATCAAAAAACAGCAGAGCTACCTGCTGACGCCCGCAAGTTAATTAATGAAAGTGTAGTCGCTGAAACTGTTGCAGAGCAATCAGTAACCAAACTTAATGATTTGGCAGGCAGACTAGAAGCTGCAGGTGGTGGCTTTGGCGTTGCGGCAGCGGCTTCGGAGTGGCTTGCAAAAGCAACTGGCAATCAGAACGAGATGACGAGTTTAAGGCAAGAATACGTTAGATTGCGAGCAACTGAAGCTTCTAAAATGTTGCCGCCCGGAGCTGCGTCTGATAAAGATATTGCGCTGGCGTTAAGCGGCTTTCCACCGCCCGAAGCGGATGCAAAATATATTGCCAGTTTTTTGCGTGGCATGGCTAAAATACAACAAAATGAAGCGGCTATCAATTCTGCAAAAGCAGAGTGGGTAGGCAGCTTTGGGAGCCTCGGGAATGCTAAAAAAGATGTTGAAATTAACGGCGTTGAAGTGAAGGCGGGTACAAGCTTTGGTAATTTTATAAAGCAAGGAGCCAAATCAAATAAAAGCCCTGCAAGCGTTCAAAATATTTACGCACAAATTAAAGCAAGTCGCCCCGGAATTTCAGACGCTGAAATTAATGAGTATTTGTCGCAAAAAGGATTAAAATAATGAATCAAAAAATTAATTTAGCCGATGCAGTGCAAAATCCAAACGTTCAAAAAATGTTAGGGTTGTTAGCCCATACTGAAGGAACTGATAAATTATACGGCTATAAAACGCTTGTGGGCGGCGGCAAAGTTGAAGACCTTTCAAAACACCCAAACATAGTTGGTATGACAACAAAAGATGGTAAATCAACAGCTGCTGGGCGTTATCAAATAACTGGTACTACATGGCGGGGCTTGCAAAAAAAGTATGGGCTTGGTAATGATTTCTCACCCGGCGCACAAGACTTAGCTGCGGTAGCACTCATGAAGGACGCTGGCGCACTAGGGGCAGTTTTAAACGGCGATTTTGGCAAAGCAATTAATAAAGTTAAAGATATTTGGGTGTCTTTGCCTGGTTCATCAACTAAAAATCAACGTGAAGAATCTTGGACGCAAGTAAACAAATATTTAAACGGTTCTGCGCCAACTGATCAAGTTGAACGGCGTGCAGCAAGTTCAAAAACAATTATTAATCCAAAACAGCAAAACATTAAAACTGCCAATAACCAACCAACAAATACTGGGGTTTTAGATGACTTTGATAACTGGTATGCCCAAAAGCAACAGGGTCAGGCACAACAACCCGCTGCAAACGCAACTAATAACGACCCCATCTTGTCTGATTTTGATAGTTGGTATGCCACAAAGCAAGATAAACAACAAAGCGGCGGCATCTTAAACACAATATCAAACGCTGCTAGCACGGTTGCTGATATGTTTACAGGCAACGACCGTAAAACGGCAGAAACGGAAGCTTTGCCCGATTACGCAGGCATGCCTGAATTAAACGACTTAACAAGTATGGCGGGGTGGAAAACTGGCTTAGGCACACTGTTAAGTAACCCCGAAGAAACAGCAAAAGTAATTAAAGCAAATTACCCAAATGTTGAAGTTAAACAAGACCAAAAAGGTAATTACTTATTAAAATCAAGCGCTGATAACAACTGGTACGCCATTAAGCCGGGCTTTCAAATTAGCGATATACCACGTGCAATTGGTGGAGTTGCGGCATTTACCCCAGCGGGTCGTGCAACGTCAATACTTGGCGCAGGTGCAGCAGGTGCAGCAACGCAAGCAGCTATTGAGGGAAGCCAAGCAGCGGCGGGGGGTGAGTTTAACCCGAGTGAAGTGGTAACTGCTGGCGTATTAGGTGCGGCAACGCCCGCAATCATTAATGCAGTGAAGGCTGCGCCGTCGGTGATTAAAAATGCTGGTGATGCGGTTAAAAACACAGCAACGCAAGTAGTTGACAAGCTTGAAACCGCTGCGCTTGCTAACCAAAGTCCAAAGATGGGGTTTAATCAGCAGCCACAAATGGGGTTAAGCCAACTTGGAGCAAAAGCTAGGCGTGCAGCAGAAGGTGGAATCGGCAGCGGCAAATCAACGCAAGAATTTGCTGCGAGTGCTGCACCCGATGCTAAAACAGTGGAAGCCGCAAAAAGGCTTGGCATTGACCAATACTTGCAGCCTGACCACGTTACAACAAATCAAGTTTTTAGGGAGATTTCGCAAGCCGTAAAATCAATTCCTGGCTCCGAGGCTCGCATGGCTGAGATTAGCGGGCTTGGTCAAATTGCAAAGAAAGCGGATGATATAATCCAACAAATGGGGGGCACAACTGACGTATCTGTTATTGATACAAATGTAAAAACAGCTATGCGCACTACGCAGCAACAACTTGAAAAAAAAGCGGATGATTTTTATGCACAACTTCGACAGGGTATACCTGCGCAAGCAGAAGCCCCCGCAGAAAATGTATTGGCATTTATTAACCAACGAGCAGAAGATTTGGGCGGAGTTGAGAATTTAAGCCCAATGGAGCGAATGATTGCAAAAAAATTGTCACCATCTACTTCTGCTAAAGCAAGCGGTGGAATGGCAGAAGAAAGCATTCCAAAATTAAGCACAAAGCAACCAACTTACGCCCTTCTTGATGACGTGCGCCGTGATTTAACAGCGGCACGTGTTAAGCGGCAAGGTTCATTTAAAGATGCCGACACAGGCTTAATAAAAAAACTAGAAATGGAGTTAAAAAAAGACCAGGCAATTGTTGTTGCACAACATGGCATGAAGGATGTATTTGATCAGGCTCAAAAAAGTGTCGCAATTAGGAAAGGTCTTGAGGATGACATGGTAGCCCTTTTCGGCAAAGAATTAGACAAATCAATTGCTCCCGCTTTAGCCACAGCAACCAAAGCTTTGCCAGCAGGCGATCCAAGTAAATTCATTAAGTTGCTAAAAGTTGTCCCCGAAGAACAAAGGCAACAAACAGTTGCCGCTGGCTTATTAACGGCATTTGGTAAAAACGCAAAAAACGGGGACCTTAATTTTAATAGTTACGCGAACTGGTATGAGGGGCTTTTGCGAAATAAAAAAAGTTATGCAGCAATAATGAATAATTTGCCCAAAGAGTCCCGCCAGCAACTAAAAGACTTATACAGAGTTTCAAATGGAATTCGATTAGCTAGCAGAGAGCGCATCGAAACCGGGCGACTTAATGCGGCTTTGGGGGAATTAAAAGATCCAGATACTGCTATGAGCAATCTTTATTCAATCGCACGACGCTCAATTGTGGGTCTTGCGATTGAAGCAGTGACAACAAGCTTGGGGATGCCAGGGGCGGGAATTTCTGCAGGAATAGCTTCAGCGTTAACCAAGGGCAAAACGCCTGCTCTTAAAGCAGTCGATGCATTAATCAATTCACCAGACTTTCAAATTCTTGCACGCTCAATTAATACAAAAAATGAGAAAGCAGCAATTAAAAAAATGGCAAACAGCAAAAATTTTATTAAGGTTTTAAAAATAACAAAAAACAAGGAAGCGCTAAAAAATAGAGAAAAGTTTTTAACCGCACTTTTAAAATCAGCAGCACCAAAAATTCAAGATAACCAAAACAATCAAGAAAGGAACTAAATAATGCCGTCAATTTCAATTTCAAGTGGGTATCCAAGATTTGCAGATACTGTGGGCGCACCGCTTGATGGCAAACTATATTTCGGTATACCTGGGCAAAACCCAATCACCGCACCCAAGCAGGTATATTGGGATAAAGATTTAACCCAACCAGCAGCACAGCCATTAAATGTGAGTGGCGGGTACATCATGCGAGCGGGCACGCCAGCGGGGCTGTTTACTAATGGCGACTACTCCCTTTTATCGCAAGATAAAGCAGGTAGAACTGTTTTTTACGCAAAAACTTCAGTAGAATTTGATAATGCTGTAAAAGTGCAGGAGTCTTTAGATTCTATAAATGCATTTAGCACTAATTTAGCCTCTAAAACTGATATGTCGATGGGGGTGTCATTGGTTGGCGGAGCCAATCGTGTTGTTCCAACAATTGCAGTGCTTCGCACATTGCCTAAAACAGGCTCTCCAGAGGCTTTTGTCACTGGCTACTATTCCAAAGGCGATGGTGGCGGCGGCTATTACTATTATGACGCAATTGATACAACGTCATTGGATGATGGCGGTGCAATCATTGTAGCTAACGACGGTGGTCGTTGGAAGCTTGTAAAAACTTCCGGGGTCTTATCATTGCGCCAGTTTGGTGCCAAGGGCGATGGTTCAACAGATGATACATCTGCGTTAATGAATTTTTGGTCAGCTATTAAGACTTATCGAATCTCTGGCTACATCCCAAAAGGGACTTACAAAATAACATCGGCACAGACTTGGGACTTTACTCCCATTTCAACTGCCGGGTGTCGAATTTATGGCGACGGCCCAAATGAGTGTGTGCTTGACTTTTCGACTGTTGCCACAGGTGTGCCGTTCAAATGGGTTGGTTTAACATTCTACATGACCTTTGCCAATTTTGCAGTCAGAACAAACATCAATGGTGTTGGTTTTCAAATTGGCCAGGATGATTATAGTGATGCTTGGAACTCATGCAGATTTGAAAAGATTATTGTCAATAACAATAGTTCTGGTTCAAACAACATTGCCTGTCGCCTTAACTACGTGTTGCAATCATTCGTCGATATCGTTTGCAATTCTGGCGGAACTGGTCGACCAGGTCAACCTTCAACACCTGGTTATGGCACCGCTGTGCAGATGCGCCAGTGCGCCTTTAACCATTTTATATTGGCTGCCGGCAACGCGAAAACAGCGTTGCACATCACTGGTGGTTACACCTACGGGAACACTTTCACCGCGATGGACATCGAGGAAGTAGACACAGCCATTAAAATTGACTCAGTGAATGCCTCTAGAAATACGTTTATAAATGGCACAATCGTGGCGGTAAACGTATTTAATTGTACGGCTGGGCAAGCTAATGTGTTCCAGAATCCAAACATTAGCTTGTACGCAGGTGGTGCAGAGGTTGTTGCTGCAACGGGATTGATTGCGGAAAAATATAGCCAAGGAGGTATTGTAACGCCAACGTTACCAGCATCGGGCGTTGCATATCAAAACACAAGTGGGCGGCAAGTGCAAGTATTTGTATCTGGAGGCACTTTGACGGGAGTTTCTATTACCAAAAGTTTTGGCGGGACTTCTGGAATTCCCGGCGTAAATTCAACAGCAACCACGTCATTGATATTAGACCCGATGGACTCAATCACGCTAACTTACGGTGCGACAGCGCCAGGTTGGTTGTGGTTGCCAATAAACTAATAAGGAGAGGTAAATTGGACCAAACGATAATAAATTGGGTGCAGCCTAATTGGATTTGGCAAAAAATGGAGTAAGAAAAATGCTAATAAAAGAAATACGAGACTCGGCACTAAATCGCTATGTTATATTAAATGAGGTTAATATAACTAATTCAACAACTAATAAAACGTTTAATTGCGCCCGTGGGTTTGTTACTGATTATGCATCAACAAGTGTATTAAAATTTGATGAGGCTGGGCAACCAGCAGCATTAATGCATGATGTGGATTATTGGTTTCAATCAAAAAGCAGGATGGATGCTGACATTGACTTTAAAGATAACTTAATATTTTTGGGGGTGTCAAAATTTAAAGCATATGCTTATTATTTTGCTGTTAGGATTTCAGGTTGGAAAGCTTGGCGTGACAATAAAAATCAACGAGTGCTTCATTTTGATAAAAACAAAATTTTAAGTAAAGATGAGCTTAAAAAATTTAACCTAGGCGAGGCTTGTAATGAGTAATGAACAAGCGATTGCAACTTATATAGCTGCTGCATTTGATGCTTTCAGTAAAAATCAGGAGCAAACTAACAAGCTTTTAACCGATATACACCATGATTTAAAAGCCGTTCGTGGAATATTAGCTGAGCATGATACAAGGATAACAATACATGACAAAGATATTAGCAGCATTAATGAAACAATGGCCAAAAGTATATCAGAAGTTTCAACTTTAAAAAAAAGACTATCATTGCTGATAATCGCAAGTGCAATTAGTGTAGCTTCAAGTGCAGCATCAATAATGCAGACTTTTGGGTTAAAGTTGCCAATTTTCAGCATCTTATTAAAAATTATTGGAGGATAAAGTGGCTGTGTATATATTGTATTTAGTTAGTTTAATTAGTTTTTAAAGAGATTAAAATGTTTAAATTTTCTGAAAAATCTGAAAAAAGAATGTTAGGTGTGCACGATGACTTAGTAAAAGTAGTTAGGCGCGCATTAGAAATTTCTAGTATAGATTTTGCGGTGCTAGAAGGTGTTAGAACGCTTGAGCGCCAAAAGCAACTATTAAAAGCTGGGGCAAGCACAACACTAAGAAGTCGCCACTTGACTGGGCATGCAATAGATTTGGGCGCAATTGTTGATGGGCAAGTCAGGTGGGATTGGGGATTGTATTATAAAATAGCCGCTGCAATGAAGCGAGCGGCTAAAGAATTAAAGATTGGTATTGAATGGGGCGGTGATTGGAAAAAGTTTAAAGACGGTCCACACTTTCAGTTAAGCTGGGCTAAATACCCTCTAAAGTAGACTAACGTCTAATTGTTCCCATTGTCGTCCGGCAGCTTCCCATAACTGCTGGGCTTCATTATGTGGGTACTCATCTTTGAAGACAATTCGCTGACACGAGGTATTTAGTAGCAATTTAGTACATGTCATGCATGGGCTAGCTGTCACATAACATGTATGAATCTCATAGACGTTTTTGCATTGCAGCATGGCGTTCTGCTCGGCGTGGATTGCTTGGCACCCGTCAAGGTTCGTGCCGCTTGGTGCCTTGGCGCCTGAACATGGACTTATCTCGTTGCAGTGGGGCAACCCAGCCGCAACGCCGTTATAACCAGTTGCCACAACGTGACCACGTTCATTTAACAATACACAACCCACCGCACGGCGGCAGCAAGTCGTTCTCTGGGCAGTCAGCAGGGCCAGCTTCAAAGCCCATTCGTCGCGGCTGGGTCTCATCTTACACCTCCCACCAGCGAGTTGCGTCGCCCGGCCGGCTGTCACGTAGGCCCTTGAGCTCCGTCATCAGGAACTGCGGATCGTTCCACAGCAGTTTCGGCGTGTCAGGCTGCTCCAGCACCTGGCTACCGAGACACAACTTGGCGTCGTCCCAGTTGCTCTCGTACAGGTGACTGCTCGCCGCCGTCAGGAACAACTGGCCAGGTGCCACGGCATCAGCAGCCAGACGGTGCTCATTCAACAGGCCGCAGACCAAGTGACTCAGCATGCTGAAATTAAAAACGTCGTACGGTACGCCAAGCCAGACGTCACTTGACCGCATGAAGACGTGGCAGTTCAGCTTGTGCTGGCGAATGTTGAAGAAGATGGCCACCGTGCACGGAACGTCCTTGGTCTGAGGCGGACACTCACGCCAAATGGTCAGGCCAGCTTGGCGAGTGTCCTGATCTTCGAGCAGCTTGGCCACGACATAGTCCAGCTGGGCAACGATCTTGGGCCCATAGGCACCGAAGAAGCGTTCACCATCGTCCGAGAAGTCAGCGATGCGGCTGTTGTATGGCGCAATGGTCTCGACCCGGTCGTCGCCTGATAGGATCCAGAAGGCTTCGGCCACCATGAACTTGAAGCTCAGGCTGCGGTCAGGCACGCGGAGCACCGGCTTGCGCATGTCCACCACGATGGTGCGTTGGGGAATTTCGCGGGTCATCTTGCCGCGTGGCGCCACGCAGTCGCCATTGGTTAAGATGTCGTTGAGGGCTTGAAGCCAAATTCGTGAAAAGTCCATGATCAATCCTTCGGGTATTGACCAGCAAAAAAGCCGGCATAGTTGATGATGTCCAATGCTGTGTCACGCAGACCTTCAAAGTTAGAGTCTTGGCCACGCATCTCCTTCAGCACTAGCGAGTTGAAGCGCTGAGACTTGGTATGGAGCATCTGAGCATAGCTCACAGCACCAAATGGGAAGTACGATGAGCGATCGATCTTGTGCGGATCCATGTCCGCGGCATTTTGGTTGTAGTCTTGGCTTTTGCGGATACAGAGCAGAGCTGCTTCGGCCAGTGCACCGGGGTGTCCACCACGAGACTGCAGTTCTTCCAAAAGTTCCACAGTTGAACATTCTGCCAGTTGAGTGGCGGGCAGCAGAGATTTAGTCTTCATATCAATTCCTTTACGTGTTACCATGACAAAATTTCCTTCAAGCGAGATTCAGGACCTACCCAGCCAGCAGGCTTCTTGACGTCAAAGGCGCTTCCGCGCTTGCTGTCCTCGGCCTTGGCCACACGGACCTTGGCCATGTTGCACGAATGGACCGCGTGCATGCCGGCGTGCCACTGAGCAGGATCGACGCCGAGGAAGAGGGCTGTGCCGTAGGCCACGTAGGCCAGATCCAGCAGCGCGTCGAAGGCCTTCACGCGGTCGCCGTCGCCCAGGGCTTCTTCCAGCTCGTCGAGCTCTTCCTTGAGGAACTTCAGTCGGAAGACTGTGGCGTCCAGGTTGTTGGTGAGCTGATCGTCCTTACCCAGGGGCAGGCCGAACTTCTCGTGGAATTCATGTACGTTGCCAATCATCAGAACGGCGCTCCTTTCGTCTTACGGGCGGGCTTGACCGGCTTGCCGTCAGCGGCTTTGCGGCACACCCACAGGTTGTTGCGAGCGTGGTCCTCGTGCAACGGGCCAAAGATGTTGCTGATCGCGTCGTTGTCGAAGTACTGCTCCAACGCCTTCCGCACCTCGAGAACCGCGGCTTTACTACAACCAGTCGGGTCAACTTTGCCAATGTGTTTGATGTCCATGAAGGTGCCAAAGCGACGCTCGACCACGTAGCCAGCCTTTTCAATAGCCGACTGCAGTTCGGGCACGGTGTATTCATGTATGTGGTTGGCTGCGTGGCGCTTGCCATCGTAGACCGGCGTCGAGAGCAGCAGGACGCCACCCGGCTTGGTGGCGGCAAACATGGCTTTGAGCAGGTTGGCACCGTGCTCAACCTTCATGTGCTCGATGACCTCGTAGTTGACCACGACGTCCCAGCCCTCGGGGCGCGTCTTGAGCAGTTCCATGTATCGCTCAACGAAGTTGAACTCGCCCAGGAACTGGAGGCGCTGGCTGTTGGACGGTTTGAGCTTGTTCAGGTCCACACCGGTGTAGTGGTTGACGCGGGCGGCGGCGCCACCGGTCAAGATCTTGCTCAGCGGCTTGTCCTCGCCGCAACCAACTTCGAGCACGTTGTGCTTGGCCGTGATGAAGCGACGGGCAAAGCTCCAGCGCCAAAAGTGCGCGGAGTAGTCTCTGTGCAACGTGCGACCGTGGCCCGCCTCGTGCAGTTGTGTTGTGTCATAGTCGCGCGTATCACGTGCGACTGGTTTTGAAATGGCCATCTAAGGCTCCTTTATCAAGTTGTTAAATTAAAAGTTGAATCACTTTGCAGCAGGTGGATTCAGCCCTCGCTTGATCAAGTGATTGCGATACCACTTGACATAACTGCGTTTACTGTCATCGAGTCCAAACTCTTTTTGGACAACCGAAAAAATTTGACTATCTGTGAGCTGCCCAAGCATGATGAGTTCTTGGAAGCGTTGGGCAGCGGATGGTTTTTTCTCAAAAGTTGCCTTGGCCGTAGTTGCCTTGGCCGTAGTTGCCTTGGCTTTAGGTTCAGCCTTAGCGGGTTTCTCAACTGCCTCAGTGGCAGCAGCTTTTTTGGTAGCCATGTCATGCTCCTTCTGCGATACGTTAACAAATTGTCCTAAGAACTTTAGGACCTCTTTACTGGCACCAACAGTTTTGGCATAGTTCACATAAATCTGAACCGCCTTCGCGATTGGGTATTGGGGCATTGGTGTGTAAATTTCGCCGAATTCAGAATTACTCAGCGAGTGGATACGTAAACCGGTTGTATTCAGTGGAATGAACTTGCATTGTTCGCCTGATTTAACAAGCAGGCAAGTTCGACGATTAAAATCGTGATAGGGCACGACCTCAAAATTTTTCATTTTTCTTTGTTGCACAACCTTAATGGTCTTTTGATTTGTTGTCGCCATGGCACACCTCATCGTAAATACTGTTATAATCTGGCCAAATACCATCATGAACGTTTTGGCAATAATTTTGTTCAAAAAGCTTTGCATCTTCGTAATCAAAGTGACCCACCACACACATTAAAAGTAGTACGGCAATCATTGTAGCAATATAACCTTTGTCCATTTACACCTCCGCAAGTTTACCGGTGCGGCGCATCTCGCCACGATACCAAGCCGGGTAGTGGCGTTTGGTATCGTCAAAACCGTGCTGTTGCTCAAGCACGTCCCAGATCTGTTGGTTAGTCATACCATTCAAAATCATGTCACGAATCATTTGGGATATTGAGTTGCGTTTAGCCTTAGCTTTTGTTTCAGCCTTAGCTTTTGTGGGTTCAGCCTTAGCTTTTGTTTCAGCCTTAGCTTTTGTGGGTTCAGCCTTAGCTTTTGTGGGTTCAGCCTTAGCTTTTGGTTTTGGAGGGTTGAGATACAAATCAACAGCCGCCATATCAACAACAAATTGGTCACCATCTTTTGTGATGAAGTTGTTGTACTTTGCAGTTGGCACCCCTAGTTTGCGAAGGGCGGCGGTTGCACTGTCACGGTGAATGTATGTTTTTGTGGGTTTAGGTTTAGCTAGTGTGGTCGTCATTTGTGCAAAACTAGCGTGTTGCGTTGTTTTCATTTTATTTCCTCAGCAATATAATCCGGTCCATTTGGTTAACCGTGATTATATTATAGCGCAAATAATTGCATTTGTAAATACTTATTTTCAAATGTGTGACTATTTTGATAATTTTTTGAGCGCGTCAAACAAAGCGTTTTGCCCCTTGCGCTTGGACTTTGTGGCAGCCAACATGGCTTCATCAATTGTGCCACGAGCAAGAATGTGATGGCAAAAGACTTTCTTGCTCTTGTTGCCTTGGCGCAGCACACGCCGAATAAATTGATCATAGAGTTCATAGTCCCACGTCATTGAATGCCACGCCACATGGTTACCAACTTCCTGCAGGTTCAATCCATGTGCCATGGCCTGTGGGTGACCAAGCAAGACAGGTAGTTGACCAGCGTTCCAAGCACGTTCTAACTCAGCCGAGCGCTTAGCACTTACACCGCCGCCAATATATGGTACATCCTTGCCCAACTTCTCACGGAGCCGGTCGAGGTCATGCTCAAAGTCATAAGCAACTAACAATGGTGAACCCTGGAGCTCGTCAATCAAATCGGCCAAGGCGTCAGTCTTAGCCGTATGCAGGTTTATCCACTCACGTTTGGTCTTAGGTACCTTGATGAGCTTTTCAATGTCTTGGTCGAGATAGATACCACCATTCGCAACCTGGCGGCATTTGATACTTGCGGCCGCAGCAGTAGATGCTACCACCACTTTGGATTCGATGCGCGCAATCAAGTCATCTTCGAGTTGGTCATAGATTCGTTGAACGTCCGTTGGTAAGTCTACACGAATGTTGTTCTCAATCAGGACTGGCATGTCCAAGTAGTCTTCAGCAGCCATGCGCAATGCGAGTGGATTCAATCGTTCATAAATCTCTTGGTCAGCACCTTCGCGAATGTTCCAGTTGAACCCATCATGTGACGGTAAAAAGTATTGCGCACGATAGTGGCTGATATACTGACCAAATGTGCGACCCTGGTCTAATACAAAACATTGGCCAAACAGATCGAGCAGGCCATTAGACGCCGGTGAACCAGTCAGGCCCCAACGGCGCGAGAAGGTATGCAGTACTAATTTGAGAGACTTGAAGCGGTTGGTATTAGTATGCTTGAACTTAGACAACTCATCAACGACCAAAGTGTCAAAGCCCAATGCCTTCCAGCGGCGTAGGTCAACATCAACCTTAGTCTTGCCGCTTGGCGACTTAGTCTTTGTGACTTGCAGCAACCAATCAAGTCCTTCGGGGTTGATGACATATATATCAGCATCTTGCTTCAATAGTTCATCCTTGTTTGGACCGTGGAGCACAACAACCTTGAGTTGTCCGAAGTCTTCCCATTTGTCGATCTCACGAGGCCAGACAGAATGGCAAACGCGTAGCGGCGCAATGAGTAAAACTTTGCTAAGCAACTTCTTTTGCTTGAGTAGCTTAATGGTTGCGAGCGTGATTGAAGTCTTACCCAAACCAGGGTCTAAGAACAACGCGGCTGCTGCATGTTCCAATAAGAACTTAATGGCTTTTTTCTGATACGCGTGCGGCTTCCACGGCACGGGCAATTGACTGAATAGCGATATTTGGGTCATCATGAACCTCTATTTGATAACCGAGTTGGCGCAACAACTCGTGGATATATAATTGTTTAGGGCGTGGCGCTGCGCCCGGTGCCTTGAACTCAATGAGCAAGGGTCGACCACCCGGAATCCAAAAGATTCTATCGGGCCAACCAGTATCACCCGGCGTCACAAGCTTAACGTTGCGAACACCGAGCTGCTCAAGTGCAAGCTTACAAGTCTTGCGTTCGATAGTTGATTCTTTCATGGCAGTTTATGGAGGTCACGGCATGGGGCACAAACACCATTTACCAACCTAGGCATATCCTCACCACAAAGTCTGCATAC
>ERZ650310.43-NODE-43-length-35404-cov-9.305157_pt1 | contig 35404 bp, 34 predicted proteins | sample MGYA00376246_ERZ650310 | MGnify/ENA primary metagenome ERZ650310 (study PRJEB26733, sample SAMN07839286) | wastewater metagenome | biome: small river; feature: stream; material: water | place: USA: North Carolina | collected 2016-03-01 ...
AAATGAAAACAGTTTCATAATGATTCATAAATAATGTATTTATTTGTTAAATTGGGTGCAAAAATAATCAATTCTTTTATATATACAAGCGATAATTAGTTTTATTATATTTTCGTGTAAATATTCTCCTGCTTTTGTAATTTTTAAATAATTTTTAATTAAATTTAGTATTGATAATCAGTAACTTAATAAATTATGAAATTAAATTGTTTAATAATTGAAGACAGTGCGGTTCAACGAATGATTGTAGCAAGATTAGTTAACAATCATCCGCAATTAAATTTAGTAGGTGATTTTTCTAATGCTATTGAGGCGCGTAATTGTATGGCTATTCATTCTGTAGATTTAATTTTTTTAGATATTGAAATGCCCGTCATTAGCGGATTCTCTTTTTTAGAAGGACTCAAAACGAAACCGCAAATCATTTTTGTAACCGCTAAAGCCGAATATGCACTTCGGGCATTTGACTATGACGCCACCGATTACCTTCAAAAGCCAGTTGCTTTAAATCGGTTTGAAACCGCAGTGAAACGCGCTTTGCATTTACATTCTCTTGAACACGAGATTAAAGAAGATTCTGGAGAACATATTTTCATTAAAAGTAATCTCAAGAAATTAAAAATATTCACTTCTAAAATAAAATGGATTGAAGCTTTTGGAGATTACGTAAAAGTGGTTACTGAAGAAGGCAACAACCTGGTTCTTTCGACTATGAAATCATTTGAAAATAATTTAAGTAAAGAGAAATTTGTTCGAGTACACAAATCGTACATTATCAATATTGACAAGGTGGAGCGCTACAATAGTAAATTTGCTGAAATTGGTTCTTCTAAAATACCTTTGAGTCGACACAAAAAAGAAGATTTAATAAAAGCACTAACTTTTGCTTAACTAAAAACTAATAATAATCTACATTTATTGACACTTTTATTGCTCTATATTGCGGAACAGCCTCAAAACTATTTATTATTTTTTGAATTGTTTTTTTAGTACCTCCAATAGGTAAATTATGAGGGATTTTAATTAAAATAGTTCTTATATATTCATTTCTTATCCTACTAATGGGTGGTTCTTCGGGACCTAAAACAGGTAATGCTAAATTTTGACTCATTACTTGATACAACCACATCGCCCCTTCTTTCAACTTATCAAAATCACGATGTTTCAGTGTTAACTTAACTAACCTAAAATAAGGCGGATATTTATAGATCTGACGATCGTACAATTGTTCCGTATACATCCCTAAATAATCATTATTAGTCACTTGCTGGATTGTATTGTGATTGGGATTATAGGTCTGAATAACTACTTTTCCGCGTTTTTCAGATCGCCCTGAACGTCCAGAAACCTGTGTCATCATTTGAAAACTTCTTTCAAAAGCTCGGAAATCAGGATGATACAACATGGTATCGGCATTCATAATACCTACTAAACTTACGTTGTTAAAATCCAAGCCCTTAGCTAACATTTGGGTTCCAACTAAAATTTCTATTTCTTGATTTTTAAAACTATCAATGATTTTCTCAAAACCAAACTTACCACGAGTAGTGTCTTGATCCATTCGACCGGTTTTAGCATTAGGAAAAATAGATAGTAATTCTTGTTCTATTTGTTCCGTTCCAAAGCCTTTTGTAGCCAAATCAATGCTAGAACAACTATGGCAATGCGTAGGTTTAGCCATCGAATAACCGCAATAATGACAACGCAATTGATTCTTGTGTTTGTGATAAGTCAAACTCACATCACATTGTTGGCATTGAGGTACATTACCACAAGTCAGACATTCAATTATTGGTGAATACCCTCTCCTATTTTGAAATAAAATCACTTGTTCTCCCAAAGACAGAGCCGTAGTTATCGATTCAATCAACGAATTACTAAAATGACCCGTCATTTTTTTACGGAAATAGCTGTCTTTTAAATCTACCAATTCAATTTCTGGTAACTGCACTCTACCAAAACGCTCTGTAATTTCGACCAAACCATATTTATCGGATTGGGCATTAAAATACGATTCAATACTTGGCGTTGCCGAACCTAAAAGCACTTTAGCCTGATGCGAATGTGCCAAAACAATTGCTGCATCACGAGCGTGGTACCTTGGTGCTGGATCTACTTGTTTGAACGTTTGCTCGTGTTCTTCATCTACAATAATCAAACTTAAATCAGAAAATGGCAAGAACAATGCTGATCTCGCACCAATTACTATTTGTGCTTTAGGTGATTTTTCTAGGACTTGCCTCCACAACTCCACCCGTTCATTATTACTGTATTTGGAATGGTATACGCCTACTTTGTCTCCAAAATAAGTTCGTAAGCGTCCAACTAATTGAGTAGTTAAAGCAATTTCAGGTAAGAGATACAGTACTTGTTTTCCTGTTGCTAGTTGTTCCTCGATGAGTTTAATGTAAATTTCTGTCTTTCCGCTCGATGTCACTCCGTGCAGCAAACACACTTCTTTTTCTGCGAATCGACCTTTGATTTCTTCAAAAGCGCGTTGTTGAGCGACGCTCAATTGCAAATCAGTTTCTTGTGCATTCCCCTCAAAATTGACTCTGTCTTCTTGAATAAGATACTCTTCTAGTATTTCTTTTTCAATTAGCGCTTTCACTATGGCTGAAGACGAATTAGCAACTTCTACTAATTGCTTTACCGAAATTGGCTTTTTCTCTACTGCATTCAACTGAAAATAAGTCAAAACCACCTCTCTTTGTTTGGCTGCGCTTTTAAGCATTTCCAACAAATCATTCAAACCTGAATTAGAATTGTATTTAGAATGCAAGCGAACATAACGTACTAATTTCGGTTTATACAATTCCTGAACTTCTTCTTGGAGCACCAAAATATTTTTGTCAATCAATTTTTGGATAACCGGAAAAATATTTTTCTTATTCAAAATAGCCGTTATATCCTGAATTTTTAACGAACTCTGTTGTTGTAAAGCTTGATAAATAAGAAATTCCTCGTCAGAAAGTAAACTTTCTTCCACCACAACGGATGATTTTTGAGTAATAATCGTTTCGCTTTCTAACAATAACGCACTTGGCATGGCGCCGCGATAGACATCTCCAATGGCACACATATAATAACTTGCAATCCATTGCCAATGGGCAATTTGGAATTCGGTCACAATGGGTTTTTCATCCAAAATTTGATCGATTTCTTTCGCTTCGTATAACGTCGGCTCATTTTGATGTTTGTCAATGATAAGTGCCGTATACATTTTACTTTTGCCAAAAGGTACTACCACCCTCATTCCATTTTTCACAAAATGAAATTCGGCCTCAGAAACCTCATAAGTAAAGGTTTTAGCAAGAGAAAGCGGTAAAATTACTTCGACAAAATACATGTGTTGAATACTTGTTAGTTAACTCGATGCCAGTACTGAGTTCTTCCTAACAAAGAAAAACCTATATAACCACGAACCTTAAGCTTATCTTTTGATTCTAGAGAAATGGCGCATTTATACAATTTACCATTTTTAGGATCTAAAATTTCACCTGAAGTATATTCAGCACCTTCTTTAGACAATCCCTTTATTATGGTCAGGCCTAAAATAGGTTTGTTTTTATCTTCGCCAGAACACTTTTGGCACAAACTATTTTTATTGGCTATATCTAAAACTTCTACTACTTTGGCATACATTTTTCCCGACTTCAGAAACAGTTCTACAATCGATTTGGCTTCGCCTGTTTCGTCGTCAATAGTTTTCCATTTTCCAACTATGGATTGAGAATTCATAGTTATTGAAAAGAATAGTAAAAATAAAATGCAATAGTGTTTCATATGTAATTGATTTAGGATAATTGAGCCGCTTTTTGTTTCTTCAATTTAGCTATAGTTGCATTCAATTCGAACCCTAATAAAAGAATCATACAGTTGATCCAAATGTAAAACATTAAAATCAACAAGGTTCCTATAGAACCATACAATTCATTGTACTTTGAAAATTTGATTACCCAAATCCCAAAAAAATACGAAGAAATAATAATTAATACCGTTGTAAAAACAGAACCAATGCTGATGAAACGGGGTTTATGAAACTGCTTTGTTCCATAACGCAACAAAATTGAACTCGTAATTAAAATCATTAGAATTACAAAAGCATACCTTCCCATTTCTATCAAAGGGACTTGATCATTCAACACGTCTTGAATAATGGTTTGCTGAATAATTACCTCAAAAATAACAATTGCAGCAACGGTAACTATTAATAGCACTGACAGCACCATTGAAATCCCTAAAGCTACTACATACTGCCGTAAGAAACCTCGTTTTACCAATACATGTTTAGAAGATTCAAACCCACTAATTATTCCAGAAATTCCATTAGCCATCAAGAAAATAGACAATAAAAAACCTGACGACAACAATCCTGAATGACTGTTATTCAAAATATCATTAATAATTTTATAAATAGCGTCATAGGTATTGGGAGGAACTCCTTCTTTTACAAACTCTAAAAAATCAGCTTGAAAACCTTGGATGGGAATGTATGGAATCAAGTTCAATATAAATAAAGCAAAGGGAAACAAAGCCATGAAAAAGCTAAACGCAACTGCGCTGGCGTGATAGGTCAAACCGCCCTCTACAATTCCAAGAATATACAATTCCATCAAATCGTACAGAGACAACCCCTCTAACCAAGGTAATTGAATGCGTTGCAATACTCGAACTAAATTTCGCAGCAGTGGCAACTTTAAAAGCCTACTTTCAATCTCTATCGACATATTAAAATGCTTTTAAACTTAAGTCCATATTAATCACTGAATGCGTCAACGCACCTGAGGAAATATAATCCACACCACATGCTGCATAATGACAAATCGTGGTTTCATTAATATTTCCGGAAGATTCCGTTTGACATTTATTTCCAATTAAAGCCACTGCTTTACGAGTATCTTCATAATTAAAATTGTCAATCAAAATGCGATGTACACCATCACTTTTCAAAATCTCTTCAATTTCCTCTAAATCACGAGCTTCAACAATAATTTTCAAATCTAAATCATTAGCTTTAAGATATTCTTTTGTTTTGGCTATAGCCAAAGTAATCCCACCTGCAAAATCAATATGATTATCCTTCAACATGATCATATCATACAAGGCAAAACGATGGTTCTCTCCTCCTCCAATTTTGACCGCCCATTTTTCTGGAGCACGAAAACCTGGAGTCGTTTTACGAGTGTCAAGAATTTTAGTTTTTGTTCCTTCCAATAACTGAACGTATTGGTTGGTTTTTGTGGCAATAGCCGACATGCGTTGCATCGAATTCAACACCACACGTTCCGCTTTCAAAATAGATTGCGAATTGCCCGAAACATGAAAAACTACATCCCCTTTTTTAACAAAAGTCCCATCTTCAATAAAGGTTTCTATTTTCAAATCAACATCCACATATTCAAATATCATTTTTGCAAAAGAGACACCCGCAATAATCCCATCTTCTTTTACCAATAGTTTAGCATTTCCATTCGCAGAAGCTGGAATACAAGCCAACGAACTATAATCTCCAGGACCTACATCTTCACGTATCGCATTGGCAATCAAAAGCGCTAACTCTTTTTTGAATTGGGAATCACTAATCATTTTTACCTTTTTTATGAATTGCTAAAGTAGCATATTTTTGGGGATTTAAAAATTTGAAGTTAGTATAATTATCACTCTCTAAAAACAAAAAAAGGGCAACATAAAATGTTACCCTTTTCAATTCGAGAAGTATTTTTAGTTGTGTGTTTGTCTAGCCACTTCCCCGTGATGTAATATATCCAATCCAACCGTTTGATCTTCTTCGTTCACACGAACTGGAATAAATTTATTGATAATTTTAAATAATAAAACTGTAAAAATAAAAGCATAACTTGTAGCAAATAAAATGGCAACACATTCTTTGAACAACAGCATACCGTCACCTCCAAAGAATAATCCATTTGGTACAAGAGCATTAATTTGGCTATTAGCAAAGAATCCCAGACAGATTGTCCCTATAATTCCACCCATACCATGTACTCCCCAAACATCTAAAGCATCATCCCAACCTTTATGTTCTTTGTATTTTACCGCCGCAAAACAGCCAACAGCAGCTATAATTCCAATAATAGCCGAAGAATAAATATCAACATATCCTGCAGCAGGTGTGATAGTTGCTAATCCAGCCACTGCTCCAGTCATTAAACCAATAAAAGTAGGTTTCTTTTTACCTGTATTCCATTCAATTAACAACCAAGTCACCGCTGCAAATGAAGCTGCAGTATCTGTATTTAAAAATGCTGAAATGGTTACCGAATTCACTGCCAACTCACTTCCTGCATTAAATCCGTACCAACCAAACCATAATAAAGCCGTTCCAATAGCAACTAAAGGAATATTGTTAGGTTCGTGCGATTTTTGACGTTTTCCTACAAAATAAACCGAAGCCAACGCAGCAAAACCAGCCGTTGCATGAACTGTGATTCCACCTGCAAAATCAAACACCCCCCACTCAGCTAACAATCCGCCACCCCAAACCATGTGAACGAAAGGATAATACACAAATATTTGCCATAAGATAAGGAAAACCACATACGATTTAAATGACACTCGATTGATGAATGCACCCGTTATCAGCGCTGGAGTAATGATAGCAAACATCATTTGATATGCTATAAAAATGTACTCTGGAAAACGTTTGTCTGGCGAATACAAAGTGGATGGAGTAATGCCGTGATAAAATGCCTTGTCAAAATTTCCAATGATTCCAAAAAAATCATTTCCAGCATCCATCGTTCCGCTAAAACAAACAGAATATCCAAAAGCAAACCACAGCACCGTACTGATTCCCATAGAAACAAAACTTTGCATCATGATACTCAAAATATTCTTATTACATCCTAATCCACCATAGAAAAAAGCAAGTCCTGGTGTCATTAACATTACCAAACTAGTGGCAAGAATCATAAAAGTAGTTAAGCCTACATCTAACATAATTATCATTTTTAAAGTGTTGCGCAAAAATAAATAATCAACACAATATATTTTTTTCATTTTTTACGAAAATTGTGAAATTTTAAATTTAAAAACAGGGGTGTTACCAAAAGAATTAACAAATCTTAAATTGAACCCCTTCAAAAAATAGGGTTATTATTAAAAGTTATTAAAAAAAATCGCTACACTACATAATCTTTAAAAATCGATTTAACAATACAACTGCATTTTTTTATCAAAACCCTATCTTTGCCTTTTGAAATCAACACAATAATGAACATCAAACTCATCGCTATTGGCAAAACTGATAACAAAGCACTACAATCATTAATTGATGATTACACCAAGCGCTTGTCTTTTTATATCAAATTTGAATTGGATATCATTCCCGATATTAAAAACGTGAAAAACTTATCCGAAAGCCAACAAAAAGAAAAGGAAGGCGAATTGATTTTGGCTAAAATCACTCCAACAGACCAACTGATTTTATTGGATGAAAATGGAAAGAATTTTTCAAGTGTTGGTTTTTCAGAAGAATTACAAAAAAAGATGAATTCAGGAATCAAGACCTTAGTCTTTGTAATTGGAGGTCCCTATGGATTTTCGGATGCCGTTTATGCTAAAGCGCAAGGCAAAATCTCTCTATCATTGATGACATTCTCACATCAAATGGTGCGTTTATTCTTTATCGAACAACTGTATCGCGGGTTTACAATTTTAAGAAACGAACCGTATCATCATCAGTGATTTACGAAGTACGATATACGATATTAGATGTACGAATTACGAATTCGTTTTTCAATAGATAAATTCTACTTCAGAGACATTCTGTAAATTCAATTGTTGAATAGCTATTTTATACTGAATATACTCTTCAAAACTCATGTTCTTGTCAAATCCCAAACCAGTTGCTGCAGTATTATTTGTTAATTTATGAAATGCATCACCATTCTTTGAAAAATAGACAATAGAATCCGACTTTGGGTTTACCAATTTATACTTCATTTTAGAAAAAGAAATAAAAGCTAAATTTTTATGAACACTATCTGAGTACGAAAAATAATTCTCCGAGGTTTCACTTTTATGGGCGCTTCCCTCCTTTTTAGCCTGTAATTTTATAATTTCTGGTACAACCAATCGCAAAGGCAAACGCTTATCAATATGAAAAATCCAATTAGTCGAACTAATCGAATTTTTTCTATTTACTTCTACCAAAGTATCTTTACCATTCGTTTTAAAAAACAAGTAAATAGACGAATAATCTTGAACGTCTTTCACAATCGAAATATCCGACTTAGGCAATAAAATCGTTGCATCTTTTCCGCAAGAAAACAAAACGAACAAGAGGATTAAACTTAAATATTTCATTTAGTTGATTGCATTAAATAAAGTGACACATTCCACTGCTTCTTTTACATCGTGAACCCGAAGGATATTCGCTCCTTTTAATAAGGAAACTGTATTTAAAACCGTTGTTCCATTAAGTGACTCTGAAGTATTACAATTCAGGACTTTATATATCATTGATTTTCTAGAAATACCTGCTAAAATTGGCAAATCCAATTGTTGGAACAACTCCATTTTTTGAAGCACTTCATAATTTTGTTCTACCGTTTTGGCAAAGCCAAATCCAGGATCAATAATCAAATCATTAATACCTAAACTTCTGGCAGCCGCAATTCGTTCTGAGAAATACAAAATCATTTCCTTGACCACATCCTGATATTCCGTTAGCGATTGCATGGTTTGAGGATTCCCTCTCATGTGCATCATAATATAAGGCACATTGTATTTAGCAACAGTATTTAACATAGTATCGTCTAATTTTCCAGCTGCAATATCATTAATTAAAGCTGCTCCTTTTAGAATACAAGCTTCAGCTACTTCAGAGCGAAAAGTATCAATTGAGATTAAAATTTGAGGAAACTGCTGTACAAGCAACTCAACAATTGGAACAATTCGCGCCATTTCTTCTTCGACAGAAACAAATTCGGCATTGGGTTTACTCGAATACGCACCAATATCAATAAAAGTTGCCCCTTCTGAAAGCATTTTTCCAACTTGAGCTATAATTTCGGCTTCATTTGTATACTTACCACCATCAAAAAAAGAGTTCGGAGTTAGGTTTAGAATTCCCATTACTTTAGGCTTCGTTAAATCGATAAGCTGTCCTTTGCAATTAATCGTCATTTCAATCTGGTTTTAAAGAGCTTGTTTTTCTTCTTTCAGAAAAATTATTCTTATTTTTGAAAAATTTTGAATACAAATATACATCAATAATGAAGAATACTTCACAAGAATATGATGCCGTTGTTGCGGTATGTCGCGATTTATTTACCAAAAAAATGAAAGATTACGGAAGTGCTTGGCGTATTTTACGATTGCCATCGCTTACTGACCAAATATTTATTAAAGCACAACGAATCAGAAGCTTACAAGAAAACGAGGTTCGTAAAGTTAACGAAGACGAATCAGGAGAATTCATCGGAATCATCAATTATTCCATTATGGCTTTAATCCAATTGGAATTAGGTGTTGTTGATCAACCTGATTTGGATGTGGAAAAAGCAACCCAATTGTACGATGCTAAAATCGCTGCCACCAAAGAATTAATGGAAAATAAAAACCATGATTATGGGGAAGCTTGGCGCGAAATGCGAGTGAGTTCTTTGACAGATTTGATACTTCAAAAATTACTTCGTGTGAAGCAAATTGAAGACAACAAAGGAAAAACATTAGTTTCGGAAGGAATTGATGCTAATTACCAAGACATGATTAATTATGCTGTTTTTGCATTAATTTTAATGAAATAAATCATCCGTATCTCAAATTCCTAAATTATGACAAAGCTCAAAAATAGTATCACCCAATTTTCAAGAATTTTTGTTGGAATACTCTTTATTATTTCAGGATTAATCAAACTGAATGACCCACTAGGTTTTTCATACAAATTGGCCGAATATTTCGGCGAACCTGTTTTTAACTTACCTTTCTTCGTCCCATTTTCATTAGCAATAGCGCTCTTTTTAGTTATTCTCGAAGTCGTTTTGGGAATTATGTTGTTAATTGGTTTTAAATCAAAACTAACGGTTTGGCTTTTATTACTACTAATCGTTAAATTCACCTTTCTAACATTCTATTCTGCTTATTTTAATGTAGTTAAAGATTGCGGATGTTTTGGAGATGCATTGCATTTAACACCTTGGCAATCGTTTACTAAGGATGTCGTTTTATTGTTTTTCATTTTGATTTTATTCTTTAATGTCAAATTGATACAACCTTTATTCAAAGTGCAAATTCAAAACACCTTAGTTATCCTAAGTATTAGTTTGTGTAGTTTTATGGGGTATTGGGTGTTGCATCATTTGCCAATCATTGATTTTAGACCCTTTAAAGTAGGTAACAACATTCAAAAAGGAATGGAGATTCCAGAAGGAGCGCCACAATCCGTTGTAGAAATGACATTTATCTATAAAGTAAACGGTGTTGATACTGAATTTACCGAAAAAGATTTAATGAAAATTCCAACTGGTGCCACTTTTGTAGATCGAAAAGACAAAGTAATCGTAGAAGGTTACGTTCCTCCTATTCATGATTTTGCTATGGAAAAAGACGGTTCTGACTATAAAGACGAATTGTTACAAAACCCAAAACTAGTAGTTTTTGTTACTTACGATCTAGCTATTTCAAACAAAGATGGATTGGCTCAATTAGAAAGTCTAAAACAAAAGGCTACCGCAAAAGGGTACACGGTTATTGGAATGACAGGTTCAGCTCCAGAACAAATTGAAAAAACAAAAAAAGAATTTGGTTTTACATTTGATTTTTATTTCTGTGATGCAACTGCTTTAAAAACCATTGAAAGAGCTAATCCAAGTATCGTAATTTTAGACAAAGGTACTGTGAAACAAAAAGTACATTATAATGACATTCAAGATTTGAAATTATAGTTTCAAATTTCAGTTAATAAGTTGCTTATTTATTAACTATAACGTTATTGAAACAGGTGATATTCAATCAAAAACACGCTATCAATTGAGTTTAAATTAACTTTGCTAATATTTATAATGATGAAAAAACTAATTGCCTTACTAATCGCTTTCGCAACATTTTCTTGCACGAGCAACGCACAGAAAAAAACTTTTTCTACAACAGCTTTGTCAGAAACACTTTTGGCAACTGACGGAAGTCAAGTAGCTTTTAAAGACATTATCAAGAAGCAAGAAGGAAAAACTACAGTAATTGAAGTTTGGGCATCTTGGTGTGGCGATTGTGTAAAAGCAATGCCAAAAGTTAAAGAATTACAAGCGAATCATCCTGAAGTAGCTTTTACATTTATTTCGATGGACAAAACGTCTGATAAATGGAAAGCTGGAATTGAAAAACACGAATTGAAAGGAGATCATTATATGGCTAACGACCAAATGAAAGGTGTTTTTGGACAAGCCATTGATTTGGATTGGATTCCAAGATACATCATTTTGGATAAAACAGGAAAAATCATAATCTATCGAGCTATCGAAACCGATTTTGAACTCCTAAATACAACTTTAAACCAACTTAGATAAACTAAAAACTATTATAATAAATACAACTAAAATGAGAAAAAAGATTGTTGCAGGAAACTGGAAAATGCATAAAAACGCTGAGCAAACTGAAGATTTATTGAATGAATTGATTGCTAAAGTACCAACTGAAAGTACTGCACAAGTTATTGTTGCTCCTACATTTGTTAACTTAGCATCAGCAGTAGACCATTTAGAATTTACTACTATCGATGTAGCTGCACAAAACGTTCACCAAGCAGAAAGCGGTGCGTTCACTGGAGAAATTTCAGCTGATATGTTAAAAAGTGTTGGTGTAAATACTGTAATCCTTGGACACTCTGAGCGTAGAGCTATTTTCCACGAAACAGATGCTTTAATTGCAAGTAAAGTAGATGCTGCTTTAGAACATGATATGACTGTTATTTTTTGTTTTGGAGAAGAATTAAAAGACCGTCAATCAAACAATCATTTTAACGTTGTTGAAAACCAATTAAAAGATGGTTTATTCCACATTAATGCTAACGACTGGGAAAATGTTGTTTTGGCTTACGAACCAGTTTGGGCTATTGGAACAGGAGAAACAGCTTCTCCAGAACAAGCACAAGAAATGCACGAATTCATCAGAGAAACTGTACGTAAATCTTTCGGAAGTGATGTTGCTGAAAATGTTTCAATCCTTTACGGAGGAAGTGTGAAACCTGAAAATGCAAAAGAAATTTTCTCTAAACCAGATGTAGACGGAGGTCTTATCGGTGGAGCTGCTTTGAAAGCAGATGATTTTGTAGCTATTATCAACGCTATCTAAATTTTACTATTCCTATTAAAAAAGAGGTTTGATCATTCAAACCTCTTTTTTTGTTTCTAGTAGTCGCATAACTGAAGAGAAAATGTACCTTTGCAAAAAAAAAACAAACATGTCAAATAGTTATATCGGATATCATTTTACCATTGAACCAAAAGAACTAGGTTCAGAAATTCTTATTGCCGAATTAGGTGAAAAAGCGTTTGAAAGTTTTACAGAAACTGAAACTGGAATTGATGCTTTTGTACAAAAAGATTTGTGGGACGATACTATACTTGACGATGTTTACATACTACAGTCTGAAGAGTTCAAAATCGACTACACTTATGAGGAGATTGAACAAGTGAATTGGAATGAAGAATGGGAGAAAAATTTTGAACCTATTGAAGTGGATGGAAAATGCCATGTTCGCGCTCCTTTTCATCCAAAAACTGAAGCCGAATTTGATATCGTAATTGAACCTAAAATGAGTTTTGGTACCGGACATCATGAAACTACGCACATGATGATTCAGCATTTATTAGAAATGGATGTGAAAGGTTTAAAAACCTTAGACATGGGATGCGGGACTGCTATTTTAGCCATTTTAGCCGAAATGAAAGGCGCTCAACCTATTGATGCTATCGACATTGACAATTGGTGCTATTTGAACTCCATTGAAAACGCTGAACGTAACCATTGCAAACACATTAGTGTTTATGAAGGAGATGCCGCTTTATTACAAGATAAAAAGTACGACTTAATTATTGCTAATATCAATCGAAATATTTTGTTGAATGATATGCAATCGTATGTGGATTGTTTGAACCCTGGTGGAACTATTTTATTTAGCGGTTTCTATGAAGAAGACATCCCGTTTATAGATGAATCTTGTACTGAAAAAGGATTGACTTACGTTAAAAAATTTCAAAGAAACAATTGGGTTTCGTTAAAATATGTAAATTAGTGTTGTAATTACCAAAGTACAAAACCTACCTAAATGAGTACTAAAGAAAAAGTTAGAGAAAGAGTCAGTTTAAAAGAACAAACATCAGTCAATAATGAAATTGTGGTGTACAATGATGATGTCAATACTTTTGATCACGTAATTGACACCTTAGTGAGAGTGTGTGATCACACTCCTGAACAAGCTGAACAATGTTCGCTAATTATTCATTACAACGGAAAATGTACTGTGAAAACTGACGTGTACGACAAACTTAAGCCACAGTGTATTCAGTTATTAGAAGCTGGATTAAGTGCTGAAATCATATAACAAAAACCCAAACATTTTCATTTTTATTACAAAACACATAGTTTTATTCTATATTTGATTAAAATTATAGGTGTTTATGAAAGGATATGCTACAGTTTTGTTATTTGCAATGCCACTTTTTTTGGCACTAATAATCATCGAAAAAGTGTATGGTTATTATAAAGGTGAAGATACTGCTCCCACTATGGATTCGGTATCCAGCATCAGTTCTGGAATTATTAATTCCCTAAAAGATGTTTTGGGATTGAGTGTAACCCTACTTTCTTACGACTGGATGGTAAACAGAATTGCTCTATTCCATCAAGAACCCAACCTCATTGCTTATATAATTGGATTCATAGCTATTGATTTTTATGGCTATTGGTCACATCGATTGGCACATCAAATTAACTTTTTATGGAACAAACACGCTATTCATCATAGTAGCGAAGAATTCAATTTATCATGTGCCTTGCGACAAACTATTTCGAGTTTTGTCAATCTATTCACGTTTTTATTAATCCCTGCTGCAGTATTAGGAGTACCTGCAAAAGTAATTGCGATTACCTTACCCATTCATTTGTTTTTACAATTTTGGTACCACACGAAACACATTAAAAAAATGGGTGTTTTAGAACAAATTATTGTTACTCCCTCTCATCACCGAGTACATCACGCTATTAATCCGGAATACATCGATAAAAACCATGGTCAAATTTTCATTTTTTGGGACAAATTATTTGGCACCTATCAAGAAGAATTAGACAGTGTTCCAGCCGTTTTCGGCATTACTAGGCCAGCACAAACTTGGAATCCTTTCCGAATCAATTTTCAACATCTGTGGCTATTAATCTGTGATGCTTGGCGTGCCGAAAATTGGAAAGACAAGTTCACCATTTGGTTTCAACCAACGGGTTGGCGTCCAGAAAATTTTGAAGAAAAATATCCTGTTGCCAAAATCACCAATGTGTATGACTTCAATAAATACGGAACACAATATTCTAAAACATTGATGAATTGGTCTGTTTTACAATTGTTTGTCACTTTAGCATTAGTGAGTTATTTATATCTTTCAATTGCACAACTAGATCTTCAAAATATTTTCCTTTACGGATTTTTCATTTTTATTAGTGTTTATAGTTATACCGAATTAATGGATACCAATAAATTTTCTTTGGTTTGGGAAAGTATTCGATTTACTTTCGGAATTGGGATTGTAACTTACATAGGAGATTGGTTTGGAATTGATCGTATTATTCCTTTCGGGACTTACTTGATTATGGGATATTTAGTACTTTCATTACTAGTTAACGTATATTTTGTAAGCTTTGGATTCAAATCAGAAAAATTAGCTCTAGCCTAAATAAACACAATATGAAAAACAAATTATACTTATCTATCTACCTCGTTATAAGTGCTATTTACTTATTAATCACAGCATTTAACCAAGAAGAAATGGTACGAGTAGTAAAACCATTTTTACTTCCAATTTTACTAGTTGCAGTATATTATACAGAAAACTTTAGTACTAAAAAAATCTTACTAACAGCATTAACATTCTCATGGATAGGTGATGTTATTTTACTCTTCGCAGATAGAGGAGAAATCTATTTCATACTAGGATTAGTTGCATTCTTACTATCTCATATCTTTTATATTGTACTTTTTAACAAGCAAACTATAAGCAAGACAATCAGGAATAAATTAAGTTTTGGAGCTGGAATTGGATTGATTGTGATCTATTTTTCGATGATGATTACGATGCTAGGGCCTAAACTGGGTTCACTTACAGTACCCGTAGTTATCTACGCTATAGTAATAAGCACCATGCTGTATTTTGCCCTCAAAGGAAGCTTTCAATGGGAAGCGATTCCGAATCATTCTGTTTTAATTGGCGCTCTATTGTTTATTAGTTCGGATAGTATTTTGGCATTTAATAAATTTTACGAGCCAATTCCTGCTGCTTCTTTATTAATCATGGTTACCTATTTACTAGCTCAGTATGGTATAGTCAAAGGAATCTTACACTTAAATCAAAAAAAATAGCATTCTTTTAAACTAAGAAAATGCTATTAAAAATTTTGTTTATTGATTTAGTGCGGTAACTTTTTTTTGAAAAGACCATACAAAATAGTTCCTACCAAAGCGCCTATTAGCACCAAAATAACTGGAAAAACTCCTGCACCTAATAATATAAAAATTGGTCCTGGACAAGAGCCTACTAATCCCCAGCCTAAACCAAAAAGTATCCCTCCAATCCAATAACGAGCAGCACCTTTTTCTTTGTCTTTTATAACTATTGGTGCTCCGTCAATATCTTTTATTTTGTTTCTTTTAATGATTTGAATCCCTATCAAACCCGTTGCTATAGCAACCGAGATAATTCCATACATATGGAATGATTGAAATTGGAACATTTCATAAATACGATACCAAGATACCGCTTCAGACTTGGTCAGCACAATCCCAAAAACAAAACCTACTACTAAATATTTAATTAATTTCATCGTTAAAAAAGTAAGGGTAATAATAAATGAACCATAATCAATCCGCCAATAAAAAATCCGATAACCGCTTTTAAAGAAGGTAATTGCAAGTTGCTCAATCCTGAAATGGCATGTCCTGAGGTACATCCTCCCGCATAACGTGTTCCAAAACCAATCAAAATCCCACCCACTAGTAAAATCAAAATACTTTTTGGAGATTCAAAAATTTGATTCCCAAAAAGAACATCTGGAGCTAGTTTACCATTGGGAGCATCTATACCAAGTGCCGCTAATTGTTCAATTGTTGTTGGATTAATGGCAACGTTAGTTGGATCACTCATAAAATGCACTGCCACAAAACCTCCTATCATCGCTCCTACTACTACTGTAAGATTCCATTTGTTTGCTTTCCAATCGAAGTTGAAATAAGCTACTTTTTTTCCAAGTCCAGACATCGAACAAAGAGACTCCAAATTGGATGACATTCCGAAATGTTTACCAAAATAAGTCAAACAAAGCATAATCATGCCTATAATAAATCCTGAAATATACCAAGGCCAGGTTTGAAAAAGGATACTCATAAATTCTGTATTTTTTGTAAAAATAGGAATTCTATTTGGCAAACAAAACATTTTATAGAGGCATAATTGTTGCTCAAAAGAATAAAACTGCTGAAGTTCTCATTATATTTGTATAACCAATTAAATTCTTGTACTATTTGTTTATTTAAACCTAAAAAAGAAAAATAAATACCAAAAATATTATGAAAAAAAGTATCCTAATTATTGCTTTATCAATACTACTAAACTCTTGTGTGAGTACTAGATCAACTTTAAAAAACGTAGATGACACAGCACCTGATTTAGTAGTAAACAACAATAACACCTTTGATATTAAACTATTTAGCACGGATAAAAAATACGGTTACGACAAAGATTACCCGATTAATATTTTTTATCAAACCAGTAAATCTGATGCTAATCAAGAACGTTTTCTAAATGCTTTGGCTGGTCCAAAAGGAGAAAAAATAACCTATTCTAAATTAGAAAGTTGTTGTCCCTTCCCTACTAAGCGAAGTGATATGGGAGCGGGTTTCTTATACGTTTATGAACTAAAATGGGAAGGGCAAAAAAAACCTGTTCTTTTATACCTTAACATATACGAAAAAGGAATTGTAATGGTACCATTTGGATTACGCTTGAAAAACAATTAATTGATTCGTTTAACTGAAGTGCATCAAACTGATATTGGTTACAATTAATATTAATTTGTCATTTTGAGTTAAAAAAAATCCATTTTGTTACCTTTACACCTTTAAAATAAAACTATGTCAGTCGCAAAGAAAGATTATAAAAGAATAACCACAAAGTCCTTAATTGAAATGAAAGCCAATGGCGAAAAAATTTCAATGTTAACTGCCTATGATTATACTATGGCAAAAATTGTCGACACTGCTGGTGTTGATGTGATTTTAGTAGGTGATTCTGCTTCAAATGTCATGGCGGGTCACGAAACTACTTTGCCTATTACTTTGGATCAAATGATTTACCACGCCTCTTCTGTAGTTCGCGCTATTGAACGTGCCTTAGTCGTTGTAGATTTACCTTTTGGGAGTTACCAATCAGACTCAAAAGAAGCCTTGCGTTCTGCTATTCGAATTATGAAAGAAAGTGGTGGACATGCTGTAAAATTAGAAGGAGGAAGCGAAATTAAAGATTCTATCAAAAAAATATTAAACGCAGGAATTCCTGTAATGGGACATTTGGGTTTAACCCCTCAGTCCATCTATAAATTTGGAACGTATACTGTTCGTGCAAAAGAAGATGCCGAGGCAGAACAATTAATTGAAGATGCTAAACTATTAGAAACCTTAGGTTGTTTTGCAATTGTATTGGAAAAAATTCCCGCTCATTTAGCTGAAAAAGTAGCCAAAAGCATTTCGATTCCTGTAATCGGAATCGGCGCTGGTGGAGGTGTTGATGGTCAAGTGTTAGTTATTCACGATATGTTAGGAATGAATAATGAATTTAGCCCTCGTTTCTTAAGACGTTATATGAATTTATATGAAGGAATGACTACTGCAATAAGTCAATATGTTGATGATGTTAAAACATCTGATTTTCCTAATGCTAGCGAGCAATATTAATTTAGATAGTTAGAAAATTCGATAGTTTAGATAGTTAGAAAAAATGCACCAATTCAAAAATTTAGAAATTTGGAAAAGAAGTAGGTACTTTTGTTCTAAAATATATGCTGTGACTTCAAATTTTCCAGATAATGAAAAATTTGAAATTACTAATCAATTACGAAGAGCTTCCGTTTCTATACCATCTAATATTGCAGAAGGTTCTTCAAGAGCATCAAACAAAGAATTTTCTAGATTTCTTGAAGTTGCGATTGGTTCAGCTTACGAAATTGAAACTCAATTATTAATTTCAAACGATTTAGAATTTTTAGAATTTGACACCCTGAAAATTCTTTTATATGAGCTAGAAGAAATTATCAAAATGATATCAAAATTTAGATCAACACTAAAAACTTAACTTTCTAATAATCGAAAGCTCTAAAAATCTAAAATATCTAAATGAAAATTGTTTCTAACAAAGATAACCTCCAAATTCTTCATGAAGACAATCATCTAATTGTAGTCAATAAGCGTGTAGGAGATATTGTGCAAGGCGATAAAACAGGCGACAAACCTTTGAGTGAAGTTGTCAAAGAATACATCAAAGAAAAATACAACAAACCCGGAGAAGTATTTTTAGGCGTAGTGCATCGATTAGATCGACCTACTACCGGAATTATAGTGTTTGCCAGAACTAGTAAGGCCCTTTCTCGAATGAATGAACTTTTCAGTAATAGAGAAACTCAAAAAACCTATTGGGCTATTGTCAAAAATAAGCCTGTAAAATCAGCAGATAAATTAGTTCATTACCTTAAAAGGAACGAAAAAAACAATACTTCAAAAGCACACCTAAAAGAAGTGCCTGATAGTAAAATAGCCAGTTTAGATTACCAAACCATCAAAGAACTAAATAACTATACTGCTTTAGAAATCAACCTTCACACAGGAAGACATCACCAAATCAGAGCACAATTATCCGCTATTGGTTCGCCAATAAAAGGTGATTTAAAATACGGTTTTGACCGAAGTAATCCCGATGGAGGAATTCATTTGCACGCGCGAAAACTAACTTTCGTTCATCCCGTTTCAAAAGAAAATATTAGTATTATTGCTCCTACTCCAGACGATGTGATTTGGAATGCCATCTAATTTTCAATCTCAAATAACGTTTATTGAATTATATAATTTATATTGCATACTAATTTTAAGTAGCGTTTGATATGAATTACAAAACCGACATTGGTTACCGAAAAGAAATTCTAACTCGTTTGTTAAATACTATCATCACACATGAAGATGAAATAATTAGCGCGCTACAGGATGATTTCAACAAACCGGCTTTTGAAGCAGTGGTTACCGAAACCAGTTATGTAATTTCAGATTTAAAATACACCATAAAAAATATTTCTCGCTGGGCTAAACCCAAAAGAGTTTTTCCCTTTGTTTTAAACATTCCTTCATCAGATTATATCTATAAAGAACCGTATGGAAAAGTATTAGTAATTGCGCCTTGGAATTATCCTTTTCAACTAGCATTATGCCCAGTAATATCAGCTGTTGCAGCTGGAAATCAAGTAGTATTAAAACCTTCAGAATTAACTCCAAGAACTGCTGAAATAATCGAAAAAATAATAGCTAAAACATTCGCTGTTGATCATGTCGAAGTAATTCAGGGCGACGTGCAAGTAGCTACTAACCTATTGGAACAGCGTTGGGATTATATTTTCTTTACAGGAAGTGTTGCTGTGGGTAAAATTATCGCCAAAGCTGCCGCAAAAAACCTAACTCCTGTTACTTTAGAATTAGGAGGTAAAAATCCTTGTATTGTTGACGAATCAGCTAATTTAAAATTGGCTGCCAAAAGAATTGTTTGGGGAAAATTCATCAACGCGGGTCAAACCTGTATTGCTCCTGATTATATTTTGGTTCACAAAAAGAGTAAATCTGATTTCATTCAATATTTAAAAGACGAAATTACTCTAGCTTATGGAGACAATCCAGAAGTTTCTCCTGATTATGCGCGAATTATCAATGCTAAAAATTGGTCACGATTAGTCGGAATGATTGAAGAAACGAAAGTACTTTTTGGTGGCCAATACAATAGCGAAACGAATTACATCTCCCCTACACTTATTGACGAAAGTAATTTAGAAAGTCTAATCATGCAAGAGGAAATTTTTGGACCTTTACTTCCACTACTTAGTTATGAAGATGAAGCTGAAATCAATACTATAATTGCAAAGTATGAAAAGCCTTTAGCGCTTTATATTTTTAGCGAACGAAAGTCTTTTTGCAATACAATTATCGCATCACATTCTTTTGGTGGAGGTTGTGTGAATGATACTATGGTGCATTTCTCAAACAAACAATTGCCTTTTGGAGGTGTGGGACATAGTGGTGTAGGAGCCTATCATGGTAAATTGAGTTTTGATATTTTTTCTCACCACAAAGGAGTAGTTAAAAAAGCGACTTGGATTGACTTACCTCTTCGCTATGCTCCTTATAAAGACAAATTAGCTTCAATCAAAAAAATATTGAATTGGATTTAAAATAATCCAAAAACAGATACATTGAATACTAAAAATAATTAGTTTTAATCCCAAATTAATAATACACAATGGAAACAATCAATCAAAAAATAGAAAACCTAAAGGCAAATGGATACGAATTGAAATTTGAAGATGTATTCAATAAAGCATTTGAAAATTATAAAAAAATTGCTCTTTACGCAGGACTTGCTATTTTAGTATTAGGTTTCCTATTGGTAATCCTAGCATCTATTGGGTTGGTTTCCATTTTTGGTGCCGAACATTTAAATCCTAATTCGATAAAACAGTTTGAGGCTAAGATGGTTCAACCGGAATACATTGGTTATCAATTTATAGTGGTGTTAGTAATCAATAGTATTTTTAGTCCTATTAGTGCTGGATTCTTAAAAATGGCCGAATCAGCAAACAAAGATGTTGAATTTAAAATGCGTCAGTTCTTGTATTTTTACAAATGGTCGTATTTCAAAGAATTATTCATAGCTACTTTTATCATTACATTTTTAAGTACAGGAATCGATAGCTTATTAGCAATATATAAGATTCCAGTTGTAGGAGGAATGTTATCTTTTGTCATAGGAATCTTTTCGGTATTAAGTACTCCTTTAATTATTTTTGGTAAACAAAAAGCATGGGATGCTATCAAAACGAGTATCAGCTTATCAAGCAAACAATTTATGGTGCTTTTTCTACTTATAGTAGTAGCCTTCTTTGGTTCTTTAGTTGGTTTAATTGGATTTTGCATCGGAGTTCTTTTTACCATTCCTTTTAATATGTCAATGCAATATGCAATTTACGACTCTATTATTGGTATCGAAGAAGATACAATAGAACCTATCGAAACAGAAGCAATCTAACCCAACCAACCATCACGGTCTAAACTTCGATATTGTATGGCTTCGGCAATATGATTGGACAATACATTTTGCGAGTTTTCTAAATCGGCAATGGTTCGTGCTACTTTCAAAATTCGGTCATACGCACGAGCCGAAAGATTCAAACGTTCCATTGCGTTTTTTAATAAGTCTTTTGAGGTATCGTCCAAAGCACAAAATTCACGAATGTGTTTCGTACTCATCTGAGCATTGTAATGCAAATTAGGCATTTCTTCGAATCGAGCAGACTGGATTTCGCGGGCTTGAGTAACTCTTTTTCGAATTTCGACACTACTTTCTGCTTTTCTATCATCCGATAATTTTTCAAAAGGAACAGGAGTCACTTCGATATGAATATCGATTCGATCCAATAATGGTCCAGAAATTTTATTCATATAGCGTTGCATTTCGTGAGGCGAAGAAGTTTGAGGTGCATCTGGATCATTAAAAAAACCACTCGGACTAGGATTCATACTCGCCACCAACATAAAAGACGATGGATAGGTCACTGTAAATTTGGCTCTTGAAATAGTCACTTCTCTGTCTTCTAAAGGTTGGCGCATCACTTCGAGAACATCCCGCTTAAACTCGGGCAACTCATCCAAAAAGAGAACACCATTATGTGCCATCGATATCTCTCCTGGCTGAGGGTAACTTCCTCCTCCGACAAGTGCCACATTTGAAATAGTATGATGCGGACTTCTAAACGGACGCTGGTTCATTAACCCTACCTCTTTTAGTTTGCCCGCTACGCTATGAATTTTAGTGGTTTCCAAAGCTTCTCGCAAAGTCATGGGAGGCAAAATACTTGGCAATCGTTTCGCAAGCATTGTTTTTCCAGCTCCAGGTGGTCCTATCAAAATAATATTATGTCCGCCTGCCGCTGCAATTTCCATACAACGCTTAATACTTTCTTGTCCTTTAACATCCGAAAAATCAAACTCTGGAAATTCCAAGGTTTTATAAAATTCAGCTCTCGTATCTATTTTTGTGGGGGTAATTGTTCCTTTCCCTTCAAAAAAGTCAATCACTTCTTGTAGATTCTCTACACCATATACATCCAGGTCGGCAACAATAGCAGCTTCATTTACATTTTGTTTCGGCAAAAAGAAACCTTTGAATCCTTCTTCTTTCGCTTTAATCGCAATTGGCAAAGCGCCTCTAATGGGTTGTAAACTTCCGTCAAGCGAAAGTTCTCCCATGATGATATACCGATCAATTTCATCACCTTTAATTTGGGAAGACGCTATTAGAATACCGATAGCCAAAGTCAGATCATAGGCAGAACCTTCTTTGCGCAAGTCAGCAGGTGCCATATTAATCGTAATTTTTTTTCCTGGCAAAGCGTAACCATTATTTTTTAAAGCAGCTGCTATCCGATAACTACTTTCCTTAATGGCATTGTCAGGCAAACCTACTAAATGATAGCCAATTCCTTTATCTATATTTACTTCTACAGTGATTGTTGTAGCTTCTACTCCAAAAACAGCACTCCCAAAAACTTTTGTCAACATACCATCTAATCTTTTTCTAAAATTAAATAAAAACTACATACAATTTCAAACAAAAAGAGTTATGTTTTAAAATTTACTGATAATTTAAAATTTATATTTACAAACCTACTTAATATAACAAATGTTAAAATTGAAAAACTGAACTCTACGAATACTTTTTTTTCTACATTTAACAAATATTTAAATTCATGTTATGAAAAAAATACTACTTATTATCTTATTGGCAACACTACTGCCAAAAGCTCAGGCACAAAATTATTTCCCTAATAATGAAGGTGTTCAAAACAGAAATCAAAATTTAACAGCGTTTACCAATGCTAAAATTTATGTTACCCCTACCCAAATAATCAATGATGGAACATTATTGGTTCAAAATGGCAAAGTCATAAATGTTGGCACTAACCTCGTTCTTCCAAAAAATACAATTGTAATAAATCTTGAAGGAAAAACTATTTATCCTTCTTTCATAGATATTTACACAAGCTTTGGAATCGAAAAACCAAAAAGCTTAACTCCGATGTCTCGAGGAGAATTGTATGACACAAAACGCGCAGGTTATTATTGGAATGAACATATTCGATCTGAAGTAAATGCTTTTGAGAATTACAAATATGATTCTGCCAAAGCAGAGGAATTTCTCAAAGCTGGATTTGGTGTGGTTGGAACCCATGTTCAAGACGGAATTGCAAGAGGTACAGGAACATTGATAGCCCTGAATAATTTTGAAAAAAGCAAACGCTTATTAGCAGCTAAAATTTCAAATCATTTTGGTTTCACCAAAAGCGCACTAAGCGCACAATCGTACCCTAGTTCATTAATGGGAATGATGGCATTACTTCGCCAAATGTATTTAGATATGGATTGGTATAAAAAAGGAAACTCTGACACTAAAGACATTTCTCTTGATGCCTTGATTGAAAATCAAAATCTAGTTCAATTATTTGCTACTGAAGACAAACTAAATAGTTTAAGAGCTTCAAAAATCGCAAAAGAATTTGGTCTTAATTATGTTTTAAAAGGAAGTGGAAATGAATTTGAACGAATTGAAGAAATCAAAAAAACCAATTCTAAATTTATCATTCCAATTAATTTCCCTGAAGCTTATGATGTTTCTGATCCTAATCAAGCCAATCAAATGGAATTGAAAGATTTTCGTTTTTGGAATCAAGCTCCCACAAATTTAAAAGTATTAGCCGACAATGGTGTAGTTTTTGCCTTAACCACTGATAATTTGAAAAAATTAGAAAATTTTAGAACTAACCTACTCAAAGCTGTCCAATATGGTTTTGATACCACCAAAGCATTGGAAGCTCTGACTACAATTCCTGCTGCTATCATAGGTAAAAGCAATGAAATTGGTACTTTAAACAATGGTAGCCAAGCTAATTTCATTATTACATCTGGAGATTATTTCGACAAAAAAACTGTTATCTATGAAAACTGGGTTCAAGGAAATCGATTTGTGGTGAACGACATGACAGCGAAAGATATTCGTGGTTCGTATGATTTAACCATAGAAAATGAAGTTTTAAAATGGAAAATAAGTGGTGAAATAACTAGTCCAAAATCTGAAATTACCAATTCGGAAGGAAAAAAATTAAACTCTAAAATTACTATTGCTAATCAATGGTTAACCGCTGTAATCAAACCTGCTGATTCTATTAAGACAAATTTCATTCGTTTAAGTGCCTTTTTAGATACTAAACCCCAACTGACTGGGAAAGCAATTATTAAAGAAGGTAACGAAGTTATTTGGACTGCAAATAAAACGGCTGAATTTAAACCAGAACCTGATGCAAACAAAGAAGATAAAATAAACCCTGTACAGCCTGTTACTTTTCCAAATGTTCCTTTCGGGAATCAACAAAAATTAACTGCGCAGACTTTATTGTTCAAAAATGCAACGATTTGGACGAATGAAAAAGAAGGTGTCTTAGAAAATACAGATGTATTAATTAAAGATGGAAAAATTGCTGCCGTTGGTAAAAATTTATCCGATGCAACAGCTACAATAATTGATGCTAAGGGCAAACACTTAACTAGTGGTATTATAGATGAGCATTCACATATTGCAATTTCTAGAGGAGTTAATGAAGGTGGTCATAATTCCAGTGCCGAAGTTACTATTCAAGATGTAGTCAATTCAGAAGACCCTAATATTTATAGAGATTTAGCAGGCGGTGTAACTATTTCACAATTATTGCATGGTTCGGCTAATCCGATTGGAGGACGTTCTGCAATTGTAAAATGGAAATGGGGACTTTCTGCAGAGGAGATGTTATACAAAAACCAACCAAAATTTATCAAATTTGCTTTAGGTGAAAATGTTAAACAATCCAATTGGGGTAACATCAACCCTACTCGTTTCCCTCAAACCAGAATGGGTGTAGAACAAGTATTTACTGATTACTTCCAAAGAGCTAAAGAATATGACTTGGCATGGAAAAAATACAATAGCGCTAAAAAAGGAAAAGCACCTCGAGTAGATTTAGAATTACAAACCCTTGCTGAAATTTTAAACAAAGAGCGTTTCATCACCTGTCACTCTTATGTACAATCTGAAATTTTAATGTTGATGAACGTAGCAGAAAAATTCAATTTTAGAGTCAATACCTTTACACACATATTAGAAGGATATAAAGTAGCTGATAAAATGAAAGAACACGGTGTAGGCGCTTCTACTTTTTCTGATTGGTGGGCTTATAAATTTGAAGTAAATGATGCAATTCCTTTCAATGGACCTATCATGCATAATAAAGGTATTGTTGTAGCTTATAACTCAGATGATGCTGAAATGTCAAGACGTTTAAATCAAGAAGCAGCTAAAGCAGTGAAATATGGTAATATCTCAGAGGAAGATGCTTGGAAATTTGTGACTTTAAATCCTGCTAAATTGCTTCATATTGATGACAAAGTAGGAAGTATTAAAGTTGGAAAAGATGCTGATGTCGTGCTGTGGAACAATAATCCATTATCTATCTATGCGAAAGCAGAAAAAACAATAATTGAAGGAGTAACTTACTATGATCTTCAAAAAGATGAAGAACAAAGAAAAGCAATTACCAAAGAAAGAAATATACTTATTGGTCAATTATTGGAAGAAAAAAACAAGGGAATGATTACACAAGAACCTAAAAAAGCAGAGCGCAAAGAATATCATTGTGACACGCTGGAATACTAGTAGTAAGATTCACTTTATTCACAAATTAATTATGATAATTATGATACATAAAAAAATAGTTCTTTTAACATTGATACTGAGTATATCATTTGTTAGTATAGCACAACAAACACCTGCTCCAAAACAAACAAAATCGATTTTAATCATTAATGCAAAAACACATGTTGGCAATGGAACCGTTATAGAAAACAGTGCGATTGGTTTTAAAAATGGTAAAATTGATGTAGTGACCAATACTAATAATGTAGCTAAAGGAAATTACGAAACTATCATCGATGCTAAAGGGAAAGAAATCTATCCTGGATTCATAGCACCAAACTCTACTTTAGGTTTAGTAGAAATTGATGCAGTTAAGTCATCCGATGACGAATCCGAAATCGGAACCTTCAACCCACACGTACGAAGTATAATTGCATACACTGCAGATTCTAAAGTGGTAGAAACCGTTAGACCTAATGGAATTCTAATGGCACAGATCACACCTAGAGGAGGTTTGATTTCAGGCACATCCTCTATAGTCCAATTAGATGCTTGGCATTGGAGTGATGCCTTAATCAAAGAAAATGACGGAATACACATGGAATTTCCTTCAAGTTTTAAACGAAGTGGATCTTGGTTTGAACCAGGGACAATTGAACCCAATAAAGACTATACAACCCAAATCCAGGAGGTCAATAATTTTTTCGTTAATGCTAAAGCATATAATTCCACTGTTCCTAAAGAGCGAAATTTAGTTCTCGAATCAACCAAAGGATTGTTTAATGGAGAACAGACATTGTTTATTCATGCAGACGAAGCCAAACAAATGGTAGATGCTATTGAATTAGCTAAAAGTAATGGAATCCTAAAAATTGTTATTGTTGGAGGTTATGAAGCTTATAAAATAGGTAGTTTTCTAAAAACAAATCAAATAGCTGTTTTATTAAAGCGTGTACACGATATGCCAGAAAATGATGATGACGATGTTGATTTACCTTATAAATTAGCCAAACTACTTACTGATCAAGGAGTAATTGTAGGATTAGAAAATAGTGGAGCACACGAAAGAATGGCTACTAGAAATTTACCTTTCTTAGCCGGAACATGCGCTGCTTATGGTTTAGACAAAGAACAAGCATTGCAACTAATTACTTCAAATACTGCAAAAATACTTGGTATTGACTCATTCTGTGGTACGATTGAAGTTGGCAAAGATGCTACGTTATTCATTTCTGAAGGTGATGCATTAGATATGAGAACTAATAAACTATCAGCTGCTTTTATTCAAGGAAGAGCCATTAGTTTAGAAACTCACCAAACAAAATTAAACGATCGTTATAAAGAAAAATACAATCAAAAATAATTTCTTTTAATTTTCATTAAGTATTAGAGCCAATTACAATGTAATTGGCTTTTTTTATGACACTAAATACCCTAAAATTTTCTTTGAAACCAAAATCTGTATTATCAAATTCAAAATATCCGATAAAAATTACGTTAAACCCTAAAAAATTATAGGTGTAATTTAATTATTTAATAAAAATGCACAATTACCCCCTATTTTTTTATGGGTCAATGTGATATTTTTATACTTTTATCAAAAATTTAAAATTAAAAGTTATGCGTAAAATTGTTTTAAGTGTGATTCTAATCACTGTTTTGGGACTTACTTTTTTCTCAAATTATTTTGTTGTTGAATCAGCAAAACTAGGAGCTCATATTGTTGAATTAAAATTAGATACTGGAGACACAGCATGGATGATTGTTGCTTCTGCTTTGGTATTGATTATGACTCCTGCATTAGGGTTTTTCTACGGAGGTATGGTAGGAAAGAAAAATGTAATTAGTACGATGTTACAAAGTTTTATGGCTATGGTAATCGTAACTGTATTATGGGTATTAGTTGGATTTGGATTATGTTTTGGTCCTTCTATAGGAGGAATCATTGGAGATCCTTCCTCTAACATGCTCTTTAATGGAGTAAGTGCTAACACTGCTTGGGAATTAGCCCCAACAATTCCATTGCTTTTATTTGCTTTCTTTCAAGCGAAATTTGCCATCATTACACCAGCATTAATTACTGGAGCATTTGCTGAGCGTATTCGTTTTTGGGCATACTTATTATTTATGGTATTGTTCATATTAGTAATCTACGCACCATTATGTCACATGACTTGGCATCCTGATGGATTATTCTTTAAAATGGGAGTTCTTGACTTTGCTGGAGGTACTGTAGTGCACATGAGTGCTGGATGGGCTGCTTTAGCCGGCGCTATCTTCTTAGGTAAAAGAAAAGTTCAAAAAGTAAACCCTGCACGTATTACTTATGTATTATTAGGAACTGGTTTATTATGGTTCGGATGGTTTGGTTTCAATGCCGGATCTGCTGTAGGTGCTAACGGACTTGCTGCTCAAGCATTAGGAACTACTACTGTTGCTGCTGCTGCTGCTGCAATGGCTTGGGTATTCTTAGATAAAATTTTAGGTCATAAATTATCTGCAATGGGAGCTTGTATTGGAGCAGTTGTTGGTTTAGTTGCCATCACTCCTGCTGCTGGATTCGTAAGTATTCCTCACGCAATTGCTATTGGTATCATTGCAAGTATGATCAGTAACTTTATGGTGATGAAATTTCCTAAAGGAAAAATTGATGATGCTTTAGATGTATTTGCTTGTCACGGTGTTGGTGGTATGGTAGGTATGCTATTGACTGGTGTTTTTGCTTCAAAAGCTATCAATCCAATTGTAGGTGATAATCAAGGATTAATTTTTGGTGATGCTACTTTGTTTTTAATTCAATTAAAAGCATTAGTATTGGTATCTATCTTTGCTTTCTCTGCTTCTTATGCTTTATTCTTTATTGTAAACAAAATTACGCCTCTAAGAGTTAGTGAAGACAAAGAAGAATTAGGATTAGATATTACTCAACACGGAGAGTTCTTGTAATATACACTCTATTGATATTTTTTTTAAACACCCTAAAATTTCTTAGGGTGTTTTTTTATATAAAAAAACCGCAAATTATATAATTTGCGGTTTTTAAATATCTGATATCATTCTTACTTCTTAAATTTTGCTATCCCTTCTTTTAGCCAAACCTCATATTCATCAATACTTACAAAACTTATAGTTGGCTGTTTCAAATTAAGAGAATTCCCTTCTAAATCAGTTAGCACATACAAAGGCTGTGTATTCGTTTTGTATGTAGAAATCATAAAGTCAGTCCATTTATCGCCAATAGTTTCAATACTTGCACCTGTCGTTTTAGAAACCAATTGTTCGTTTTTAGGCAAAGCTCTTTTATCATCAACATACAAAGAGATTAAAACTACCTGATTTTTTAAAATTGTCAAAATACGCTCGTCAGACCAAACATTATTTTCCATTTTTCTACAATTCACACAAGCATGACCCGTAAAATCCAACATAATAGGCTTGTTAACCGTTTTGGCATAAGCCAATCCTTTTTCATAATAATCAAAAACTACAATTTGGTGCGGTCCTAATTTAGCTCCATCAGGCAAAGCTGAAACAGATGCATTAGTAGTAACCGAGCTACCCCCTATTCCTAAAGGACTTTCGCTATATTCCATTGGTGGCGGAAAAGCATTGATTAATTGTAAAGGTGCTCCCCATAAACCTGGAATCATATACACAGTAAACGACAATACAACCAATCCCAATGATAATCTACCTACAGAAATGTGCGACATTGGGCTATCGTGTGGTAAGGTAATTTTTCCAAATAAATACAAAGCTAAGGTTCCGAAAATAGCAATCCAAATCGCTAAAAACACTTCTCTTTCTAATAAATGTAATTGTAAAACCAAATCAGCATTGGACAAGAATTTAAATGCTAGTGCTAATTCTAAAAAGCCTAAAACTACTTTTACCGTATTCAACCAACCACCTGATTTTGGAAGCGAATTCAACCAACCTGGAAACATCGCAAATAACATAAAAGGCAACGCTAAAGCCAATGAAAATCCTAACATACCCACTATAGGAGCAATCCCTCCCTTAGAAGCGGCCTGTACCAAAAGCGTTCCAACAATTGGACCTGTACATGAAAACGAAACGATTGCCAAAGCCAAAGCCATAAACAAAATTCCTATCATTCCTCCTCTATCGGCTTGACTATCCACTTTATTTGCCCAAGAATTAGGCAACATAATTTCAAAAGCTCCTAAAAACGAAGCTGCAAAAACAACTAATAAAATAAAGAAAATAAGATTGAACCAAACGTTGGTTGAAAGCGCATTGAGTGCATCGGCACCAAAAAGCCAAGTCACTAAAACTCCTAAAAACACATAAATCACAATAATAGAAACTCCATAAAAAATAGCATTTCTAATCCCTGCCGATTTTGTTTTACTTTGTTTAGTAAAAAAGCTTACAGTCATTGGTATCATTGGGAATACACAAGGTGTCAATAAGGCTGCAAATCCTGAGAAAAAAGCAATAATAAAAATAGACAATAATCCTTTTTCTGGAGCAGGAACTGGAGCAGGGTTTGTATCCGATTGGTTTTTATCCGAAACCTCTTTAGTATTCAACACTGGAGTAGTTACAGGCTGAGCGGTCACAGTATCTATCAATAACACAGGGGCTTCTTCTTTTGATGAAGAAGGAATGATAAACGTGAAATTCTTCTCTAAATTAATACAAGCCTCTTTACACACTTGATAATTTAAACTCACTTCTACTTTTGCAAGTTTTGGATTGGTTAAATGAATCTCTTGCGTCAATTGAGCTTTCTTTTCAAAAAAAGTTTCGTTGACTTCAAATATGTCATTATACGCCGTTTTGGTTTTGCTTTCTTTGGTTTTACCAATCAATTCAAAATTCCCTTTTTGATTTTTAAAAAGCACTTCTAATGGCAAAGAACCGCCTTCAGCTGTGAATTGCGAATACAAATGCCAACCAGTATCAATTACTCCATTAAACGTAAGTATATAGTTCCTATCTGCTTTTTTCTCAATTTGAGTAGTCCATTTTACTGGATTCAACAGCTGTGCATTTCCTTTGGTGAAAGCCAATAATACCACTAGTAAAACAATAATTTTTTTCATTATTCGATAGCTATTTTTAATATAGTTTTTGTTTTAGAATTTATTTTAAATCGTTCATCCTGACGAATACCAATCACCCAAACAATTTGATTGTCAGAACACAACAACCACGTGTTTTCTTTGTCAATTAGGGATAACTTTTCATCTTTGAACAATTTACTCACTTTTTTAGATTGCCCATTCATTCCAAAAGGTTGAAAAACATCTCCCTCGTTCCAATGACGCAAAATCAATGGAAACTGCAGTGTATCTTTATCTACAAATATAGCCGAATTGGATACAGTTCCCATCTCAGTTACATTCGAAAACAACAGATTTAAGGGAAAATTAACTTTGGTTTGGTTTTCTTCAATCAAAAATTCTTTTTCTGCTTTTCTTTCTTGTAACGGACTTAAAATCAAATATTCTCTATCTTTAACCAACCTGAATTGTGGTGCAAAAACTTGTTTACCCGACTGATTGGTAGCCAAATCATAAATATCGTCCCAAGCAGTAAAGCCAAATTCAGTTAACCATTGGTACAAATACGATTTGTAATTCGACAATTTCAACAATTGATTCAAGTCAAAGTAAATTTCATCCCCTTTTTCTTTGGCAACTTGCTGATACACAATAACAGCGGCGTCATCCACTAATTCTTTTGATTCTTGTAAATATCCCTGTGTTTTTTCGAAAGAACTCATGAAATTAGGATTCAGTTCTTTTAAAATCGGAATCAAATGATGACGAATTTTATTTCGCAAGTATTTATCCGAAGCATTGCTACTATCTTCTCTCCACTTTAAGTCTTGTTTCTCAGCATATTCTTCTATTTCTTTTCTTGTAAAAGGAAGTAATGGTCGAATAATCGTATCATTTTGGGCAGGAATTCCAGTTAATCCGTCTAACCCCGTTCCTCTTGAAAGATTGATAAAAAAAGTTTCTAGATTATCGTCAGCATGATGTGCTGTCAAAATGTAATCGCCTTCTTGAATTTCAAGTTGCTCGTAAAACCAACTGTAACGCAACTCTCTTGCAGCAAGCTGAGTTGATAATTTATAATCTTTAGCAAAAGTCTCTGTATCAAATTGCGTAAATGACAGCGGAATATTGTTCTGGCTTGTATAGTCTTGAATAAATTGTTGGTCACCAAAACTTTCCAATCCACGCAATTGAAAATTACAATGTAAGACCATTATTTCATAATCCAATTGCTGAAAAAGATGTAACAAAACCATACTATCCAATCCACCGCTAACAGCAAGTAAGAGCTTTTTCCCTTTCAAAAAAGGAAAATGAATAGACAAATGATTTTGAAATTGCTGTAACATGCTCAAAAGTAATTAATTCATAGCAATTTAGCACAATACTTCATGCATCGCTTTGGCCTTAAGCAAACATTCTTCGTATTCTTTTTCAGGATTAGACAGCGAAGTAATAGCACTTCCAACTGAAAACGAGATGTATTTTTTCTCTTGGTTATACAGAATACTTCGAATCACCACGTTGAAATCAAAATCGCCATTCGGATTAAAATAACCTATGGCACCACTGTACAATCCTCTTTTGGTTTCTTCTAATTCGTCAATGATTTTCATCACCGAAATCTTAGGAGCGCCTGTCATACTTCCCATCGGAAAAGTCATTCGTAATACATCTATATTTGAATACTTATCATCTAATTTTGAAGTAATTGTGGAGATCATTTGATGTACTTGTTCAAATGAATAAATGACGCACAATTCTTGCACTTGAACCGTTCCTTTTTGGGCTGTTCGAGATAAATCATTACGAACCAAATCAGTAATCATAATATTTTCTGCACGTTCTTTTGGGTCGGAAGCCAAATTTGCTTTTGACTGCTCATCTTCAGTTTTATCCTGAAATCGTTTAGCAGTTCCTTTAATGGGTTGCGAAATCAAATGCTCCCCTTCCTTTCTCAAATACCGTTCAGGAGTAGCCGAAAGTAAATACTGTTGATTGTTTTTAAAATACACCGCAAAAGGTGTTTGGGATATCGAATTCAGTCTTTCAAATTTTTCTAACGGATTAATGCTACTATTTTCAGCATAAAATTCCATACAAAAATTAGCCTCATAGATATCACCTCGATGTAAATGAGCTAATAGTGCATTCACTTTTTCAATATATTGTTCTTTTGAAATTCGGGGCTGAACATTTACAACTGAACTCTCTTTGGTTTCAATTGGCTCTTGTTTAAGAATAGTCTCCCAATCCTCTTCAACCTCATCATCACATAAATTCAAATACTGAATAGTGACTTGATTCTCTTTTAATAAAAACAATTTCTTAGGTTGAAAGAAAAACAAATCCGGAAACGCTAATCCATCAAAATTAGTGGACTGTAGATTCTCGCTATCATTTTTTAAATCATAGGATAAATACCCAAACAACCAATCTTTGGTAGTTTGTTGGTATTGTTGCAAATCCTCAAACGCATTGTGATAATCGGTTTGAATAAGGGTAAAAGCATCTACAGCTAAAATAGCATCGAAACTTGAAAATTCTTGAGGATAATCATTGCTATCCATAAAAACAATCTCACGAAATTGTTGTGACCAATCCAATAATTGCTTTTTAAATGCAATAGGATTTTCGATTGTTTTATGAATTAATGTTCTCAATATACTGTGTTTTAGGATGCCAAAAATACAACAAAATTCATTGTTAAAAACGGAATATTAACCTAGAATACGGCCATTTTGAAATTATTTAATTGCCGTTTCATTTTGTATTTACAAAATGAGTAATTTTGAAATACTAACCTTAAAACCAAATAATTATGAAAATTGCAACTATTATTGTTCGAGTGCTATTAGGATTGTTTTTATTATTCGCTTCACTTTCTTACTTCTTTAAATTTGGAGAACAACCTACTCCAACTGGAGAAATGGCAGTCGTAATGTCTGGATTTATGGCAACCAAGTATTTATTCCCATTAGCAAAAGTGGTAGAACTACTTTCAGGATTGTCTTATGTTTCAGGTAAATTCATGAAATTATTCAATTTAGTATTACTACCCGTATCGGTAAACATTTTGTTTATCAATGCTTTTTTAGCTCCTGAAAATCTTCCTGTTGCATTAGTATTATTAGTTGGAAATCTATTCCTAATTTACGCACATTGGGATTCCTATAAAGTTTTATTTAGAGACTAGTCATTGTATTAAGACAAATAGTGTGTTTAATTTTTTTATTATTTTAAAAAAAAGATAAGACTGACGTTTGTCAGACTTATGTACAAGTTAGCGGTAATTATAACGAAAGATTTTTCTTATGAATAACATTTTTAAATTCTTAATTTTTATTGTTTTTATTCAGACAAGCTTTGCTCAAAACTTTGATAAAAAACTACTTTCAAAAAAGACAGAATTAAATCTGTCTTTCGAACCAAAAATGCGAGGAATAGAAAGTAATAATGTTGTCTATTACATTGAAAAAGATATTCAAACTTTGTCAGCTTACGAAAACGGAAAATTAAAATGGCAAACAAATATAATTTCAGTTTGTGGTAAACCAAGTGTTGGAAAATCAGAAATAAGAGTTATAAAACCTGAAACATATAAATTATTAATTGTTTTTGGAAAACATAGTTTTGCTGAAGTTGATATTAAAAACGGTAAGACTAAATATCTAGGTGCAGATTAAACAAACTTGTAAAATGACTAAAATTAAATAACGCCAATAAAAAAAATCCCAAACTCTATTAGAATTTGGGATTTTTATCCTTAAACAAGCTCAGGATGACACTATTTGATTTAAACGTGCAATGCTCTATTATCTGTTGCAGCTAAAGCGGCTTCTTTGATAGCCTCCGCAAAAGTTGGATGCGCATGTGACATTCTTGAAATATCTTCTGCCGAAGCTCTAAATTCCATAGCAGTAACTGCTTCGGAAATTAAATCAGCTGTTCTGGCTCCAATCATGTGAACACCAAGAACCTCATCTGTTTTTGCATCGGCTAAAATTTTCACGAATCCATCTAAATCGCCACTAGCTCTTGCACGACCTAACGCTTTGAACGGGAAACTTCCTGATTTAAATTCTACTCCAGACGCTTTCAATTGCTCTTCTGTTTGTC
>ERZ650310.44-NODE-44-length-35033-cov-6.136629_pt1 | contig 35033 bp, 50 predicted proteins | sample MGYA00376246_ERZ650310 | MGnify/ENA primary metagenome ERZ650310 (study PRJEB26733, sample SAMN07839286) | wastewater metagenome | biome: small river; feature: stream; material: water | place: USA: North Carolina | collected 2016-03-01 ...
ACACAGGCGAAGACACTCTTTCCCTACACGACGCTCTTCCGATCTGGTCAACAGACGCCGGGGGAAGGTTCCGGGGGTGTTTCTTTTGCTGCGCGATGTATTTCTCGACGGCTTGTTCAGCGATCACGTCCATGGGCGGATTGAACCGCATGGTTCCATCGGCTGCGAAGGACGCGAGGCCGTTGTTTTCGCAAGCGAGACCAAGTGCAGCGTAGTCGGTCAAACCCCCTTCTTCAGGGGAAGGCTGGCGGGCTTGGGCGATGAGCCGCAGCATAACGTCTGCCGTCAGCGTCATAACGGGGATGCGGTTGACCGATGGTGTGCTCTGAGCGGCCAGCAGGTTTTCGCTCTCCGCCCACTTTTGCAGATCGTCCAGTTCCGCTTCCGTAAGGGGTTTGTTGTTCTCAGTCATTGAAAAACGGTCCTTGCGAGAGCGATGGCGACTACGGCGAGGATGGCTACGATCAAGCCGAGTTCAAAAAGGGAAAGCTTGCTCATTCCCCCCTCCGTGCGTCAGCGGCTTTGATGGCGGCGGCGGTCTTGACTGAGACGACATCGTAAGTCCCAGCAAGGACAAGCTCAGACGTTCCGTGGCAACCATCATCGGCCCACTCTTTCGCCACCACCTCCCTCGCCAGCAGCAAGTCAGGGTCAACAGGTGTCCAACTTTCACGAACTATGCGGGCGGCGATGGTGGCGAGCGTGACCTCCCGGCTATCCGGCTGCGCGAGCCATAGGCGGCGAGCCTCCTTCGCCCGCGCTTCGTCCAGTTCCTCATTGGTCATGGCCTTATCGCTTTCCATAGATTTCATCGTTCCACTTTTGCACAATGGACATTGAGAAGGGCGTCGCTTCCTTTGGCGCAAAGTTCAGGGGCCGCAGCCCGCTCAGAGCGCGTGTCCGCATGGCAATGGCCTGTTCCAGGTAGGCTTGCGTGACAAACCCACTGCCAGATTCCAGCAGCCGGCCATCATCCGCATAGATGTAATAGTCGTGGGTCATAGGCCCGCGTGTGAGCTTGGTGCTTTCAATCCTAACTTCCATCGCACAGATCCTCTCTCATCATTGGAATGAAATCCTTGAGACGGATCACAACCCGCCACTCTTGGTTATTCTGGCGAAACACGACCAGAGGCACCTGGCTTGCTGGGGTACAGGCTTCGATCTGCCTCACCCAAGCCATCATCGCCAGCGTCTCACGGCGCTTGACCTCGATGCGGAACCTGCCGACCTCGATGTCATCTTCTCCGTTACGCGCCTGGCCCAGCTTGCGCTTGACCACGGTCCCCAGCTCGTCGCTGAGGATGGCCGCTAGTTCGTTCTCTCCACGCGCGCCTTTGTTGCGCGACATCTTGCCGGTCATTTGGATCGCTTCTCCTTCATTCGGAGCAAAAACTCCGTATTGCTGGTAATCCATTCTGCACCATCCGCCCTGGCCTCAATGTTGGTGCGGATAATGTCCGCCATTGAAGAATTTTTGAACGGAACTTTTGTGTCGTCAGGAAATTCCCGCTTCGGGGCAATTTGTTTTTTGGGCTTGGCATTTGTGCGAATGCCCCAAAAAGCATACTTTGCATAATGCCAAACGCCTTTGGCCTTTTTGATTACGCCGGTCATCGAGCAACCTTAAAATTCAACCGGTCCAAGGCAATCAGAGCGTTATTTATTCGTTGATAAGACAATTCAGCCGCCCCCCTTGCCACCCTAAGAACATCAACAGCGTCATTGAAATTTTTTGTTGGAAAATCGCTTTGCTTAAAAGCGGCTATAAACACATCAGCAAGCTTAAGTTCATCTTTTAATGAGACATTTTCCTCCTTCAATGAGGCAATTGCTTTTTTATCCAATGCGCTCTGGTTATTATAACGCGCAATTTCCTGTTTCATTTCGGCAATCTGTTTCTCTTGGCGGGAAATTCTTAGGCACAGATCGTCATCAATATCATCTGCATTTTTTGCCTTGCGGGCCATCACTCTCTCCTAAAAAGGAATTTCATCGTCGAAAGGCAACGGCCCTTTGTAGGGCTCCTTAGGGGCCTTGCTGACATACCGGCTCCTTGCCATCGTCTTCGGTGCCGAAGGGGATACAGCAGCCTCTACAGGCGCAACCAGCAGGGATGTATGCGAGCTGCACCCGGCCAATTGTTCTTCAGGCGTAATTCCTCGCCCGTGGAAGGTGCAACGCCATTGCCCGTCCGCTGCCGGCATGGCCGATACGCACGTGCGGCAATTGGTTTGCGGCAGATCCCCGTGGTGGCAGAACTTGTACATATCGCACATCTTGCACTGCCAGTAGGTCGGGTCTTCGCTGATCTTGATGGGCGGCGTCTTGGCTGAGATCAGCCGGTTCTTCCGCTCGACGATCTTGGCGTATTCCTTCGGGTCGAAGTGGACCCATTCCGTGTGCAGTTCGTCAGTGTTTTTGTTCACGCCGAAATACAGCGCGCGGTCCAGGTCCATCTGGCCCATGTAGGTCTGCATCTGGGCATAGTGTTGCGGCTTGGCCTCATAGACGCCGTGCTTGTGCAGTTCCCCAAACGCTTTGTCGCTCATTGTTTTGACTTCAAGCACCGCCCAGGATTTCGGCGCTTCTGGGAAGCCGCGTCCAACGCCATCGACAGAACCGCCAAAGTGACCTGTTTCATCGCGGCATTGGATCTGCCCGCCATCATCTTCTGTATGCAATTCGACGCCAATCGCGCGTAGTTCCTCATAGACCCTGGATTCCTCGCGCTTGCCGGTGCCGAACAGCCGCTTGATGCGGCCAATAAAGTGCGGCTTCACGGCCCAGTGGAACGTAAGCCAAATGTAACGGTCACAATGGTGCCCGATCAGGCTCGCGCCCATGTGTGTGCGATGGTCTTCAGACTGGGCAGAGTACCAGTCAAAGATCGCGCTCTTGGTGGTGTGAACCGGATCGGGCACTTGTGGCATGACTACCGTTCCCAGGCTTTCTTGGTGGTGGAAGCCGGGGCGGTGGATACCGGAGCAGAAACACGCGGCGCGCTGACAGAGTTCGCGGGCTTGTACGTGATGATCTTGTTCCGCGTCGGATCCTTGCGGTCGATGTCGAGGATCACCTTGAACGGAACGTCGTGGATGCTTTCAGTGTCCTTGGCATTGGGCTTGCCACAGGCCACCAGCAGCCGGTTCAGGGCGATGCGGCTGATGTCCTCGGCTTGCTTGTTCGGGTTGACGATGTTCAGGCGTTCCCACAGCTTGCGACCGGCGCAGGGGCCATCAACAATGTCGATGGTCAGTTCGATGTACTGGCCGGTGCCGGCCTTGGTGTCCTTCAGTTCGGAATTGGCCACCATCGCGATGTACTCGCCAGCGGGCAGGGGCTCGAAGGTCGAGGGGCGGTCGTCAATGTAGCTGCTAACGTCGAAGTCAAATACGGGCATTAGTTTATTCCTTGCTGATTGCGGTTTCAAAGGCTTCCCAAGACAGCGGGATGCTGTCGGGCAGTTGATAGCGGTTCTTGGCCATGTAGGCGGGGCGCTCATTGCAGAACAGCAAACGCTCGCCGGTGGAGATCCCGCGATTGGTGGTTTTGTTAAAGCCAACGTCGTCGTGCTTCACGATGGTCTTGTAGTTGGCGAACAAGACGGCATCGCACCATTCGCGAACAAGAGCGTTGGACCGCTCTTGCAGCTTCGGTTGGTAACGGTCGTATGGCTCCACTTCGGGGCTGTCAAACCGCTTGATCGTAGTATGCGCCAGCAGGATCACGATCATGCCGCGATCCAGGCGCAGGGCGTTCATGCCTTCCAGAATCATGCGCCACTTTTCAGCCGCAATCAGGGATCCCTTGCCATAGGCGAGATCCTTGGCGTCGTGGGTTTCCTCAATCTCGCGCTGGATGATGGCCTCCAGCCAATCAAGGCTGTCGAGCACCACAGTGCGGAAGTCGTGCTTGTCATTATAGAGGGTGCTGATTGCCTCCATGACTTCCTCGGTGCTGTTTGCCAGCGGGAAATGCTGCGCCGGCAGTGAACCCAGCCCATCCTCGGTGAGGATGAAGATCGGCTTAGGCGCACCGGCGGCAAAGGTGGACTTGCCAATGCCCTCGACGCCGTAGAGTTCGATCCTGGGCGGGCTGATGGTGTCGTTAAGGCGGATTGATTTAAGATCCATTGTATTGCTCCAAAATGGCTGCGGCGTGGCTTTCAGCAACTTCGCTGTATTTCGACCAGCCTTCAATTTCGTCCGGCGCCCATGCGCCAACTTCGCCGTCGATCCGCGCCCAGACCGGTTGACGGGTCCAGAAGTATGAAGCGTCCGAGAATGTGACTTCCACCGCCTCGCCGTCATAGGTGACGATCCAGCAAGTGCCATTGGCCGGCGGGGTTCCGCGATTGAAGTCGCTCATGCAAACCCCTCCAGCTTGGAAGCCGCGTCCAGATAGTCGAGGATCAGGTCCGTCGCAGCCCGCTTGGCCTCTGACGTATAGCCCGCAGCCCGCTCACGGAAGCTCGCCAGTGAGATCGCCTGACAGCCCGCATGGATTAAATCTGTGCCATCCTCGAAACAGAACATGAGGAAGCTGTAGCCGTCGTATCGGGTCGGCCCTTGGATGATGGTGCGGATGATTTGCTGACCGCATTTCGCTCTGGCGAGGTACGCTCCGTCGAGGTACGCTCCGGCGAGGTATGCTCTGGTGAGGTTCGCTCTGGTGAGGTTCGCTCCGTCGAGGTACGCTCCGTCGAGGTATGCTCTGGCGAGGTTCGCTCCGGCGAGGTCCGCTCTGGCGAGGTACGCTCCGGCGAGGTTTGCTCCGTCGAGGTATGCTCTGGCGAGGTTCGCTCCGGTGAGGTTCGCTCTGGTGAGGCGCGCTCCGGTGAGGCGCGCTCCGTCGAGGTTCGCTCCGGTGAGGTTCGCTCTGGTGAGGTTCGCTCCGGCGAGGTTCGCTCCGGCGAGGTCCGCTCTGGCGAGGTACGCGGCCTTAACAGCCGCCCCTAGACGCAAGCTCTCCGATTGATCCGGTCCAAGCTCGATTTGAGCGGTGTAGAGAACGACACCCGAATAGCGGTGTTTGATCTCGTAGGGGTACAGGGAAGCCATCAGACCACCACCGCGATGTGCGTCTTGGCGGGCTTGCTATCGACCACGCCGGCAATCTCCAGCCACAGCTTCGGATAGCTTTCGCGCAGGGCCTTGAGCTTGGAATCGTCCAGCTCGACCTTGGTCTTGAGCGGAACCAGGTTCTGATCCCAGTCGGCCACGATGTCTTCCATCGCGCCAATGTCGGCCTTGAAGATGGTCTTGGCCGTGCTGACGATCCGGTATCCGTTCGGAAGCGCGGTCGTCGTCGCGCCCTCCTTGTTGGGGCGGACCTGTTCCAGGATGGCGTCCTCGATGGAAAGCCGCAGGGCATTAGCCATGCGTTCCTGTGACTTCGCGTCCAGCCAGTCGGAAGCGAGTTGCTCTAGCGTTTTCATAGTTGACCTCGTTTGGGTTGTGGCGCGCCCTCTGTGGGCCTAAGCAATAAACCACCGGCTTGATCGGAAAGCAATATTTATTTTTATAAACTTTCCCATTGCTATAATCTTTTTCAGGTTTAGGTTGGGCCTCTTACGCGAGGAAATCACCATGGCTAATATGAAGGGCCGGTCTGAACCGGCTTATAGTGTAGTTCTTAAACTGGGCGGCGTTGTCAGCACCGCGTCCGTCTGTGAAGTGACGCCGGGGGCTGTCAGCCGCTGGATCTCCAAGGAAGGTGGGGATGGCATTATCCCCGTGCCGCACTGGAAGCGTATCCTGGATTACGCCGGTAAGCACAAACTCAAAATCAATCTGAACGATCTGTCCGGTATCGCCCCTTAGCCTCTCGCCTCAAGGCTTACATGAAAAATTCAGATTTTCTGCTCGCCGCATATGGCGAGCTTGCAGGTGACTATGGGTGGGTGGCATCTTTTGCCAGTGACCCAAACGATCCCGCCGCCGGCGCTTGGGCCGGTCAAGCATGGACTGCAAAGCCCACGCAGGTGATGTTTGTTGATTCCCAGCTTGGGAATAACAACTTCTACAGCGTCGGGGTCATGCACACGGATGACGCGCCGAAACGGTCCAAGGGCCTGTTCAAGCGCCTGGCTGTCTTGTTGGCAGATGACGCAGACCCTGGCTCCCTCATGGGGCCGGCGTCGTACATTCTGGAAACCAGTCCCGGTAACTATCAGATCGGGATATTCCTTGATCCTGAAGACCCTGACACGTCAGACGGCCCGCTTATTGACATCGTGCTGTCCTACATGGCGTCCAAGGGCATCATCAATGCGGACGCCAGCGGCAACAACCCGGTGCGCTATGGTCGATTGCCTGAAGGCCGCAATACCAAGAAAGCCGTCGGCGGCTTCGCTGTGGACCTGCACCACATAGACGGCGATCTGGTCTACTCCCTTGAGGACGCAGCCGCAGCCTTTGGCATCGACCTTGCCGAAGCGCGAGCCTGGGCCAAGAACCCGCCCGTGCAGGAAGTGCACTATACCAACCCCAAGATGGACGGGGTGGAGGCGTTCAAGCAACTAATCAACCCTGACCTGTCGGAGCGTAGCTATCACGATCCGCTGCTAAAGATTAGCGCGGCGATGGTGGCCAAAGGCATGACGCCTGACGGCGCCCTTGGCATGATCCGCAGCCTCATGCTTGCGATCAAGCCTGACGAAGGCGCGGAGCTTGCCCGGTGGGAAGCGCGCTTTGGCAACGATCTGCACCGCATGGTGAAGGGCGCGCAGAAGTATGCACCAGAGCCAACAGATGACGGTAGCGTTGTCCTTACGTTGGATGAGCTGGAGGCTCGCACTATGAATGTGAATTGGCTGGTCAAAGGATTGGTTCCCCGCGACAGCATGGGAATGTTGTTCGGCGGGTCTGGTACGTACAAGAGCTTCATCAGCCTGGACCTTGCCCTGCATATCGCTCACGGCATGGACTGGGCCGGAAGGCGTACAGAAGAAGGCGCGGTGCTGGTCGTGGCCGCTGAAGGCGGGGCCGGTATCTATCGCCGTATTCAGGCCTGGCACCAGCACCACGGCCTAGAGCGCACCAAGAACGTCTTCGTCTGCATTACGCCCCTGATCCTGTCGGAGGCGCACAGCATGGACGTTCTGCGCAACTCGATCGCCAAGATGCCGGTCGTGCCGGCGCTAGTCATCATTGACACGCTCGCCCAGACCTTCGCCGGGGTGGAAAATGATAGTTCCGACATTTCGGCCTATCTGCGCGGCATCAATAGTGAACTGCGCGCCGAATTTAATACGTCTGTGATTATCGTTCACCACTCTGGCCACACAGTCGCGGAACGTCCGCGCGGATCTTCGGCCCTGATTGGTAACCTCGATTATATCCTGGGCGTGTTCCGGCCAGAAGGCGACGAACGCGTTGCGCGCTTGAGCGTGGTTAAGCAGAAGGACGCCGACAAGGTGGAAGATCTGCACTTTGATATGCGGCATATCGTTCTAGGCGTTGACGAAGACGACGAAGAAATTAGCAGCCTTGTGGCTGAATGTTCCAAGAGCGCGCCTGCTGCTGCCGGTAGGTCGTCCAAGTATGACGGCGCGATAATGCAAGCCCTTTACGATGGGCCCAAGACTGAGCGGCAATTGAAGGACGCCACATCATCGCTTAGCGATAATCCTAAAACCGCACAACGTGGCCTGCGCGATTCGCTCAAGAGGCTCCAAACCGCCCGCCAAGTAAAGTCTCTGGGCGGGTCGGCCTGGGCTCTGATGCCTACGATCTAACGCGCCTTGTGCGCGTAATAGAGAACCATTTTATCAAACTTGGCCGACTTAGGCGGAATCCAGTGGGTCAAGGCGTGGTGATGGGCGCAATAGGTTTTACCGCCTGTTGCCTCCCCACACATGAAGGCCGAAGCCATATCCTCGGCTAGGTGGCTTCCCTCAATAAAATGGCATTGGTCTTTTTTAATGTTAATTAGCGTCACTGAATGCTCGCCAGTCGGGGCCGGCGGCGGTGGTGGCGGCGCTGCGCGTTGAACAATGGGACGTTTGATCTTGGGCCGGACGTAAACCTTGACGGGCCTTGCTTTCGGATCCCGCGCTTTCATTTCACCCGCAAGACGCATCCGGTGGATTTTACCCAGCACCGCGCTTCGCGACACTAGGTTCATTAGCCTTGCGATTTCGTTTGCGCTTTTTCCGGATTGCCACAGGCTTTGCATTTGTTGCTCCTGCGCTTCCGTCCATTTGATTGGCTGTGGCTTCATTTCGTTTCTTTCTTCTGGCTATGCCGCTGAGTTTTCCCATTGCACTGTAATGGGCGTGGATCCGCTCGGGCGTTAGGGGCAAGCCCTTGATCCCGCGCTGTACCTGTTCTTTGGTTCGGGGGAGTTTAGTAATCCTCGCGATATTGCGTAAAACCTTGTCGCTGGTTGTGTATTTGCGTTTTTTGGGCTTCGCGAGGACGACAAAGGACGCAGTTGGAATAATTGCCGTAGGCGTCTCGGCTTGCGGTGGCTCCCTTAAAGAGGGCCGCGCCACACCTACAGGACGCCGCTTGTCGTACGGGTTGAATGTCAATAGTGGTCGTTCCTATAGCAAGATGGCGGTTAGGATCAGGGCCAAGGCGCTAACGGCCACAGCCGCCACTAGAGGGGCTTTGCGGCGTTTGGGCTGGTAATATGCAACTTCCCACGCTTGCAGCCCCAGGCCGTTGCTAGAGCCGCGCCTTAACATATGCGCATGAGTATCGCGGGGAAGGGTTGGGCGTTCGCTGGGCATTAGTACGCCACGCTCAATGCCCAAGCGACAAGCGTAAACGCGCAATAGCTTGCGAGGGCGCCGACGGTAATAATGATGGCCAGGGCGGTGATGGCCAGGATGTGGTGATGTTTCATTTCGTCCCCTTTGGGTTTGCGGTGGCGGCTTTGGTTAGTTCGCGGACGGCCCATTGTATGCCTTGAATTTCGACGCCCATATCGTGAAGGCCGTGGGCGTCTCGGGCGTGCAGGAATACCTCGGCCATGTTCCAGCAGACAAGCTGGCGGTTTTCCAAGGCGACTATCTGGCTTTCAATGGTCATTCGGCATCCGCCAAGGCTTCGCTTGCGGCGTCAATGCCGATGAACTCGAACAAGTTACACTCGACGATATGGCGCGCCTTGGCGTCAAGTCCGGCCAGCAAGTCAAAGCGTTCCCAGGTGGACTTGCACCCTAGCTTGCGCTCCTGGAGAAGGGCAAACAGGCCGTTGGCTTTGACGCTCTCATAGCCGGGGCCTTCGCCTACGCTGGCGTCGCCTTTCGTCCAAGCGCCGGTGAGGTCGGTTTCAGCCTCGAATGTGAAAATTGCCATCGTCTTATTCCCCTTCAAAGGTGGACATGACCCAGACGTAACCGTCTTTCGTGGAACCGCCCGCCTTGATCGTGGGCCAACCAAGCTTTGCAGCCAGGGCCTCGGCGGCGAGACGATCGTTATTCTCCCCGCTTAGGGCGTAATCCCAGGGCCGGGTGAGCCGGTGGCCTCCCGGCGTCGTGGCGACAATGCGCGAGCCGCGATGATTAGTCGGGCCAAGATAACGGGTTTGGATGGATTGAAAAATCATGGCGCGGTTCCTTTGTTTGCGTGGTTGATAGCTTACAGTAGCCCGTTGTGACATTGCGTCAATATCTAATTGTGGGAATAGGGCAAAAAAAAAGCGCCCGGTTAAGGGCGCTAGTCGGGGGGGATTGTTAGCTTACGCTTGTTGGGGCATTGTGCAAGCTTGCCACGGAGGACCTGCAATGCGCGTATTCTGGAAATATTGGCTTATGACGGCCCAAGCCATGCTGCGAGCTGGCGGGGTTTAGTCCGCATAAGCCAAGCTGGCGTTGAAGCCTTGCAGCCATTGCAGGGTTGTGACGGGATAATAGGCGGACGAATTGACCTTGGCGACCAGGGCCGGGTTCCAAGTCTCTAGCACTGGCTCGCCAGTGGCGCGGGATACTATTACCCATGAATTGCAGTCGCGGGGAAGTGGCGGGACTTTGGTCATTGCGCCGGCTCAATCATATAGATAGCGCCAGTCGTGGTAATCATGTCCGCGCAATCCTGATTGTCCGGGTCAATCTCTAAATGCAGGATCGGGAACATGGCGCGGGAAGCTTCAATAGCCGCTTCTAGCGTGGCGTATGAACCAATGATTTTGCGCGGAATGTAGGGCTGGCGTTCGGTGAGAAGGTTGAACATGGTGGCGGTCCTTCGTTCGCTTGGTTGATAGCTAAACACTAGGGCATTGTGAGAGCGTGTCAATAACTAATGTTGATGATTGGTTTATTTATGGGGGCATAAGTAAGGGGGTCTTAATGTTATATTATAACAGGCAGATTGTTGGTTTATGGGCGTCATATAAACGCAAAAGTTTTTAGAGGTGGGGGCGATATGCCGGCGGGGCGCACAAAGGGGGAAAAAAACGGAAAAATGCTAAAACACTCCTTTTTCCCACCATCACTTCCGTTCGTTTCCAACGGAGATGAAAAAGGCCCCTTAAACTTCCGTTCACTTCCGCTTTTTTCTGCGCGTGGCAAGGGGAAATTTTGGTTTAGGTATATACTATATACCTAACCACTCCTCGCCTCACTTCCTCCCTACTCTCCAAAGGGTCAAGCCGGACGCAAAAAAGCCGGGTCGAGACTATGCCCGAACCCGGCCGTTCTATGCTGCTATAGAGAGCGCCTCGCGCCCCTTCGATCCTGCTAGGCGTCCGACTACGCGAGGCGCGTGAATAGGTCTATGGCGACGCTCACGGCGGCAATGATGACGGTCGCGTCAATGGTCATGCGTAGGGTCATGCCGGGTACGCGCTCGATACACGCAGCTCACCCTGCCAATCGACCATGACGCGCGATACCTTATCATCGCCATGAAGGACGTAGGCCATTCCGCCAGACTGGCGCGCGGAGGCTTTGGCGATGACTATCGCGTTTGTCGAGCGCGTTCCGTAGTCCTTTCGACTGGCGCGCCATTCCATGCACGTCTTAACGTTAGGCGTTACGTGAGCCGTACGCGCTCGCCAGATAGCGCGCGCCGTCGTGGCGCTCATATCAGAGACTTCAAAGCCGGCTTTGCTGGTAGTGGTCATTGTGGCGTGTCCTCGTTTGCGTGGTTGTGGGCGCCAGCCATTGCCAACGCCCTAGGTTGCTAGGCGCGTGCGCGTTCCATTGCCTCGCGCATATCTTTGTTATGATAGACCGTTACCATAAACCGCTCATGCGCCGTGCGGCATTGCGCAAGGTCAATGGGCAATTGCGCAAGCAATTGCGAGACGGTCCATTCGGCTTGTGTGTGCGTGGTCATTGTCGTCGTCCTCGTTTGCGTGGTTGATGATTGACCATACCTCAATATGCGAGGGACGCAAGCGCCTTGTTGCCCATTATGGGCTAGGCCCTACGCGCGTATATATAAAGCAATGGGCCATGGCAGGGCGCGGATGGTCAGACCCCCTACCCCCCTTCGAACCCGGCGCCCACCCCCCAGTGTTTGTATATGCCCCTCCCCACGAATTTTTTGCCCAAAAAACGAAGTTTACCAACCATGAACTTGACTAAATCGGGGCCACAAACCACTATGCCTGGGCGTAGTTGCTACAGCACTTCGCAGGAGCGGTTGCTGGTCCTCGCAAGGCAGGGCTGCTCGGCGGGGGTGTGTGTGGCGCGCATCCCCGCCCCACATTGACTTACCCTCGAATTTGCTCGAAACTGGCCTCAATCTCCTTAGATTTGGTGGATGTATGCGCAACAGCACAACGTTTGTACCCAAGGGCAGCGATCTTGTGGGTCAGATCCCGCCGGGGCGTCCCAAGGGTGCAAGGAACAAGTCTTACGTCAAGGCGCGGGAAGCCATCGCGAGCTTCATTGATGGCAATTCCGACCGGATCCAGTCCTGGCTGGACGAGATTTACGAGCGTGAGGGGCCGAAGGCGGCGTTCAACTGCTTTTCGGACATGCTGGAGTACCACGTACCGAAGCTGGCGCGCACTGAGGTCACGGGGCCGGATGAAGGCCCTGTCGAGATTGTGATTTCGTGGGCCAAAGACGAATAGAGCTCCCGTATAAGGCACGGGCGGCGTTTATGCCGTTCCACAAGCGCGACCAGCGGTGGGCGTGTCTGGTGGCGCATCGCCGTGCCGGCAAGACGGTGAGTGCGGTGAACGATATTATTGCGCGGGCGGTGATGGCGACGGGGCCTAACCCGCTTTTTGGCTATATTGCGCCCTATCGCAGCCAGGCCAAGAGCGTTTCCTGGGATTATTTCAAGTGGTACGCCAAACCCATCATCAAGCAGACGAATGAGGCGGAACTTCAGATCACTTTGGTGAACGGGGCGCAAATTCGGCTGTTTGGGGCTGATAACGCTGATGCCATGCGTGGTTTGGGCTTTGACGGCATTTATATGGACGAATACGGCGACTTCAGGCCGAGTGTTTGGGGTAACGTTATCCGTCCTACGCTGTCGGACAAGTTGGGCTGGGCTGTTTTTGGCGGTACGCCGAAGGGCAAGAACCAGTTTTGGGACATTTACGACACTGCTGTAAGCAATAAGGACAAGGATTGGTTTCTTCTTACCTTGAAGGCGTCAACGAGCGGTTTGCTGCCGGATTCGGAGCTTAGGGCTGCTGCATCGCAGATCTCTGAGGATCAGTACCTTCAGGAGTACGAGTGCAGCTTTGAAGCGGCTATTCGGGGCGCGTTTTACGGCCTTGAGATGCGTGTGGCGCAGGACGAGGGGCGCATCCGCAGTGTGCCTTATGACCCGGCGCTACAGACCTTTACGGCCTGGGACCTGGGCTACAAGGATGATACGGCGATCTGGTGGTACCAGATGGTGCGTAATGAGATCCGCGTGATTGATTTCTATTCGATCTCCGGTTCCAGCATCAAGGACTTGGCCAAGGTCGTTACGGACAAGCCTTATCATTATGCCAAGCATTTCCTGCCGCACGATGCCAAGGCGAAGACGCTGGCGGCGCAGGGTAAGTCCATTATTGAGCAAATGGGTGAATATCTTGGGATGCAGAATCTGGCCATTGTGCCGGATCTCAGCGTTCAGGATGGTATCCAGGCGACCCGCATGATGCTGCAAAAGGTGTATTTCGACCAGGATCGGTGCCATGCCGGCATTGAGGCGCTGCGCCAGTATCAGCGCGAATACGACGAAGACAAGAAAGCGTACAGGGCTACGCCGCGCCACGACTGGACGAGCCACGCGGCGGATGCGTTCCGCATGATGGCTATCGCATGGCGTAACGAGCCGCCGAAGCTTGTAACCAACACGGAGCGCCCGCTTATGGTCGGTCCCGAAAACACGGCCACGCTGAACGATATGTGGGCCGCACAGAGGAAGCCAAGGAGGCTAAGGATATGAGCGGCGTAAATAACCCCTATCGCTATCAATACGAACACGTGCCGGTTAGTGCCTCGGCGCAAGTGCTTGGCACGACTGGCGCGGTGGGTGATTACCTGCATCGCCTTATCTGTACGGTTTCGACCGCTGCGACGGGCAACGTGGTTATCGTTGACGGCACGGGCGCTGGCATCCTGACGCACACTGTACTCCCGGCAAGCCCTGGTGGCGGCATCGGTGTGTACAACATTGAAGTCAATGCGGTGTCTGCCAATGGCGCGTGGAAAGTCACGACTGGCGCTGGCGTTGAAGTCATGGCTGTCGGCATCTTCTCGTAATGGCGATGGAACCCACAGCCTCACCCGTCAGCCGACTTCTTACAGCCGTTCATCAATACGATAACGAGTTCAAGAAGTGGGATGCCCGCGTCACCAAGATCATCCGCCGTTATCGCGATGATACGCGCGGCGCGTCTGGCAATGAGACTGCGCGGTTCAATATCCTTTGGTCAAACGTGCAGACGCTTATTCCGTCTGTGTACGCCAAGCTGCCCAAGGCGGACGTTTCCCGCCGCTTTGGCGACAATGACCCCGTTGGCCGGGTTGCGTCCCTGCTTATCGAACGCGCTCTGGACTACGAGATTGAGCATTACCCCGACTTCCGCGCCTCCATGCGAAACGCTGTCGAGGATCGGTTCCTTGGCGGTCGCGGTGTGGCGTGGGTGCGTTATGATCCGCACATCAAGAAGCAGGACGCGCCAGAAGACGGCTGGCAGATCACTGAGGATGTGGAGGTCGAGGAATACGACGATCCGCACAATCTCACAGCCGGCATGGAAGAAGCGCCGGAGGAGATCGAATACGAGTGTGCGCCTACCGATTACGTGCATTGGCGTGATTTCGGCCATTCGGTAGCGCGCACCTGGGAAGAAGTTACGAAGGTCTGGCGCTGGGTCTATATGTCGGAGGACGCGCTCAGGGAGCGTTTTGGCGACGATCTGGCCAAGAAGGTTCCGCTGGATTCCAGCCCTGAGCAGCTTAACAAGTACGCCCAGACCAACAAGACCAACGACAAAGCCAAAGTGTGCGAGCTTTGGGACCGTGAAAAGGGCATGGTTTACTGGTTTACTGAATCATACCCCGAGATGCTGGACGAGCGTGACGACCCGCTTGATCTGGAAGGTTTCTTCCCCTGCCCCAAGCCGCTGTTTGCTACCACCACCAGCGACAGCCTTGTCCCGGTTCCCGATTTTGTTTTGTATCAGGACCAAGCAAACGAGCTGGACATCCTTACCGACCGCATTGACGGGCTGGTCAAGGCGCTCAGGGTGCGCGGTGTCTACGATGCCTCCCAGCCGGCCCTACAGCGCCTCCTGACGGAAGGCGACAACAACACCCTTATCCCCGTTGATAAGTGGATGGCCTTCTCTGAAAAGGGCGGTCTGAAGGGCTCTATTGACCTGCTGCCCATCGACACGCTCGCAAGCGCCCTGATCCAGTGCTATCAGGCGCAACAGCAGATCAAGGGCCAGATCTACGAGATTACGGGCATTTCGGACATCATTCGCGGCAGCACGTCCGCGTCTGAAACGGCTACGGCCCAACAGATCAAGGGCCAATATGCCGGTCTGCGACTGCGTTCTATGCAGGAAACGGTGGCCCTGTTTGCCAGTGAACTGCTTCGCCTCAAGGCGCAGATCATCTGCACGAAGTTCCAGCCGCAGACTATCCTGGAATATGCTGCTGCGGCGCAGATGTCGGACGCGGACAAGCAGCTTATCCCGCAAGCCCTGCAACTGCTTCAGAGCAGCCCGCTGCGTAGCTTCCGCATTGAAGTTGCGTCTGACAGCCTTGTGCAGCTTGACGAGAACCAGAACAAGGCCGACCGCGTAGAGTTCCTGAACGCTTTCTCGAACTTCATGCGTGAGGCCATCCCTGCCGGCCAAGCCAGCCCTGAGATGGTTCCAACCCTCATGGACATCATGAAGTTTGGCATTGGCGGGTTCAAGCAAGCCAAGCAGATCGAAGGCACGATTGATGTTGCCCTTCAAGCTCTGAGCGCCAAGGCCCTACAAGCCCAGCAAAACCCGCCGCCGAACCCTGAAATGATGAAGGCGCAAGCGCAACAGCAAGCCGCCCAGGCCAAGATGCAGTCAGACACGCAGATGGAACAAGCCAAGATACAGGCTGATATGCAGATTGAGCAAATGAAGGCTCAACTGGCGCAACAGCTTGAGACGCAAAAAAGCGACCATGAAATGAATATGAAAACTCAGGAACTGGAACTGAGGGAACGGTTTGACCGCTGGAAGGCGGATCTGGACGCGGCGACAAAGATCATGGTGGCGCGCATTGCGGCTAACCCCGGTATTGACCTTGCTGCTATGGAAACCGAAGACGCGGCCCGCGATACCATCATTGAAGCTTTGACCGGGCGGATTGAGCAAAACGCGGATAACGTCGCTGCTCTGCACAACCACGTGGCTGATATGCACGAACAAATGCTACAAACGACGCAAAGCGCCATCCAAAGGGCAGAGGAAATTGCCCGCATGGCTCACGCGCCCAAACGTATCATTCGCGGGCCTGATGGACGCGCTGTGGGCGTTGAAGTCGTGCAGACAGGAACCATGCAATGACCGTTGCGACTTACGTCAAATACACAGCCGCCATTGAGCCGCTGCTAGAGCAGATTAACGCTGGCACGGACACCTGGAAGGTCGCCCTTGCATCAACGGTCAACGTTGCCGACACGACCTTCACGGCGGGCACTACGGACCTTGCCACGGGCGGCGGCTACACCGCCGGCGGCAATACGGTTACGGTATCCTCGGCAGCGCAAACTGCCGGCACATTCAAGCTGGTTCTGGCAAGCCCGACACCATGGACGGCCACGGGCGCGGGCTTTACGTTCCGCTATGCGATCCTGTGGAATTCCACAAACAACATCCCGGTGGCGTATTGGGATTATGGCGCCAGCCAAGCCGTCGCGGTTGGCGAAACGGTAACTGTTACCCTTGATGCCACCAATGGCGTGTTCCAGGCGACATAGGATTATAAATGGCCCTCGTTCTAGCAGATCGCGTACAGGACACGACAACCACCACGGGGACGGGGACTGTAACCCTTAGCGGAAGCGCGCCTACCGGGTATCAGACGTTCGGTACGGCCATCGGCAATGCCAATACGACCTACTACACCATTGCTGCCGGTTCTGAATGGGAAGTGGGGATTGGCACCTACACCGCTGCGGGCACTACGCTCTCCCGCGATACGGTGCTCGCCTCCAGTGCGGGCGGCACGACCAAGGTAACGTTCTCTGCTGGCACCAAGAACGTCTTCGTGACGTACCCGGCTGAATCTGCGGTCTATACGGGTGGGCCATCAGCAACGTTTACCCGCACGGCCAATGCTACCGGCACCCTTACAGGTTTCTCGGTAACGGGTGCTGCCGACACAAACTTGACGACCGCAACCGAAGTCAACGCGGTTAAATACGACCTTGCCCAAACGCGCCAATGGGCCACGGGCGCTATTATTAGGCAGCGCGAGTTCTATATCACGGCCCCGACCTACGCCTTTGTCGGCGCAAGCACGATTAACAACGCCGCAACGCTCGGTGTTTCGGGCGCACCCAGCGGCGGAACCAACGCAACCTTAACCCAATCGCATGGCTTCTACGTCCCTTCTGCGGCCCTGACTAACGTGACAACGGGCACGGGCGCGTATTTCGTGGCCCCAACCGGAGCGACAAACAATTACTCCCTCCAATGGAACGGCACTGTAAACGGTTTTGGCGATATACTGTTTGGTACAGACGCCACCTACGACATTGGCAAATCCGGCGCTACGCGGCCTAGGGATGGGTTTTTCTCCCGCAACATCACGGCGGGCGGCACCCTAGCGGCTACCGGATCAGTGTCTGGGGCCTCAGCGTCAATTGCGTCTGGCAAATTTGCCGTGGATACGGGCGGTGCCCTTACGCTGACGCCCACCTCCGCCCAGCCGATCACCATTACGACCCCCACGGGCTACGACAATATACAGCGGTGGGGGACCACGGACGCGAGTGCAACAATCGGCTTCTCCGCCTACTTCAACAACGTTCGGAAGCTCGCTGTTCTATTCACACCCGCCCAGCCTTGGGCGCTCTACAATGACGCCGCTGGCGCCTACGCCATGACGGTCAGTTCGGCCAACGTTATCGAGTTTTACGGCCCTGTGAAATTTAAGGCGTACACGGTGGCAACGCTCCCCACCGCCGCAACCGGGATGGAATGTTACGTCACTGATGCTTTGGCCCCAACATACAATACGACTTTGGTGGGCGGCGGCGGCGTCACCGTTAAGGCTTTCTACAACGGCTCAAACTGGGTTGCAGGATAAACACGCATGACCATCACCACTAAAATCATCCGCGCAGATTTTGTCAGCAAGGCCGGTACGCCCTTGGCATGGGGCGTGGAAGTACAATCATCCGCACCGTCCCCGTTCAACCCCGGCGAAACCATCACGCAGGGCTCCCGCTTCATGCCGCCCGAAAAGGCGCTTGCGGACCATGGGCTAAACCTGTCCGACGTGGTGGCCGACATTAACGCCCAGATGGCCGTCGCGCTGGCCGCAGCGCGCACTGAACTTGCAGCCGCCCAGGCCCAGGTCGCAGCCCTGACCGCCGAACTGGCTGACCTTCGGGCGGCAACCGTAATCTAAAATGGCTGTGTCTGACGGATTCCTGTTTGGTTTTTCGCCCTTTGCAGAGGGTCCGTTTGCCTACACCACTGCGCCGGCGGGCGTAAATTATACAATTACAGCCAACAGCGGCACATATGCCCTGACCGGCCAAACTGTTGGCATTGTTTATTCCCCAACGCCGTTTGTTGTTTTTGACACCCACGACGGCGATTACCACAAAAAGAAATTTGCGGAAGACAAGGCAAGATCCAAGCGCAAGAAGGCAGAGATCATCCAGGCTTACGAGCGTCTGGTTGAGGGCAAACCTGACGTTGCGGAAGAAATTGCTGCGCCGTATATTAAGCCGCCGAATAACAAGCGCCATGAGCCATTTATCAATTACGACAAACTGTTTGCCGACGTAGCTCGCGCTGAACAGCTATGGCAAGCGTACATTGATATGGACGATGAAGAAGTGTTGATGCTGCTATGAGCCGATACCGCGCCGTTTTTGATTCAGCCGGACTTGTTGCTGAGTTTGAAGATGGAGAGTGCACCTACGTGCGCGACAACTACGATCCAGGCGAGAAACGATCTGACGTAGTTGGCTGTCCCATGATCATTCGTGACATTGAGCCATATAAGAATATGATCAACGGCAAAATGATCACTAGCAGGTCAGAACACAAAGAACTTTTGCGCCGACACAATTGCGTTGAAGTCGGCAACGAAAAGATGGAAACAAAGATTACGGCGCCACCGAAAACAAATAGACGCGAAGCTCTACATAAACAGCTAGGCGATATGAGTGACCGGCAAGCTAACAAGATTCTGAAGCAGCTCAAAAGGACATGATCGTGGACACCCAAGATCAAATTCAGCCTACCGAAGACACAATCGACCGCAAAGAACTGCTCATGCAGCAGTTTAGCGATGCGGAGACAGCGCCACAAGAAGCCCAGCCGGCAGAGGCTGAAACCTCCGAAGACGAGGAACCCGCTGAAGAACCCGTGTGGGCCAAGCCGCCTTCTAGCTGGAAACGGGAATACCATGAGCCCTGGCAAGCCGTAGATCCCAAGCTGCGCGAATACATCTGGCAGCGCGATGAGGAAACGCGCAGCGGCGTTGAGCCGCTCCTGTCAAAGGCCAAATTTGCTGAAGAAATGCAGCAAGTCATGCAGCCTTACGAAAACACCATTCGAGGATTGGGCATTCAGCCGGCGCAAGCCGTGCAGTCCCTGATGCAAGCAGACCACATTCTGCGGACCAGCCCCCCCGAACAAAAGCGCGCGTATATAGCCCAGCTGGCTCAACAGTACGGCATCACTTTGGACGGATCGGAATACTACCCTCCTGCTGGGGGCCCGGTTGATCCAATGATCTACAATCTTCAAAACGAACTTAATAGTGTGCGCGGAGAGATTGTAGGTTATAAACAACAGCAGGAAGAAGCTCAAAATCAAACGCTCCTGGCCGAAATCAACAATTTCGCCCAAAAAGCAGAATATTTTGAGGACGCAAAGCCGACCATGATTCAGCTCCTACAGAGCGGTGTGGCGACTACGCTGGAAGACGCATACGAGAAGTCGATACGCCTTAACGAGGATCTTTTCCAACAGTCTCAGCAACGCCGACAAGCGGAAGCTGAAACGGAGAGAAAATCAGCGGCCAACAGGGCGGCGAAAGCCGCTAAGGCAGCAGCGGTTAGTGTTAGGAGCTCTACACCCGGAGCTACGTCTACTACCAAAGCGCAAGATAGACGCGCACTATTGTTGGACCAATTCAACAATATGAGTGAGCGTTTTTGATTCAATGAAAGGGCTTTAACATGGCTTTCGCCAACAGCTCGATCAGCGACATCATTGCGACGAATATCCAAAGCCGTAGTGGTGAGCTGGCCGACAACGTGACGAACAACAATGCGCTGCTTCGTCGCCTTAAAGACCGTGGGAACATCAAGACGTTCTCCGGCGGTAACGTGATTTTGCAAGAAATCATGTACAACGACAGCACCACCAACAACACGAACAGCTATTCGGGCTACGAAACGCTGAACGTGTCTCAGAACTCGCCCATCTCGGCGGCGCAGTTCTCCATCACCCAGTACGCCTCGGCGGTTACGATCTCGGGCCTGGAAATGATCCAGAACTCGGGTAAGGAAGCCATTATCGACCTGCTTGACGGTCGCATGAACGTTGCCGAAGCTCAACTGGCCAACCGCATCAGCGGCGATCTGTATCTCGACGGCACCGGCAACAGCGGTAAGAACCTTACCGGCCTCGGCGCTGCTGTTCCCGATGCTCCGACCACCGGCACTTACGGCGGTATCAACCGCGCGTCCTTCTCGTTCTGGCAATCAGTTGCCTATTCGGGCGTGACGAACGGCGGCGCGGCTGTGACTGCCTCGAACATCCAGCAATACATGGATGCCCTGGCCGTCCAACTGATCCGTGGTACCGATAAGCCGGACCTGATCGTAGCTGACAATAACTTCTACCGTCTGTATCTCCAGTCGCTGCAATCCATCCAACGCATCTCGGACTCCGGTTCGTCGATGGCTGGCGCTGGCTTCGCGGCCCTGAAGTACTACGGTGCTGGTATGGCTTCCGACGTTGTGCTTGACGGTGGTATCGGTTCTTCCGCTACCGCCAACCATATGTGGTTCCTGAACACCAAGTATCTGATGTTCCGCCCGCACGTGGATCGCAACTTTGTTCCCATTGGCGGCGAGCGCCAGTCGGTTAACCAAGACGCCATTGTGAAACTGATTGGCTGGGCGGGTAACATGACCTGCTCGGGCTCTCAGTTCCAGGGAGTCCTTCTTGCGTGATGACTAACATTGACTAATGTTAGTACATGACGTATCGTTATTCCTTAGTTAAGGAGAAGCGATATGTCAGGCGGCAGACCACCAGTTGACGAAAAAAAACGGTTTTTAGAAAAGGTAAATGTTAAGGCCTCTGGATGTCACGAATGGACATCAGTCATAAACAGGGGCGGGTATGGTAAGTTTTACTTTCGCAAAAGTCAGGCCCCATCCCATCGTGTGTCTTATCAATTGTTTGTCGGGGAAATACCTCTTGGCAAACATGTTCTTCATAGGTGCGACAATCGAAAGTGCGTCAATCCAGAACATCTATTTCTAGGAAGTGCAGCCGATAATGTGGCTGACATGGACGGAAAAGATAGAAGAGGCACTCGATCAAAGCTTACTGAAAAAGATGTTGAGGCTATACGTTTTCTTCTTAGCGAACGTTATTCTCAGCAACTAATAGCCGATAAATTTGGAGTCAGCCAAACGGCGGTCAGCCGAATCAAGCTCGCAAAAGCGTCTTTGTTCAGAAAGGAACAATGATATGGCCTATACCTTCGACGAACCCAAAGTCGGGCTGCTCCAGATCGCTAATACCGACGCTGGCGTAACGATGGCGAATGGCACCTCTGCCATTCCCACCCCGCCGACGATGCTGGGCATGGTTGCCCGCGCTTTCGACCCGACCTACGGCGAAGGGGAGTTCATTCTCCTCGTTGGCGTGGCGTCTACGGTCGTTGGCTCGGTTGTTACCTACAGCCCGACCACGTACCAAACGACTCTTAGCCCGAATACGGCTAACCTGTCGCAACCTATCGCCGTTGCGATGTCTGCCAATCTGGCTGGCTCGTTTGGCTGGTATCAGATCAGCGGCCTTGCCGTTGTGAAGAAGACCGCCGTTAAGGTGGACCCTGCCGGCACCCGCCGTATGTATCAATCGGCCACTGCTGGTCGCCTGATGCAAACGTCTGCCGCTGGTAAGAACGTCCTCGGCATGGCCTCTGCGAACCTGACGACTGTGACCTCCACGACCTCTACCGTGGTTTGCTCGCTGAACCGTCCTCATCTGCAAGGCCCGATCACCTAGCACTACCCCGCGCCTCCTCTCGGTTCCCCTGGGAGGGGCGCGGATTTCAATTGCGAGGATCCATGTTAAACGTTGTTTGCGTTAACGCCGGGAATTATCTTGGGCGGGGTGTGGAGTACGTCCGCGTCCTGAACGACATGGTCCGGCGCAACCTGCCAGAGGGCTACCCCGGCAAGTTCATTGTCTTTACCGACACCCCCGGCGATTACGGACCAGAGATCGAAGTTCGTGATTTGCCTGTTCCCGGCCTAGAAGGCTGGTGGAACAAGCTGGCCCTGTTCAAGCGTGGCGTCTTTGAAGAAGGCGACCGCATCCTGTTCATGGACCTCGACACGTTGATTACGGGCCGTCTGGACGCCATTGCCGACTACGCGGGCGACTTCGCCATCCTGAGCGACTTCTACCGCTATTACGGCCTTCAATCGTCCATCATGGCGTGGCGCGTGACAGACAGGACTGTGGACATCTGGGAATACTGGGTGCGCGCTGGATACCCGGAAGTCGCCGGTGGCGATCAATCGTGGATCGAAACGGCCTACATCCGTAAGCCTGACATCTGGCAAAAGCTGCTGCCCGACGCCTTTGTCAGCTACAAGGTTTCCGGCGGCTTTGCTCCTGACAAGGCTGCGATAGTTGTGTTCCACGGCGCCCCAAGACCGCATGAAGTCCTGACCGGCTGGGTTCCTGCCATCTGGAAAGAAGGCGGCATCACCCGCGTTGAGCTTGACGCTGTTTGCAACACGGCCAAGGAAGAAATTCACAGCAATATCCTAAACGCTTGCGACCGCGACCTGCCCTGGTTTGATTTTGACTGGAGCCACCACGACCGCCAAGTTTGCATTGTCGGCGGCGGGCCTTCCCTGAAAGACCAGCTTGGCACCCTGAAAAGGCGTCAGGCTCTGGGGCAGGAGATCTGGGCGCTGAACGGCGTGGCAAACTACCTGATGGACCAAGGCATCACGCCCGACGCGCAAGTTATCCTGGACGCCAAACCCGAAAACGTGGTTTTTGTTTCAAGGCCACAGGCGTCTATGCGTTACTACATCGGATCGCAATGCGACCCGGCCATTTTCAGCGCGCTGGAGGGGCACAACGTAACGCTATTCCATTGCCAGTCAGAAGGCGTGGAGACGCTGCTAGGGGCCGAGATGGCTCGTCCAGTACACTTGCTAGGCGCAGGTACGACAGTGGCCTTAAAAGCCATGATTATCGCTGAACTGAGCGGATACCGCGTCCTGCACCTGATCGGCGTTGATAGCTGCTATACTGGCAACGATCACCACGCCTACCAGCAATCGTGGAATGACGGCGAACCGCTGATGGAACTGATCTACGGCGAGCGTACATTCAAATGCGCCCCGTGGATGGCCGGCCAAGCGCAGGACTTCATTGACTATGCCCAGCGGTTTACTGGCATCATCACGGTCGCCGGCGATGGGCTATTGGCTCACATCGCGCGCGAGGGCGTACCGGAAAGCGCGGTTGAAACCAGGGCGCGCGAGATCCTTTCGCGACTGCCTGAAGGCGCTATTACCGGCGTTGAGATCGGCGTCTTTGCCGGCCAACTGTCAGAGCGCCTACTGTCGGCAAGGCCGGATATGACGCTGCACATGGTCGATTCATGGGGCGACTATGAGTCAAGCCTTGAGGAATCCGGCGACTACCATGCGACCCTCACAGAGGAATCGCAGGAAAGCTATTACGAGATGACCAAGAGCGCCGTGGCGTCTTTTGCGCCGCGCGCCGTCATCCACCGCAAGAAGTCCGTGGACGCGGCGGGCGATGTTGAGGATGGGCTGGATTTTATATTTATCGACGCCGACCACAGTTACGAAGGCTGCTATTCAGACATCAAGGCTTGGTCTAGCAAGGTTCGCACTGGTGGCTTACTATGCGGCCACGATTATGATAATACTGACTATCCCCAATGGGGTGTGAAACGTGCCGTGGACGAATATGTTGCGGAAAACGGGTTACAACTAGACCTTGGTGACAACTTCACATGGTTCGTTAGGGCAAAAGGACACTGACATGACAATCCCCTCTCGCGTTCTGGCTTCGGGCAACTCCCCGCTGTCCACCCAATCAATCTGCGGCGCAGCGACTACTGGCCTTGTTGCCACCGGCTCGACCGCCGCCGACGCTCTGCAACTCGGTACGTCGTGGAACATAGTTGCGACCACGGCATCGGGCACTGGCGTAAAGATGCTTCCCGCTGAAAACGGCACTACCAACATGGTTGCCAACGATGGCGCCCAGACCCTGACCGTCTACCCGGCCACAGGCTCGACCATCGACGGCGCGGCCTCCGTCAGCATCGCCACCACCAAGCGCCGGTTCTTCATCGGCACCTCGCCTACGACTTGGATTTCCATTCTCGGAGCATAAAGGACACCCTATGGATTCGGACATCGCCAACGCCGATTCGCATCTACATGTTGAATTCTATGAATTCGACAAAGCTCCCCACAAGGGAGAGAAATTCGTCCGGATTATGGTTCCAGGCGATAAGACTAACATCATCGAGACGCCGGTGCGGGAACACCATAAAGAACGCTTCCCGCGCCAGTGGCTCTACTACCAGATGCAGAACAACGAAAACATTGTGATCGGTATGCCGCTTCTTGAGTGGCACAAAGAGCGTCCTGACGAAATCAGTGAAGTGCAATTTGCCGAATTGCAGATCTTTAAGTTCCAAACTGTCGAACAAGTGGCGACAGCTTCAGATTCGCAAATTCAGCGGGTTGGCATGGGCGGTGTTGCACTACGGGAACGCGCAAAGGCGTTTCTGGCGCGCAAGGGCCTTAGCAAGCACGATGATGAACTGACCAAGACGCGAATGGAGCTGGATTCGCTCAAAGAACAACTCAGCATCCTCATGGAGGAGCGCAAGCCCAACCGTGGGCGTCCAAGGAAAGAAGTGACTGATGGCGAGCACGATGCTCCAATTGGTGCAGCAAGTTACGAATGAACTGGGCGTTCCTACCCCGGTCAGCGTAGCTGGCAATACCAATCAGGACGTAATTCAGATCCTGGCGTTGATGAACGCCAGTGGTTATGAGTTGCTGCGTAAGGCCGACTGGCGTGAACTGACTCAGCCGCACTCGTTCTACACTGAGTACGCGACCACCACCGGCACTTATACCACGACATCACTTACCATCACCGGCATCCCCTCGACCGCAAGTCTGGATACGACTTATATGGTCGTGGGGACTGGCTTCCCCAACGCCACCTTCATTTCCAGCGTGGACTCTGCCACCCAGGTCACGGTGACGCAGTATTCCACCACGGCTGCAACTAGCGGCACGATCTACTTCCAAAAGGTCAAGTATGACCTGCCTGACGATTACGATTCCATCGTTCCGCGCACTCAATGGGACAAATCAAAGCACTGGGAAATGCTTGGCCCTGAAAGCGCCCAGCAATGGGAATGGCTGCTGTCGGGCTACATCAGCACCGGCCCGCGCATCCGCTGGCGTCTGTACGGCAACTATTTCCAAATCTGGCCGGGGAATTCCACGGCTGAGTTTCTGGGCTTTGAGTACCGCAGCAAGGGCTGGGCCAGGACCGCTGCCGGCGTCATCAAAAACAGTTTCACGCTCGACAGCGACACTTGCATCTACCCCGACCGCGTTATGGTGCTCTCGACCAAGCTCAAGTACTTCCAGGCCAAGGGCTTTGACACCACGGCCCTGTATCGGGATTACCTGACTGAGTTTGAAACCTCGGTGGCTCAGGACACCTCGGCAGCAAACCTTTCGTTTGCTCCGCGCCCCGGCAACATCCTTATCGGCTACGATAACATTCCTGACAGTGGCTATGGCCGTTAGGGGCATGGTTCAGGGCGCTGCCGCCCAAGTGCAATCATTGCCGGCCCCCGTGGGCGGCTGGAACGTGCGCGACAGCTTTGCCAACATGGAACCGACCGACGCTGTGACGCTGGTCAATATGTTCCCCACGGTCAGCAACGTCACCCTGCGCGGCGGCTACTCCGAACACGCTACCGGCCTGGACGGCGAAGTCCAGACGCTGATGACCTACTCCTACGCCGGGTCTACGAAGCTCTACGCCATCACCTCTACCGGCAAGCTCTATGATGTCACGACGGCGGGCGCTGTGGGCGCTCCTGCTGTCACCGGCCTGAGCAATGGCATCTGGGAATATATCAACGTCACCAACACCGCCGGCACCCACTATCTTTATGCCGTTAATGGCGTTGATAAGCCGATCCTGTGGGATGGCACGACATGGCTGCGGGTGGACGGATCTTCGACCGTAGCCATTACCGGCGTCACAACGACAACGCTCATTAACATCTGCCTGTTCAAAAACCGCGTCTGGTTCTTCCAGAAGGACACGCTGGTTGCGTGGTATCTGCCAACTAACGCGGTAGGCGGCGCGGCGCAGATGGTGGACCTGAGCGCGGTTGCCCGGTTCGGCGGGCACCTTGTGGACTTTGATACGTGGACAATCGACGCCGGCTATGGCGTGGATGACAATCTGGTTTTTGTAACCAGCAATGGCGAAGTCATTGTCTACAGCGGCACAGACCCGGCAAGTGCCTCTACGTGGGCTCTGATTGGCGTCTGGAAGCTGGGCTCGCCCATTGGCACCCGCTGTATGCTGAAATGGGGCGGCGACCTTCTGATCCTCACCTACGACGGCCTGATGCCTATGGCGGGGTCACTGCAATCGTCCAGGCTGGATCCGCGCGTAGCCCTGTCCGACAAGATTCAAGGCGCCATTACAGCGGCGACCACAAATTACGGCGGCGACCACGCGGCTGTGGGCTGGCAGATTGTTTACAATGCCAAGCGCAACGCGGTTTGGATCAACGTGCCCGTGGCGACCGGGCAGCAAGAACAATACGTGATGAACACGATTACGAAGTCATGGGCGCAGTTTACCGGCTGGGGCGCGACCTGCTGGGAGAACTTTAACGACGATCCGTACTTCGGCGGCACGAACAAGGTCTATGTCGCCTGGGATGACAGCTACGCCGACAACGGCGCAAACATTGGGGCCGTTGCCCTGCAAGCGTTTAACTATTTCGGCTCACGCGCTGTTAAGAAATATTTCACCCGCGCGCGGCCCAGCATCTTTTCGAATGGCTCGCCGGCCATCTTTGTCGGCATGAACATCGACTTTGATACGTCCAACACCACTGCCCCCCTGACCTTTACGCCCACGACATCCGGCACCTGGGGCACATCCGTTTGGGATGCGGGACTGTGGGGCAATGACAACGTAATCCAGAATACGTGGATTGGCATTACCGGCATTGGCTATTGCGGCGGGACACAATTCCAAAGCGCCAGCCAGGGCATCCAGATCGAATGGGCCTCAACCGACATAGTGTATCAGGCCGGATGGGCTGGGGTATAGAAAACGGCCCGAAAATCGGGTATTGGGTAGCTAATGAACTTGGTGCGGGATTCTTCGCAGAGCGTTCTCAAGCTATCGGACTTGTAAAAGACGGAAAGATTGTAGCGGGCATCATCTACGAAAACTGGAACGGGCGGTCGATGGTGGTACACATCGTCATCAAAGATCGCATAACACCAGCTTTCATCGGAGCAATATTCGATTACGCATACAACGTGTGCAACATCGAGAAAGCCATTGCTCCGGTCAGCAGTGCTAATGCCAAAAGCATTAGGATGGTTGAGAAGATGGGCTTCACTGAAGAAGGGCGCATCAAAGACGCCTGTCCTGATGGTGATACGATCTTGTACACACTGAAGAAAACCGACTGCCGTTTCTTAGGGAACCGATATGGGCAAAAGTACACCAGCAGCACCAACGCCTCCTGATTACGCGGCGGCTGCTACGGCGCAAGGCGTTGCCAACCAAGCGGGCGCGGCTCAAAGCTCGTCGCTGTCCAATCCCAATATCATCAGCCCCTACGGCAATCAGAACGTCACCTGGGCCAACACCGGCATCAACGGCGCTCCGCAAGGCACTGTTACCCAGACCCTCACGCCGGACGCGCAAGCGGCCCTTACTGCACAGCAAAAGGTTCAGGCCGGGACGGCGAATCTTGGCTTGCAAGGGCTGGAACAAGCCAGCGGGATTCTGCAAACCCCGTTCAATTACAACGGCCCTGACATTCAAACATCGCTGGGCGCACAGACCGCGCCTAACTTTGGCCCCAGCGCCGGCCAATACGGCACGGCGGGAGGCATTGATGCCTCGCAATACGGATTGGCTCAGGGCGGCGTTTCCGGCCCCAACCTACAATCCACCCTTAGCGGCTACGGCGATGTTCAGAACGCGCCCGGTGCTGGTCAATACGGCCAAGCTGGCGGGATTAATGCTGGCGCTTACGGCAATCTGCAAACCGGCCTAGACCTGTCCAACGTTGCGGCAATGCCGGTCAACGCAGGAATGACCGGCCAACAGGCTATCATGTCGCGCCTTCAGCCGCAGATCGCCCAACAGTCGGCGGCGCTGGCTCAGCAACTTGCCAACCAGGGCATTACGCCGGGGTCTGAGGCGTACAACAATTCTATGCGGACGCAGGGGCAACAGCAGAACGACCTGTACACCCAAGCCGCGCTTCAGGGCATTGGGCTCGACACAGCCGCCAATCAACAGGGCTACAATCAAGCTATGGGCGCGGCTGGCCTTTACAATCAGGCGCTTGGTCAGGGCTTCGGGCAAGCGTCCTCCGCTCAACAACTCGGCAATCAGGCCGTGGGTCAGAACTTTGGTCAGGGCTTGCAAGCCAATGCCGCGCAGAACGCGGCTCAGGCCCAACAGTACAGCCAAGCGGCCAACAACGCGCAGTTCGGCAATGCCGCCCAACTGTCCCAGTTCCAATCCGACCTTGCCAACCAGCAAGCTCAAAATGCCGCTGTCAGCCAGAACTTCGGGCAAGGTACGACTGCACAGCAGCTTGGCAACCAAGCCATCAGCCAGAACTACGGCCAAGGCGCGACATCTGCCGGCCTGTACAATCAGGCTGCGGCGCAGGGCTACAATCAAAACCTGGGCGCGGCTCAGTTCGGCAACACCGCTGCCGGCCAATACCTGCAACAGCAGCTTGGCCTGTACAACCAGCCCCTGAACCAGATCAACGCGCTGATGAGCAGTTCGCAGATCCAGAACCCGCAATTCCAACAATACACTGGCACGAACGTTACGCCGGCTCCCGTGTTCCAGGGCGTCCAACAACAAGGCCAGGCGGCTATGGACATCTACGGTCAGCAAATGGCTGCGCGTAATGCTAACATGGGCGCTCTGGGTAGCGTCTTAGGCGCCGCAACGAAATTCATTCCAAGCGACATCCGCCTTAAGTCCAACATCGTCAAAATAGGCGACCACCCGCTCGGCATCGGCATTTATGAGTATGATATATTCGGGAAAAGGGACGTTGGGGTAATGGCCCAGGAAGTTCTTGCGGTGAAGCCGGAAGCAATTGCTCATCACCCAGCTGGCTATATGATGGTGGATTACGGAGCACTGTAATGGCAACCGGCGTTCAAAACGTTAATCTGTCGAACTACGATGCGATGTCGTCCGACATTCCCCGGCAATTGCGCCTGGCTCAGGCCCTGCAAGAACAGGCCAATGCTCCGATTGAGATCCAATCGTACAAGGGCATCCAAGCGCCGATCCCGTGGACTGCTGTGCTTGCCAAGGCTCTAGGCAGCTATGCCGGCGCACGTCAGGAACGCAAGGCGGAGGAAAAGAAAACAGCCCTTAAGGCTTTTGAGCGTAGCTCCTTTGCCGACGCTATCAGGAAGGCAAACTCTCCGCTCACGACGGAAGGTCGGCCTGAGATCCTTGAGGGCGATGTATCCCCGGCGCTGGGCACTAACCTTGACGGTTCCGGCGTTCAGGAAGCCCAGATTGCGCAACTTGCCCAACAACCGCGCCCCACTGCGCCCCCGGTGGACAACGGCCCGCTGGCGCAAAACGTGTCTTCTGGGCAACGCATGGCTGCGGCTATGGCGTCGCTCGGCGGTAACGCGCAGCCCTCTGGTATGGTTCCCGCTGCGCCTCCCGGCATGGCCCCTGCGGGCGCAATGGCTCCTATGCCGCGCCGGGTGTTTCAAGAGAAGGTAGATCCAACTAGTCGTGCGCGCACCGGGTCTGAAATGATGGACCTTGCCTCCGAGTACATGAATAGCCCGGTTCCGCAGGTCCAGGCTTACGGCGCTCAAATGCTGGAAAAGGCGACCAAGGAAATCGGCAAGGAAAAGATGGTTAACGCCATCAAGGCCGTTGACATTGGGGATGCCGATCCAGCCATTATGAACCTGTATATGTCAGGCGATAACCCCGGCGGGGCAATTGATTACCTTTCCAAATTTGGAATGGCAAAAGCCGAAGCTGCGGCAAAAATCGCTGAAATCCAACTCCGCGCAAAAGAAACTGCTGAGCAAAGGGACTTGGACAGGCAGTCCCGAGAGGCAATGGCTGATCAATCTAGCGCGGATCGTCGAGCAATGGCGGATCAAGCCAGCGCGGATCGTCGCCTTGGCTACAGTATGTCTGCGGCCAATTCTGCTGCTTCCAGGGATCTTACACGCTCCCTAGCCGAGCAAAGGGTTGCCAAAGTTCCGGCCAAAATACAATTTGGCTATTCGGCCAACAATGCCTCCATCAAGCAAATTGACGATGCCATATCGGCCATCGAAACCAACAAGGGGCATCTTGGGCTGTTAAATGCATTGGGAGACGAAACCAATCAACGCAGAGATCCCAAAGGCGTAGATGTTAGAGCAAAAGTTTCTGACATCACTAGCCTTAAGCGCCATGACAGGTCTGGGGCTGCTGTTACGTTTGTAGAAACTCCGTATTTGAAACCGTTTCTTCCAAGCGTTACGGACACGGATAAAACTGCGGTTAAAAAACTTCGGCACCTTAAGGAAAATCTTCAAAACGCTAATGCCGAGATGGAAACTGAGTTTAATGTTTCCTCGCCGTCTGCTGGCAAACCAGATCCGCTTGGGCTTCGCAACTAATGGCGACCATTTCCGAAATCCGCAGCAAGTACCCTGATGCTTATAGCGATATGTCCGACAAGCAATTGGCGGACGCTATGTATGAAAAGCATTATTCCGATATGCCGCGCGCTGAGTTTGACAAGCAAGTCGGGCTAACTGCCGCACGACCGGCTGCACCTACTCCGGCACCGTCCGCCGGCGTCACTCCCGCGCCGACCAACGATGCGGCCTACCAGGCGGCGCAAGAAGCCTCCCGCCAGCGCGATGCCAAGGTTCTTAAGGTTATCCCGACCGGATTTGAGACGCCCGAAAAAGGCGCGCTGGAAAACCGCAAAAGCCAAAAGCTGGCTCAGGGGTACACGTTTAACACCGCTGACGAAATGGCCTCTGCCCTTGCGGCGGCAAAAGCTGGTGTTTCTAATGCCCTTGGTCGCGGTAAGGGCATAACCCCCCGCCAAGCCTACGATGCTCAAATGCGCTTAGAGCAAGAGCAAATGCAAAAGTTCGGGGCTGAGCATCCCAAAGAATCCGCTGCCTGGGGCATCGCCGGGGGCGTTCTAAACCCGCTCACATACGGCGGAGCTGGGCTTGCCGCCAAGGGCGCAACCATTCCTGCGGTTGTTGGCAGGTCTGCCCTTGTGGGCGCTGGACAGGGCGCCTTGTCCGGTGCCGGCGCCGGGACGGACATGAAATCTAGGACTAAAGGCGCTGAGCTGGGCGCGGCGATTGGCGCAACTGTGGGCGGCGTAACTTCTGCTGGCGGGCTGGGCATTGCTAAGGCTTTAGCCGACCGCGCGGCTATCAAGGGTGCGCCGTCCGTTGATGCGCTTAGAAACCAAGCCGAAAACCTTTACAGGCAAGCCGAAACTGCTGGCGTTATCATTAAAAAATCAAGCCTTGGTCAGTTTGCGAAAAGTCTCACCAAGGATATGTACGACCAGGGCATAACCCCCGAACTTCATCCCAATGCTTTTGATTCCCTGAAAAGAATAAACGGCATAACGGATCACCTCACCCTAAAGGGCGCCGAAATGGAAAGGCGTATCCTTCAAAATCGCGTTGCGGATGCTTCTGCCGCTGCGAGGATGGGCAAGTCCAAAGATGATCTTCGTATTGCTAGAATGATTGCGGACAAATACGACGACTTCATTGAAAACCTTCACCCCCAATCAACGTTGGCTGGGACAAGTTCCGCACCGGCGGTCGCCATTCTTAAAGATGCTCGCGCCGTGTATGCCCAAAAGGCAAAGGGCGAAACGATCCAGACCATCATCGACAAGGCAAAGCAAAACAGCAACATCACCACGCTGGAACAAGAACTTCGGAAAGGGTTCCGCAAACTTGCTAACAATGAGCGCGGCATTTCGCGGTTTGCAGAAGAAGAACGTAAGGCGATCCGCGATGTGGCAAACGGAACGTTGACCAGAAACACGTTGACCACGATTGGACGCATGGCTCCTGCAATGACGGCCCAAGGTGGTCTTGTCGGAACGGCTGAAGTTTTTGCAGCCCTTTCCGGCCATGCCGCTCCGGTAATGGCAATGCTTGGTGCTGGCATCCCCGCGAAAATAGCATCCACGGCGTCCACGCTAAATGCGGCAAAGATGGCTGGCGCACTAGCTCGCGGCGCTCCGCGCGTGGCGCTCAACAAAACTGCGCCGTCCCTAACCGCTGCCCAAGCCGCCGCACTTGCACGATCCGCCGGTAGCAAAGAGGAACAATAGAATGTCTTTTAACGGATCCGGCACATTCCTCATCAACAGCACCGGCCAGCCGGTTGTTGCTGGCACGACCATCAGCGCCTCTACATTCAACGCCCTGACGAATGACCTGGCGACGGGCCTTACGACTGCGCTGACCAAGGACGGGCAGACCACGCCGACCGCCAACATCAAGCTGGGCGGGTACAAGCTGACCGGCGTTGGAAACCCGACCATTGCCGGGGATGCGCTGGTCTTCGGCGCTGACGCCTCTATTGGCGCCCTGACGCTGACGACTGACCTTAGCATCGCTAATGGCGGCACCGGGCAGTCCACTGCTGCCGGCGCAATCAATGCCCTGCTTCCCAGCCAGACCGGCAACAACGGCAAGATCCTCTCGACCGACGGCAGCGCCTGTGTGTGGATTTCGTCCGGCGGCGTGGGCAGCGTTACCAGTGTCGCCATGTCGGGCGGGTCTACCGGCCTCACCACCACGGGCGGGCCGATCACCACCAGCGGCACTTTCACCCTGGGCGGCACTTTGATCGTGGCTAACGGCGGCACCGGCATTACGTCTGGAAACTCCGGCGGCATCCCGTACTTTTCCGGCACTACGACCATCGCTTCGTCTGCGGCCCTGACTGCCAACCAGATCGTCCTTGGCGGCGGCGCTGGATCTGCGCCTATCCCGCTGGGGGCCGCAGGAACGTCTACTCAAGTTCTGCATGGCAATGCTTCCGGCATCCCCAGCTTTGGCGCTGTGGCCCTAGCTACAGACGTTTCTGGCACCCTTCCCATCGCCTCTGGCGGTACGGGCCAGACTTCAGCGGATGCGGCCCTGAACGCGCTCCTGCCGTCACAGACAGCCAACACAGGCAAGGTTCTGCAAACCAACGGCAGCACGACTTCGTGGCAGACCTATTCGGCTGGGACCGGCACCGTTACTAGCGTGGCAATCAGCGCCGGCACGACGGGCCTGACCTTCACGGGTGGCCCTATCACGACCAGCGGCACTTTCACCGTTGCCGGCACACTAGCAGTTGCCAACGGCGGTACGGGCATTACCAGCCTTGGGGCCAACGTCGCCACTTGGTTTGGCACCCCGTCTTCTGCCAACCTGGCAGCAGCGGTTACGGATGAAACTGGTTCTGGATCTCTGGTTTTTGCTACGTCTCCCAGCCTGGTGACGCCGAACCTTGGAACACCGGCCAGCGGCACCCTGACCAATGCTACGGGCCTTCCGCTCACTACGGGCGTGACGGGCACCCTGCCAGTGGCCAATGGCGGTACGGCGGGCACGACCAAGATCCTTGCGCGTCAGGGTTTGGCCGAAACCGGATCCTTGGCGTGGGTTACGTCTGGAACGTCCACCAACTCTGGCAAGATCAGTTGGGGAACCGCAGCACCGTCTACCCTTGATGAAGGGCAGATTTATCTGCGGTATTCCTAATGGTTCAATCGCTCACTGTGGGTACCTCCGGCGGCAACAAAGCAGCCAACGAAATCTGGGTCGGCACTTCCGGTGGCAACAAGTCAGTCACGGAAGGCTGGATTGGTACGTCCGGTGGCAACAAGCAGTTCTTCACCCTGATCTCGGCGTACCTGCAAGACGGCAATTATTCATACGTCGGCGGGTCATACGTATATTTTAACTCTACGGGTGTCGTGGAAGGTCCAGCAGGTACAGATTACACATGGCGTGTCTCTGGTGCGTCTGCTGACTTTGAGCTTTATGTTTCCCTTACTTCCGGCACAACGCCTTCTGGGTCTGCCTTGAATACGTGGCTTTCCATGTCTTCATCGCGGCAATATACACTTTCTACGGCTCTAGACAGTTGCGTTTTGGCTGTTCAAATTAGAAACGCTACTACGCTTGCAGTTTTAGCTACCTGCAATGTTTCTCTGTACGTTGAATTGTAAGGATGGCTTGTGGAATTGCATGACGTGGAAGCTAAATTGAACACCCATGAGGCGGTATGCGCCGAACGATACTCGGGCATTAACGCGCGCTTGAAGCGCATGGAAGCCATGTTTGTTGGTGGCGTGGGCGCCATCTTTCTTTTGCTTCTCAGCATCGTATTGAAATTGGGAAACTGAAATGATTGAAGAACTGGTCACGCGCGTTTTCGCCCTTCGAAACGCTACGCATCTGGCGCATTGGGCCAGCAAGTCCTTCAGCGAACATACCGCGCTGGGCAAGTTCTATGATGGTCTGATCGACAAGATCGACACTATTGTTGAGGCATACCAAGGCTGGAATGGCCTGATTGGCGAAGTTCGCCCTGCGGTCTTCAACAAGAACAACATCACTGACAAGATCCGCGAGGAAATGGCCTGGATCAATGCTAATCGCAGCAAGATCGCCAAGGGCAGCACGATGATGGAAAACCTCATCGACGATCTGATGCAGCTCTATTCCAGCACCCATTATATGCTGGTCAACCTGAAATGACTTACCGCTTCGGGATCAA
>ERZ650310.45-NODE-45-length-34616-cov-6.282283_pt1 | contig 34616 bp, 62 predicted proteins | sample MGYA00376246_ERZ650310 | MGnify/ENA primary metagenome ERZ650310 (study PRJEB26733, sample SAMN07839286) | wastewater metagenome | biome: small river; feature: stream; material: water | place: USA: North Carolina | collected 2016-03-01 ...
TTTTCGTGTAAATCAGCTTTGAATTGACGTCCTTTGATGGAATTTTCGCTTATTGTGTCAATTATGGTAAAGTGCGAACTATCTAATGTAAATGTGTCCGTATAGACTTTAGTCGTTAAGTAATCGCCGACTATTTTAATTGTATCGTGTATTGTCGTAGTGTCAACCGCTAAAACTAAAAAAGGGATTGAGTCGCCCTTTCTATATTTAGTAAATGTTTTTTCCTGATAAACTGTATCGTATTGCGTTAAAACAATAGGATCATTTTTTATATAGGTCGAAGTTCTAAAGAATAGAATAATAACTATCGCTACTAATATTGTAATAACGATTTCTTTCATTATTCTCTATCTTGTTTGTTTTGTAATGCTATCGCCAAAGCGTTTAAAGTATGTTGAATTGTGTCAAGTTTCTTAGCGATTAAATCGTCTTGCTTTTCAACCATATTTACTCTTATCTCTAATTCTTTTAGTTTTAAAGATACTTTAACATAAATACTTATTAAGCCTGTAATTATAATAACGGCTTGACCTACTAAGAAAGTTGACACATTATCCATTATGCTTCGTTTGACTCTTCCTTAGGTGCGCTTTCTTGAACGGCTTTACCTAAGAATTGAAAAATAGGGTTTGCGTACTTTGCAGGGATTTCCAACAAAAACGCTTCTAACTCTTTAATTTGTGCTTCGTTTAGTGTTAACATAGTATTTATTTTTTACAAATATATAATTAATTAGTTGGAATTTCCCATGGTAAAGGTAAGTTAATGATAGGCGGATTTATTATCTTCTCAATTTGTTGCTTTAACCCTAAGTCTATTGCTTCAACGTCTAAGCCATTATTTAACCAACCGCAAACCTGTTCGTAGGTTAAATTAGGGTAGGCCGTAAAATCCGTTGAACTTGGAGTTTCGCAAGGCATTGTTCCAAAAGAATAAACGTTGATAGGCTCTCCACCTACAAATTGTTCAGCCGTGCGAGTCCATTGTACTGATTTTACAACGTCGGTTAACCCATCTTCACTTGGAGTAGTATTTAAGCCGTTAATTTGCCATGCAAAAGTTATCATATTATTTGTTTTTAAGTTCGTCAATTTCTGCTTTAAGTTCTTGAATTGCTTTTATTAATGCAGGTACTATTTTAGAATAATCAACCCCTTGTGCTTTTATATTACCTTCTTTATCTAATTCATTTTTTTCTCCACTTACGGCAAATGGGATAATTTCTTGTAATTCGTGAGCAATTACTCCGTCCATTCTTGAATTATTATCCTTCCATTTAAAATCGTAAACTTTAATAGCTAAAATTTTATCTAATCCGTTAATTTGTTTAAAATCTTCTTTTAATCTATAATCGGAAGTCGTATTATAATTTACCGCATTTGTTGTTCCTATTCTTACAATTTGACCTACTCCGCCACCTGCTGAATTTAAAAATTGTAAAAATGTTGCTCCGCTTTGATTAACAGTATCTTGAATACATAAAAAATTGTATGTTGAGCCGCTACCTTTAAGAGCCAACATACTTGAATTTAAAGCAAAAGCATTAGTTATTCCAATTCCAACACTTCCGCCACCTGTTTGTAAAGCTATTGTTCCACCATCAGCACTATTATAATCAGTAGTTTGTAATACCGCATATCTATTAGTAGTACTTGCTCCGCCAAATACTTGAAATCTTAAACCAAATGGACTACTTGCAGCCGCTTCGTTTGTTGAAATAAACATTTGAGCCGAACCCGATGTAGTTGTTTTATTATAATTAGCTGCTATTCTTAAAGGGAAAATAGGGTCAGTTGTTGCAATACCAACTAATCCTGCAGAAGTAAGCCTCATTCTTTCAGTATTAGAAGTAGTAGTTCTAAATATTAAATCTCCTGAAGAATATACATTAAAATAAGCACTTGTACTATCTTGAAAAATATTAAAAGCATTAGTTCCATCAGTAAGACTTAAATTACTTCTTGTTGCACTACTAATAACAAGACCTGCACCTGCTGCAAAACTTGGGCTTGAACTACCAATACCTACGTTACCTGTATTATAATAAATATTACTTCCACTTGTTGTCCATTGTGAACCACTTATTGTCCAACTTCTATCTGCTGATAAATCGTAAGTAGTTCCGTTTATAGTTAATGTTCTATTTGTAGGTACATAAGAAGATAAACTACTTGCTAAAGCTAATGTACCACTTGCACTTGGGAATGTATAAGTATAATTTGCTGCAGTAGGGAATGTCATGGTTTGACTTGCACCCTGAACACCTATTATTAATTGATTGGTATTAGCACCCAACATTGTATATCCTGTTTCATTACCACTTACACCTTCTTTTAAATAAAGACCATTATTATAATATTGCAAAGAATTATAGACTTTTGTGCCTGTAATTGTTTGCATTGTATTTAATGTAACAAAATTAGTTACAGAAGGTATATCAGAAGTTAATGCAATAGTACCTGTTGCACTTGGCAAAGTGTATGTATAAGTTCCATTAGTAATTGTATCGCCTAAAGTAAGTTGCCCTGATATTGCAGTTGTACCTGCTACACTTAATTTATTTGTTGGAATCGAAGTACCTATTCCTACGTTACCTGTACTAACATTAATACTTATTCCTTTTGTAGCCGTAGCTTGGTCACCAAGAAATAAAATATTTGAATTGAAGTTTTGAACTATATAAGAAGTAGCACCTGTTCCTGTACCAATCATTACAATTCCACCACCACCACCATTTGCATAAATAGTTGCAGTAGTTCCTATTGAACCATAAACATCAAGTGTATAAGAAGGTGTTATAGTATTTATACCTATTTGTGTACCATTATCAAATATAAGGCTATTGCCTAATGAAGTTGAACCTGTAAACTTAGATATATAATTAGTTGTTCCTGTTCCTGATAAAGGTGTATAACCTAATGTAGTTGCAATTTGCTTATGTTCCCATAAACTTGTTGAAGTATTATAAGATAAAATATCATTGTTATTAGGTAAATATGCATCAACATTATGCAATTCATCCATTTCAAATCCGTTCTGTATCTTAACACCTATGATACCTTGTGTAGGGTGACTTCTTAAAACAACACCTACATATACTAAATGTGTAGGTGCATAAGGCTTTGTAGTTGTCCATGTACCTGCAGTTGTACCACTTAAATATAGTTGTTGACCTTCTGTTAAAGCACTTGTATCTATATTGCTTACATTACCAATCACTACTACATTACCATCTGCATTGTTTGCAATATCAGCCTGAACAAAACCATAAGTCTGTGCAGAAGTAGCATCACTTGTTGCTAATGCTTTTGCTATTGTAGGTTTATTTCCTGTAGCACCATTTATATATACAATAGTACCTGCAGTCATTGTAGAACCACTTTGATTTCTTACTAACTTAATTAAATTATCACTTGAAAGTAAAGTAGGGAATGTTTGTAATGAACCTGTGCCATCTATATATTGAGTAGAAGAACCTGCACCTGTAACTGCAATAGTTCCACCTGCACCTGTTAATGGTGAAGATGAAACACTAAATCCTGAAGGCATTGTAAGACCTACAGAAGTAAGTGTACCTACAGACCATGTTCTATTAGCAGATAAATCATATGAAGTACCATTAATGCTTAATGTTCTTGAAGTAGGTACTTTAGCATCTAATGCATTTTGTAAATCTGTTTGATTACTTAATGTACCTGTGATAGAACCCCATACTGCATTATTAGCTGCTATTTCTACATAAGTAGAACCTGTCCATCTATAAACTTTATTATTATCTAAGGTAATATAAATCTTACCTGTTTCACCTATTGCAGGTAAAGCAGCATAATTAGCTACTTCAACTACATCATCAACATATGATGGTAACTGACTTGAAGGTACTTTGCCATCACCACCTAAAGTTGCAACACCATTAGCAGCACCAAAAGGTACAGAACTAATAACACCACTATCACTTTTTAAAACACCTGTACTTAACCCTGAAATAGTTAATCCACCAATAGTTATTGGGTTAGTAGTTGTAGCACCATTATCTGTAACCTGTTGCAAATTTGCAGCAGTACCTATTAAACTTGAAACCTGTAACCATGTAATCTTTTTACTTACACCTGTTATTGGGTCACCAATTATAGCTAAATCACTTGTTGAAGGATTTACTGATGTTGCTAACTGATTTATTTTTTTAGATTCCATATGTGCTTGGTACTTGACATCTATTATTAATAGATGGTAATGTTAATGTAATGTCGAATTTAATACCTGCTAAGTAATCAGGGTCTGATTCTGTGTAGTAAGTAATTGCAGCATTATCTGCTACTATCCATTGTTGGGTTGGCTTTCTTAATTGTGCCATTACATCTTCACCAATTAATGTCATATCACTTAATACTTCAGTTTCATTTGTTTCTTCACTTAGCATCCTATCCATTAAGTATATAGAAAAATTGTACTGAATTTGCTTAGCTAAAAAACCTGCAGATGTTAATGTGAAAAATAAAGCAGGGTAAGTAACTTCACCATTACTTAATCGTTCCCATACATCACCAAAATAGACATGCTTAATTTGCTCATGGTCATTACCTATTGTTGTTATTTCCTTTACTATTTGGTTTAATGTCATTGGGTTGTTTTTTAGATAAATAAACTTTAAGTTTATTCTGATTCTTAATATTTGCTTTCTTACTCATATTATCTACATCCATTATTACCCTGATACTTTTCTGATAATGTTTTTCCTTCACAACAATCACTATCACCTAACCATATAGATGCAGAATAGCCATTATTTTCAGGTCTGATTGCATCAATCCCACTACCAAAATTTAAGTATTCAAAATATAATTGTTGATTTTCTTTAAGATATTTAATCATTCTTTCTTTATAGAATTCTGCCCTTGCTCTATATCTATTAGCCACATCAATCATATCCTGCATTGATGGATTTTCTGTATTATCACCTGACTTTCTTAATAATCCTTTATTATAGAATTGGTAAGATAAGCCCATTGGCAATTCAGCCATTACATAATATATTAAACAATCAACTAAGTAATCATTTATCAGGGTCAATTCATTAGCAGTTAAGTTATTTGAATCAACACCTGTTTCTAATCTATTATACAAAGCACTACCTAATGCAGGTAGTATATACATATCCTGTGAAGTCTTAATTTCAGGCAATACTAATTTTTCATCAACATTAGCATGTAATCCTGTTCTATCCTTTATACTTTGTACAGATATGAATAAAATGTTTTTACTCATTTAATTATTTTTTTCTTGTTACTATATTTGTTTTCCATTCATGTCTGCATGATACTGAATGTGTGTTAGTGCCTTTTTTTGTCCACCAACCACCACCCCTATCCCATACAGAATATCCTAATCTTGCTGACATTTGTTCTATTTCGCTTCTGCTATAAAATTTGTCTGCCTTAATAAGATGCTTACAAAATGGTCTGCTTGTTACTAAATCAGAATCACTAAATCCTGCTTTCCATTCATAAGAATATCTAACAAGCATTTCTGTAGTTGTAGGGGTTACTTCACCAATAGTTGTACCTAATGGCTTTACCAATTCCCTTTCTACTAAAACATTTGAATCAATACCTTTGCCTATAGTTTTAGTTATAGCCTTAATAATATTTCTTTCTTCCAAACTTTTTAAAACAGATTCTATTTCCTTAATATCAACTTTTAAAATTTCTGCTAATACTTTAGGTGTAATATCCTTCTGCTTAGAAATTTGGTCTAATACATTTGCTTCTAATTGGTTGACATCAGCAAACATTTGATAATCAGCATCATCTGAAAATCTTGTTTTTTTCTGCCATACATTATAATTATCTTTTACATCACCAAATTCAAAGAATACTTTGTAATCATCTTCTGAAAATTCAGCCTGTAATTCTTCTGACCCTAACCATGTAGCAACTTCTTCATCACTTAAAGCATATCCTGTTTTAAGCATTGCAGATGCCTGTTCCCTATTAATTTTACCCCTGTTAAATTCTCTAATGATTCTTTGCATGTTCTGCCATTCTCTACCCTTCAAACCTTTAATATGCTCATTAACAGACAAACCTTCTTGTGCTACAGGTAATTCACCTGCTGCAGGTAAATTATATTTAGTTAAATCAATACCCAATTTTTCTAATATCCATTCTTTTGGTGCATTAGCTATTATAGTTGCTTCACTAAATTCAATACCCAATGGTTCAACTGATACTAATTTTAATTCAGATGTAATACCATTAATTGCTGATAACATATTAAATACACTTTCTAAGTGCATTTGTTTGCTATTTATATATGTATTTTTAAAGATTTCATAGCCATCCCTCATTTCACTTCTTGTGCCTAATTTACCTGCTTCTGCAATACCCATGATTGAAGGTGTAGTAACCTGATGTCCACTAAATATATTAGTTTGAATCAAACTATCAACCTTTGCAAAATCTTCTTTAGTAATATCTGAAGCACCTAAATCATCTATAATAGGCTTTCTTGAAGCATCATTAACAAATGAAATCATGAACTTCTTACCATCAGCACCACTAAACATTTTTCTAATAGACTTGTCAACCTCTCTTTTTTCTTCATCAGGTGGTTCACCATTAGGTAAGGTAATTAATTTACTTGCACTAAAACCTGTTTGTGCATTACCTAATACATGCTTACTAACTTCAATATCTGCTTCAATATAATTAAGGGCAGCAAAGTATGATGGCAATGCATAAATGCCTATGTTAGGTCTATATTCCTTAACATAAAGAATCTGCTTTCTTGTAGGTAATTTAGGATTAAATGCAGGTACTACTTCAGGCTTAATTTTATTATCCTTCCAATTATCTGAATACCAATATTGTGTATTATCCTTATTAGTTCTTATCTTAACATAATCACAATGCCATAATTCTGCAATCTGACCTGTTATAGACCATATTACTTCAATATAAGCACCACCAAATAATTCAATATCTAATGCTACCTTTCTTGTAATATCATCCAAACTTTCAATCCTGTTTGCATGTTCTATGAAGTTTTTAGCATCTTCACCACCCTTCCAACCATTACCTGTAATATAGTGAACTTTGCTTTTAACAATAGCACCATGCTTAGGTGACTTATTATAAAGTTCAACTAAGTATTCAGGGTAATCATTATTTTCACCATATTTTATATACCCACCATCAGCACCCTTCTTTTCTTGGAATTTAGGTTGCTTTGCTTCAGCGAATTCAAAAACTTTTAAATCTATCATTGTCTAATTTTATATGTATCAGTTGTAGAATATTGTGTATATGAAATGCCTGTGCCATCTAATTCTAATATTCCTGTTTCTAATAAATTTAATCCTGTTGGGTCTGTATTAGATGTACTTACTTGCTCATATACATTATAAACATATTGACCATTTAGACTGCTGCCAAAATAAGTATTGGTTACAATGCTAAATTCATTATATCTATCCTTATATGCACTTACATCTGCAGCATTTAATTGCACAAATTTAACCTGTAAATTGCTACTTCTATTAGTAAATACAAAAAGATAGTTAGGGTTTGTCAATAACTGCTTTTCAGTTAATGTCAATATTATGCTATCTGTCTGACCTTTAGTTAAATGTATCATCAATTATAAATAGTAAATATGTGAATGTTTGCAAATACATTCAGTAAAGCTATAATTTGACTTATATTATAAAAAAGTAAGTCAATAACTTTACTTTTTGACATACAAAAAACCCCTACCTTTTTTACAGATAGGGGTTACAACTATGAAAAATCTACAACTATTAACCTGCAGTAGTTAAAGCAGCAGCTACTATACTATTTACTTCAGGAGATAATGAAGGTTCAGAACCTGCAAAAGTTAAAGTATAACCACTTCTATCTGCATCAGCAGTACCACTTGTAGCACTACCTGCAGTTAAATCAATACCTCTTGTTTTACCAAGATACCAATATTTACCATTGTTATCTTTAGCAACTGCAACAAGTAAATTCTTAGCTAATAACAAGATTTCGTTTCTTGTATTCGCTTGTAATTTGTTTAAAATTATAGTCAATTCAGGTGTATAATATAAAGTACCATTTTGCACATTGCTATTAATATTTTCAGTTAATACAGATGTACCTTTTGTTAATTCATATTTATAAAATTTCTTACCTGTAGCCTTAGTCAAAGCAGTAATTACACCACTTGCTTCAGTTGTAGAAGAAACATCTTGAAAAGCCATAAAATAAACTTCTGTTATACCACCTAAGGAATCCCTACAATCTAATGTATATCCTTGTGTTAATGCACATGCCATAATGTTTATTTATTTATTATTTTTTAAAAATGGTGGGGATATTGCACCCCACCTATTAATTATGCTAAGATAAACTTAACTACTTCATCAGGGAATGCAATGTTTACACCCATTTTGAATTCAGCAGCAAATCTAACTTCATCAGCTTCTTTAGCAAAGAAGATTTCAAATTTTTCTTGCTCGTTTAATAAGTCTGTACCTAAGAACATGTTTGATGTTCTCATTGCATAAATCTTATTAGTACCATTCAAACCTTGTAATGCTATAACTTTGATAGTAGTGCCAGGCAATACAAACTCACCATTAGCTTTAGTATCAATAGTATAATTGAATGAATTAGTATTTTTTAATGCAATGCTATATGTTCTGAAAACATCATCACCACAAACAATTACTACATCATCAGCAGATACAATCTTAGAAGGGATTGCTTTGTACACACCATCAAAAATGCTTACTACGTTAGCAGCAGTAATTGAAGATAAAGGAGCACCTGAAATGTAAGTAGAAGCATTAGCAGCAACAACACCTGAAGCAGCACCAATCAATTTAACAAAACCATCAAACTTGTTTAAGTTAACATTTACGCTATCAGTATCACCTTGCCATAAAGCAGTTTCTAATTGTGCAGCAATAGTTGCAGCTTTCTTCTTAGAATATTCTTCTTCAAAAGGAATAGAATCATAAGTAGAACCTGTAGGTAAAGCCTTTTGTAAATACTTAGCTTCTAATGCTTTAGGGCATAAAGATTCTTGTACTTTAATTTTACCAACGCTTACTGCTCTTTGACTAAAAGTAGTAGCACCTGATGCATTCCAACCACAAGTTCCACCTGCTTGGAAAACCGCATCTGTGTCCATGATATTGATTGTTTCAGCAGATTTTACACCTACCATAACATTTCCTGCACTTTGAATCAAAGCAGCAGTTTTTGCACCTAATACTGATGAAGTCACTAAAAGTGCTTCGTTTTCTTTAGTATAGTTGCTTAATGCAGATACATTAAATGACATGTTTATTAATTTTTATTTGTTTAAAATTGCGTTTCTATATTTTGCTATTCTTTCTTCTTTAATATCATTTGTTGATATATAAGTTGAGAAAGCATTTGCTGATTTCTGTGTAGGTTCAGAACTTGGTACATTTGAAAGTGCTTCAACTAATTCAGCTACTTGTGCAAAGCCTTGTTTAACTTTATTCTCTAAATCAGAAATCTTTTGTTCTAATTGCTCTTTTTGAGCATTAAATTTACTTTCTACTTCAGCTACCATTGCAGTCACATCTTGTGCAGGTGCTACAGGTGCAGCAGGTGCTACAGGTTCTTCTTCAGGCATCATATCTTCTTTTGGTGAAGCTATTTCAATAATTAAACCTGCTTCATCAACTTGGATTGAAGTACCATCTGCTAAAATGTATTCACCCATTGCTACAGGTGTACCATCTGCTAATTCTACTTTACCACCAATTTCTAATACAGAAATCATTACTTTGCTACCATCAGTCAAAGAATATTCAGCCATTTCAACTTTAGTTTCTGCAGGTGCAGGTACTTCTGCAGGTGCAGCAGCAACTACAGGTTCTTGTGGCATATCCTCAAATAAAGCCCTAATTTTCAATAATGCATCTTTTGGATTCATTGTATTTTATTTTAAATGTTAATTAATTACTTTGTTTATCACTTAGAATTGAACTGACTTCAATATTTTTTTAATTTCAGCCATCATCATTTCTTCTTGTGTCATTTTTGGTTTGTAGTTAAATATGCCTTCAATAGAAAAACCATTGAATGTGCCATTCTTTACTTCATTCCAAACATCCTTATTTTCTACATACATAGACCCAAACCAAGAACCTTCAGGTGCATCTTCAAATCCTTTCATTGGTGCAATACCCCTTGACTTATCACTAATAAAACTTTCAAACATTGTAACACCTTGCACTTGCATTGATGGGCTATGCTCTAAATTTATATTAGATTGATACCCTTTTTTAAAGAATTTCTGTGCAATCTTAACAATGGTATCTTTAGAAAATGAAACGTAATACTCACCATAAGTATCATCCCTACGATAAATAGGTGTATCAGCCAACATAAGGCAGCCACTAATAATACGCTTATCTTCGCTAACAATTTCAAATTTTTGAACATCTTTAAATGCATTCCAATTTTTTCTTATAGCAGGTTTATCAACTAATGCTACAAAACTTACTTCAGAATCATCTTGCAAATCTTCTGAAATGTCTAACATGTATAATGGTAATTCCATATTCATAAATAGGTATTTTTAAAATATTAACTAAATCTTGCCCTTTGTCTTATGGCAGCTATTCTTTGTTGATTACTTGAAACATCAGATTCAATAACATATGCTTTAACCGCCTGATTACCCATATCATTTATTGATGCTTGACTAATATTGGTGGTCTGTGCTTGTGGTAATGGTGGTGCAACAGGTGCAGACATTGAAGCAGCACTACCTGCAGAACCACCGCCACCACCTGCAGCAGCAGGTAATGGTGTGCTAATAATCTTTTTAACATTCATTAACCCTGAAACTATTGTTGCACCTGCAGCTATAAAACTGAAAGGTGGTGGGTAAGCAGCCATTGCCTTATTGGCTGCACTATATGTATTCATTACTGCCTGTGCAACTGCAAATGCTTTACCTGCTGCAGATTCTCTACCTACTGCATCAGCTACTGCACCAAGTGCATTTTCTATAATAGCTAATTTAGTTTCTTGTGTAGCCTTTTCAATCTGTATTCTACCTACTGCAGTTTGCTTATCAAATGCTTCTAATTCAGCAGCAGTATGCATCCTTGCTTCAATATTCTGCCTTTCTAATTCCCTTGTTTTATTATATAGGTTTAATTCATCTTCAAACTTAGCTTCACCAAGTGCTTTGCTTAATTCATAATCAGCAACTAATAATGCTTCCTTTTCAGACCTTGCTTTTGCTTCTCTATCTAATTTTGCTGCATTAATACTATCATCTAATGCCAAAATCTGATTATCTATTTCAGCCTTCTTTTCAGCATAAGCTATTTCAGCATCAGCTTTTGCTTGTGTACCTGCATTAGCATTATCTATATTTTCCTGAAGTCTTTTTAATTCTAAATCAGATTCTTCTTGTGCAATCTGTTTTTTAGTTTCAAGTTTTAATAATTCATCTTTTATTAATTCAGCATTAGCCTTTCTTTCATCTAATGAAATTTTATTAGCACTTGCAGCTACTGAAGCATCTATAGCTAATTTTTCTTTAGCCAATGCAGTTTGATTAACTAAATATTCAGAACGTAAACCTGCTACCTGTGCTTCAATTCCTGCCTGTTCATTCATAGCTTCTTTTAAAGCTACCTGCAAATCAATGCTTGTTTTATTCTGTGCTAATTCAGCAGCAGCAGCAGCAACCTTTGTAGCTGCCAACTTCTTCATGGCAATTTCCTGTTCATTTAAAACACCACCTAATTTATTATTAGCTGCTATTCTATCATCAATGCTTTTAAATTCATCATCCCTTACCTGTCTTAATGTTTCAGCTTGTCTGTCATATTTTTCAACTAACCCTGCTAATTCAGCAGCAGCCAACTTAGCATTATTCTGTAGGGCTATAGTAGCTTTTGATTGCTCATATACTGCCTTAACATTAATTTTAGATGCCTTATCAACTACACCACTTACTACATCAACTACAGAAGCCGCAGCAGCACCAAAATTATTATATACTTTCTTACCTGCTTCAACTGCACCATCTGCAGTTTCACCTAAGAACTTCTTTGTGTCACTAATATTCTTTGTAAGTTCTTTAATCTTATCAGCATCCTTACCACCTAAAAATGAATCTTCCCATGCTAATTGTGCTTCCTGAATAAATAACTTAATAGTTCCAAATGCTAACTTTAATGGGGTAATGGCTAAAGTAAGTAAGCCTGTCATTACTTTACCAAGTGCATCAAACCCATTAGTGTTTTTAGATACTGCTGCAGTTACTTCAATAAATATATCAACTAATTTATTTATGATTGTTGATATGGTATTAAATACTGCTGCAACTGAATCTGCTACTTTCTGATTCTTTGATAATGTTTCTTTAAAGAAATTAAATGCACCTGCAATTACAGATATTACACCTAATGACTTAATAGTATTACCTAAAGTAGAAAATGCACCTTGACCTTCTTTAGCTGCTTTAGCACTTTCTTTTGTTTTTTTGTTCAGATTATCTACATTCTTTTCACCTGCTTCGGTATCAATGGTAATCTGCAAATTTAGTTTTTCTTCTGCCATTAGTATTCAGTTTCAATTACTTTTAATAAACTTATTTTTGTGGTGTTATATTCCATTGGGTTAAACCCTTCAACTTTATTTAATCTGAATAGTACACCATCTATCCAAATATATTTGCTAAAATCTAAATTTAAAATATCTATTGTATTCAATAATGCTGAACATGTAAGTATCTTACTATTTTTATCTGTAATTTCTGCTATGTATTCACTATGATATGCATTAAATACATTAGTGCTTGGATATGTTGAAACACTTATCTGTAATTCTTTAGGTACACCAAAATTAATATCATTTGTAGGATTATCAGGGTCATCTAAATGCCCTGCATACCCATAAGATGTATAAGTTGCTAAAGTAGTAGTGCCATTTTTAATAGACCATGAAGCCTTACCTGTTAGCTTCTTAACCTGCATAATTCTTATAATGCTATCCATTGCATCTTCACTTACATTATTATTTGACTTTTTATATATGGCAGCATATTTCTTATCTGTACTTGCTGCTTGAAATAATACTGAAGGTGCAAAAATTACTTCAACACTTTCTGTATTTTTACTAAAGTCATAAAAAGTATCAAATACCCTATCACCATAACTTTCATTATATTTTGTTTTATAGTTTGCATTATAAAAATCACTATCTTCTTTAAATTTGTAATGGTAATACCTTGCATTTAATTCACTCATAGGTTTAATACTAAATGGCTTAGACCTATCTATTTTATTAGACCAATCTAAAGCATTATCAGAATTGCTTGGGTAAAAATCAACATAAGGTCTTATGTATATTTTCTTATCATTAAACGCATCATCATAAATATATAAATTAAACATTTTAGCAATGCTTAATATAAAATCCCTTTGAAATATACCTTTAGGTATTGTACCATTGATTTGTATATTTTCACCATAATTAATTGGTGTAACTTGGCTGACATTTGCAGTCACTTGAATACTACCACCATATATAGTTAGATTTCTTATAGGTGATATTGAACCTGTATAATTAAATTGGAATTCAATAGAATCATTTTGATTGAATGTAATTGGGTCAACTACCATTTCAAAATTAAAATAATTACCTGAAGGTGTACCAACTATTGTCTGTGATTTAATTGTTGCACCATTCTTTTTTAAATTGAATGTTGCATTAGTAGTTCCTGACCAATAACCTGCCATTGTTAATCTAAGTACACCTGATAATGCATTAGTAGAATTATAAACAAATTCTATGTTTCCATTATTTGTAAAACTACCTAATTGTTTTATATTACTAAATTCTATAGATGTAATTGTGCCATCAATAGGATATGTCTGATTTGTAGTATATACTTCTAATGCATTAGTAGAATATGCTGAAAGTGTTTTTTGATTATTTGGTACTATTAATCTTTTAAAGAATTCTGAATTAAGAAAATCAGATTCATATTCATAAAAAGTATTAGCAAAAATCTTATCTATATATTCTTTAATATATAATGCAGGTCTAAATGCAGAATATTGGAAATTTACTTTATCTGTGCTTACATTACCATAATCAATTAATGGGTAATAATAACCCTGACCCCTTTGTGCATCCCAACTATTTGCAATATTAGTTACATTATATGTATGGTCATATGCACTAAAATCTAAATCTTCTAACCTTTCATTACCTAATGAATCAATAAATCCACCCAATTCACCGAATACAGAACATTGATATTCAATAGTATCACCTTGAATTACTATTTCTAATATTCTTAATGTGCCTTTAAATATCTGTACCTTATCAATGAATATTTTACATTGTGCAGATTTAGATGCATTGAAATTATAATTAACATTTGGTAATGTATCATCTGTAAAGTTTGCATTACCTAAATCAAATATAAACCCAAATATTCTATTATTTAAAGCAGTACCTGATAAAGATATTGTTTTACTGAATGATGTATTTTTAGAACCAAAATCTGAAATATCATCAATGGCATATGTAAATTCTGTACTTATGTCTTGTAATAAGTCTAATTTATAATCTTCAATATATATTTCTGTACTTATCATTATCTAAATTGGCTTGTTAAATATTTACCTACTTCAATATCAATTTCAAAGTTAAATAACTTATCAGCATTTTTAACTTTATATTCATAAGTATTAGTACCAATGGTGACAGGAAAATATGCACCTTGTACTTCAATGTAAGTTATTGTACTTGCTACTAATTGTGCCAACCATTCATAATCCTGATAGCTAACCCAATCAGATATTAATTTGAATTTATCTTTATGCTGAATGGAATAGTTTAATGTAGTTTCATTATACTTATTATAGGAATCTATATTAGTCATTCTGTTACCACTTAGCTGCCAATCATTTCTTCTATATGAAGCCCTTGTTAAATCTGTTGACCTTCTATTAACCAATGCGAATTTCATTGTATCCCAACCACCCAATCTGTTTAAGAAGTGTAGGTTGTATTGTCTGAACTTAGGGTAACACTTTTGAACAAACTTTAACTTTCTTGTTACTGCCAATCCTCTTTTAAGATATACATGATAGCCATAAGATGCATCAGTAATTAAAGTTCTACCTGCCCATGTATTGATATGTCCTGCCTGGCAATTAAATAGGTTCATCTGCCCACTTAATGTAATATTAGCACTTGCAGTATCTACAACTGCACCTGCTTCATTTACCACATCAACCCATGCTGAATATGTGCCTGATGTTATTTTAAAGTATGTAGCATAAAAATTATCACCATATTCAATAGTGATTTCATCATTATCCCTTTCTGTCAGCCAATCATCTGTAAAATTTTCAATCAATAGGTTATCATAGTAATCTGATAATACTAATGGTGTATCATTGTTAACAAAGAATATATCAGCAAACAATGGTGGGTAATAATTATACCCTGATAAAGCACCTGATGCCATATTTGTTGTAGTAACTAAATTACCACCTGATACATATTCTTCACCTATTTGTAATGTATAATCAACCTTTATTTTATCATTTGATGCTACCAATATTGAAGAACCTGATGGTTCAAAGTAGTTAGAAACAAAACTTCTAACCATAGGTGCAGAATTGAATATACCATATCTGCCTTCAGCACTTGGGGATGGGAATACCTTTGTTCTGCTTACCTGACTGCCATTAACATAAACATCATATACAAACTTAAATGAAGTTTCACCTACATTAGTAGAAGATGCCACAAACCATAAATCATCATGCATACTTGCATAGGTTGCAGGGGTACTTTCTATTGTTATTGCCATTATTTATTTCCTTTTGTTTCTTTTGTAATATTTGCCACTACTCTTACTGCTGCATCACTAATAACTGCATAAGCTATTGTGTCCATAAATTCTTTATTGAATACCTGTGCTACTGCATTATCAAAATACTTAGTTGATTTAATACCTTTGCTTTTAATAGATGCAGATATTGCATATGCTAACTTTCTTTTATTCTGTGCCTCATTAACTATCTTTTTTAATCCTTGTCTTTTCTTTTCAGTTTGGCTTGTAGCTACATTATCTGCACTTGCTTTCTTTCTTGCAGTATTTAGCCAACTAAAGATATTAGCTGCCATTTTCCTGTTAGGATATGAATTCTTAAATGAATAAGGTGTATCTGCAGGTGTACCTGATTTAGCACCCTTAACCCCTTTATTGATGTAATCAAAGTATTCAATTTGTGGGCTGCCTTTAGGATAACCTAAATTTAAAACATACTTAGTACCAAATTTTGTAATAACAGGCATTGAAGGTTCAGCTAACTTACCCTTACCTATTGCACCTGCCTTTTCTAAATTAGCTACTATAGCATCATTAAATTCTAAACCAAATTCAGCTAATGCCTGTTCAAGGATAGGAAGTTTCTTGGTATTTAATACCTTATAATCCCCACTTCCAATCTTTTGAATGTAGCCATTTCTAAGTGCCTCGATTTGATTCCTGTTAATGCTCATGTATATAAATAGGGCAATATATATAAAATAACTAACCCCCACCATAGAAATGGCAGGGGTACACTTGCTCTATTTATTAACCTACAAACTATTTTATTTTCTTAACCTGTTCTGCATCATAATCTGATTTAGCTTTCAGGTAAGATAATGTATTTAAAAAATGAACTATTTTAAGTTCATATGCTTCTTGTAATGGTATGCTTTCATGTTCAGAAACTATTTTTGCACAATATTGCCATCCAAAATATTCCATAAAATTGCTGCTACCTTTTCTGCCTTCAAATCCTGCATCCCCTTCTGTATCAGGTTTGCTTTCAAATAATCCTGTGTAATTGGCATCCAATCTTGAAATAGTTGATAAAAAAAAACCACCGAATAATAGACTTCTTTGAAATTGGCATACAGAATATCATTGGCATATTCTTGGTGCATGTCTGAATCATATTCCAAATCAGTCCATTTAAACCATGTTCTTTTTTGTGGAATGACTATTGAAGCAGCTACCTTATGCAGGTTAGGTATGATTTCTTTACAGAAAAACTTACTTTCAATATACCTTGCTGCATTAATCTGCTTAGCATCATCAATGAACTTATAAACCCTACCATTGGTATATATCCTTTTTACAGGCTGACCTTCATAATCATCTTTAAGAAATAGCACTTCAGCCCTTAGTTTATTAAGTTCTTTCTTAGGCAATTCACTAACCTGCTTTTCAGTCATGTTATTTACTATGCCTACTAACTTACATTCAATATCAAAGTCAGACCAATCTTTTGATGGGTTAGTAATAATTGGGTACATCTGTTGATACTGCCAAACTGAAATTTTGTGCCACATAGTTAAAATATATTATCATTTTCATTATCAGGGTCAATAATATTATCATCCACATCAACCAATGGTGCATATATTATTTCACATATAATCCATATCAAAGATAGGCAAATTAATCCAATAATTATTTTCATAGTTGTTTTTTATTAATCTTTATAAAATTCATGTTGCAATGAAATAAATTCCTTCTTTATACTTTTCAGTTCAAGTTCTTTAATAGCTAACTTAATTTCAAGTTGTTTAATCTTTTCAATAAGTCCATCTATTTCCATCTTATCTAAGATGCTTTGTTTTAGTTCATAATAGTTAGGCATGTGTATATGTTTTATATTGGTTTATAATTCTTTGAACAATAATCTTCGCCACCCTCGTATTCAAAAATATTTCCATCCCTATCCCTATTCCATACATTCATTTCACCATCATTGAAGGCATTTTTAATTTCATTCATTGATTTAGCCAAATACTTTTCTTCAATGGTATTAGCTAATTGTGAAGGCAGGAATACAACTGCACGACAAGTTTTTATATATTCTAATAGTTCTTGCATTGCTGAATTTTCCATTTTAATATGTTTTAATCGTTAGTAATATATGTCATAAAATAATATTTGCTACCATCAGTATCTGCACTTGGGTATTTATTGGCAGTATCATATGCTGATTCTATTTGCCTTCTTTCATCCTTTTCAAGCCTTTGTGCAATAGATAGTGCCTGTCTTAATCCATAATGCAGGATGGCAGTATTAACCAAGCTATCTATCTTAATCTTTTTTTCTAATTCAGCTATTAGCTGATTCATTGCAGTTTGTTTCATGGTTATAAATTTTCAATTAATGCAGTTAATAATAAAGCAGCACCCATGATATACCAAAACCATTTGCCTGATAGGCTTTCTGCTTTGTATTGCTCGTTTCTTTGTTCCTGTGTAGTTTTTACTTTGTTCATAGTGTTTGTATTGTGGTGGGGATATTTCACCCCACCTGATTAATTTAAGAATTCATTAAAGTAGATTCTGAATTTGAAGTACAAGTATCATCATTAATTGCTATTGAAATAGCATGATATAATCTTTTAATATCATCTGTTTCAGATTGAAAACGTAATATACCACTTTGTAATTGCAATGCTTTTAAAGCCTTTTGTAATAATTCTAAATCATCTATTGCAAAATGTAAAGTTGCATAGTTTAATTTGTTTTGATTTTCCATAGTGTTTGTGTTTGTGGTTTTTAAATATGTGCGTTTGGCAGTCGCACCCCTGCAGGGGATTAGTTAATAATTGATGAAATTTTATTATATCGTTCAATAGCTTCTTCAAATGTTTTATAACATTCATCAGTTGAGTCACAAGTATAACCCACACGATATAAAGCAGGAATAGAAATATCAAAATTTCTAAAATGCATTATTTCCTGTTCTTGAAGTTCAATTTTAGCAGTTACATTTTTATAATAACTACCCATACAAATTTGCCCTGTTTTTGATGCAATTAAATTTTTCATAATAAATAGATTTTGTTTGTTTGTTCCACAAATATAGTATAGGATATATACACAATCCAAACATTTTACAAACTATTTTTAAACTTTGTGATGAACGGCAAATAGAACTGATGAATGGTATTATACGAATGAATACCTGCCTGAACCCCTTTTTAGGTTGAAATTAGACCATGCTAAAGCCAATGCCATAACACAATCATCATGGAATCCTGAAGGTGCAGAATACCTAACCCCATGACTTGAAAAGATATATTCAAATATTTCTAATTCCTTTACTATGACCCCATCAGGGAATCCTATTTTGTTCTGCTGAATGGCAGTTGCAAGACCTTCCATTAGCTGCTGCTTAGACTGACTTGTAAACTTCAGCCCTTCTATCATTATACCTTCTCTTTTTAAATCTTCTGTGATAGGGTCACCTACACCTGTGCTATCTATCAAAATAGGGCTTTTAGGAAGCCTTTTAATATTTTCCTTAGTATTATGCCAATCCATTTGAAACCTGTCAAAATAAGCCACATTGCCATTATTGTCTAATCCTATAATTGCAGTATGGTCAACAGATTTAGCAAGGTCAATACCAAATGCTACAATTTGTTGGTTACTGATAGGTTTAATACATGCCCTGATGAACTTATTACCAAATGGGTTAGCACTATTTTCTGCAGGGTTAGCCATGTATTCTTGCTCAAATACTACTTCAGGTAGCTGCATCCTTGCATCATCTATTTCTTTAGGGTCAATATGTGGGTTATCATAAGAAGTGAATTTAAAAGAAGCCCAATCATTTTCACCTGCCTTCATGAATAGACTATAGAAATAGTTTTTACCTTTAGGTGTAGAAAGGAATACTGCCTTACCCTTGTAATCTGTCAGGGTAGGTCTGATACTATTATTCCAACCATTTTCAAGGTCAGGTATAAAACTTGCTTCATCTATAATAACCAAATGGAATTTACGACCCCTTAGATTATCCAACCTTTCACCTGTAAAGAATTCAACCTGTCCACCATTGGTGAAGTCTATTTTAAGGTCTGATTTGTTTTTAGGGAATGGTAGTGATTCTGTTAGCCTACCAAAAAATACCTTAGCTAATCCATAGGTAGGTGTGATGTATGCCACCTGCAATCCTTTGACTGCATATGATACTGCTAATATCTGTGATAGTTCTGACTTACCAAATCTACGACCACACATAACAACCCTGAACCTTTTATCAGATTCAAGTATTTTCTGTTGGTTAGTATGTGGGGTTGGCAGGTATATCTGCATTATAATATTGTTTTACCATCAACAAAGATAACTTCAATTTTGTTATCACTTTGTATATCAACCTGTTCTTTAGGCTTACCAAAAACCCTTGTCAATAATGTGTCCATTGAATATAGGCTACCATTCTTATATGATTTCATCATTGCCTTTGCAATAGTTTTTTCCATGATGGTTGCTGAATCATTACTAAGAACTGCCTTCAATTCCTTTTCATCCATTGACATCATTGCCTGTATTGTATCATTGATTTCAGATAGCTTGTACCCTTGCTCTTTAAGTAAGCATATATACTTTCTTGGTCTGCCATTAGGGTTCGCAGTTTCACCTTTCTTTAATGGTTTTAATGCACCACCATGTTTCTGTTTTATTAATCCTTCCATTGTTTTTCCTTTGTTATTTGTTTTGGTCATTCATAATACATAGCCATAAAATAATTAGTATAGCAAGTATATATTTCATAGGTTATTTGTTTTGGTTATAGGTATCGTTGTAGTAATCTTCTCCATTGATATTTTCCTCTAAAAAGTATCTTGGAACTATTGTACTTCCTCTTTTATCCCAAGCATCTATTATATGCTCTTTTTCTTTTTCAAGATACTTGTCCCATTCAATTGTAACACCCATTATTTTTAGAAAGTCATTTAATTCCATTAATTCTTGCATTGCTGTTTTCATAGGTTATTTGTTTTGGTTATTTGTTTTTAAGTATTCTTGCATATCTTTTATATCATATTCTCCTTTCCAATTTGGATGATTCCAACAATGTTCAAATACATTTTGTATCTGCTCTTTTTCTTTTTCAAGATAAGGTTCAATTTCTTTTAGAATATTATAAGTATTCATTAAACTAAACTTTGTAGCATTAATTTGAATATGCTCAATTAATTCTTGCATTGCTGTTTTCATAGTATAGTTTTAAAAAATACCCCCACCTATCATAACGAACACCCCTGTTTGTTATTAATATTTGTGGTGGGGATAATATGTTACCTACCCTGACCCCTGTACTTTTTGGGTCTTGGTGTATGTTTATTAAATGATTTCTTAGCATTACCTTCCTTCCTTTTGCCAAAACTAACTTTTCTACTATCTGATTTAACCTTTGCCATATAACCTTATATTATGTTTTTCTTTTAAGTATTCATAGTGTGTTTTAGTATCACCCATTACTACATGGCAGTACCTACATAATGCCATTAGATTTTCAATAGTATCTGCCTTCTTGTTACCACCCATTCCCCTGCAGTCTATATGGTGAATATCAACTGCCTTCTGTCCACATACTTCACAAGGTATAAAATCTTCTAAAGAATACCCAAAATATTTAATATAAATCTTCGTGTGGTTCTTCATCTATTATTGTGAATGCTAAGCAAACAAATGCACATCCTATATTTAAACTTTTATAAATATTATTATCATCATCAATAGCAAACCCTATGCCTAATCCTATTAATAAGAAGTTAGGCAATAAGAATAAACTAATTCTAAAGTTTTTAAATTGAATACATAATTCCATTATTTATCAATTTGCTTTAGTTTGTTTATAGCCCATTCAATACCTGAAGTACCACCCCATGCATCCCACATCAATCCACCACATCCTTCAGAATATGGCACATCTTTGCTTTGTTGATGTCTTTTAAATGATGCCATTCTTGCAATAGTATCCCTTGAAATATTTTCTTTGTTTGCTAATTGGTTTGCTCTTATCTTACCTACTGCAGTTCCACAAGAACCCCACCCATTTTCTTCAGCCCATTTTAATGCCCTTTTTGCATTATTACTTGCAGATTCAGGATAGTCATTATAAGTTTCTGCAAATTCAAATTTAGTACCCCTTGCAGTAGGTAGTGCATTAACTGCATCTATAACATCAGGGTTATTATCATTATGAATTTCAATACCAAGTTCTTTAATCTTTTCAACTTTAGCTTTATTTGAACCTGTAGCATATACCCTGCCTTTAGATATTCCTAATGCTTCTGCTACACCTAACATGCCATCAACACTATCCCTTGCTGAAATAATATATACTACATTACCTGCTTCAATATCCCTTTTTGCCTTTTCTTTACCTGCATCTGTACTTAATACCCCATCATAATCATAGCTTACTTTCATACCTGCAAACTTACCACCTGCCAATATGGCTACCCAAACTTCAGTAGCTTTCTGCTTTGTGTCATAAATACAATCACCTGTACCTATTTTCCATTTTCCGTTTGAACATTGTTTAATTGGCATTACCTATCAATTTATTATAAATAGCAAATCTTTGCTTATTTATTTGGTGAAAGTTATAATGCTTATTACAGAAGTCATATAATTCCTGTCCAAGACCTTCCCTTAATTGTTTGTCATTAACTAATTGATGCATATGCTTATACCAATCTGTTTGCTTCTTTACATACTGAACAGGTAAATTTAAGTATGGGTTGACATGTGATACAATAGCAGGATTCTTTTTAGCTGCAGTTTCTAATACCTTTAGGTTTGACTTCATAGCATTAAACTTAGAATCAACTAATGGTATTAAACTAATGTCTGAATCAGCATATGCAGCCATGTATTTTGTAACTTCATTATAGTTATATATGGTTGGGTTTAATTTTAGCCCTTTAGTAAATGCATCAATCATGCGACCCCATACCAATTTTTCACCTTCATTGTAACCTGCAATAATTGTTTTAATAGGAAAATTAATCTTCTTCATTGGATTCCTAAGTATATCAATATCCTTTTCATGTGTGCCTGACCCTGACCAAAACAATCTAACTAAATCACTTTCAATCTTATTATCTTGGAATTGTTCTTCACCATATGGTAATGCATTAGGTAATATTTCAACTGCCTTATTTAATACAGATATTTCTTCAGCTAACCTTTCATGGGTACATGTACAAAGGTCTGCTATCTTTATAAATGCTTTAATAGTTTCAGGTACATTATTAACTTCATAAGCATATGCTAATGGATGTGATGGGCTTAGTTCCCAATAATCATCATTGTCAACTACAATTTTAAATCCATACTTCTTCTGCCATTCTTGTAATTGTGCAGGTGATATACCTGTAAGCATCCTATTCATTACTAAGATGTCATAGTTGTTATCTACTATTTCTTCGCTTAAACTATCTGTTATCATGCAATAATCCTTCTGCATATTAACTAAAGGCATCATAATTCTATGATAACCAACCCCACTAAATTTACTTGTGATTGCTAATACTCGCATAAGGTATATACAGATTCTTTTGATTATGATATATTGGTTGGTATCTATCCCACACTAATTGTGCTATGTTTAAACTATTATCCTTCATTATTCTATATTCAGAATTTTCACCAACATCATGCCCTATATGTACACTTTTCATATTTGGTAAATAGTAATTAGTATATCCTGCTAATGTAGCCCTTTCAGCATAATCCCTGTCCTGCATTCCATATGGGTCATATTCTGTATTGTAACCACCAATAGTATCTATTAAACTTCTTGTAATTAAATTGTTCCCAAATGGTGTATGTGTTTTATGTATGCCATCAACTAATGGTGGTAATTCTTCTACACAATGAATACCTATTATTCCTGTGCTTGGAATATTAGTCGCATGAGTTACCATTGACTTTAACCAATTTTCAGGCATCAGAATGTCATTTGCCATAATTACTACACCATCATATTTTTCTGTAAGTAATAACCCAAAATTTACACCTGCACCTATTCCCCTTTTTGCTTGTGACCATGTTGCAAAATGCCAATTATATGCAGTAGCTACATTTATAAATTCTTTATCATTGCTGCCATTGTCAATTAAAAAGCAGTCAGCATTATAACCACTATTTTTGAAATTTTGGTTAATTACCTGAATAGATAAATCACTTCTATTTAGGGTTAATAAGATTACGGCTATATTCATTGCTACCTAATTTTCTTGCAGGTACACCTGCATATTTAGTAAATGGTTCTGATTCACCTTTAAAGAATGCACTTGCACCAATCATGCACCCTTCATGTATATGTGCAAACTGATGCAATACTGCATTTAATCCAATGTTAGAATATTGTTCAATAACTGAATGTCCACCAATCTTTGCACCACATGATATTGTAACATTGTTACCAATCATACAATCATGACCTATATGTGCATGTTTCATAATAAAACAATTATCACCTATTATTGTGCCTGACCCATCAGTACAACCATCAATGGTTACTAATCCTGTAATCTTATTGTTATTACCAATGATTACTTTTGAATATGGATTATCCCAATGCTTCTTATGTTCAGGTGGGTCACCAATGATGCAGTATGCACCAATATAATTGTTATCACCTAATTCAACATTATCACCTATTATTGCAGTTGGATGAATATAATTAGCCATTGTTTTTTGGTTTGCGACCTCGTTTCTTAGGTTGTTCAGTTATTAAAATATTATCAGTTTTAACTTCTTCTATTACAGAAATGTTTTCTGTTGGTAAACTTTCATAGTATTTATATAACCTTGTAATCATTTCCATCTTACAACCACCACACCAATGTGTAAGTACAAAATTACTATTCAAGTATGTCCTGTATATATGCTCATACATTTTCAGCAATGGTAAGTCTAAATTTCTTACATAACCATTCTGTGCAGTATGCCAATTATTTATATTTTCAAGCAGAAAATCTTTATGTTCTTGTATCATATTAATATAATTTTTCCATTAAAGTTTCAATCAATGGTGTTAATAATCCACTAATAAATAGTACAGAAGCTACATTTAACACTAATTCAGGTGTGAAATACAATATGACTGCAACCCATGCAGCCAAACAACTTGTACAACTGAAAGGTTTGAAATTGATTCCCCATTGAATGTGTAGCTTGTGGATAGTATTAAAAAATAGTGATGCACATATTGCAGTTAAAATTATTTGAATAATCATGTTCTTATGTTTTTCTTTAGTTCTGTTTTAGTTTGTTTCAAAGTTCTAATTATTGACATATATGGAATCCCTGTTTGTCTGCTTAATTCCTTTGCATTTTTATTAAAGTCTAATGCATATAATCTTAAAATTTCTTTTTGATACCAATGTAATTTTTCAATGCTTAATTCCATTTTATCTATAATGTTAGTCTGCACTATTTCTATTTGCTCCTTACCATCATATTCACTATAGTTTCTATATTGTTTCCAAAATGTACTTCTATCTGATTTAATCATATTTAGCATTACCCTAACAATAAAAAATCTAAGTTCATTCCTGTTATACATGCCAACCAACTTTTCATCATCCATTTCACAAAGAACTAAAAAAACTTCTGCCTTTAAATCATACTGCAGTTCTATAGGATGCATCTTTTCAAATGCTTCATTAACTTCTTTGCTATCCCATAGCTTTGCTATAATTTCATTTTTGACCATTCTATTAGAATAGGTTTATTATCCTTTTCAGTACAAATATACACTATTCCACCACATTTATGTATATCTTCAAATCTTTCTTTTTGTTCAATGCTTAATTTATCACCAAGTTTCTTTATTTCAACTGCTAAATATGTTCCTTCAGTTGTATATCCCTGAAGGTCAGCCCACCCTTTTTGGATAGTTCCTTTGCGTTTGCCATATGGAATATTATTAACCCTGTTTAATCTGTAGCCTAAATATTCAAAGTTTAATTTAGCCCATTTTGTTAATTCGTTTGCTGATATATCCATATTTAAAATGCTATTATAATTCCTTCATTCTTTTTTTTATGTCTATCCTTTTCATTCTGTCTGTGACATTCTGCACACAAAGTTAAACTAAATCCTGTATTGTTTAATTTTTCTTTTTTAAATTCATTGATTTTTTTTGTCTGACCACATTTTTTGCATTTCCTCATAAAATTGTTTTTTTTCTATTATAACATTTGTTTTAGTTTTTACATCAGGATAAGTCTTATAATATTCAATAAAATCATCTGTATAAGAATATTTAATTATTCCATAATGGCTATACTTAATCTGATAAATTTTATTTTTAGTTAACTTGTACATGAACAATTAAAAGCAGAGTTTAAATTTTCTAAATCTTGACCTTTAAATAAATTATTTTCTGCTAATATTAATAATTCTTTATAGGTAGTATCTTGAAAGTATGTATGCCCCCCCCCCTTCAATTTGCTAAGTTCTTCATCTTCAATCCATTCTTTTGCTAATTCAGGATAGCTTCTAAGAATATTAATAATAGCATTTTTACCTTTAAGGAAGCATAAAGTACAATTACCTAAAATTGCAGGTATTTCTAATGTGTATGGTTTATTTTTCCAATATTCATTTACATGTGCTTTATCTATTCCTGCTTCATATAAAGGAAATTTAGGGTGTATATATGCCTGTCTTTGCTCATATCCTTTTACCCTTCTTTCTTCATCTGCCCTAAATCCTACCAACCATTCATAATTCTGTTTGCCATAATTTGCCCTTAACCATCTTTTTGCAGTTTTAATTTTTAATTCAATAGTGCATGAACGCTTTACCCTATTAGGTATATGCTTCCATTTGTTATGTTCTAACATTCCCCTAAATCCACCTTCATACTGAATTCTAATAATAGGTATATTTTCATGTGCTTCAAAGTCATTGATAAATTTATATGTTTTAGGATGTTCCCTGCCTGTATCAGCAAAAATAACTAAATCACCTTCTCGGTAATTCATTATAGTCATTAATGCACTTGTTTTACCACCACTAAAATTAATCACTCTTTTCATTTTCATAATATTTTACCAATGTTAGCTTCTTACATTGTGTTTCTAAATAATCTTCATTCTTAATTTGTTTGCTGAAGTCTTTAGCTTCTAATACAGATAGTCTATTTAATTTAATTAAATTTTCAGATTTAACCATTGCTAAAGTTTCTTTAATAGTTTCATCATTTAACTTTATTAAACCTTTTTTATGAAGTATATTAAATACCCTGTCTGCATTAAATATTCTATTAAAATCATCCCTTTTACCTGTTAGCCATTCATTCTTACTGAATTCAACTATTTCATCATCAGTTAATTTAGGTATTGGTAGTTCATCAACTTGTTTGTATTGCATCATTTTTCTAATATCATTTGCTTTGCCTTTATAGGCATTCATTACCTGACTTATAAACTTAGGGCTGAACTTCTCATAATGGTCAACATGGCAATCTAATTTGCCTTGTGTAGCCATTTTAAATGCTATCCTGAATTCCTGTAAAGTAAATAATGGGTATGAAGTTCTTATATAATCTTCAATAATAGCAAATTCATTTTCATCAGGATATTTAGTTAATCCTATTAAAGTAAAAATATAAGCCAATGTTTGCTTCAAAGTTACAGGTGATACTAAGTTTAACTTATCACCTTTAAATGCTTCTATTATTTCTTTATCAGCTATTGACCCAACTTGCAAGGTCTGACATTCTTTTGGTACTTGCTGCAGTTGGTGAAGATGTTTTTGTATTTCCATATTTAAGTTTGTTTTTAATCCAAGTATTAACCCTTCTTTTAACATCAAAAAACTTTTCAGATTGATAACGTAATTTACCACTTTTAGATGGTTCACACCAATATTCAACAAATTCATTATATGAATCCTCTAACAGGTGTTTGTATTCAGAAACAGAATTTTCAAATTGTTCTTTACTATTTATATTATTAGTTATAGTTATAGTTTCAGTTTCAGTTTCCATATGCTTATGCATATGCTTAGCATGTGCTTCGCTTATGCTATCATTTTTAGGTGATTTAGCATTGGTTCTTCTACTTTCTGTGAATTTCTGCCTTCTAATAGTTTCATTGTACATTTTTTCATTTAAGTAAAATCCATCTTCTATTTTAAATTTTTCATAAATGTCAACATCATATGCTTTGCATATGCTTAGCATATCCTTTTCAGTTAACTTACCTTTTTGGTGTTGTAAGCATAATAATCTTATATACTTACCAACCTGTTCATCAGTTAATGTAAATGTGCCACTTAGAAAATCAGAAGTATAAAATAATACTGCAGGGTCTTTAGCCATAATTAAAAATGGGTCGCAAGCCTACAGGCAATGCAACTGCCTGTGAAGCCCTTGACCCAATATATTCAAAAACTGCATTGTTGCATAATGCTTATTAGTTAATTCTTAGAAACCAAATATACTAAATATTCTTCAAGTTCAGCAATAATTGTATAAATTTTATCCCTGTACCATCCTTCTGTGTCCATAATATCTTGACATTTTCTAACATGATAGATGGCACTTGTATGGTCTGTAAGACCTACACTAACTGCTATTTCCTGTAGTGATAGATGGGTAAATTTTCGTAAAATATATGCTGCAGCTTGTCTTGCATAAATATTATTTTGCTTTCTGTTTCTTGCTCTTAAATCTGAATCAAAAGAATCATCAACTAATTCTACTATCTTATCAGGTGTTGCTATCTTAGGTTGTTTGATATTAAAAAAATCATCTTCAACCAAATTTTCTTTTTTCATTATTTCATGAAGTTCTGAAAAACCTTTTCTAATTGTAGTATAAGTATTTATTAATTCTTGCTTTGTAGTTATTGTCATAGTTTAAAATGGTAATCCTTCTGATGGTAAATCGTTATTAGTTTGTGTTTCTTTTGGTGGCATCACATATGTATCTTCATAAATCTGATAATCAGGATGCCTTGTTTCTTTTTTATATGTATTAACCCACATTGAATATCTTTTACCTTCAATAGAAAAGTTAATTACTTCACCTTTAGGTGTTTGTTTTTTCCAAGCACCATACTTCTTTTTTTCTTCTGACATGTTTATTTTTTTAATTTTGTTAATGAATACTTAGCTACATACTTAGGTTTTTTCTTTGTACCTACATTGAAATTATCTGTGTATATTGTATGTCCTTCACTTCTAAGGTTAAATACAATGGCAGCTAATCTAAGTGTACCATACTTTCTTAATGCCACTAATGGTGTTAATGGTTCTTTTTTAAGGTGATTAAGCACCTGTTCTTTTTGACTCATTTTTTTTGTTTTAATTTTGAAAAATTGTATTGATTGTTTAATGTAACTGCATTGTGGATTGGTTCATTGTCATTGTATCTGCATGATACTTTTAATTGTTTAAACCATTCATTTAATGTTAATTTTTCTTCAGGTAAGGCAATTCTGCTTACTTTAATTCCAAAGATATTTTCCATATTATAATTGTATTTTAGCTTTTTCCCATGAAAGAATACTTCTGATTGCATCAATCTGATGAACTGAAGATGCATTAATTCTATCAAATGCATTTCTAAGTCTTGTCCATTCCCTTGCTTTGCTTTTAACCCACATGTTGATGGTGCTTGTTGCCAACTTACCATCCATGATTTCTTCAATCTTGTTACCTATTTCTAAATCAATTACACAATCTATTTTATATTCAGCAGCAGTTCTATATTCCCCTGATTGTGTCATAGCAATATTTAAGTTATCCAATCTTGAAATCAATGAATCATGGAAATCAGCAGCATCATTTTTAGGTAATGGTTTTGTTAAATAATCTAACATTTTTTCAGCCTTATCAGTTAAGAATTCAAAAGTATATTCCCTCATTATTTAAGTGTTTTTTTAATGTCTGATTGATTGTAATTTAAACCCATTGCTATTCTATCCTTATCTTCAATTTGGTTAGCTATTAAATTAGCTTCAGCTTTTTTAAATTGTGCAGGTGTATTCATTGCATCAATCTTTAATGCTAACTTATCTTTTGTATCATCATCATATGCAGTCTTTTCAAGTAAAGTCAACAAATATAATTTTTTATCTTCATAGTTGTTTGATGATTGTACAGGTTGTTGAATAGATGTATTTCTGCCAACTGCCTTTTCACCATCATCATCTTCATCCTGAATAATAAGATTCATTAACCCACTTAAAGAATATCTTTTAGCATAGCTTACTGCAGAACCATAATCTTGTGCTGCTTGTTTGTTTACAATTACAGGGAATACTGAAGCAATATTTTCACCTGATTCACTATGCCATATTCTTGTTTCTACAAATAATTGGCTATCTGTCCAAATGTTTGCTTGGGTTATTACTAATCCATTCTTAGATAATGGCTGCTTAATAGTCTGCTGAATAGTTGCTAAATCAGCAAACTTAGATTTGAAGAAAGGATTGTTAGCACCCTTCACAATAGGTAGCACTTCTGTGTTAAAATTAACAAGTGCTTTTAGTAGATTTTTCATGTTGTTGTTTTGTGTAAAGTTATTAAATTTCTATCATTTTTATGTATTGTAATTCAGCCTGATGTTGCATCCATTGTGCAAATGTAAAAGCATCATCTTGGTAATCATAACCTGCAAATGGTGCTGCTTTCTTTTTTGTGATAGCTAACCATTCAGGTAAGTCATAAGGTGTACCTTGAAATAAGATTTGACCTGTAGTCTGTAATTGCCAATAGTCATAAGATTCTAATGGGTCAATAACATCCTGCCCATACATTTGACATAATTGGTCATAAGAAAAAATTTCTGTTCTCATGTTGTAGTTGTTTTGTTAATATTTAATTACACAACAAATATACATGATACACACAATATATGCAAATACTAATTTATGAACGGCAAATAAAACTGATGAATGGTATTAATCCTTGAAGATTGTGTACATCTTTGTTGTTACAATCCTACCAAAGTATACTTTGTATATGTTTATACCCATATCATCACATTCCTTTTTAAGGGCATTCTTAATAGCAGTTAGGGTAGTTTTTTTCTTTATGTCATCCCAAGTACAATCTGTAAGGTAATCAGCAATAATGCCCCTTGCAATGTCATGTATATTACCTGCTGCTTCATTAACATCAACAAGATATTTCTTAGGGTCTATAATATCAAACTTAATAATAGGTTCAACTGAAACCTGTTTATTGTCTATTGTAGTAATATCAACAGGGCTTATATGAAAAGTATCTATTGTAGTAATAACAATATGAACTTCATCTATTAATGGGAATTTAAAATTAATTCCTTCTTTTAAATTCTTTTTATATTTACCTAACCTAAGAAGCACACCGCCTTCATAGCATCTTAGAATTAATACAGGGCTTAGATAGTCACGCCAAATTTCAGCTATCCATTCAAAAATTCTAATTAAACCTTCTGACATGATTATTAAATTGATTGGTTAAATATTGTAGTTCATAAGCATATGCTTCTTCTGTATCTTCTGTTAATGGTATATTAGCCCATTGCATCTTACTTATAGTAGCATGTAATAGTTCATGATTTATAACCCCTTTATCTTCTAAATTAGGCAGCCATATAATAATTGGCTTACCATCCTGTGTTGGGAATGTTACACCCCTACAATCAAAATCAGACCCTATAACACTACTATCTAAATTATCCCTTACATATGATGCAGCTTTTGCAGTATCTTCTGTAACTAATATAATAACGCTTAAATCAATAGAAGTGCCTTGAATTTCAAACTTATTCTGTTTTGTGTATGGATATGCCAAAAATAAAAGAAGTGCCAAAATTAAGGTTATAATGGCTATTTTCATTATACTGCTTTTAATAGCAATTCATCAGGTCTATCTATTTCAGATACCTGCAATCTTTGACCACCCCTGATAGATGCCAACATTCTTCTAATTTCCTGTTCAGTAGAATGGCATTCTTCAATTCTTTTAACTAACCAAGATTCCTGTTCAGTAGCAGACCATTTGTTAAAACCTTTTGGCATTTTCATCTTTTTTAAGTTTTATAATCTTTTTTAAATAAATAGATAAATCTAATGCTTCTTCATATGCATGTTGAATCCAATCTGCTTCTGTTAAATCTGTCCTATCCATTGTAGTGCCATATTCTTTAATACCCTTTTCTTCTCTTGCTAATAAATCATCAATAATGCTATATAAAATCTTGCTCATTACTTATCAGTTTTTGAATGGTATTTACCACATGTATTACATCTAAATCTTAATTTCTTTAAACCACTTGCTAATACAATTCTTTGATTAACAATTATTTCTTCAGAACCACATTCAGGGCATGAACCCCTGTCACCACCAAATATAACACCATAATGTGTTTTAGGTTTTATATGCAAACTTAATGCCTTGTAAACCTTTTCAAGTAATACCACATCTTTTTGGCAATACTTAATCATCTTAGCCATTGCTTCTTTATCCTTATGCAATAGTATGTCCTTCCATAAACTATATTCTGTTTTAATCTTTTGACCTATCCCCAAGAAATCAGCTATGTAATTAAGCCTATTAGAATTAAACCTGAACTTCTGTCTTGCAATCTTTAGTGTATCAATGGTAACATAATCAGGGAACATTTCTATGCCATGAAATAAGCACCTTGTGCGAATCCATGCCAAATCAAACTTATCACCATTATGCCCTATTAATTCATCAGCTACATTAGCAACTGCAATAAACTGCTGCAGCATTCTTTTATCATTCTGCTTACTATCCCATGTCAGATAATAAACTTGCTTTTCTTCTTCCCATTTATAACATATACAGATAATAGCCCTTTCTTGTATAATGTTTGAAACATCAATATTCTTTTTATAACCTGCTTCCCAAAATAAGCCTATATTAGGGCTTGTTTCAATATCAAAGAATAATCTTCTTCTTTTGGTTTTTAGCATAAATTTTAGATTAATGGAAACCCATTTTTATCAACTTTATTGTTTTTATGAAGTTCAGCTAATTCATTAATAGACTTACCGAAAGTCTTTTGAAAATGTGGTGCATCATTAAATTTCCAATCACCACCCCATTCAAATCCATATCTTTTAAAGATGGCTACTATTTCCATCCAATCTGCTTTGCCATCACCATCAAAGTCTGTCTTAATATCCCATGATGCAGTTTCATATGTGCCATTCTTATCTTTGTCAACCAACAATACAATATCAATAGCCAACCCATAATTATGATAGGATTGACCACCTTTAGCATTAGTAACCTTCGCACCTGCTTTTGTTCTGCCTTGTGCATATAGTGCATCCTGTTCTGCAAATGTTCTTAATGTATATGCAAATCTACACATAGCTGACCCTGATAATGCAGCTACAATTTCATCATACATCTTAACTACTTCATCACGAAGTTTTGGATGCAATAATTTAATTCTATCTAAGGTTACTTGGTCTTTCATATTAATCCTTTTTAAATATCTTTTCAGCAGCAGTTAATCCCAAACATGCAGCACCTAATGTTGCTACTGAATAAACTAATGCATCTGTTGGTGTGCCTATTAGCTTAATACATAATGCTAAGGTACAGAAAAAACCACAAAGTCTTTTCATTGATAATCTGCCATTTTCTTCTGTAAAAAATTGCTTCATAGTTTTTTATAATATCCTATTGAATAACCTAATGTGCCATACTTTGCCATGAATAAACCTGATGGCATTTTAAACCCTATCCCTATATTTGGTTCTAATCTGCCATTATAACTTGTCAAATCCCCACCAATATATATAGCATTCTTAGGCTGAATTATCTTGGTATTATTGACTATTATGGTTTTTTGGCTAATATTAGCATCAAATCTTCTACCTATGATTCTATTTTGACTGATAGTATCATTGATAATAAAACGACTTGAATCTATATTTATTGTGTCAATATACAATTTTATCTGTGCATATTCATTAATTATACGTATTGTATCATGTACAGGAATACGTACAGAATCAATGATAGTATAATGAATATCTTTACCTTTTTTATATTTAACCACTTCATGCTTACTATAAATAGTATCAACCTTAGTGATGGTTATAGTTTCACCTTTATAAGTAAATTTATTAAACAAAAAAAATAGTAATAATAATATTACTATTATAATGAATATTCTTTTATACATTAATTGTATTTTTTTGTCGCTTTGTAATAATACCTAATGGCAAAAATACCTGAAATAATAGCAACCAAACCTGCTAACAAAGTTACAAATGGTTGTACCTGTGTTAGTGTTAATGATGCTGCAGTTAAACTGATGCCTGTGTTAACAAGGGCTTGGCTGCTATCTTGTGTCATGTTAATCTTCTTTTACTTCTTCGCCTTGCTCTTTAGCAATTTGACCTAAAAATTGAAAAATAGGGTTTGCATACTTGGCAGGTAATTCAAGTAAAAAGTTTTCTAATTGTTGCACCTGTTCTTTTGTTAATGTTAACATAGTATTTATTTTTTACAAATATAATTAAATTGTTGGATTTGTGAAAGGTAAAGGTAAATTAATAATTGGTGGATTTATTATCTTCTCAATTTGTTGTTGTAAACCTAAGTCTATTTCTTCAACGTCTAAGCCATTATTTAACCAACCGCAAACCTGTTCATAGGTTAAATCAGGGTAAGCCGTAAAGTCCGTTGAACTTGGAGTTTCGCAAGGCATTGTTCCAAAAGAATAAACGTTGATAG
>ERZ650310.46-NODE-46-length-34596-cov-6.948901_pt1 | contig 34596 bp, 53 predicted proteins | sample MGYA00376246_ERZ650310 | MGnify/ENA primary metagenome ERZ650310 (study PRJEB26733, sample SAMN07839286) | wastewater metagenome | biome: small river; feature: stream; material: water | place: USA: North Carolina | collected 2016-03-01 ...
TGCCACTGAATGTATCCCTCAGGGCAAGGCGTGTGGTCCTCGAAGTTCGGGCAGAACATCACACACCCCTCGCGCGAAGGGCTGCGATGCAGAGGGCAAGAGCGGGGGTGGTTGCGTCAGCGTCGATGTGACGGACGGCTAGACCATCCGGTGTATTGTGATCGTTCAACCAGCCTCGAAATTTGCCGATGCCTCGCATTTCGCCAAGCGACCAACTCCACCCTTCCGGCACCAGCGTCAAAGCGGCGTCTAGGCTGGTGGTGAAAGCATTGCAGACACCGACCCCGCTAAAATGCAGCGGAAAATCCGGCCCCATCGCGCGCTGTATTGCTGCATCCAGTTCCCGGCTCCCGCTCTCCGCGCTTTCCAGTTGTTCGATCAGTTCGCGTAGGTGGGTGGTGTTGGTCATGGTCATTGGATTGCTCCCTCCCCCAAAAGCCGCGCAATTTCGTGCCGCATCAGCCAAGCCCAATCCCGATCCCCGCGCTCGAAAGCCGCAGCCTCAGCCTCGCTCCCCTTGGCGCGCAGCCGCTCGGCGCAGTTCTCACGCGCCAGGGCCATCACATCGGCGCTGGCCTCGATCGGGGCGAGTTCGCGGATGGTGCTCATGGCTTCCAACTCCCCATGATCCGCTTCGTGCGGACCATGATGTATTCGGCCATCTCCTTATTGACGTAGGCCCCAACCTCCGCCCACCAGACGCGAGCTTCTCGGCGCTCGCTGGAGGTTACGCCCATTTCGACCGGGCCAAACAGGAAGAACGCTCTGGCCGCCGAATTGCAGCCGTCGCAAAGGTCTCGCCACTTGAACGACGGGCCAGGGCCTTCGACGTAGTGGAAAGATGCGTCGATCGAGGTGTTTTGCGGCCTATAAGGGCGCTCCGATCCAATCTCTTTCTTGCAGCGGTCACAAGAGTAGGTTGTGTGCGTGTGCTCAGCCATCGACAGCCACCCCAACCTTGCCTTCAACCAGCGCCAGCATCTCGCGCAGCGTCACCTTCTCGCTGAGCGCCATAGCCTCGTCGTCGCTGATCAAGATCCCAAGCGCATCCTCAAGGTCCAAAATCACCTCAATCACATCGAGGCTGTCCGGCTTGAGGTCGCGCAGGAACACGGCGTCGAGAATGTCGGCCTCTGCCGTCTCGATCGCGCCGAAATGTCCGGTCAGGACGGCGAGGAAGCGGGTGCGGGTGTCGGTCATCAAAATTCGTCCCCCAATGGGCCTTCCTCATCATCGAGAAAGGATGGCAGTTCGGCGTTCGACGGCAGCGCAATTGCCGGGACCGTCGCGACCACGCTTGCTGGAAGCTGATAGGTCTGCTGCGGACGCCGCGCGAAGGCGACATCTGCGCTGCAGGGCGTGAACTGGTAGATGGAGCCGCCACCGAGCAGGATCGGGCCAAGCATCGTGTCGCAGAACAGCGGCTCGACCTGCAGCATCTTGGTCCCGAAGCGCTCGACCTCAGAGACGCGGCCAACCAATGTTCGGTGACCAAGCGCTTCGACGATGGCGTAATCGCCTGCGGGGAGGAACCCCGCTGCAATTGGCGTGGTGTCGGTCATTGCGGCACCCGAGGCAGGGCCGCCAAGCGAACTCGCTCTTTCTTGCTGAGGGTGCAGGACGAGCCGACATTTGGCTCCCATTCCTTCGCGTGATCGATCAACTGCTGTGCGATGCCGCGCCAGAAGTTGCGAACGTCATCGCTGTTCATGCCGTAGAAGGTCAGCGCCTGAGCCTGCCCGTGCTGGCGAGCCAGCTTTTCGGCAAGGTTCTGCAGGTGAGGCAGGCCTTCGTAGAGCGCTTCGGCAAGCTGATCGACGGTCAGTTTCGCGTGGTGGTCACGAACGTGCATGACGGATGTGCTGAAATCCTGCATATCAAGCCGCCTTCCGGGGGCTCTGCCCCGGCTTCCGGCCCAGGCCGATCTTCTTCGCCAGTTCGCGGCGCTTCTCGGCATAGTTCGGCGCCACCATCGGATAGCTGGCCGGCAGGGCGTACCGCGCCCGGTACTGATCCGGCGTGAGCCCATGGTTCGCCAGATGCCGTTTCAGCATCTTGTAGGGCTTGCCGTCGATCAGGCTGGTGATGTGGTCGGGCTTGATGCTGGACCGGATCGAGACGGCGGGCTCATAGGTCGGTTCGGCGACCGGTGCCGAAGCAGGCTTGTCGAGCGCGGCATAAATGCCGGTGATCAGGCCCGGCACTTCGCCCGGTTCGATCTGGTTGGCCGCGACGTAGGCCATTGCGATGTCGGCGGTGAGGCCGGTGAGAGTTGCGTGATCCATGGTTTATTTCCCCTTCTGTTGCTTGCGCTTTGCTTCGCGCTTCTTCCTGGCGAGCAGGTCAGCCGCCTTCGGATTGGTATGGCCGAGCTTCGAGCCGCGCCCGTTGAAGGCGTACTTACGGCCCGGAACCTCGCCCCGGGTGATTTTGACATCATCGCCGCTCCCTGTGCGGATCAGACCGATGTGCTTCTGCGAGCGCTGAATGCGGCGGGTAAAGCTGCTCATTGGCCCTGCTCCCCGCTCTTTGCCTTCTTCGCCTCGGCAAGCAGCGCTTCGAAGTCGTTCGCGACTTCCTGCGGAAAGCCGATGCAGTGCTTGAGGTATTCAGCCTCGACCGCCTTGATTGCAGCGGGCGTTGCGGCGCGACGAAGCCCGGCAATCAGTTCGTCGTACTTTGCCTGCCAGACAGGGGCCTCAGCCTCGCCCCGGTCCTCATCGGCCGGACCTTCGGCGGCGGTCGGGTTGTCGTCGCCGTAAGTGCCGTCATTGCCAGCATCAAGCGCGCGGGCGGTTTCTTCATCCACTTCGGTCATGCCGCGCTGGTCGCGCACCTCGCCGGTCTGCGTGTCGAACTCGGTCGGGATTTCGTCGTTCAGTTCTTCGGCAAGGGATTGGCGCGAAGGGAGCGACTTGGCCGTCAAGGTGCCGCCGTCGATCAATGCGCCTTCATCATCGCCTTCGACCCCGGCATTGATGCCGAACGCGAGGCGGACGGTATGGCAGAGGCAGCGGACATCGAGCATGTGCGCCGGGGAGTTGTTCCAAGGTTCGGTGCCCTTCTTGAACTCCTTGAGATAGACGATCTTCTTGGTCGGGCGGCTGCGGTCCTTGCGGTAGATCACGCCTTCAACGGCGATGATGTTGCCCTTGTCGTCAAGGGTATGGTTGTATTCGATCCCGTCGAACTGCGGATGCTCGTTCATAATCCGGATCCAGCCATCGTAGCCAACCATGGCCTGAATGCCGCCGCCCTTCTTCGGGAAGGCGTAAATCTCGCGGGTCAGCGGATTGAGGTTGTAGGTGTTGGCCACGATGGTCAGGGCGATGAACTCGGCATCGCTCCGGCAGGCCGAGAACACGGTATTGAGCAGGGTGTCCTTGAGGCCAGCAGCGCTAACCTGCAGGCGTGACGCCATCGCCTCAAGAGCATTGCGCGGGCGGTTGTCTTCGGCCTGGCGCGCGGCAATGGCGCGGCTCTGGCTGGCGTCGATGGCGGCGTTTTCATTGGCGATGGCAGTGGTACGGGCGTTCATTGTGGGGTTCCTTGTGTTGTGGGGGTAAAAATCAGCGCGCGACGGCCTGCACGGTCGACCAGATGCGGACGCCCGGAATCTCGCGGGTGCCAGCGCGGACCAGCCCGGCAATGGCGGTGGCGACGGCTTCCTGCACCTTGGGATTGCTGCGCACGGCCTTGAACGCCTTCGCAAAGTCCTCGACCTCGCTGTTCCAGACGGTCTTGCCAGAAACGGTCGATCCGGCATCGCTGCGAACCGGCTCAGCGCGGGCCGGAGCGGCAGCGGCCAGCGGTGCGGCAGCAATCGCTTCCTCGGCCTTGGCCTGAGCTTCGGTAGCAGCGATGCGCGCCGCTTCACGCTCGGCATCATTGGTCGCAGCGGCTGCGGCGCGCTGTGCCGCTTCCTCTGCCTCGTGCGCTTCGCGGGCAGCGCGATCAGCGGCTTCCTGAGCGGCGCGTTGCTCGGCAGCAATGCGGGCCTGTTCGGCACGACGTTCGGCCTCGCGCTGGGCCATGAAGCCGTTCATCCGGTCCTTGAGTTTGAGCCGGGCATCGCTGATCGGCGCGATCAGGCGGTTCTTCTCGGCATCCGCAGCGCGGCCGCCGTCGAGATAGGGCTGCTTCACGGCCTTGTGCGTTTCGGAGATATGGCCGTCGCAGGCGCGCAGGATCTTCTCAAGGTCACCAGCCTTGCCCAGCGTTTCCTCATCGGTGACGTTGGCCCGATCGACCGCGGCGATGGCGCTCTCCATCCGATTGATGAACTCGGGCCGTTCGCTCAGCAGCGCCTCGCGGAACTCCATACCGATGCGCTCTTCAATCGGAGGCATATTGCCGCCAATTGCCGTGCGCGGATCGCTTGCGGGGTTTTCGCCGAGGCTTGGCTTGGGGGCTTCTTGGACAATGGGCACAGGTCTTCCTTTCGTGGGGTGTCAGAAGGGCAATGGCTGGTCGGCGCTAAGCGGATCGTAGCGGCGCTTGGGATTGGCGAAGGCGCTCTTCGGCGCGTTCTGTTCGGCCCAGGTGCGGCGCGCGCAGTAGGCGCGGTAATCGGATTCGGTGATCGGATCCCCGGCGCAGTTCGGCCAGACATCATCGAACTCGACCGGCTGGCCATCGAACTCGGCCTGCCAGCGCCAGCCCCGGTCCAGTTCTTCGCCGGTCACCGGATCGTGCGGCGGGCCGTGCCAGATGCGGACCCCGCCCGCGATGCCGCCACTGCGCAGTTTGTGCCGGAAAAACCCAGCCTCGGGCTTCGACACATCCTGCCCGGCGAAGGTCGCGGTGCTGCTGGCCGCAGCGTAAGGGACGGAACTGCGGGTCAACGGAACGACCTCACAGTATCGAGCAGGTCAAACCGAGCAGACATTGCGAGTTCCGGAAGATCGGCGCGCAGGCGATCGAGCTCGGCGGCGATCCGTTTCAATTCACGGTCGCGGGCGATTTCACCTTGGCGCCGCTCTTCGGCAGCATACTGGTTGCGGATCTTGTTGAAGGCATCGATCCGCAGATCCGCATTGGAATAGCCATCCAGCCTGACGCGCATGGCCTCAGCCGCGCGCTCATCTGGCAGACGCTTTGCTGCATGACTTTGGGCCATCAAAGTCCTGATCGCATCAACGCGAGCGTATAGTTCGTGGAAGCTCACCGCTGCCCCCGCACATCGGCAAGCCGGATCACATTGAAATCAGCCGCGCGGCCATCGCGCAAGATCGGCTCGACCCGGAAGTCTTGGCCGAGGGTGCGAATGATCCCGTTGATCAGGATCGCGCCGTCGCGGGCTTCCTCGACGCTCACTCCGGCAGCAAGCGATAGCTCGGCGATCTCGCCAAAGCAGCGGTCGCGCCATTTATCTTCGGTCAGGCTGCGGGTCAGCGTCATGTCAGTTCCTTGTCCATGGAAAGCGGGCGGCGCTCGCAATTGGCGTGGGATGCGCGACGGGCGCGTTGGTAATCGGCCTCAGCGTCACGGCGGGCGCGTTCGGCCAGCAGTTCGGCAACAGCTTCGTCCTGGCGGTCGGTGACGCGGGTACTGCGCGCGCCGATCGAACCCATGTGTCCGAACGGACGGTGCGCGGTGTCGCTGCAGGTGGAGACGTAAACGCTCACGGCCGGCCAATCCCATGCTCGGTGGTGACCGGGCAGGACGCGGCAGACTCGCACTGGACGAACCCGGCAATCACGCGGTCGGTGAAGTGCAGCACGGCGATGAAGCCGAGCGCGGTGAGGATGAAGGCGGCGCGGGTCATGCCGCCAGCCTCTCGCCAGCAAGCGCCGCGTCGATGTCTTCATCATCGAGCGGGGTCGCGCAGCCGCCAAGCCGCTTGGCCATCGACGGGAAGCCATTGCGGACCAGCCATTCGAACCGGGCCTGCGAAGGGGTGAAGCGCCAGCGCGATACGCCGAGCAGGACGACCTGATCGGGGCGCGCTGCGGCGTACTCCGATGGATCCCAATGCGACTCGCTATCGCGCAGAACGAGGAGGTGCCAGCCATCGACCGGATCGATGCCGTGGACGCGCGGAAGACGCGCTATCCAGGCCGAGCCATCGGTTGGGAGGGGTTGGCTGTGGAAGGGGTGATCCGTCGTGCTCATGGCGACGGAGATATAATAGGTTTTCTAGCGCGTCAATACCTTTTCTATCGCACCGATAGTTTGGCTATCCGTGCTTTGAGCAAGCCTGCTTTACCTTTTCGACCGAATCAACGGCTCCGGTTAAGGGCACTGTCATCGTAAATTGGGTGTTCTGCCAATCGGACAATTCGAAGGTGACACGCGCAGCGCTTCGCATTTCGCGCAGAAAGACCTGGGCGTTCCAGCCAGATGCAAGCACTTCGTTTCCGACATAGCGGAAACCTATTTTGATTGCCGGACGGTCATCGAACCGCACTCGTTCGTAGTAATCCATGCTGGGAAAAAGCGGCGACAACATCTGCCTACCCGGCCTCACGCGGATCATCGTTCTTTGACCCGTGAGCGCCCCGCACTCGATAGACAGCGCAGGCCCTTTTTCGGCGCCAATCTGGGCTATGAAGGTTTCCTGATCGTCCATTGGATCACGATAGGTGCTGAACCCAAATGCAGCCTGCGAGAACAGGGCCAAGGCGTACCAGTCAATCACATCGTCCTCCCGATCCAGATCACCTTGCCGACGATATAGACATCCTCGCCATCGTACACCTGCTCGGGCACAAGCGGGTTGTCTGAAAGCACCATAACCCGCCCCTCTGGCAATGGCCGGATCCGCTTGATCATGCCTGCGCCAGCCACGGTCAGCGCCCAAATCTGATCCTGCATCGTCACCCGGTTGCGGCTCGTATCGACCATCACCATGTCGCGATCGTAAATTGTCGGGGCCATGCTATCGCCCTGGCCGCGGCAGATGAAGGCGGTGTCGGCGCTGCGAATGCCAACCATGGCAAGGAAGTTTCGGCCAAAGGGAAGCAGGCCGGTGTCGGGGTAGTCTGACACCACTGCGCCATCGCCCATCGCGTAGGTGATATCGACCTCGCGGACCATGGAGATGTCGAGATCGGCGGCGAGCGACAGGGCGGTCATGTTGTTTGCCAGCTCGCGCTCTGCGCCATCCGGAACTTCGCCGCCCTCAAGCAACCAATCGGTCGATACGCCGAGTAGCTTCGCGAACCGGGATGCGTACTTGGCAAAGCCGACTTGGCCGTTCTCATAGGCGCGATACGTCACATCGCCGACGCCGACCTTCTCGGCAAACGCCTTGGCTGATTGATAGCCCGCCTTTTGCCTCGCCCAACGCAGTCGTTCGAACGGGAAATCCAGAGTTTCATCCATGCCCGACAGGTAGCACGACGACGCAACAGAAATCCTATTGCTAGTAATCCTATCGCGTGATAGTGCGGCGCTATGACTACTATCGCAGATCATAAATCGCTCATCGACATGCTCGGTGGAAACACGGAAGTCTCCAAGTTCGGCGACTGGCTCGCCGTCACGGTCGGGCAGTGGAAGCAGCAGAACCGGATTCCGCCCGAATACTGGCCGCGCATCATCGAGTTGGCGGCCGAAAAGGGCGTCGATGGCGTCACCAGCGATTGGCTGATGGAGAACTGGCCCCCGCGCAAGAACCGCGCTGGCAACGACGCGCAGGCTGACGCCGCATGATCCCGAAGGCCCGTCCTTTGGGTCGCAACCCCCGGAACTGCACAACGCAGGCCGGGGGCAATCCGTTTGTCACTCCTTTCCATGCTTCCGGAGTAGCCTGTGTCTGATCCGCTGATCCACGGCAAAGCGAAGACCGTTTCCGCTTCCGATGTGGTTAATTCTCTGGCCGATGCGCTCGGTGAAATTCGCCGTCAGGACCGCCTGACCTGGGCCGACATGGGCGTCATCCTTGGCAAGAGCGACGATCAGGCCGCGAAGTATGCCGACGCCAGCGCGGTCATGGACATCACCACGTTCTGGCGCGCTCGCGCGGCATGGGGCTCGCGCTTCACCGGCTACTTCGACCGGCTGACCGCCGAGCAGATCAAGTCCGACGATCGCCACGATCATACCACCGTTCTCGCTGCCGCGCTGGCCATCGCGCTGGCGCTCGAGACCGACAACGAAATCACGCCCCGGGAAGTACGCGCGATGCGCAAGGAACTGGAATCGGCCCGCGACGCGATCGAAGCCCAACTCAAGAAACTGTGAAGGGGAATACCAATGGCTGATCTTTTTCTAATCGCAACCACCGCCATCGGAGCCGCATCGGCTGCTCACTTCTGGCTCAAAAGCAAAGACCTCGCCGACCGCTACACCTTCCAACGCCTGCGCGGCGATGGCTACCGCGACCAGATGCTCGACCTGCAGGCTCGTCTTGCGGTGCATGATCAGGCCGAAGCCAAGCGCCAGGCCCAGCGCACCGCCGCAGCCCGCAAGGGAACCGAGGCCAGCGCTGCAAAGGCCCGCGCGAAGAAGGCGCAGGACGAACTGGAACGGCCGATGCGCGCCGCCAAGACGATCGAAGCGTTGGGCCAGACCAAGATGCGCAGCCGCGCCGCTGTTGTTGCACCGGTCAAGGCTGCGCGGACGCGGGCACAGAACAATTCCGGCGCCGGGGCAGCGGCGAGATAGGGGTGATGGGGCCCATTCTCCCACAGCGAGCCGACCGGATGCGGGGTGGCCTCCCCTCCCCAGCGACGGCGGGAAGAGACGGAATCCGCCGTCCAACCGCCTGACCTAAACGCACGGCGCGAAATCACCCTCTGCCCAATTTTCACGACGAAAGGAAAGACCGATGGCAACAGCAGCCGAACTCGAAGACGACGACAGCGCGGGCGAATATCACCGCCCCGACGCCAAGCGCGCGATCAAGATCTACAAGGACGAGATCGCACCGAAGAACGCCCACATGGCGACGATCCGCGGCGATCTCTCCGACCCGCACAAGCGGATCAAGGACGAATGCCACTTCCCCCGCTCGGTACTGGATTTCCTGATCCGGCTGGACGGCATGGAAGAGGCCAAGCGCGACCACTGGCTGCTGGCGCTCAACCTCGGCCTGTCCGAACTTGAACTGCACATGCCGCGTGACCTGGTCACCATATCGAGCGGTTCGGATGGTTCTTCGGTGATTCCAATGGGCGGGCGCAAGAAGCCGCAACTGGCGACGATTCCCAGCGATGGAAGCGAAACCGATCTGGCCGATGCGGCTGAGTTCGACGAAGCGACCGAAGAAGAACTCGCCAAGCAGGAAGGCCGACCGGAACCCGGAACCGGCGCTGCGGCCATCGCAGCAATGAATGAAACTTCTGCCGGCGACGGCGAAGACGAGGAAAACTGAGCCCAAGCAGTTTTCCTCGGGGGGACGGGTGTTTCATTCGCCCGGGGCGTCCGTCCCCCAACTGAGAACTGCTTGCCGGAGGGCACCTTGGGGTACGTTGCATTGGATTTGTCGAAGACATCGACCGGCTGGGCTGCGTGGGAGCCGGGCTGGGAAAAGCCGCGCTATGGCCGCTGGGTTCTTGGCTCGGAATACACCTCGCGTGGCGGCGTCTTCGCCAAGCTTCACCAGAACCTCACCGAACTGCACCGCGTACTGTGCAAGGTCGAATACCTCTACGCCGAAGAACCGATCAACCCGGCCCAGCTTCAAGGCGGGACGACGATCGACACGATCCGGATAGCGTCCGGCCTTTCGGCTCATACCGAATCCTGGGCCCACGCGATGGGTGTCCGGCGCTTTCAGGAGTTCAACATCGCAAGCTGGCGCTCTGACTTCATCGGGCGCGTGGCGAACAACGCGGCCAAATCCAAGGCCCGGCAACTCAAGAAGGCTGGCGATAAGCGCGCCTCGGCCCGCAAGGACTTGAAGGCCCTGACCATCGCCCGGTGCAAGCAACTCGGTTTCGCACCGCGCACCGACGACGAGGCCGACGCCTTGGGCATCCTGACCTATGGCCTGCTGATCAGTGGCCAGACCCCGCCATGGCTCGCCGCCGAAGCGCTGCAAGTCCCGCTGGATATTCCAGCATGAGCGCCGAACCCGGCGACGAAATCGCCCAAGCCGCAACCTTCGCCATGCGCTTCATCGGCTGCCTGGTCCTGCTCGCGCTGGGCGCGATCTGCGGCATCGGCGTGGCAATCGGGATGGCGCTGACATGACCTTCTCCACCGCACAGTTCGGCGATCACCACACCCGCCTCGCAGGCAAGATCGAGGCCGCATCCGAACGCCGCGCCCATGGCGATGCGATGCGCGCCATTGCCCGCGATATTCCGGACCCGCGCGACTATGCTTACCAGCTCGGCGCCGAGTACGTGGCGATGCTGCTCGGCGCCACGCTGCGCGACAACTGGTACGTCACCGAGGCGGTGGCCAAGGTGCTGCGGCCGCATGGGCTGTGCGAGTACGGTGGGACCGGACTGACCGCGTTCGGGATCATGGTTCGGCGCGAGTTGAAGGCGATGGACGCGTGACCCTCGCCCCTTCCCAATCCGAACGCGCCACCCAAATCCGCGCTGAGGCTGCCGCAGAGGCCGCTGAGCGCGTCGAGCGGGTCAGGGTCGCGCAGGCCCCGAGCTCGCATTCATACCTGCCCACTACGGGCGCTCCCATGCTTCACCTGGTCGCGGATGATGTTCGCGCCGCCCGCAGGTTTTCCAGTTTTGCCAGCGCGGATCACCTGCGGGCCGAGCGCGATCCTTGCGGGTTCTGCGGGACGCGGCGGGATAGGCATGATGAGTTTGGGTGCAAGCGGTGGAGGGGATGCTGATGGGGCGTCGTATTCCAGAACACCCGCTGTTCGGGCTCAACCGCAAAGCTTTACGCTCAATCGAAACCATGTGGGGTAGCGCCGAGGGTTTTGTCTATTTCGTCGTTGCTGGCGAAGCGCAGGAATGGGTGAAGATCGGCTTCACGGCGGGGGATCCCCGGCAACGTCTCAAGTCGTTGCAAACTGGGTGCCCCTTGAAGCTTGAACTGATCGGGGCGGTTCCTGCAACTGTGAAGGCCGAAGCTGAAATCCATGACGTTCTCAAGGAAGAGCGCGGCCTGGGCGAATGGTTCCAGTTAACTCCTTATGTGCGCGGACTCATTGCCGACCAACTTGCGTGGGACGTAAACTGATGGGCCAGATCAAATGGTACAAGCGCGATCCCGCAGCCGCCCTCAACGGCATGATGGAGCTCGATTTGCAGGAGCGTGGCGCGTACAACACCGTGCTCGACCTGATCTATTCCCGCGATGGCAACCTGCCTGACGATGACCGCTTCATCGCTGGCTGGCTGAGGGTCGATGTTCGGGTCTGGAAGCGGATAAAATCAACCCTTGTTGACCGTGAAAAGCTCTACGTTGAAGCCGGGTTTCTGCGCAATGAGAGGGCAGATGTCGAGGTACTTGCAGCCCTAAGTAGGGTCGCAAGTGCTCAGGACGCAGGCCGTGCGAGCGCACGTAGCAAAGTGGTCAAGTCAAGCGACGTCAAAAGCGAAAACAATCACTTAGCGCCAACGGACGTTGCAACGGATGCTTCAACGACCGTTCCAACTAACCACAACCACAACCAGAAAGAAGAAGAACCTAACGGTTCTCCTTCTACCCCCATTGCCCCCAAGCCAAAGCCTGCGCCGAAGGTGGTCAAGGTTGCGATGACACCTGACTGGTCACCTTCGGACTTATCTGGCGATGTGGGCGAGATGATCGCGGACTGGCCAGATGGTCGGCTGGATCAAGAGGTCGCCGAATTCCGCGAATACTGGATCGAGAGCGGCGAGAAGAGACCTGGCTGGGATCGAACCTTCCGCAGTCGCATCCGCAATATCCACCCCCGAGTGATGAGGGACCACCATGCAAACCGAGACCAAGCCCGCGGCGCTCCTTCCGGCTATTCTGGACGCGGAGATCGGCGAGACAGTTTCACCCGGGCCATTGACGACGAGCTCGGCCTGTCTTGACCTCGCCACGGTCTCTGGCCGGCTGGGCGACCCGATGCTCGACTTGCTCCGCGAGATCGTCGACGCGCCGTTGCCCGCTCCGCTGACCTGCACCGACGAGCATTTCGCCCGCTGCATGAAGTCCCTCGACATCCTGCCGCGCCGGGCGGACGACAACGGCGGCGCGCTTCGGTTCAAGCTCTACCGGGCCAAACTGGGCGGATACTCGGACGATGCCCTCGCCTTCCTCGTTTCGAAGGGCCTCGAGCAGTTCCATTTCTTCCCCTCGATCGCCGAATGCGTGAAACTGCTGGCGACCTTCCCCAACCGCGAGATCGCCGAGGGACGGAAGGGCCGGGCCAAACTGCTGATCGAAGGCGAGATGCAAGCCCGCCTCTCCGAAGTGCTTGATCGCCTCCGCGCCAACGAAATGACCCAGGCCGAGATCGACGCCCTGCCCGACCGCTGGAAGTCGATCGCCGAGACCAAGATGCTGCTCTGGGGCTGGCCGGACGGTCGCTACACCCGGCGCCACACCCGCGAGGAAATGGACGCGATGAGCGAGGAGCGGCGCGAGGAAGTCCGCGCTGCCAACCGGGCGATGCAGGCCGAGTGGGATCGGATCGTTACGGCTCAGTCCGAACAGGCCGCAGCCGAATGACCGACCGCTCCCGCACTAGCCTGACCCCATACGCCGCCTCGATGCGCGACCCGGATCCGCAGGGCGCGCACCGGCTGGCGGCCGAGGTCTGGCACCGTGACGGCTCGATCGTGATCCGGGCCGAAAGCAAGGCGCGGCTCGACCGGCTCGACCGCGACCTACTCGATGCAATCGCTGCGAAACTCTATGGCAAAAGGGGCTGACGATGGAAAATCAGGAAGAACTCAGGATCACGCTCACCCCGGAAGCCGAGGCCCATGGTGATTATGCCGAGGTCACGGTCGTTGCCGAGGATCGCAGTATCGCGACGGTCAAGCGCCGAAAGTCGTCATCCGGCCTCGTTCGAATGTATGAGAACGGGAACATCGATGACGAGCAATTCAAAGCTGCAATGACGATTGCCAAGGTTATTGAAACCATTGGTCGCGATGTAAGTATTCGCTCGTCAAGCATTAAAGCAAGGGTCGATAATTCATCGGGAAACAAGAACGATCTATACGAAGGAATAGGTCATGTGCGCGATGAGATTGCATATCGAAAATGGAGAGACAGACTTCCTACTCCGAAGCGTATGGTAATAGATATGCTGGTGGTAGATCGACCACTGGCCGCAACTGCTCGAATATATAAATTGTCTTGGGCAAAGGCTCGAATTGCATTGATCGATGCCCTCGACCTTTGGGTACGGCTTCGAGACGATGCGGAACAAATGATCGATGAGGACGACATAAAATCCGCCCTGTATCGCTTATTGACTTTGGAAAATGGGAAGGGCAGTTAGTGGGCACAGTCGAAAACTGCGCCCCACCGGAGGCGTACCTGGTCAAACCAGAGGATTTCCGACGGTTCACCTATTTTATCCCTGGGTACGTTTACGTGATCCAGTGGGGTGATGATGGGCCAGTCAAGATAGGCCAGGCTATCGACCCCCGGTCGCGAATGGCCGAACTTCAAGTTGCGAACTGGATGAAACTTCATCTAGCCGCAGCGGTGCCCATATTCGGCAAATTGACGCCGGTTGAGAAATTGGCACAGCGGCTTGCGATTGCTCATTTACTGAGCGGCGAATGGTTTGATCTAGGGCCGATTGAGGCGGTCTCTTACATTCTGCAGGCTGCGGAATCCTGTGGTCACTCGGTTTATCCAGTTGCCGAAACAATCAGGCTGGCGCGCGAAAATGAATATCGCGCCCACTGGGCTCAGATCGATGCTGAGAAAGCGCGCCGTCGCAAGAACAACGGTTGGAGTGACTGATGGCGGCGCAGGCAATAAGCCATGGCGCCCGGCTACGGCAGCTTGAAGCCGCAAAGGCTCGCGCCGATGCCCTGCCCCGGAAGGCCAGGCTCAGCTTCGTTCCGATGATGGACCTGCTCGGGGTCCGGGCCCGCAAGACCGTGATCGAATGGTGCGACCTGCCCGGCATGGCCGAGAGCGGGGCCTACATCCGGGGTGACAACGGGATCGCGTGGGAGTTCGAACCGCGCAAATTCGTCGCCGCGCTGATCAAGCACTATCGCAGCCTGATCGCGGGCCAGGCGAAGAAGAGCCAGAAAATCGCCAAGGCGGTCGGGGTGACGCTCCCGGCAGCCGAGGAATCGGTCAGCATGGCCGAGACCAAGCAACTGGTCGAACTGACCCTGACCGTGACCGCTGCGCAGGAAAAGCAGGGCCGCTACACCGTTGCCGACGAGGTCGCGGACTTCATCGCGGGCTATAACGAGGATCTGGTCAGCGGCATCCTTGGTGTCAAAACCAAGGTCGATCCGAACGGCAACCTGCCGCCAACGGTGCGCAAGGCGGTCGACGAGGAACTGCGCAGCCTCGCCACCGCGCTTCACGCCAAGGCGGCCAAATACATCGAGGCGCAACGTGCGGGTTTTGAGCAGGGAGCAATTGGCTGAGCAGGCATACCTGCTCGCCGAAAATGCCTTCTGCAAACGCCCCGCCGACATCGCGCATAGCCTGCTCGACCGGCTTCTGCCGCGCGAAAGCCTGACCACGCTGGAATACTCCGAGGGCAAACGGATCATCCGCAAGTCCGATGGAACCACCACGCACTGGGCCGCAACGCTCAGTCCGTTCGCCCCGCCCGTCATGGGCGCGCTTGATGATCCCGAGGTCTTCGAGGTCGTAATGCCCAAGCCGGCTAGAACCGGGGGCACAGTAATCGCCGAGAACCACGCGCTGAAACGGCTCGACATCGATCGCAGCGGCGATGTGATGTGGTATCTGGCCGGGCCCAACGAGGTCAATTCCTACGCCGACCGGGTGCTCAAGGTGATCTTCGAGGATCACAAGGGCCTGGCCGAGCGGCTGCCCAAGGCCGGGACCAAGGGCAATACATCGAAGATCAAGCGGGTCGGGTCGCAGACCTTCGAATTGATGACCATGTCGGCGTCGACCACGACCAACCGGCAAGCCGCGTTCATCGTGTTCGATGAGCCCGACAGCTACTCCAAGGCGTTCCGTTCGAACTTCATCGAGCAGGGGCGCCAGCGCCAGCGTATGCTGGGCAACGACCGGAAGATTTACGCCTGCGCTCACCCCGACATCGGGTGGAGCGGGGGAATCTCGGCGGCTTGGGTACTCTCGACGCAGGGCATCTACGTCATGGCCTGCGCGGAATGTGGCGGGCACGGCTCGCCCTACCCGACCAAGTATTGGCCGGAGGTTCCGCGGTTCCGGCTCACCTACGACAAGAGCCCGGAAGGCACCCCGATCGACCGCCGGCTGGCGAAGGCCGAAGCAACGGCGGTGATGAGCTGCCCGCACTGCGGCGCTGATCTGAATGAGGCGCAGCGGGTGCAGATGGTCGCGGAAGGCGAGTTCATGCACAAGGGTCAGGAACTCGACATCAAGGCCGGGATCGTCGGCAAGCCGGACAGCAACCGAACCTGGGGCTTCTGGGTCCATGTCCTGATGAGCCCGCAGGTCGGCATGGCCGAGCTGGCCCGCGAACTCGAAGGCGCACTCGAGCACAAGGAACGCACCGGCAAGAGCGACAAACTCAAGCAGGTGATGGTCCGGACCTTCGGCGAGGTGTTCGAAGGCGCTGGCGATGCGACCGGCCTCGATGCTCGCGCGCTCAAGGAACGGACCCGCGAACTGGCGCAGGAAGCCGAAGACGCCAAGCCGGTTCACTACCGGATGGGCACCGTGCCCGATGGTCCGTTGTTCATCACGCTCGCGATCGATGTCGGCGGCAACAAGTTCGACATCCTCGCCCGGGGCTGGGATCGGCAACGCCGGTCATGGATCATCGAGCGGCGCACGATTCGCCAGCGGAAGCACAGCGACGGGGTCTTGCGCGACATCGCGCCGTCGAAGGATCAGGAAGATTGGACGGTTCTCGAAGCCGAGATCGACCGGCTCTATCCACTGCAACGCGATCCCGCACTTGCCCTGCCGGTCGCCTGCACCGTGATCGACGCCTCAGACGGCAACGTGACCTGGAAGGCATACGAGTTCGCCCGGCGGATGGACCGGAGACGCTGGGGAGCATGGCGCAAGGTCCGCTGCATCAAGGGTTCGACCACGAAGACGGCCGAGCCGCTACCGCCCGCGCCAAGCAAGATTTCGAAGGACAACGAAGGCAAGCCGGTCGAGCCGGTCGTCACCCTGCATGTGCTGGGCGTCCACAAGCTCAAGGAAGGCGTTCTCGACGACCTTGGGATTGAGGACCGCGCCGCAGGGCAAGTGCATTTCGCGGCCAACATGCCCGACAAGGCATTCGAAGAACTGTTCAACGAGGTGCTTATCGATGGTGCCTGGGTCCGCAACGGCCCGAACGAAACGCTCGATCTCATGGGCTACACCGAAGCCGCCCGGCTCCTGCTGCAGCCCGATCGTGAAGACATTCGCTGGGATGATCCCGGCAATCGCCCGCTTTGGGCGCGACCCGTCTCCCTCCAACCGGAAGGGGGTGATCCTGACGCCGGGGATGAGGTCGCTGCACCTGCTGCGGATAAGCCGAAGCAAAGCATCATGGACCGGTTCGACCGGCTCAATCGCTGACAACCGAAGGAACCTGAAATGGCCTCGCTCAACTTCAACTCGTTCGTGCGCGATGTCGTGACTGGCGCGATCGACCTCGACACCGACAGCTTCAAGATGATGCTGGTATCGGTCGTCCCGACAACCACGCACAAGGACACCTGGACCAAGCGCAGCGACGTGACCAATGAGGTCACCGGCACCGGCTACACTGCGGGCGGAACTGCTGTCACCTTGACCGTTGCGGCGGTCGATACCGCGAACGACGATGTCGAGATCACCTGCTCCGCGCCGAACTGGCCGAGTTCGACGATCACGGCGCTGGCAGCGGTGATCTACAAGTCGCGCGGCGGCGCATCGAGCGCGGATGAACTGGTCTGCTCGATCGATTTCGGCGGCTCGGTGTCGAGCACGAACGGCACCTTCACCGTCACGCCCAGCGGCTCGATCAAGTTCCAGAACTGATCCGATGCTCCTCCACTCCTCCACTGCCAAGGTCCAGCTCATCACGGGCGCGGCTACGAACGTGCGCGTTCACGCCGAATGGGCGGACAATGCCAGTGGAACGATCTCAGCGGGTGGCGGCAATCCGACCATCACGACCGCAACCACGACCGACATTGTCGCGGCTACCGGTTCTTCAACGGTTCGCCGGATCAAACATCTTTCGATCTGGAACGATGACGCGAGCGTTGCCAACCAGATCACCGTCCTGCTGAATGATGGGACAAACCTTCCGGAAATGTACGTTGCCACCTTGGCCGCGCAATCCGGCGTCGATTACATCGACGGCTTGGGCTGGACGACCAAAGGCGTTGCCACCCCGACCAATATCCAGATTTTCAACGGCACAGGCGGAACCTGGACCAAGCCGGCCAACTGCAACGTCGTCGTCGTCGAGATCATCGGCGCAGGCGGTGGCGGCGGCGGTGGCGCCTCGCTCGCAACGGCAGTTGTCGCCAAGGGCGGCGGCGGTGGCGGCGGCGGCGCTTGGGCGCGCGGGTTCTTTCAGGCCAGCGATCTCGCCTCTACCGAAACCGTTACGATCGGAACCGGTGGAACCGGGGGCACGGTTGGTGCGGCCGGGGCTGCGGGTAACGCGGGCGGCATCGGCGGCAACAGTTCGTTCGGGGCTTGGCTCACGGCATACGGCGGTGGCGGCGGAGCCGGTGGCGCGATCTCGGCGGCAGTCACTGGCGGCGGTGGCGGTGGCGGAACTGGCGGTGCAGGCGGGTCTGGAACCACCGCAGGTGGCACTGGTGGGCTTCCAACAGCAGCAACCAATGGCGCGGGCGGTCAGGGTGTAACCGGATCGGTCGCGGTATCGACCACAAGCAATGCAGAATTTGGCGGCGGGGCAGGTGCGGGCATCGCAGCGACCCCCGTTGCATCATCGCTCGGCGGATCAAGCCTTCGCGGCGGGGGTGGTGGCGGAGCGGGTGGATCGCACTCTGCAACACCAACCAACGTGGCCGGTGGCGCAGGCGGACGATCCAGCGCTTATGCTGCGGGCGGCGGCGGTTCGGTCGGAACCGATGGCGCTGCGCCTACTGCGGGTTCCGCGGGCGGCAACGGGAACAGCGGGCGCGGCGGACATGGTGGCGGCGGTGGCGGAACTACCGTTACGGCATCCACCACTGGCGGCGCGGGCGGCAATGGCGGCATCGGTGGCGGTGGCGGTGGCGGTGGCGGAGTCGGCATGAACCCCGGCCTCGGCGGTGTCGGCGGCGCGGGCGGTGCTGGCTACTGCATCGTCTATTCGTGGTGACCCGTGGCTGCTGATGGCTGGTTCGGCCGGGACGCGGTAGCGGCTGGCTGGTTCGGCGATGATGCTCAAGCTGCTGGTTGGTTCGACAGCGATCTTCTAAGTTCTGGCTCAAGCGGCAACGCGACAGCGACCGGCGTTCTAGGCGGCACGGTAACACTTAGCGCTCTCGCTGCGGCAGCGTCTGGCAATGCAGCCGCCAGTGCCGCACTTGGCTCGGCGATTACGCTCTCCGCGCCGAGCGGTACGGCCTCGGGGGCCGCATCGGCAACCGGCGTGCTCGGCGCAACGATAACAATTTCGGGCTTTTTAGGCTCAGGCTCAGGCACCGCCCAGGCGGCGGGCGCGCTATCAACAGTCACGCTCTCGCCGCTCGCTGGCACAGCATCCGGCGCGGCAGGGGCGGCGGGTCCGTTCGGCGCAACTATCGTCCTGTCCGCCCTAACCGGCAGCGCCGGGGTATCGGCGACCGCCACTGGGCCATTCGGTGCGACCATCACGCTTTCCGCGCTCTCGGGCAGCGGCTCGGGCGCGGCGCAAGCATCCGGTGCTCTGGTCACGGTCACGGTCTCGCCTCTCGCCGCCACGGCGACGGGTAGCGGGTTTGCCGCAGGCTCGCTCTCGGGCATCACGGTATCGGCACTGACCGGAGCCGGGACCGGGGCGGCCAGCGTAAGCGCAGCCCTTGGCGGCACCGTAACGATCTCGGCGCTGACCGGAACTGCCACTGGCGGGGCTGGCTCGGTCAACGGCAACGCCACTGGCGCGCTGGTCGGGATTACCGTCTCGGCGCTATCCGGATCGGCAAGCGGGACCGCGCAGGCAGCGGGAAACCTCTCGGGGATTACCGTTTCGCCAATTACGGCCTCTGCAAGCGGGGCTGGATTGGTCAGCGCTGCGCTGGGCCCGGCAGTCACGATTACGGCCTTGGCCGGCACCGCGCAGGGCGGCGCTGCTGCGGCAGGCGCACTTGCCACGGTCACCGTCGCCCCTCTGGGCGGCACCGCTTCCGGCGCGGGCCACGCCAGCGGCAATGCTGGCGCGACAATCCTGCTTTTCCCGATGGGCGGGACGGCAATTGCATTCGATCCCAACGTTCCGACCGCGCCAAGCCGCACCTTGGCGGCAGCAAACGATGACAGAAACCTTGAAGCCCGAAGCCTGGCCCGCACCATCGCAGGCCAGGCACCGGGCCGCATGACCGGCGCGCTATCGCCAAGCCGTACCTTGTCCGCCGCCGCTTCCAAGCGGTCGGCATAGGAGAACACCTTGCAGGTCTTTGAAGAAACTCTCGACCCGAGCGAGACCAAGGATTTCGCCTTCACCTGGGCGCCTCAGCTCGGCGATGGCGAAACCGTGTCCACGCAAGTCGTGACCTTCATCGACGCCGCAGGAACGACCAGCCCTTCGGATAGCCTCGCTACTCCGGTCTCGCGGGTATGGCTGACCGGCGGAACGGTCGGGCAGAGCGCAATCTTCACGATCCGCGCGACCACCTCGGGCGGCCGGACGCTGGAAGAAGCTTTCACGGTCAAGATCGTAGATTCAGTGCTGGGCGTCGAGCCGGCCACCACGCTTGAGCGCCTGCAAGCGCACCGCGAAAAGCTGCTCGACGCCAAGGATGAAGCGATCGGCGGCTCCGTCGTCGAGGTTTGGAACGGGCGTTACGGCAACAAGATGAAGTACACCGCCATGACCTATGACCAGATTGTCGATGCGCTGCTGCGCGTTGATCGCGAGATTGCTGGTGAAGAACGGCTTGCGGCTGGCGGCGGGAAGCGCGGCGCGGTCGGCCTGGTGTGGCAGCACTGATGGCCACCCTGTCCAGCCTTTTGGCGAGCGGCGCGCGCGGCCTCGGTTCGTACCTCTTCGGAGGTAGCGGCGGCTATGACGCGGGCCGCTATGACCGCGCAGAAACTGCCGGATGGCACCGCACGCGCCAGCACGCGGAATCGGTGTTTGGACGGGCCAGCGACACACTGGTCAGCCGCACCGAAGACGAAGACCGCAACAATTCATGGATCAACGGCGCGCTCGATCGCGATTGGGAGCGCGTCGTCGGCGCCGGGTTGCAGCCTTGGCCAACCCCGATCTACCGGGTGCTCGGCAAGGATGTCGACTGGTCGCTGAAATGGTCGCAGCAGTACCGCGATCTCTACCGCCTCTGGGCCGAAGATCCGCTGTTCCGCTGCGATGCGCTGATGCGCGAGAGCTTCGGCCGGCTTGAAGCCAAGGCCCGGCTCAATTTCCGCCGCGGCGGCGAAGTCCTGGTCGAGATCCGGCGCGACAATCGCGGCGCGTCCTGCCCAGTCAACGTGCTGCTGATCGATCCGGTGCGGCTCGCCAATCCGAGCGGCAAGACCGAAGGCGATCCGAACTTCCGCAACGGCATCGAATATGCTGGCGGGGTCCCGGTCGCGGCGTGGATCCGTCCGTTCCATCCCGGCTCGACCGTGATCGACAAAGGCATGAACGAACCTGTCCGGGTGCCGTTCCGCTCGACCACCGGCCTGCCGAACCTGCTGCTGATCAGCTACACCCGGTTCATCGAGCAGGTCCGAGGCATCTCGCCGATGGCGCCGTCGCTGATCGTGAGCAAGATGCTCGATAGTTTCGAGACCGACATCGCCAACCGGGCCAAACTCGAAGCGCAGATGGGCGCGTTCATCAAGGGGCCCGGCACTCCGGAAGACCTGGCCGAAGCCATCGCCCCATCGGGCGGGCCCGAAGGCCAGAACAACGCGCTCGCGGCCTACGTCGACTACCGCGAGACCAACCCGATCAAGGCGATCGGCAACTTCTTCATGCGGATGCTGCTGCCTGATGAGGATGTGAAGTTCATGCCCCCGGTGACCCCGGGCGACAACTTCGCCGAGTTCCGCCGCGCTCAGCTTTCCAAGGTCGCGGCTTCAACCGGCCAAAGTTACCCCGAGGTCTCGCAGGACCACGCCGGAATCAACCTCTCGAACATGCGCGCGATCGAGAACATGCGGCACCGGATCGTCGAGATCGAACGTCAATTCTGGTCGCAGCAGTTCAATCAGCCGATCAACCTTGCGGTGATGGAGCACTACGTCGCGAGCGGCGATCTCAAGATCCCCGGCGGACCGATCAATTTCTATCGCAAGATGGCGGCCGTCACGAACACCACCTGGATCGGGCCTGATCGCGGTGTGGTCGACGCCGAGAAGGAAGCCCGGGCGCACAGCCTGAACGCCGCTGCCTACCGCGAATCACCTTACGAAGCGATGATTGCGCGCGGCCGCGAGCCTTCGGAAATCATGGATCAGGCCGCCGCGTTCTACCGCGAGCTCGCCGAGCGCGGGCTCCCGCCGCCGGATTATAACACCAAGGGACAGACCGCGACCGCCGATGGTGAAGACGCGGCTGTAACCGGGGGTGACCCGGCCGACGGCGACAAGGACGGCGTGCCAAACGAGGCCGCGAAGAAAAAAGCCAAGGTGAAGCCGCAGGGAGGCCAAGACCAGTGACCAGTTTCCCGCTGTGGACCAGCCTGCTCTACAACGAGCCGCTGGCGATAACCCCGCTGCGCAACGAGGCGCTGTGCCAGGCTGCCCAGAACCGGATCACCGGCACCCTGCCCGAGCGGATCGATGCGGCGGTGCTCGATCTCAAGCCGCGCGCCTTTGCTCATGAGGCGAGTTGCTACATCGAAGGCGAACGCAAGCCGTTCCCGATGAAGGACGGTGTTGCGGTGATTCGCAGCATCGGCACCACGGTAAAGCGCGCCAGCTTCATGGACGCGGAAAGCGGATTGATCGGTTACGACCGCGTCGTTGCGCAGATGCGCGATGCGGCGCGCGACCCCGATGTCGAAGGCATTTTCTGGATAATCGACAGCCCCGGCGGCCACACCGCCCGGATGATCCAGGCCGCGAACGAAATCGCGATGATGGCCAAGGCCGAGGGCGGCAAGCCGATCTACGCCTACGTCGACGAAATGGCGGCCAGCGCAGGTTATGTGCTGGCGAGCGCCGCCGATGTCGTGCTCGGGCCTGAGTCCTGCCTTGGCGGCTGCCTTGGCGTGATCCTCAACCTGGTCGACAGCAGCAAGTTCCACGAGAAAGTCGGGCTTGAACCGATCGTGGTCCGCTCGTCGTGGTCCGACCAGAAAGCGCTTGGCCAGCCTGGCGAGAAATTCAGCGCCGAAGCCATCGCTGGCTATCAGAAGATTTGCGATCAGCAGGGCGAAATGCTGGTCGAGTTCGTCGCAGCGATGCGCGGCCGCACCGCCAAGCAGATCAAGGCCACCCGCGGCGAGACGCTGGGCGCGGCTGACATGCGCAAGGCCGGCCTGCTCGACGAGATCTGCTCCGAAGCCGAAGCCTGGGCCTTGCTGCAGGGCGAAATCGGAAACGCCTGACACCCCGAAAGGAACGACATGACGATCAGTAAGCGCCTTGCCGCGCATCGGGCCTCTGCGTCCATCGCGGCCACCACCCTCCCCGGCCTCGAAAATGAGACCGACGAGACCGAAGATGATGATGAAACCCTCGAATCCAAACCCGCAAAGGACAAGGATATGACCACCGAAGAACAGAATGCCGCAATTGCGGCGGCGCGCGACGAAGGCTTCAAGGCCGCCAGCACGCGCTACGATGCCGTGATTTCCAGCGCGAACTACGCCGGACGCGAAACCCTCGCGACGACGCTGCTCAAGACCGACCTCAGTGCTGAGCAGATCGAAGCCGCGCTCACCGCTGCTCCGGCTGCGACCGCCGCTGCGCCGGCCGAAGGCGCCGACGAAGCGGCGCGTGCCGAAATGGCCGCTGCCATCGCGCTCAACGCCAATTCGGGCGTCGTGCCCGGCGAAGGCAAGGAGCCGGCCGCAGCCGCCGACCCGCAGGCCGTCGCCCAAGGCTTCGCCAAGGGTGCCGAGTTCGCCAACACCATCAACGGCTACAAGTAAGCCTCTCTTGAAGAAGGGAAAGTAACATGACCACCTACACCGAAGGCGCCCGCAGCGCCGAAGGGCTGATGTATCACATCGCCGACTACTCGCTTGACCCGGTGACCTATTCGTCGGGCGCCAGCATCGCTTCGATGCAGGTCGTCAAGGGCACCGACGCGGCCACCGTACCCGCGATCACCACCGACACGACCGGCCTGTACCTCGCGTACAAGGCTTATGACGCCACCGCTGCCGCCGTGAAGGGCGTTGCGATCAAGCGTCACGCCGTCGTGAACCGCAACCTCATCGCCTATCCGGCCGGTTCGACCGGGCCGCAGAAGACCGCGATGGACACCGCCCTGCTCGCTGTCGGCATCGTCGTCCGCAGCTAACCCCAGTCTCGAAAGGACAATTCCAATGATTGGTATGGACATCTTCAAGGGCGGCGCGGCCGGCGGGGCATTCTCGTCGATCTCGCTGACCACCGCGATCCGCGATCTCAAGTACACCCCCAGCCTACTCACCGGTATGCCGGGCCTTGTTTCCAAGGTTCCGATCTACACCGAGAAGTTCGCTGTGGAGCGCATGGCTGACAGCCAGCGCCTGATCCCGGTGACCGAACGCGGCGCGCCCCGCAGCCGCCAGACCCGCGACCGCCGCAACATCCGCGACTTCCGCACCGTCCGCACCGCCAAGGTGGACGAACTGCGCGCCGTGGAACTGGCGAACATCCGCGAGTTCGGCACTGAAACCCAGCTTGAAGCGGTTCAAAAAGAACTGATGATGCGCTATTCGAAGCTGCGCCGCGATCACGAACTGACCGAAGAATATCGGCTGCTCGGCATGATCCAGGGCAACGTGCTCGACGCCGACGGCTCGACCACGCTGTACAACTGGTTCACCGAGTTTGGCATCGGCGTGCCGACCGAGCTCGGCTTCAACTGGGCCTCGCGTACCGGTGTTGCCGAGTACCTTCGCGCCAACGTCATTCGCCCGATGATCACCGCCCTGCAGGGCCGCTGGGTTCCCGGCGCGCGGATCGTCTGCCTTTGCGGCGATACGTTCTTCGACGGTCTGACCTCGAACAGCGAAGTCCGCACCTCCTACCTCAACTGGCAGGCGGCTCAGGAACTGCGCACTGGTCTGGCGAAAGCCTACGGGGTGTTCAGCTACGGCGATGTTGACTTCATCAACTACCGCTCGGCGACGGATTCGAACGCCATCACCGTGGGCATCGCGACCGACAAGGCGCGGTTCTTCCCGGTCGGCATTCCGGACATGTTCCAGAAGATCATCTCGCCGAACGACGAAGACCTCGATTTCGTCAACACGCTGGGCCAGGAATACTACGCCCGGCAGGTTCCGGATCCGTCGGGCTACAATGCCTATGTCGAACTCAGCATGGACGCCTTCAACGCCCATGTCTGCACTACCCCGGAGGCGCTGCTTTCGGGCCGTGCCGGCGCATAAGGGGCGGTTTGATGAAAACCGTCACCTGCGTTGCAGAGAAAGAGTTCACCCAGTTCGTTGAAGGCTACGGCATGGTCATCGGCGCTCCGGATTCCTCGCTTGATGAAGCGAAGAAGCCGGAAGTGCCGGAGCATGTAGTCGACCAGTTCGTTGCGGACGGGTTGATCAAGGCCCCCAAGGGTCGGGCCAAGGTTGAGGCAGAGGTTACCTCGACCGCTGCGGACACCTCCACCGATCAGGCCCCGGCCTAACCGATCGTCGCGCGGGCCGGGGGGAGCAATCCTCCCGGCCCTATCCGGCCTGCGCTGCGGCGCGGGCCCGGTAGGGACAACCGGAGCACCCCACGCATGATAAAGAAATTCTCCACTCCCTCGCGGGGTGCCGCATGACGCCGACTGCTGACTTGATAGTTGCCAGCGTCGGGGTCTTCGGAGCGCTTGGCGCTGCCGGAAAATTTGCCTGGAACAAGATCGAAATGCGCTTCGACCTGGTCGATGAGGCGCTTGATGAATGCCGGACACGCGAACTGGATAGCCAGCATCGGCGCGGCGTTCTGCTCACAGTGATCGAACTGCTTTGGCAGGAGGTCAATCGCCACGTTCCGCACAGCAATGCTCTCGTCCGGGCGCAAAAGCTGCTCGACGACCTGAAAACCCAAGCGCGGAAGGACTGAGATGTTCGACAAGACCAAGTTCTTCGCCACCGTCCGCACACGGATGAAGGGGCTAAGCACCCCGCAGGTCGCCGGTATCGAAACCGTGCTGGCCGCCTGCATCGGCGCACCCCTCGCCCATGCCGCCTACATGCTGGCGACAGCGTGGCATGAGACCAACGCGACCATGGAGCCGGTGCGCGAAGCCTATTGGCTGAGCGAGGCATGGCGGAAGAAGAACCTGCGCTACTACCCTTGGTACGGGCGCGGCTATGTGCAGTTGACCTGGGAAGGCAACTTCAAGCGCGCTGACGCCGAAGCGGCCAAGGCGGGCCTGATCAAAACGGGCGAATTGCTGGCCAATCCTGACCTCGCGATGCGGCCTGACATCGCCGCCCTGATCCTGCGCAAAGGCATGGACGAAGGCTGGTTTACCGGCGTCAAGAACAGTGCCGTGATGCCGAGCAGCGGCACCGCCACCCGCGTCCAGTACATGAACGCGCGCACGATCATCAATGGTCGCGACAAGGCCGACCTGATCGAAGACTACGCGCAGGTATTCGAGCGCGCGCTGATCGACGGGGGCTGGGCATGAGCGAAGCCATGGACCTCGACCCGAACACGATCGTCACCGAATCCTCGATCGATCCGACCTCGCCCAACCCGCACCTGATCAAGCCGTGGCACATCCTCGCGGTCTCGATGATAGCGATCAGTTCGTGGGTCGGTTTCTCGCTGTGGGTCATGCTCAACGACCCGTCCGAATCCGAGCGCGCCACCATCGTTGACGCGGCCAAGACCTTCGCGACGGCAGCTTTCTTCTACTACATCGGCTCGTCTGCGGGCAGCCGGAACAAGGATCACCAGTGATGTTCCTGCTCTCCCTCCTGCTGGGCGGCGGTGGCCTGATCGGCGGCATAGCCATGCTGATCCTGCGCCCGGCCCTGCGCAAGATTGTGGGAGACACCGCGCGCAAAGTTCCGGCAAAGGTCTGGATTGGTATCGCCATAGCCGCCGCGCTCGGTGCGCTGGTCTGGTGGCACTTCCACACCGTCTCGAATGCCTACGACAACGGCAAACTCGCCGGACAGATCGCCCGCGACAATTACTGGAAGGCCGAGATCACCAAGGCCGAAGAGAAGGCCAAGGCCGCGCAGGATCAATCCGACCGTGAGGCCCTGGCCGCTGACATCGACCACGCCCGCCAATTGGAGAAGGCCCATGCCGTCAACGAACAATCGGCCGCATCGGCGGTTGCCGCCTATGCTGCTGCTCATCCTGCCTCTGGCGCTTGCCGGGTGCTGGGAGCGGAAACCATCGTTTCAGGTCCGGCCAGCGGACCCGCTGCCGCCGCTGTGCGAGGTGATACCGGACAGCCTGTTGGCCCCGAACCCGCACCCGCGCCCGAAATGGTTGCCATCCCCCGCACCGACCTCGACTGGTTCGCCTGGGAAGCCATGCAGAATGCCGAGCGCGGACAATACCTCGACGGGCGGCTCAGGACCGGCCGGGCGGTGAAGGCGAGCGACCTGCCCCGCCCCAACCTGAGCGCCGGCCAGTGAGCCGCAAGACCCTCGAAGACATGGAAAGCGCCGTCAACGCGGCGGCGCGCGACACCCTGACCCATGCCATCACGATCAACGGCAAGACCGTGCGGGTGCAGGGTGACTATGGCGACGGGCAGATTGCAGCGGCGGGCTCGATCGGCATCCGGCAGGAAATCGAATTGATGCTGCTCAAGGCTGACTGGCCCGCCTACCCGGTCAAGGCTGACATCTACGTCCTGCCCAAAGTTCCGGGCCAACGCTTCCGTCCTGCCAACGCCGAGAACGCCTCAGACGGCGCGCATTGGCTGGTCAACCTGATCAAACTGGGGCTGTAACCATGTCCGCCATCGTTGAAGTGCTCAGTCTGGTGAAAGCCGGGCTCGGGACCGCTGGCCTGACCGTCGAGGTTGACCGGCAGGAAGACGACAAGATCGCGATGAGCGAGGGCGATGTCGTCGCGCTCTCATGGCAGGGTGCGGACGCTTCGCAGCCGACCAGTTGCTCGAATTACTTCTGGACCGCGCAGATCGCGATCGAGGCGTGGGCGGTGCAGACCAGCATCTCCACGCTGCTCGAGCGGATGACCGCACTGCTCGCCACCGTCTCAGGGGTATTTGCCGCCGACCCGACCTTCGGCGGCAAGTTCCACGACTGCTTCTTCACCGCCGTAACCGGAATGGACGACCTGACCGGCGACCGCGGCACCGTCACGCTGACCGCGACGATCCAATACTGGACCGCGCGCTCCAACATCACCGTCATTTCCACCGACTGAAAGGACTGAGCCAATGGCTGACACGCCCGAGGAAACCCCGACGAACACCGAAGAATACGGTTGCTTCACCAATCCACACACCCCCGCCGAACCCGCGAAGAAGGGCCCTGCCCCGACCGCCCCGGCCAGCGACAAGGAGTAATCCGACATGGCATTCAATGGCCGCAAGTACGCCGCCGCGCTCAAGATCCAGTCGGCGGTTGATACCCCCGCAACGATCGCCACCCCCGCCGACACGCTGATCTGCTACGACCTGCGCCCGTCGGCCGAGACCTATACCCTCGCCAATCCCGAAGCGACCGGCACCGTCGACCGCCCCGGCGATGCAGTTACGGGCCGCAGCCGCAGCGTTTCGTTCAACGTGATCCTGCGCGGGCCGGGCGGTGCAAGCCCGCCGTCGGTCGATACCTTTGTGCTCGGCCGCCTGCTGCGGATGATGCGCTTTGCCGAAACTTCGCAGGCCACCGATGCCCTGACTGCAGCGGCAATGTCGGGCGGGACTACCACCACGGCGGTTTTCCCGGCCGCCGCAGTCGGGACCGACGATGCCTACAACGGCCTCTGCGCGATCCTGGCCGGTCAGGCCGGCACCGGTCTCAAGAAGGTCTCGATGATCCGCGACTATGTCGGCGGCACCAAAGTCGGCACTTTCATGGAAACCTTTGGTGGCGCGCTGTCCGGCAACATCCAGATTCCGCCGTACCTTGGCTATCTCTACAGCGCGAGCGCCCCGGAACTCTGGGCGAGCTTCGATTACTGGCTCGACAAGAAGCGCTACAAGATGGTCAACGCCGTAGTCTCGTCGGCTCAGCTAAATTTCCAGGTCTCGAACAACGGCGATACCGCGTTCACCTATCTGTCGGTCACGCTTAGCGGCGACGTTCACCCGACCACCCCGGAACTCGACGAAGTTTCACCGACCGTTGCGCAAGGCGGCGCGATCCCGGTGTTCAACGACGCCGATTACTGGCTCGGCGCCAAGTCGTTCTGCGGCTCTGGCGCGACGGTCGACTTCCAGATCCAGACCGCCCGGGCCCCTTGCCCCGGTTCGGCCAGCGGCGGGGAAGCTCAGACCGTTGTGGAGGTCAAGCGCATGGCGACGGTCAACGTCAACGAAGTGCTGGTTGCCACCGCTGACCTCAACGTGCTGGCTGCCGCGCAGGGCTATCAGGGCCTGTGGCTGCAGTACGGCCAAGGCGGCGCGGGCAAGTGCATCAGCTTCGGCATCATGGATGCGCGCCTGGCATTCAGCGAAGCCGAGATCGGCGGCGACTTCGTCACCCGCTCGGTCAATCTGATGATCGACGGCATCGACAAGTCGATGTCGATCCAGTTCCCCTACGGGTTCTGATCACCCTGACCCGATAACCTGACCCCGCTCGGCGCAAACCGGGCGGGGTTTTTCCTGCCCCACGAAGGAAAACCCGATGACCACTCCGATTCCGCTCGAAACCAAGACTTTCGAGCATGTGCCAGAAAGCCTCGCAGGCAAGGAAGGCGCACCGAAATTCACGCTCCGCTATGGCACCCGCCGCGACAAGCACATCTACCGCGCCGAACTGGCCGGACGCGGGCTGGTGACCTATGGCGAAGAAACCATCCGCGAGGCGATGGTCGACGAGATGCTCCGGCTCTCCGACAATTCGGAAGAGACCAAGGAACGCATGGTCGACACCGCCCGGCGCTACTGGGCCGCCACGCAATCGCTCAAGGTCGCGGTCGAACTGTGGATCAAGGACTGCATCGATACCCGCGCCGATGATCCGGAAGCCGAACTCCCCGAACAGCCGGTGATCGATTTCGACGCTGAGGAAATGGCATGGATCACCGGGATCATGCAGACCGTGCAGGTCAATTCGACCGTGCTGCGCAACATGAACAAGGCCAATGTCCGGCGCGACTTCATCGCTTCGGAGGTCGCCTTGTCGGTGATCCTGGTTGGCGTCGAGGGCTTCGAACTGCAGCGCGATGCGGAGGGCGTGGTCGAGCCGGACTGCCTCGCCGCGCTTGAGGAATGGCTGGGCGACCGCGCCGAAGAGCTCGGGGTCGACGAGGTCAATGCCGGCGATCCCTACGCCGAACTGCGCAACGCCGCGTTCATGGCCTTCCATCTGCCCAAGGCCACGGAAAAAAACTTCGCATCGCTGCTGCTTGCTACTTCCGCCCTGAGTGGTTCGCAGGTGGTAGCGGAGGAAAGCGCTTCAACATCCCCGAAGTCGGCGAAATCGACGGAAACCCCCTCTTCGACAGCCGATACGAATACTGGCGAGACTTCGTCGACCTTGCCGTTGGATGCCGGGCCGGAATGTCCGGAATCCAGTGGCCAGACGGTCGCGGAATGATCGATCAGCCGATGCAATTGATCATCGCCTTCAACGTGGTCTTCGATTGCGAAGCCAAGTTCCGCAAGAAGCCTGAAAAGTGATCGCCTCGCTGCGCAGCCCGCGCACCTCTTTCCCCGAACTGAAACGCGCCTTCGATCGCCGTGCGCAGGATGCCGCCCTGCGCGCGACCGATCGGGCCGCGCGCCGGCTCAAGGAAGCGCACCGCACTGAAATGGCGGCAGCGGGCCTCGGGAAACTGGGCATGGCGCTGGGCAGCGGGTCCGATCTGCAAAAGGGCGGCCGGGTTCATCGCGGCCCGGATGGCTGGTCGGTCTCGGGCTGGGTCTATGTCAGGGCCGGATCGAAGCGCAGCCGGGGCGCGTTGCAAGCCTATACCGAGGGCGCGAACATCACGCCGAAGAACCCATCGGGCCTGCTCTGGTATCCGACCGATGACATCATGCGGATGGCCCGGATCGGGAAGGCCAACTATCGGCTCACCCCGAAACTGTGGCGCAAGACCTATGAGGCCCGCTTCGGGCCGCTCATCCGCCTGCCGGGCAAGAACGTGCTGGTCGTCAAGAACGCGACCCTGGCGCTGTCCGGCAAGCCCCGTTCGATCAAACCGCTGACCAAGCGCGGCAAGGTTCCCAAAGGCCAAGTTGCCCGTGCCTATGTCGTCGCCTTCATCGGCATCCCCCACACCTCGCGCGCCGCGCGGGTCAACCCCGCAGCAATCGCCCGCAAGGTCGTCGCCGGTCTCGGCCGCGACTTCACCTTAGCCACGAAACAAGGAGCGTAGCAGAATGGCCGAAGGCACTGCCTTTCCCCAGTTCATCGTTCTGCGCGAAGACCCAAGCAACCAGCGGGTCTATGATGATTTCGTGCGCAAGATGGGCGATGCGGGCAAGCGCGCCAGTGAATCCGTAGGCCGTTCGCTTTCGGGTGTTCGCGACACCATTTCACAAGCGCTGAGTATCCCGCGCAATGAGAGCGGTTCGCTCGACCTCAATATCCAGCAGCTTCGCGAGATGGAGCGGGAAAGCACTGCCGTTGCGCGCGCCACCCGCGAGTTCGCGAATGCGGCCAAGCAGTCGGCGATTGCTTCCGGCGAGGTCACCCGCGCCCGAACCGAAGAAATCCGGGCCGCGTTCGAACTGGCCCGCGTCGAAGAGGCCAATGTCCGCCAGCTTCAAAGCAAGATTCGCGTCTATGATCAGGTGCAGTCCGCGCTTAACGAGACTGCGAGCGCGACCGACATCCTGATTGGCAAGAACAACGAACTGATCCGGTCGATGCAACAGGTTGCCCGGGAGGGCAACATCGCCGACCGAAGCCAGCGGAACGTCAATGCTTTGACCGCGCCGGGGCTTGACCCCTTCCGGGCGGCAACGCGCAACGGGGCTACGTTCTCTGCGTTGGCGGAAATGCTTGCTCAAGATGAGGCAGCCCAAAAACTCCGGAATGATCTCGACCTGCTGCGCCGCGCCGAAGTATCTGCGGTCGAGAGCGCGACAATGCTCGCTGCTGCCCATCGCGGCACTGCTCTTGAGATCGGCCATACTGCAAAATCCGCGCGCGATTCCGCCGCCGTTTTTGAGGCGATGTATCGCGAGCAAGAGCAGGCCGCTCGGGCTATGGACGAGCTTCGGCGAGCTCATGTCGGAGCCTACGAGGGCGCAAGGATTCTTGAGGGAACGTACCGTGGCACAGCAATGGCCACCGATGCGATGACCAAATCCGCGCGCGAAAGCGCGATGGTATTTGAAGAGGCGGCACGGGCTCAGCAGCAAAATGCGATGGCTGCGCAGACCTTGCGCGAAGCTCTCGATCCAGCCCTTCGTGTCCAGCGTCAGTTCGATCAGGAACTTGCCCGCGCTGATAGCCTGCTGGAAGCGGGTGCGATTTCGCAGCGTGAGTACGCCGCTGCCGTCTTGCTCGCCCGCAATAACCTGCAGCAGTCGTGGTCTGCGCTGACTCAGAACGCCGATCAGACCACCAGAGCAGTTGGGCGCGGCACCGACGCATGGGGCATTCACACGCAGTCCCTTCGCGGCACCCGCCAGGCCATGGTCCAGACCGGCCAGCAGCTACAGGACGTTGCGATCAGCCTCTACGGCGGACAGCGCGCGAGCGTCGTCTTCGCGCAGCAGATTCCGCAGTTGATGTTCGCGCTGACCAGCCTTGAAGGATCGGCGAACAAGACTCAGGCCAAGATCGGCGCATTCGCCACGCTGATGTCCGGGCCTTGGTCGCTGGCTGTGGTGGCGGGTTCCGCGCTGCTTGGCGCGCTGATCGACAAGTTCCTGTTGACCGGGGACTCGGCTGACAAGGCAAGCAAGGGCAACCTTGCGCTAGTCGATGCACTCGACAAGAGCCGCATCGCGACCGACGCCGCACAGCAGGCGCTTGCCGATTATAACACCGAGCAGGACCGCGCGCGCAAGTCGACCGAAGACATGATCGCGCTCAACCTCGCCAGCGCAGAAGCCCGGCTCAAGGATGCCATGGCAATCCGCGAGCAGTTGAAAGCAGAGCTGGAACGCGCCGCGCAGTCCGGGCCGGGCTCAAACGCAGGTCAGGGCTTTACCGGCGTGGCCACCACCCAAGCATCACTGGCGGTCGCGGCGCAGGACAAGTTCATTGCCACCCTGAAAGAAACGCTCGGGAACCTGCGGATCCAGAACGCCGACCGCAATGCCGAAATGGCTGCTGATCCCCGTAAGGCAATTCAAGGGAAGTACGCGGATGAACGCGCGCGGATGAGCCGCGAGTCCGATGATCTTGCGCAAAAAGGGTTGCTGACACAGGCCAAGGCGCTCGATTATCAGGAGCGCCGGACCAAATCTCTCAAGGCCGAAACCGCTGCGCTCGAAGCCTACGACAAGGCTCACCGTGCAAGCACAACGAACGCCGCCGCTCAACTCGAATTGTACGGCAATCCCCTGCGCGCCGGTTCCTATTCGCTCGGCGATGGCTTCGGCGTGAAGCGCGGCCCTAACCGGGTTCATGGCGGCGTCGATATGCAAACTGCGGTCGGCTCCCCAGTCTATGCGACCCAGGCTGGCACGATCAAGTTCGCAGGCAACAGCGGTGGTGACTACGGCAACCTGATCAAGCTCGATCACGGCGGCGGGACGCAATCGCGCTACGCGCACCTCAGTCGCTTCAACGTCAGCGATGGGCAGTCGGTCAACAAAGGCGACATCATCGGCTACAGCGGCGGCGCAAAAGGCGCGGCTGGGGCTGGTAATTCGACCGGGCCGCACCTCCACTATGAGGTCTGGGTCAACGGCAAGAAGGTTGATCCGACCAAGGGCAAGTTCCCGATGGACGCCGCCAAGGTGGCGGAGGAGGCCAAGAAGGCAGCCGACACCCTCAATCAGTTCGGCGAGCGCAGCGCAGAAAAGATCGCCAGGATCAACGAAGCCTTCGACGAACAGCCGCGCCTGATTGACCGCGCCGCGCAGGCCACCCGCGCGCTCGATGCCACCATTGCCGAACTGTCCGAGCGCAAGCCGGTCGGCTGGGAGCAGATGGTCGCCGATGCACAGGCCGCGAAGGGCACCATTCAGGACGCGCTGATCCGCCCGTTCCGTGAACTGCGCGAAGAGAGCGAGCAGCGCCTTGACATCGAGCGCCTGATCACCGCGGGCAAGGAAGACGAAGCGCAGGCGCTGCAGATCATCTACGGCCTTGAGAAGAGCCTTGGCCCGCTGTCTGCATCGCGCAAGCAGGACATTCTCGAGCAGGTCAAGAATGAGCGGCTGGTCACCGAGGAACTGCGCCGCCGCCAAGAGATCACCAACCTCTATCTTGACGCGACCCGCAGCGTGAAGCAGGAACTGGCCTCGATCTTTTCCGGCACCGGATCGTTCAAGAACCTCGGCCAGATATTCAAGAACCTGCAGGGTCAGGTCATCGTCGAAAAACTGTTCGGCTCGGCGTTCCGCGACTTCGACAAGTGGGTCAAGGGCGAGAGCGGACTAAGCGCCAGCGTCGACTATTTCAGCAAGGAAACCAGCGAAGCCGGTAACGCGGCCAAGGATTTCGCGGCTGCTGTCAGTGAGGCAGCGGTCAAGCTGCGCGCGCCATCGACCTCGATTGGCACCAACTCGATCGGCTCGGGCATCGCTGGCCTTGCCGGACTGTTCGGCGGCGCGGCGAATGACAATCTCAGCGGCGACATCGTCGTCGAGGGCCGCCGCAACAGCAACTCGATCATGTCGCTGACCCCGGAGCGGTACTTCTCCGAACTGAGCAAGACGATCGTGGGCCCGGCGCTCGACGGCCTCGATGCAATCTTCGGAACCAAGTTCTTCGCCAAGATGAACGGCGTGTTCGCAGGCGCGATGAACGGCTACCTGACCGGGGGCGCGACGGGCGGCATCCTCGGCGGGCTGCAAGGTCTGTTCGGCGCCAATAGCGGGATCGGCTCGCTGCTCGGCCAGGGCATGGCCGGAGCGCAGACCGGGACGCTGGTTGCTGGCCTCGCCAATTCGCTCGGCATTGGGCTCGGCGGCACCGGTTCCCAGATCGGCGGAGATCGGAAGAGCACACGTCTGAACTCCAGTCACGATCAGCGATCTCG